>ERZ795051.1164-NODE-1164-length-35502-cov-5.863148_pt1 | contig 35502 bp, 22 predicted proteins | sample MGYA00375135_ERZ795051 | MGnify/ENA primary metagenome ERZ795051 (study PRJEB30180, sample SAMN05720222) | activated sludge metagenome | isolation source: Anaerobic digester | place: Japan | collected 2015-05-26 ... | reverse complement strand
CTCCTGCACAGCCGCCAACTGGTCATGCCCGATTTCGGCCAGCAGCCTGCCGCCGGGACCCAGCACCGCCGGCGCTTCCGAGGCGAACCGCCGATACATCTCCAAGCCGTCAGAGCATGGGGGCACAAGGGCGACTCTCGGCTCATGGTCGCGGATGTTCGGCGGCAGGTTCGCGTAGACGGCCTCGCTGATATACGGAGGATTGGACACCACGGCATCGAAACCACCTTCGGGGATGCACTCGGCCGGCAAGGCGAATCCATCGGCAACAACCGTCCGGATCCGATCGCTCAGGCCATGATGCTCGATGTTGGCCCGGGCCACGGCCAAGGCCTCCTCGGAGATATCGCTGGCCACCAGCACGGCATTCGGCGCGTACTTGGCGACCGCCACCGCCACACACCCGCTACCCGTGCCCAGGTCAAGGATCCGCCACCGCCGCTCACGGGTCGAGCGGCACAGATCGATCATCCGCTGGGCGAGGGCCTCGGTCTCGGGCCGCGGGATGAGCACCGCCGGACCGACCTGAAACTCCAACGAGAAGAACTCCCGGGAGCCGAGCAGGTAGGCGATCGGCGTATGATCGCCTGCTTGGCGGACCAGTTCGCGAAAAGCCCGTCGCTGATCCTCGCTTGGCTCGCTGTCGTATCGCGTATAGAGGTCGATCTTGCGGCAGTTGAGTGCCCGGGCAAGCAGCAACTCGGCGGCCAAGCGACCCCCTTCAACCTGCTTTTCCCGAAACCACTTGGCGGTCCAGTCCAAGAGCCGGCCTATCGTCCAAACCGTTGGCTGTTCACCCGTGTCTGCCATAGTGGGCACTATACCGGCAGTCAGGCCGAACCGGTATGCCCTGACCTTTGGAGAGCTATGCTTGAATTCCAGTGCGACCCCGGTGACGGTCCTCCGGCATGTCTCGGCTTCGATTTGCTGGGCCCAACCCCGCTTGGATTCCGAAGTAGTAGTAGGTGCCGGACGCCGACTCCACCGGTAGAATAGACAGAGTGTTTCAACACGTACCAGGAGTCCCGCAATGTCTCGTTCCATCATGTTGCCATTGGTCGGTATTCTGGCTCTCGCGGTGGGGTGTGTCTCCGTGAAAACGCCAGATGTTTCCGTCGACGTCATGGATCCAGTGAACGCCTACAAGCGTCACGAATCTTCATCCAAGGAGCCTGAACCCGCGCCGGCCCCGAGACTTCGTTACACGCCGTACGCCGCCACCCTGGAACGTGTGAACCGCCAGCACATCCGGGTAAGCGAGGAGTTCACCAAGCGCGACTGGGAAGACCTGGAGGACGAGGCCCAGGACTGGATGGCCGATGTTCGAGCATTGCTTGGCTATGCGCCGGTGTCGCACAACCCGGAACAATACCGCAATCTGGCCGGCAAGCTGATGGATGCGGTTCACGATGTCAGGACCGCCGCCCGGGCCCACGACGCTGAGAAATGCCGCAAGGCCCTCGATTCGGCCGATTCGATCCTCAATCAGTTCACCAAGACCTTCCCGTTAACGGAGCCCGCCGATAAACCCGTCGAGGCCAAGCCCTCCCGGACCACCAAGGCGCCGTAACCAGGGGTGCCCTTGTCCCGGCATTTCATTTGCCCGGCTGGTCCGTTAGGATTCCGGCGGAGCGCGGAGCGCGCACGCGAAGATCAAGCCGTCCCCAAGCGTAGAGATTGCCGCGCCGCGTGCTGCCGGCCGGGAGCAAAAGACAATGGCTGATACCGCAGTATCCGTCCGGAAGACCCCACTGCGAGATATCCTCGCCTACGCGATGGGCGACGGGGCAAACTCCCTGGTCATGAACACGTTCTACAGCTTCGCGATGCTGTACTACACCAAGGCGATGGGAATGAGCGGTACCAACGCGGGCGTTGCCATGGCGATTACCACCTTGTGGGACGCGATCACCGACCCGCTGATGGGGCACATTACCGACAATACGCGCTCGCGATTCGGCCGGCGGCATCCTTACATGCTGATCGGCGGTTTCGCGATGGTGCTGTGTTTCTACGGCATCTGGGCGGTGCCCATGACCTTCCGAACGCCGCAGCTCCTGTTTTGGTATCTCGTCGTCATGAACGTGTTGCTGCGAACCGCAAGCACGGTGTTTGCCGTGCCCTTCGTCGCGTTGGGCTTCGAGATCTGCACCGACTATAACCAGCGGACCACGCTCCAGAGCGTGCGAGGCGCCGTGAACATGGCGGTCAATCTGACCGGCCCCGCGATACTGGGTTGGGCCGTGTTCCTCCGCGACCGCGACGGGGAGATCGGCAGCGGCGTCACGATTCCCGACAACTTCAAACATATGGGCTTCGCCTTTTCCGCGATCGCCCTGTTTTTCCTGCTATATACGGTGTTTGCGACGCGCAAGTACGCCGTCGACTCTCGCAACAACCCTGAGGTCCGCAGCAATAGGCTTGGCGATATCCTGCGCAATCTGACTGCCGTCCTGCTTGATCCGCTGCCCAGAATGGTGTTCGTCTTCATCGCCGTGCTGTTTATCGCCGTTGTACTGGTTACCTCGTTGCAGATGTTCATCTATGTCGACTTCATGAAGTTCACGGGGGTCGAGAAAACGCTGGTGCACGGCAGCACGATGATTGCCGCCGCCATCGGCGCCATCCTGGCGGCTCCACTCGTTCGACGGCTGGACAAAAAACCGGCCATCTTTGTCCTTCTGGCCGGGGCGTGTTGCGGAAACATCGTCCTCGTGCTGCTGTTTGGCACCGGTCTCGTGCGTCCGGGCAGCACTCCGTTCACCGTTGCAGGCCAGGCCACTTCCGTGGCAACGCTTGTGTTCCTGGTTTTTCATGTGTGCTACCACTTGGGCGCCACCTCGGCCAACACCATCGCCAATTCCATGATGGCCGACGTGTCCGAAATCAACAGGTACTATACCGGAGTCCTGAAGGACGGCAGCTATTCGGCAATGCTGAGCTTCGTGTTGAAGATGTCGATCTCCTTTGGCCAGCTTCTGTGCGGTCTTTGCCTCGATGCGATCGGCTATGACTCGAATGCCGAGCACCAGCCGGTGGAAGTGGCCCGGAGAATGATGTTCGTCGCTTTTGCTGCCGGCTCGCTGATCACTCTCCTGGCTTTGGTCTGGATCGTACGTTATCCGGTGAACCGCAAGTACATGTATGAAATCAAAGCCGCCCTGACAGGGGTGGCACCTCACTGCCGATACTGTGGATACAACCTGACAGGCAACGTGTCCGGCATCTGCCCTGAATGCGGGGCCCCGATCGCAAGCGAGAGCTCGCCGGCGTGACCGACCGGCACGGCCGGCGACGCGCGCTGCGACGTCCATTGAAGCGGGCTCAACCTGTGTGCGATGTTCCGTTCTGACGCGTTGTTGCGCGCGGTGCCGGGTCCCCCAAACGCCCCCGGACGACCCGAGTCATCCGGGGGCGCATGAACAACCATCCGTAAAGTGTCGCATCTGGTCAGTTCAGACCCAGCAGCGCTCCGATCTGCGGAGCAAACTTGACGATCAGCCCGGCGAACACGACCGACACCATGCTCATCAGCTTGATCAGAATGTTCAGGCTCGGACCCGATGTGTCCTTGAACGGATCGCCGACCGTGTCGCCCACGACGGCCGCCTTGTGATCGTCCGAACCCTTGCCGTAGATCGTGGCGTCTGGCTTGCCGGCCGCGACTGCCTGCCTGGCCTTGTTCAGCAGGTCGTCTCTGATGCCGGCCGGCAGCCTCTGTTGCAGTTCCTTATTCTCCAGGACGTCCTTCGCCTTCAACTTGCCGAACGTCTCGATCAGCTTCTTGGCGTTGTCCCACGTCCCACCGGCGTTGGCCATGAAGATTGCCATGGCAAACCCGCACGTCAGACCGCCGGCTAGGAGGCCCATCACGCCCGGCACGCCGAATACCAGGCCGACCGCCACCGGAATAATGATCGCCATGAGGGCCGGCACGATCATTTCCCGCTGGGCACCCGCCGTCGAAATCGCCACGCAGGTGGCGTAATCCGGATACCGCTGCCCTTCGACTTCCACTCGCTTGGGCCAATGATCCGGGTTCTGCACAAACGTTTCATCCTTGCCCTGATTGCGCAAGAACTGGCGGATCTTCTCGAACTGACGACGGCACTCGATCATCATTCGATTGGCGGCCCTTCCGACGGCCTTCATGGTCATCGAACAGAACAGGAACACCAGGAGCACCCCCGCGAACAGACCGCACAGCACCTTCGGGTTCATCAGCGTGACGTTGTAGAACTGCATGTATTGCTCAAGCGAGCATCGTCGGGCGGCCACGAGTTCCAGCGAATGATCGTTCCCTTCGTCGTCTCTTACCACGGCTTTGCGTATGTATCCTTCGGCCTTTGACGCCTGCTTGCCAAGCTTGAGCTTCGTCTCACCCGGCTTGAGGGCACTGATTCCGGTCGCCGGCAGATCGGCAAGATTCAGCACCATGTAAGCCTCAACGTCGCTGTTGCGAACCTTCCCGACCTCGCCGCTCAGGAAGCATGCAAACTTGCCGTGGCCGAGATAAACGGCCTCATCGGGCGCCGGCGCCTGGTAATAGGTCGAGACCATGTCGCGGGCCTCGTAGATCTGTCCGAAGCGGACTTCCTCGACATATGCGGCCAGCAGCGCCAGGGCTGTCAGGGCCGCCGAACCGATCGCAAAGCCCTTGCCGGTCGCGGCAGTGGTGTTGCCCAGCGCGTCGAGGGCGTCGGTGCGCTGCCGCACCTCAGGCTTTTGACCGGTCATCTCGGCGTTGCCGCCGGCGTTGTCTGCAATCGGACCGTAGGCGTCCGTCGCCAGCGTGATGCCCAGCGTCGCCAGCATGCCGACTGCGGCAAACCCGACGCCGTAAAGGCCCAGCATGAACTCATGCCCGCCGCCGGCGAACGTGAAGGCCAGTAGAATCGCCACGATGATGGTCAGAAGCGAGGCCCAGGTGCTCTTCATGCCCTCGGCCAGGCCGCCGATGATGATCGTCGCCGGGCCGGTGACGCCCTGGGCGCTGACTTCACGGGTGGGACTGTAATCGTAGCTGGTGTAGTACTCGGTCGCCTTTCCGATAATCACGCCGGCCAGCAGACCGCTGACCACACTGCCCCAGATGCCGTACCAGCATACCTGGTAACCGTCTGCGGTCGTAGGGAACTCGCGACCCAGCAGCAGGTAGCACACCAAGCCGGCGGCCAGGGCGATGAGAATGCTGCTTCCGTTGATGCCACGGTTCAGGGCCGCCATGAGCACGCCCATGGTGGCCTTTTCTTCCGTCCGAACCAGGTAAATGCCGGCGATCGAGAGAATGATGCCGATACCTGCCAGAACCATCGGCGCGGCCAGGAAGCGGATGGTGGCGTTGGCGCCGTCGGCGGTGACCTCGGAGCCGAACAGGGCCACCGCGGCCGAGACACCCAACGCGGCCGTGGAGAGAATGGAGCCGCAGTAGGACTCGTAGAGGTCGGCGCCCATGCCCGCCACGTCACCAACGTTGTCGCCGACGTTGTCGGCAATGGTGGCCGGGTTACGCGGATCGTCTTCGGGAATACCGGCCTCGATCTTGCCGACCAGGTCGGCGCCGACGTCGGCCGCCTTGGTGTAGATACCGCCGCCCACACGAGCAAAGAGCGCCTGTGTCGAAGCACCCATGCCGAACGTGAGCATGATGACGGTAATGGTTGACAGGTGGTACTCCTTGCCGATGGCCGGGAACAGCTTGTACAGAACGAGGAACCAGCCGGTGATGTCAATCAGGGCGAAGCCGACGACCACCAGTCCCATGACCGCACCGGCCCGAAAGGCAACCACCAGTCCCTTGTTGAGACTCTCTCGTGCCCCGGCCGCCGTCCGGTTGCTGGCCATTGTGGCGGTTCGCATGCCCAGGTACCCGCACAGGCCGCTGAAGAAGCCGCCGGTCAGAAACGCGAACCAGACGATGGGGTTTTGCACCTTCAGACCATAGGCCATGAATGCCAGAATCGCCGCAAGCACAAGGAATACGATGGTCACGACCTTGTATTGGCGCCTCAGGTAGGCCATGGCGCCTTCACGCACGTGTCCGGCGATCTCGATCATTTCGGCGTCGCCGGGGTTTGCCCTCTTTACTTCGCTGTAAAACTTGCCGGCGAAGATCAAGGCAATAACCGCGCCGATCGGAGCGATCCACCACCAGACGGGAATGCTCGGCCGAACCATGGGGCCTTCGTCGCCCTCCTGGGCCAGCACGGGCGCAACAACCATGCAGACAAGCCCGATCGCAAACACCCACATCATCCAGCCTCTACGCGAATGCAACGCTGTCATCTTGTCGCTTCTCCTATGGGAAGAGTGTCGTAGAACCATTGACGCTGTCGTTCTTGAACACCTTGCGGTTAGGTGGATTGTCGTCTGAAGCCACTGACGGGGCTCGCCTCGCGCCGCTGCCGAGCCCTTGTCGTCGCTTGCCGCCTCGCAGGCTTCGCACCGCGCCGCGAAGCCGCTCGGCTCAAAAGGAATAATCGGCCCCCATGTCTCACGAGCGTTAGCCCTGCGGGTCTGAAGGGGCCTTTCCAGTGTTCGACCGACACGGGACACCGGTTTGCGTTTTCGTGCTTCACCAAGTAGCCGGCCCGGGCCCTTAAAAGGCGGGCAGTATAGCATAAAGCCCGCCCACTGGAAACCGCCTCGCGCTTCGTCGCCGCCGGCACCCCGCCGCCGCGCTGCCCAGCGCCCTGCGACCCTGCCGGTTCGCCATCGCCCTTACTGAAGAGGGAGCCGGCGAAGGGCCCAGCGACTGCATCTTGATGGCCACAAAGTCCACTCCCCTGGATCCTCAAACGATAGCGATTAGCCCCCCGCAGCCCACTCGATAAGCAATTAGAGACGCTAAGTGCTTGCTGCTCATGACTTTGCAGCAGACTTGACAAGCTGCGGGGTTCACGCGCTCCAGTCCGGGAAGGGCGGTCTTTAGGACTCACTCCCGCGTCATGGGCACGAACCGCACGCCGGTGATGTGTCGGGTTTTCCTCTTGCCTTCTTCCGTTTTCGTGACCACCACCAGTTCCTGAGCACCCCAAGCCGACCCTGTTGGAATGACGATCCGCCCTCCCGGCTTGAGCTGTTCCCAGAGGGGCTCGGGAATGTTCTCAGCGGCACAGGTGACGATTATCACGTCGAAAGGCGACTCCTCGGGCCAGCCCTTGTATCCGTCGCCGATTCGGCACCGAACCGAGTTGTAGCCCTGTTCGAGTAGCACCCGCTGAGCACTCTGGGCTAGCGGTCGTACAATCTCGATCGTGTAGACGTGGGGCGTCAAATGGGCCAAGACTGCCGCCTGATAGCCCGAGCCCGTGCCGATCTCGAGGACCTTCATCTCCGGCGTCAATTGCAGAGCCTCGGTCATCAGGGCAACGATATAGGGCTGCGAGATCGTCTGACCGTGCCCGATGGGTAGCGGCGAATCGCCGTAAGCCCTGCTCTGGTAATCATTTGGGACGAAGACGTGGCGGGGCACATTACGCATGGCCTGCAAGACCTTGGCGTCTTTGACCGGCTTGCGTCCGTCACGTGGCCGCGCGATCTGTGTGTCGACCATGCGGTTTCGCTCTTCGATTCGATCGCGGGCCCCCGGCGGTTCCGGTGGGCGAAACGGCCCAGCCGGCTGCGATGTTACCAGCGGCTCGCTCGCAGGAGCAGATGCGCTCGCCGCCAGGCGGACCGCTTCGTCGATGGGGTCGGGTTGTGATCCGCAGCCGGACGGGAACATGAGCATGACAACAACCAGTAGCCCGGCGGCCGACGCAACCTTACATGGTCGGTTCGCGCGCGGGATCATCGTTCACCTCTGGTAAGTTCCAACAAGTTCGCCTTCGGCCAGCACATGGCCTGACATCGCCTTGAGCAAGGCCTCTTTGGATAGACCGGGCTCGACACCAAGCGGCGCATTCAGAGCATAAAGCTTGAAAAAGTACCGATGACGACCATGGCCCCTTGGCGGCGCCGGACCGCCGTAGCCTACCTTGCCCCAGGAGTTTTTGCCCTGCATCAGACCCGGCGGCTCCGATACCCGCTGCGAAGGTGCGATCCCTTCCGGCAGGCCGGTCGTATCAGGTGGGATGGCATACAGAACCCAATGCACCCACGGCGTCGGAGTCGGAGCGTCCGGATCGTCCACGATCAGGGCGAGCTCTTTTGTTCCATCCGGTGCGCCCGACCAAGAAAGCGGAGGCGACTTGTCCTCGCCGTCGCCGGTGTATTTCCGCGGAATAGCCTCGTTGGGTCCGAAGGCCGAGCTTTTCAGGATCATTTTGGCCGACATGGTGGCCTCCTCCTCTGGCTGGGACGCCGGTGGGGTGCCGGCCGGCGGGGTCGAATCGCAGGCCGGAAGAACCGCGATCAACAAGAACCGCAGAATCGCGAGAAGCCGTGAGTAGCGTCGTATCCGACACATCGCCGCACCTCGCTTTCAATCCAAGACTGGCAGACGCCGTATTATATCACGGCCGTCTCGCAAATGGACAGCCAACTGGATCACCCTGATCTATAGGTCTGCGGACCTGCCGGCCCACGTCATGCGTGAAACAAAGGCGTTTGTCTACGATCTCGCAGGCCGCCAAACCGGCACCTACATCGTCCCGAGTCTGCACCCCTGTGGCCCTCTGGATCTCTGGAGTGAGAATCGGACGTTCGAGTGCCGGCCCGTTTGATTCTTACGGCGCAACATGCGCGAATCAGGCACACGTTCGGGTTGCGGTTGAAGACCGCCTTCGAAAAACATGATCGCTCGCCGTTTCCGTCATTGGTCACGACGATTCTGGTTGTCCGGACCTCGGTCCGAAAACGCCCGTCAATTGGGTCAGGTGCTGAATCGTCAGGTCGGGCTGGTGGTCACCGGGCTTGACCTCAAAGCTGTCGATGGGTTCATACTGGCGGGTCCAGATCATTTGCAGGCCGAGCCGCTTGGCTCCTTGGACGTCGGCGAGCCAGTTGTCGCCGACGTGAACCGCGTCGGAAGGCGACAGACTGAGCTGTTCGAGACAGACCTCGAACGGCCGGGGATGCGGTTTTACGAAGCCGACCTCTCCTGATATCACGACCGACTCGAAGAATCGTGCAAGGCCCGTGCGCCGAAGGCTTGCGCGGATCGCCTCTGCGTCGGGGTAGTTGGAGACCAGCGCCAGCCGATAGCGTTTTGCAAGATCGGTCAGTACTGCAGCCGCATACGAGGGTGCTTCGATGGCCGCCACCACGGCCTCATGGCGGGCCTGCAGCAAAACGGCAATCTGTTCCGGAGTCGGGTCGCGACGGAACAACCGACGAACAAGGGCGGTCACGATTTCGGTCAGATCATTTTCCCGGTAGCCGTTGTTGTACGGGGCGAGCCGGTCGGCGTCGCGAAGCTCTCGTAGCCTGTTGCGATCCACCGGCCCGAGGTGCCTCTCTATCGCCGCGCGCAGGGCGTTATCGCACGCGTCCATCTGCGGCCGTGCGAACGGAATGATCGTGTTGCCGTAGTCGAACAGTATGGCCCTGATCCGGTTTGCTTCCAGCGGCATTCGTCAGTCTTCCTTCCTCTCAACATGTGCCGGGGTTGCGGCGGCATCGGGCGGCCAAGTGACACACACAGGCCGGCCCTGGTCGAGTCGGACCCCGTTGTTGAGGCATGTGAAATCTACCATCTGGACCGCGCCGAACAAAGACGGCTTGACACCCCAGGCGATCGGCGGGCGGCCTTCGCGGCCGGCGGCATAGTTTTCCGAGAACTCGCCCGCCCGAATCTGGTCCCGGAGAGCGGCATTGATGAACTCGCGGGCTTGCTTGTGCACGCCGTGTTCGATCAGGCCATAGGCGATGAAACTCTCTGTGCCGTATTTCGTCGAGCTCATCCCGCAGAAGTCGCGGTCCGGCCTGTGCCGCTGAAGATAAAGCCGCTTCAGCTCGTCTGCCAGGTCGAGCGGCAGGTCGCGGATGTGCAGGCCGGTAAGGACCCAGTTGAGGTTTCCCGGCTCATGTCTTTTGGACTCGGTGAAGAAGTACTCGGCAGGAGGACGCTCGTCGGTGAAGAAGAACCACTCGCGGTAGTTCTTCAGGATAACCTCGCGCCGCTGCTGCCACATGGCGACGTCCGCGTTCTCACCGATCTCGCGGGCGATTCGCACGGCGAAATCGATGTCCACCAGAAGCTGATCGACGAACGAGGAATCCTTCTCGTCGGGGTTGTCGTGGTCGAGGTAGATCCATCGCGGGTTCTGTTCTCGCCAGAGCAGGTATCGTCGAATCGCCGGGTACACGGCTCGCAGCCGGGTCAGCTCGCCGGTCAGACTGTAGAGGATCCATGCGGTCTGGGCCTTTCGCGAGGGCAGGCACTCGCCGTCGAGCCGGCCGGTCTCATCAACCTGGGCCATGATTCCCTCGAACGCTGCCCACGCGGTGTCGGGCATGACATACGCGAGCATCTGCTGGCCGAAGAAGCTTTCCCATGCGGCCGATGCCGGAGCCTTGGATGCCCCGAAATTCCAGAGCGACGGCTTGCCGCAGGGAGTTTGCGGATAGGGGTAGTCGTTCTCGGGCATGGCCGGCAAAACGTTTGAAATCACGAACGCCCACGCGCCGTAGTAGAAGCGCCGATGGATCTCGGGACTTACGCCTTTGGGATCCACGGCGACAATCCCGAATTGCTCCGGGGCCGGCACGCGTCTCAAGTACTCGCTCCACTGTGCCTTCCGGTCCTGCAACCGCTTGGCCAGACCGGGGCCGGACAACACTCCGGCGGCCCGACAAACTGCAGTGTCCGCGCCTTCGGCCCGCGTGGCAAAACCGATGGACACGAAATAGCAGGACGCCTCGCTGCTGTTGAGCGGTCGGGAACTGGACGCCTGCCGACCTTCGCCGGAGGCTGTCTCCAAGAACCATCCATCTCCGCAGACTTGCGGTCGGGCATCGAGTCTTGCCGGCGTCAGCTCCGGTCCCTCGACTTTTCCCACCATCAAGGCGTGGAAGAAGTCCTCGTATTCGGCGAGCAGCACTCCGGAGTCCGGCTGCAAGCGGCCATGTACCGCGCCTTGAAGTCTCAAGGTGCTGGGCGATTCGCCGGACAAGACCTCAAGAACGCGAACTATGGTGTTTTCGTCCGCCAGGAAGTCGTAGCCGGATATCTTGATCTCCGCGTTCTCCCAGCTCGCCTGAAATGACAGCTTGTACGGGTACCAGGTGTGACGGCAATGCCCGGCAGGACCGCGATCGGTCGTCCCGATACCCACTGTCACAAGATCAACCAGCCGGTGGGGTTTTCGGCCGGCGTAATACGCCGCATGCAAGGGCAGATCGGGTCGCTGCGGCAGGGGTGAAAAGTCATCGGAGGCCGCCGGATTCAAGACCAGCCGGCTCCGAGGCAGGCTCAGCCATCTCCATTGGTCCGGGGCATTATTGGCGATGGAATCGCAATCGAAATCAGGAAGGCCGGTCAGACGAACCAGACCTGTTCTTTCAGGCAAAGCAGGTTTCTCGGCAGACATGACAGCACCATTCAATGCGGGCAAGACCACCCAGAGGACAGCGTGAGACACCTGCCGCCGGGCCGGCTCCCTGCGTCTTCTTCGAGCAACTCTGACCATCACACGATTCCGAATATAGTCCGGTCCGGGCAAGGTTTTCTTGCAGGTTCCTCACCGGATACCTGCACCGGCAATCCAACAACTGAGCAGCCTGAGCGGACCGCCTTTTTGCGGGCCGCAACCCAAGCGCTCTGCGATCCAGAAACATGCGCGCAAGCCACACAGATATCTGGCCGTAGGGTTCTAAAGGACGATCTTCTCCACCGTGGAGTCGAATCTTGCCACCTTGCCCTCGCGCAGCGAAAGAATGCCCATCTGTATCGGCGTTTGCGTGTAGTAGGCGAGATCCACGGGGTATTCGGGCTTTTCGCGCGTCCGGCAGCAGTCGAGCAGGTTCTTGACGTGCCGCACGTGGTCAAACGGCCGTTCGATTCTGACCCGCTTGCCCTCCTTCTTGGTGCCCTGGACGGGGGTCAGCACGATTTCCTCGTTTTCAAAGGTCAGCGTGGCCTCCCAGCCGCGGATGATCGGGCTGGATGCTGGTGGGCGGGGCCTGGCTCCGGGGTAGTCATTGGCTTGCGTGCCGACCATTGATACGGAGATCCTCTCCGGATACTCGGCCAGAATGTTGCAGGTGTCGGGTACCTCGCGTTCCTCATACCGCAGCTTGCCGCCCGTGCCGACCACCAGGCTGGGCATCTTTACACCAAGCATGTAAATCACCTGGCTGAGGCAGTGCGGATAGAGGTCGGTGGCCGGTCCTCCCGCGTAGTCCCAATACATCCGCCAGCGGAAAAAGCGGCTGACGTCAAACTCTCGCTTCGGCGAGTCGCCCAGGAACGCCTCCCAGTCCAGGTCCGGGCCGGGTTCGGCGTCGGGGTCGTCGATGGGCATTCCCCGCTCGCCCCAGTCACCCACGCGGAAGAATCCTACCTCGGCATGGACCGGCTGACCGATCTGTCCTTCCTTGATCATCCGGCGGGCCTGCGACCAGGCCGAATCGGACATGTACTGCGAGCCGAGCTGAAAAACACGGTCGGACTTGCTGACCTCGTGGAACAACCGCTTGGTCAGCTCGAATTGCCGCCAGTGGGTGATGGGTTTCTCGCAGTAGATGTCCTTGCCGGCCCGGATGGCGTCAATGATCTGATAGCCGTGAATGTGGTCAGGCGTGGCGATGCCGACGACATCGATGGATGAGTCTGCGAGCAGTTCCTTATGATTCGAGTACGCCTTGGCCTTGTAACGCTCGGCGGTCTTATCGAGTCGCGGCCGATAGATGTCGCACACGGCCACAATCTCGACGTTGACGCCCTGGTCCTTCAGGATCTTGACCATCGACAGCAGGGCGTTGCCCTCGCCGCCGCAGCCGATCATGGCGAAGTTGATTCGATCGTTGGCCCCCAGCACGCGGCCTCGTGCCGGCTGGGCGGTCGAGCCGGTGCCGATGGTCCATGCGGCCGCGACCGTCCCGGCGTTGCGAATGAAGGTGCGACGAGTTGTGCGATTCGAGAATGACGATTCGGACCGGTCTGCGGTCATCGGTAGTCCTCCTACTGGGCGCAAGAGCTCAGCTTTGGCGGTTGCCGTTGCACGGGAGCAATGCCCCGAAACCGGATTGTAGCCGATGATCGATGGGCCGTCATGGGGGCATGGGCATGAACTTATTCGGCTGAGCCGGCAACGTCACGGCTGGTCGATACAGTCGGAATCAGCAAGCGTATTGGGGCCGCCAAGGCAGGCCAGGAAGGTCAGGATGTCGCCGCCGTCCACGTCCTCATCCGCATCCATTCTCATCGGTTGGCAGTACGGGTCCGTCTGGGTCACGTCTTTTCCGCTGATGCAGCGCTGGAGAAAACCGAAATCCGTCTGGTCGACGTCGCCATCGCCGTCGTAGTCGGAGATCGCGGGCATGCAAGGGCCAAGGTACTGGACGGTCACGCCTGCGATCGCGGCTTCGCAGAAGTTTTCGTAAGTGACGTTGTCGCACCCGCAGACCGGTTCGATCAAAGGTTCGCAGGCCGCGGGGAAAGGCTCGCATACACCTGCGCCGTCGCAGTCTCCGACGGGCTTATCGCAGTAACTGCCGGCCGGACAATCCGCATCGTCGATACATGATGAGCAGGGATCGTCAAAAGCGACGTTGACGCCGTAAAGAGCGGCGCAACTGACGTTGGAGTAAGTCACACCATCACAGCCGCAAACCGGGTCCCAATAGGTCCCGCAGCCGTCTGGAATCTCGGCGCAATATCCGAAGCCTGCGCAATCACTGGGCTCTTTTCTACAGTATGTACCTGCCCTGCAGGTCGAGTTGTCCTGGCAGATGGCTCCACATTCGCCGGGGTAGGCAACATTCACTCCCCACATCGCCGCAAAACAGGAGTTTGAGTACGTGCGGCCATCGCAGCCGCACACGGGGTCGACCCACAAGGCGCAGTAATCCGGCTTGCGCTGACATGTTCCCAGACCCCAGCAATCGCCATCGCCCTTCTCGCAGAAGTAGCCGTATGGACACTGGTAGTTTTCAGAACAAAGGGATTGTCCGCCCACGGGCGAAACGAAGACGGCGATTGCAGACGATGCCATGAAGCCGATTGTGAAGGTTGTTTGCCTGATCATCTGACGGCTCCTGGTCTGAGAGGACGGATGAGACGCAGCCGCATGAAAGATGGTTGAACTCGTATCAACACTTTATAGCAGGGCGCTCTCGCTGGCAAGATCCTGCGTTCCCAAGCTTTCCCACGACCGCGTCGACGCGCTTCGCAAGGCCCTTGTTGACAAGGCAGTGGAGCTGTGCCCGCTGGGTCGCTTTGCCGTCCCGATCCTCACCCAAACGCCGATTGGCCCAGCCACACCGCAAGACTGTCGGTTATGCATCAATGAGCTTAAGAGGTAGACTGTCCCGCGAGGGCGACAGAGGTCATCGGACTCAGGCAGGGTCTCCCTGTAGATGGGAAGAAACCGGTCTCCGCGCGGCCCGGAGTGCGACTATCGTGAGGCCCGCAGGATGCAAAGATCCGGGACCGGCCTTAATGCACAAGACACAGGAGTGACGCGTGAGAAAGACGACATTGCCAGTGCTGCTGATGGGCGGGGTTCTCTCGGCGGGCGGTGCCGCCCTGCCGGCGCAAACAAGCGTTCCCGAGAACGTGTACAAGGGCGAGATGGTTGCTTTTCCCGGCCCTTGGGCGTTTCAGATCCACCGGTCGTCGATCATTCTGGTCACCGATGAGGAGTTGGAGGCTCTGGCCGATCCGGACAGGGCGATCAACCTCAGCCTCGGCCGGACTCCGCTGGAGCGAAGCCTGCGACAGGTGTGCGAAGCGGCTCGGGCGGCGGGACAACGCACGCTGATCATTGCCTTTGACCATTTCTTCGCCCAGTACCGCCCCGGCCAGGGCGATAAGCCGCGCCGACTGACGCCCGACATGCCCGAGTATATCGAACGCATCGCGGCCATCAGCAAGTTTGCGGCCACATACGGGCTGGGACTCGAACTCAGCCTGCTCAGCCCGCTGGAGGTCGGCCCGGCCTACGTGAAAGAGACCGGCGAATCAGGCCTGTGGATGCACTATCGCAAAGGCCTGCGAGATCCGGTCAGCGGCGACTACAGCGTACAACTCTGGCGCCAGCGCAAGTGGGCCAACAACAAGGGGCCGATCGACGTTGCGGACGCCGGCGTGCGAGTGTTCGCCTTTCGCGAGCACGTCATACACGGCACGCCTTACCGCCACGTCGATTCGAAGGACATTGTGGAGATCTCGCAGACCGCCCAGGTTGACATCTGGAAGGACACGATCAGCAAGCCGGGTGGTGCGGTTCGCATCCGCGTTCACGGGCGGGGTGGGCCGCCTGCGGCTGCCGGGCTCGATCGCGTTCTCGTCGTCCAACAGTACAGCACGCCGGAGATGGACTACTTCAGCGATAAGGCCCTGCCATACCTCAACAAACTGACCGATCGCTACCTCGACGCGGGCGTGAAACTCAACGGGCTCTACGCCGACGAGATGCACATCCAGCAGGATTGGGGCTACCACACCCACCACGACAATGGAGAGTTCGCGGTGCGCTACGTCAGCCCCGCGTTTGCGAGTCGATTCGCGGCCGCATACGGCCGGGAATACCACGACTTCGCCAAATACATGATCTACTTCACCTACGGCCAGGAAGACACGGCCAGCGACATGACCGCCAAGGATCACGTCATGCACGTGATGGCACCAACGCCGGAGGGAATACGCGCCACCGCATTGATGCGGGCCCGATACTACAGGATGCTGCAGGACGGCGTGGTCGACCTGTTCACCGCCGCCAAGCGACACCTCGAAAACCATGTCGGATACAAGCTTGAGGCCCGTGCCCACGCGACCTGGGCCGAGAGCCCGACGTGCGACCGCTGGCGGGCCAGCCATGGTTACGAGTATACCGCCGACTACGTCGGCTCGACCATGTCACACCAGGCCGCGTCCGCCTGCTACGACTACTTCAAGTGGGGCGACTTCCTCACCGGCAACGGGAATGACCACGCCGAGGGCGGCTTCCTCGACCGCAACTACTTTGCCCTGGCGCTGGCCTGCTCGACGGGCATCCTCAACGACGTACCGAATTCATATGCCGCCCACTGGGGCATGCCCGCTGAGATCGCCCAACGACGGCATGCGTTGGCCGATGCGTATGGCGACGCCACCCGTCCATGGTTCGGCATGGTGCAGAACATGGAGCACCGCGACGTCGACGTGCTCATGCTCTACCCGATCAATCTGGTGGCGGCCGAGGAGCGGTTCGGCAACTGGATGACGCAGTACGGCTACGCCAACTATGTCACGCCGGCCAAACTGCTGGAACGCGGCAGCGTCGCCAACGGCGCGATCGAGATGGCCGGAAGACGGTTCACCACTCTGGTAACGCTTTTCGAGCCGTTCCCACCGGTCAAGCTACTGGAGATGATGCGGCAACTGGCCGAGGGGGGCGGCCGAGTGATCTGGTCCGGCCCGCCGCCAGTGCTGGCCGAGGACGGCTCGACGATCTTGCCCACATGGAAGGATCTGTTCGGCGTCGAGTACCCGCCGACGCACAGCGAAGGCCTCATGGTGCCCGGAAAACAAGTCGTTTTTGAGGGCAAGCTGGCCGGCATTGCCCCGATGACCGTTCTGACCGAGATGCTGCCGGATCGGGTATACTCGATCGCACCTCGCCCGGCCGCGCAACCGGTTGCCCGCGTCAAGAATTGGGTGGTCGGCTCGCACAGGGCGCTCGACAACGGCGGCAGTGTGACGTTTCTGGGTTTCCGCCCGCGCGACGACCAGGCCGCCAGTCTCGGCTACGAGATGCGATACTGGTTCGACATTCTCAGCGCGCTCGGAGCCTACCCGTCAAGCGGCAAGTTCTCGGGTGTCAACGACAACACCGAACACCTCTCGCGAACAAACCCCTACCTGTTCTGCCGGTTCCCAAATGGGACGGTGAGCGTTGCGCCGCACCTTTCACGGCTTGAGGAAAGCTGGCCGGGAGGCTTTGCCCGCAATCGCGAGGAGGATGAGAAGATTCTCAAGAACCTGACCCTGCCGTCCGAGCACATCTCGCTCAAAGACGTCAAGGTCAACGGTCAGACGGTGAGCTTCGAGGGCGAGCAGTGCCTCGCGTTTCGCGCCGACGCCGACGGCCGGCTGATCGCCTTCTGCGGCCTCGGATGCAACCAGATCACCGTCAACGGCAAGACGACCGTATTCGCCGATGTGCCCATGCCGCTGGTAGCCTGGGCACCGATCGAGCCGAACTGCCGGACTGAGGCCAACGCGGTCCTGCGAGTGCGAGTGCATGGGGCGGGCACCGTTCGCGTTCCGGCCGGCCGCCTGCCGCCCGAGGCGCAAGTCTTCGCCGAAGGCCCGACCCCCGGAAGCCGAGGCCCAGTTGTCGAAAGCAAGGTGGAAAACGAGACGCTGATCCTCACACTGAAACCGGCGGAAACCAATCGTTGGCTGTACGTCGTGGGTGGGGCGGCCAGCAAGCCGGGCAGGTGATTGCCCACCTGACCCGACGATGATGCCCTGTCTGTCCGGTGTTGCAGGTGGAACGGTGAAGCCGACTGACTGTGGAAAGGTCGCCGAGACGTGACAGAATCGGACCCGAAGCCCGTGCAATCCAACCCGAAGCCGCCGGGTGGTCCAGGTATGCCGCGGCCGGCGGTGGACCCGGCCACCGACCGCATAGCTTGCGACCTGCCGTGCGTCGGCTGCGAGTACAATCTCCGCACCCTGCGTGCCGATGGCCGCTGCCCCGAATGCGGAAAGGAAGTCGCGGCTTCGATTCGCGAGTCGGATCCCAATGCCATCCATCTTTATTGGATAACCGAACTCAAAGGCGGCCTTGATGTTCTCTACCTGGGTATATCATTCCTATCGGTTGCAGTGATCACAATTCTCATACCCTTGATGACCGGCGGTTCTGGTTTCGGGCTGCTGACGGCCGTGTTCATGCCCTGTCTGCTCCTCGGCCTTTTCATGCTGGCGATCGGGACGTTCGTTGTGATCGGGGCAAGGCCGCCCTCCTGGGTCGGTCAGGGCCTGTCGAGGACGAGAGTTGTCTTCTTCGTGGGCATTCTTGGCACCGTGATGCTGATCATCTGCGCGATCATGCTCGCCCCGCTTTGGTGGCTCTCTGCATCCGTGGCCATGCTGGCTGTCGCATGCGCGGGGAGCATACCGATATCCTTCAGCTACTACTGCTGCCAGCTCGCCTTCCGATACCCGACGGACCGGCTTCGGAAGACGGCCACGGTCGGAGTCTGGGCAACCGCCCTGTGCATGAGCACGCTCGTTATTCAATTGTTCATGCTCATCCTGGAAGAAGCCTGGGATATCAGCATCGTCATCTGCCCGGGATCGACGCTGTTCGTTATGGCGACCATCCTATTCTTGGGCGAACTACCGCTGTACATCGCGTTTTTCCACAAGTTGCGTGAGGCGATCACCGAAGAATTGAATCGCTTCTCGTCGGCCCCTCTTGCTGACGGCGGTGGTCTACCCACCGATTCAACAGGGGGCTAAACGCGCGCCGTCTCCGGATCGGCATGATCGTCAGTGACCCGGTTCATGGCCGGTTCCGCCTCGGCACCGGGTCGATGCCGCCCATGGTAAACGGCCGGCAACGAAGGAGACGCTTGATGCCCAGCCACGAGCCGCGAATCGGTCCCCACTCGTGCACCGCCTCGATGAAGTAGTCGCTGCACGACGGCACGAACTTGCACGAGCCGATCAGCAGCGGGCGCAAGGCCACCTGGTAGAAGCGAACGCAGCTCTCGATGGCGAAGGCCACGGCATGCGACAGGATGGTCACGACCACTCGCATGAAAAGTATTGTACACGTGAGGAACGCCGGGCCGAAGATCGCAGGACCTGATTATCCGTTCTTTTCCCCGAAGATCCGCCGGCGGATCGCGGCAAAGCTCGCCGCCTTGCCGGCACGGGCGAAAAACAGGCCGCTGCCCGCGCAGTAGCGGTCGACCGCCCCGTCGTACAGGCGTGACGAAATCAGCAACGCCGTCGGGTGTTCAAGTCCGCTGTTCCTGGCCAGTCGCCACAGCAACCATCGCTCGATCACCGTCAATCCCATCTTTGACAGCACGCGTCTGAAAAGGGCCATCGGCTGGGTCGGCGCCGGTTGTTGGCGACGCTTCTGCCACCGGTACGACATGCCGATGACCAAGAGCACCAAACCCATCGCGAGCGCCGCGGTAAACAAGCCGCGAATCAGTTCCGGTTCGCCGAAGAGGAACCGGTGTTGCACCGATTCATACCAGCTTCCCTCGGCAAGCGGCAGCCCGGCCTTGGCAAGCAAGTCGAAAACGGATCTGCCGGCACTCATACTCATTGCGCTGCTCCCACCGGCAGTTGTCCGGTGATCTGCCCGGTCAGCTTCCTGGCTCGGCTGCGCACCAGGTTGTCCTGATCGGCTTGCGCCAGCTTCATAACCCGCGAGGCCAGGATGAACAGTCCCATGTTCTCAATGAGCCACAGGGCGCTGATCCGCTGTGCCCGGTTTGGATCATCCAGCATCCTCAGGAGGGTAATGGCCGCCTCCCGCACGCCGAGCTTGAGCAGGGCCTTGACCGCGTTGGCCCGAACGCGATTGTCGGGCGAGGCCAGCTTGGGCAGGAGATCCTCGGTGATCTGCTCGCCGCCTTTGTGCTCGATCGCTTCCACGGCGTTGGCCTGAACGCGCGCGTCGCTGTCCTGTAGCGCCGTCCTGAGGAGATGCTGACTCACCGGACCGGGCAGTCTACCCAGTGCGGAAACCGCCGCGCTGCGAACCTCAGGGTTCGGGTCATGGCTCAAACGGTAAATCTGCTGGACGAATTTCTCTCCAAGACCAAGGAGGGTGGCTATTCTGAGGGCCTTGAGACGGTCGCTCGGCTCGGCAGCGTTCATCTGCCTGGCCAGCAGACGCACGGCCGAGGCGTCTCCATCGAACACCCGCAGGCCGATCTCCCGACGCTGCGGGTCGGGCTCCGTGTCGTAAATGTCCCAGTACTTCTCGAACGTCAGATCCGAGCCGGGTCGTCCCCAGACCTGGCCGGACGGAGCCGCCGCGGCCTTCGGAGGTTCCAGCAAGTCGGATGGAGGATACTCGAGGGGGAATCGGTGAGCCAGTTCAAACCGGGCCACAGCGGCGGTCCGCTCGTCATTGTCCCGTGAGATCGCCTTCAGCAGGGAGATCACTCGCTCGCCTGCACACGGCAACATGCTCTTAACCGTGGACCGACGCATCTGCTCGTCGCCGCGACGGTAAAGGTTCTTCAGGAAATCCAGCTTCACCTGCTCAGGCAGTCCGGTCGCCATGATCCACCTCGGCAGGTGGCGCATCAGGGCCGGCGGCAGTTGCATCAGTTCCACCGCCTTGCGCTTCAAGACGGCCAGCTCCTTAATGCTCGCCATGGCCCGGTGGATCTTGGGCTCACCCAGACGCCACGACTGCCGTATCCACTCCTCGATGAACGCCATGTCCGTGCAAAGGCCGAGGACCTTGGACAACGGCGCCCGAAACGTGCTGTAGTGCAGACCGGTGATACAGAACGGCACCAGCCGCGGGCTCTTCACGCCCACGATGACGCTGATCGCCGCATGGGCCGCCCGGCTGCCGGGGACGCCGACGATCGACCAGAACTTCTGATCCAGTTCATCGACAAACCACATCGCTGTCTCGATGACCTTGGGTTGCAGGTGGATGTTGTAACTGGCCAGGCTGCCCTCGATTGCACCAATGACCTGACGACGGTCTTCCATGTAGTCTTCCAGGTCAACGTTCAGACCGCGAGCGCGCGCCGGATCAAGCTTGTCGTGGTGCAGATCGGGGATCGGCGAGGTCTTGAGCAACTGGTCGGCCAGGGCGTACAAGGTGTCCGCCGCAGCCTCGCGAACCCGGGCAACTCGATCGTGCATTGCGGTGTCGACCAGGTATGCCGCCCGGTAGGCGTATCCGCGACTGATGATCTCGAGGACATTCAGCCGAACCTGGTCGTCCTTGGATTGGGCCGCCAGGCGCAAGGCCGGAAACAGCTCATCCACGTGCTCGACGATCGTTCGGCAGATCGGCTCGTCCAACTCGTGAAAGAGTTCAATGAGGCCACACAGCCCGGCTTTCTGCTTGCGAAGCAGCAACAGGTCGACGATGGCCTGGGCGGTCGCCGCGCCGACTTCGCGCAGTGCGGTCAGCAGAGCATAATCCGCGGCAGGCCCGCTCTCGTTCTTCAGGATTTCCAGGATGTTAGGCCGTTCGCCCATCGCGCGCAATGCTCCCGCTGCCTTTATCGGTTCGTAAGTGGCGGCCAATGAGGTTGACAGACCGTCCGATAGCACGGGCAGCCGATAAGATCGGCCAGCCAAAACAGGAAACCACCCACGGACAGCTTCCAGCATAAAGTCCTGAATCATGCGGCCGCAAAACTCCGCAGGATTTCCGGTGCGGCATCCGATGGCGGACAACCGGCCCCGAACCTCCTGCCTCGGGCTTCGAGTTGCATCACCGTATCGGGCCGCTTCCCCCATGCGACCTCGGCGGCCTACTTGCCCGTTCGTGCCGGCACGTCGGCCATGTTCCGGTCGAGTCGGTACATGCCGGACTTGTTCAGCCGGTTGCCTTGCAGGGGCCGGGCTCGGCGTGGCGACGCAGCAAGTCTTCGAGGGTAAGCCCCTCCAATGAGGCACGAGTGCGGTCCCGCAGTTCCTGCACCACCGCCGTGAGTTGCTTGTCGCATCCTTCAGGCGATGACCCGGATCCGCGAGGGTCGCCGATGCTCATGACGTCGATCACGGCGAGCCGGGTCGGTGGCTTGCAAAGCAGGTAGCCTGGTTCCGGTTCCCGGTCCACGCGGATCAGTAGACCGCCGCTATCCAACCGGTCGATCAGCCGCTGGACAGCGTCGACAGGAAGGTTGAGCACGCCCGCCATGGCGCCCGCCGTCATCGGTCCCTGACCGGCATGGTAATGTCTCGCGATGGCCAGTGCGGCCGCCAGCAGGTCGGACGGCCCGAGCACGAGATTGCCCGCACGCTCGGCCATGCGCATCACGGAAAGGTTGGCGGCAGTGTGGGCCAACTGGGCCCCAAAAAGGAAGATCCACCAGGAAAGGTTCAGCCACATCAGGAAAAGGGGAAGCAAACCAAGCACACCGTAGATGTTGCCCTTTGCGACCAGGTTCTTCACGTAGAGTGAGAAACCCCACTTGGCCACGAGCCACAGCGGAACGGCCACCGCCGCTCCGCCTAGCGCCGCTTGGAATCGGACGGTCGTGTTCGGAAGCAAGGCATACACCAGGGCAAGGACGATCACACCCACGACGATCGGTCCGCCCCAGCCCAAGGTCATGATCAGCCACGACGCGCCGGGGGCGTCGCGCACCGTCTCGATGGTTTGTCGACCGAGATAACTCGCCGCCGCCAGCACGATCGGGCCTAGGGTCATGGTCGACCAATACAACAGGACGCGCTTGGGCGTGGAACGATCACTGCGGGCGCCGAAAATGCGATTCAGTGATTCCTCCATGGTGGTCAGCAACGTCAAGGCGGTCCAGATCAGCAGAGCGCCGCCGACCGGCCCGATGCGCTGGAATGTGAGCTTGCTGCTGACGTTGTCGACGACCTCCTCGATCCGATCAGCAACATTGATGACCTCTCCTGGCGGAACTTCACCCGGAGCCGTACCCGTGGCAGGCCTGGTTTCCTGTACGGTGATAATCTGGGTGAAACCTAAAGCTTCCAGGAAACGGTGCAGGCTGGCCCGGCTGTCCTCCAGCGCGCCGACGCTCTTCATGACCAGAAGGGCCAAAGCCAGCACCGGGATCATCGCGAAAATCGTGCGAAACGACAAGGCCGAACCCATCGCCATGACGTTGTTTTCCCGCAGACGACGGACGCAAAACCGCCACAGCTCGATCTGGAAGAGTACAAATCGCGTGAAGCGTCCGAACTCCTCTCGTGGATTGGACAGGGCCTGTTCGAGCTGCTGCATCAGTTTGCGAATGCTTTTCATGACTTCGATGCGATCCGGTGGCATTGTAGACCCCAGGCCGGGCCTCCGCAATATGCCTGCGGCCTGGACTGATGGCCCCATCGCGTGCGAAGACGCCGCGCAACGGCAACTTGCCGGCCCGGATGCAGATCTGGTATGATACAGGATAATTCTGTAAGACACGCGGCTCCTGCAGAGCGCTCAATAGCATCTCCTGCCACTCTGACTTGTGGGAGTCCGCTGTGTATTCGTAATGTGTACGTCCTGTGTGCAGGTTGTTGTTCCCCGTTTTCTGAGCGGCACAATGTCCCCTCGCAATCGGGACCTGATGTCGCTGATTGTGGCTTGACGCATTGAACGGATATTCGAGATCTCGAATGTATTTGTGAACGATACGATGGGGGATCACCGGTCGTTCGGGGAGGCCTGCCATGAGAACCGTTCTCATCGCCACCTACACGCATCCCGTGGCCCTCGGAATGCGTTATGTGTCATCGTCCCTGAAATCCGCCGGCCACGAGGTCGAGATGATTTTCATGGCATCGAAGCGCGACACGGCCAAGCCGGATTTTGCCCCGCCGGTGATCGAATCACTGATCGAGCATTGTCGCGACGCGGACCTCGTGGGCATGGGACTGCTGACGAATTCCTTTTGCCGTGCCTGCTTTCTGACCGAAGCGCTGCGCAGGGCTGGGATGAAGGTTCCGATCATCTGGGGCGGCACTCACGCCACCGTGGCCCCGGACGAATGCCTTGAATACGCTGATGTCGTGTGCATCGGCGAAGGCGAGCAGGTGATGCTGCAGCTCGCCGAGCGCATGGACCGCGGCCGAGATCCGACTGATCTCGGCGGACTGGCGTTCAGGGCCGGCGGCCCGTTCGGTAACCGCGGCGAGGTGCGAAATCCGGTTGGACCGCTGATCGAGAACCTCGACGATTTGCCGTTTCCCGACTACGAACTGAAGAGTCACTGGGTGGCCGATGACGGTCGGTTGGTTCGCGCCCGGCCCGGGAATCTCCGCGGGGCGCTCGACCGCCTGCGCGTCGAAACCACCCGCGGATGTCCCTATCGCTGTACGTTCTGCAACAACACTACCTGGGCGAACATCTACCGTGGGAGGGGATCTTGGGTACGCCGCCGATCAATCGAGAACGTCCTTTGCGAGCTCGAAGAAATGTGCCGCCGTTTCCCGGGCATCAGCGCAGTCAACATCGTGGATGACCTTTTCTTTGTTCGACCGGCCGAAGAGATTGCGGCGTTTGCCGACGGATACACGCGCCGCGTCGGACGTCCGCTGGAAGTCGACGCCCATCCGGAACTGGTCACCGAGGACAAGATCGCTGTCTTGTCACGGATGCCGATCGCCCTGGTGAGTATGGGGATCCAAAGCGGCAGCTGTGATACCCTGTACAACATCTACCACCGCCGCACACCGGTCGATCGCATCGCGATGGCAATGGACCTGCTGCATCGATATCGACTTCCGGCCGAGTATCACTATATCGTCAATAACCCCTACGAAAGCGATGCCAACATCATTGAAACAATGCGGTTTGTGGCCGATCATCACCGAAAGGCTGCGGCCCTGCGCATCTTTCCGTTGGCCCTCTTCCCTGGTTCACCGCTTTATGAACGAGCCAGGAGCGACGGCATTATCGGAGCCCGCCACGAGGAGGCGTACCACCGCACTTACACAGGAAGCGTGCATGTCTTCAAGCTGGACTATCTGGCCATCATGCTGCGGCTGGTGCTGCATCTGCGTAACCTCGGCGCACCGCCGTGGCTGACTCACCGTTTCATCGGCCTGGTCACCAACCGGTTCGTGCGGCGTTGCCTGGATCGCAGGATCTGCATGTCGATGCTGATGGGCGCTTACTATCTTTGCCGGAAGTCGTACAAGATTCTGCTCTACCAGCCGATTGTTCGGCCGGTGCTTCGGTTACGCCGATGGTGGGTGTTGAGAACGCCCGCGATGAAGATCGATCTTGCTCTGGGGGAACCCGTGTCCGTGCCGCCGGCGCCGGTACGGAACCCGAAGCCGCCGTCTGGCGGCTTCAAACCGAAATCCCAGGGCCTGGAAAACGGAATCGAACCGCAGCAGCAAACGGCATCCCGCCGGGTTCGTTAGTCACCGGGCAGACTCGACGGCCGTGCAAAGGGTGTTCTGAATGTGACCGGGCGCCCGGAATCGATGCGTACTCGGAGCGGGGGGTGATTTCATCGGTTGCCAATGCAGCCAACGACCGATTTGAACGGGCCTTGGCAGGCAACAAGTCCTAGAATTAAGGGCCGTAAGTGCATCATGGCACCGGGAGACGGGCTCCTGGCGAAAGCGGCGATGGCCCGGCCCGCCCATAAGACCCTTTTCGCGGGGGCACAGTATGCGAACTTTCGGTCTTCCTGCAATCGTCCTGCTGGCTGTCGCGGGCTGCGCGCTTCTGGTCATGGAAGTCGCAGGTCAAAGCAGCCGGCGCTCGGAAAAGCAATCGTTAGCAACCCGTCCTGCCGGTGGAGTCAAACAACGCATGATCTCACGAAGCGGTTATGACATTCGGCCGTTGACCCATGAAAGAATCCAGGAACTTGCGAAGGGTCTCGAACCAGCAGAGCGGCGGGTTTTGCTCGAAAAAGGTACCGAGGCGCCGTTTTGCGGACACTTATTGAACAACAAGGAAAAAGGCACGTACGTGTGCCGACTGTGCGGCCTGCCGTTGTATTCGTCCGACAGCAAGTTCGAATCCGGCACCGGCTGGCCGAGCTTCTATCGGCCGTTCGACCCGGATCATATTCGACATCAGCGAGACATCAGCCACGGCATGGTCCGCACGGAGACGCTCTGCGCCAGATGCGGCTCGCACCTCGGGCACGTTTTCGAGGATGGTCCCCCGCCTACGGGACTTCGCCATTGTCTGAATTCCGTCTCGCTGAGGTTTTATCCTGCCGGTAAGGAGCTTCCGCCGGAATCGCGTCCGCTCAAGCTTGAGACAGCCTACTTCGCGGGCGGCTGTTTCTGGGGAATTGAAGACCGGTTCCAGCAGGTGCCCGGCGTCGCCGATGCCGTCTCGGGATATCAGGGCGGCAAGGCAGTCAACCCAACGTACAAGCAGGTGTGCTCCGGCCGCACGGGTCATGCCGAGACCGTCCGCGTCACTTTTGACCCGGCACAGGTGACCTATCGGCAGCTCCTCGAATGGTTCTTCAAGTTCCACGACCCCACGCAGCTCAACCGCCAGGGCCCGGACGTCGGTTCGCAGTATCGCTCCGCGATTTTCGCCGCCGATGACGAGCAGCTCAAGCAAGCCAAGGCGTTTATCGAGGAGCAGGCTGCCAAGGACCGGTTTCGTGGGAAGAGAATCGCTACCACCATCGAGCCGGCTGGTCCTTTTTACGAGGCCGAAGAGTATCATCAGGATTACCACGCCAAGCACGGGGGCTCCTGCCCCCTGTTTCAATGACCTGACAATCAGTCTCGGCTGCCCGGTATCCGCGAGATCTCTGCGGGATGATTGCGAGCGGCTAGGGGGCTGACTCGGCTGAAGTCTCGAGGTAAGATGGTTGTCCGTCCTGAGGTCGAAGATTCCCGCGGTCCTGCGAAGATGCCAAGCATGGCAGAGGTGACGTATGCGACTCCTGATCCCGTTCCTGGCTCTTGCGATTTGCGCGTCCACGGTTGTCGGAGCTCAAACACCGAACATCATCTATGTCATGGCCGACGACATGGGCTACGGCGACCTTGGCTGTTACGGCCAGAAGCTCATCAGGACGCCCAACATCGACCAACTGGCGGCAGAAGGGATGCGATTCACCCAGTTCTATTCCGGCTGCACCGTATGCGCCCCGGCTCGTTGCTGTCTGATGACCGGCCTGCACACCGGACATGCGTGGGTGCGCGATAACAAGAGTTCGATCCTCGAGCGCGTGCCCCTGCGTCCGGAGGACTTCACCGTCGCCGAACTGCTGAAAAAGGCCGGCTATTCGACCGGTGTCGTCGGCAAGTGGGGCCTCGGTGAACCCGAGACGACCGGCGTGCCCAACAAGCAAGGGTTCGATTATTGGTTCGGTTATCTGAACCAGGCGCATGCGCACAGCTACTATCCCGATTACCTGTGGAGGAACGAGGAGAAATACACGCTGGAGGGTAACGTCAACGGCCAGGGCAAGCAGTACTCTCACGACTTGTTCACGCAGGAAGCCCTGTCCTTCGTCGAACGCAACAAGGACAAACCTTTCTTCCTTTATCTGGCCTACACGATTCCCCACGGCAAGCTCGAGGTCCCGAGCGATGCGCCGTACTCAGACAGGGACTGGCCGCAACCGTGCAAGAACTACGCGGCCATGATCACGCGCCAGGACGCCGACATCGGCAAGCTGATGAAACTGCTCAAAGACCTGAAGCTGGACGACAGGACGCTGGTCTTTTTCTGTAGCGATAACGGCGCGCCAGACGGCGGCGGCACGCTCAGGCATTTCAGCAGCAATGGTCCGCTGCGTGGAACAAAAGGGCAGTTGTATGAAGGCGGCATTCGCGTGCCGATGATTGCCCGCTGGCCGGGAAAGATCAAAGCCGGCGCGGTCAGCGACCAGGTCTGGGCAATGTGGGATTTCTTGCCCACCGCGGCCGAGGTCGCCGGAATCTCGCCGCCGAAGAACATCGACGGGATTTCAATGCTTCCGGCCCTGTTGAGCGAGTCGCAGAAGCAGCACGACTTCATGTACTGGGAGTTCAATCAGGCCAACCTGGTCCAGGCCGTCCGAATGGGCGACTGGAAGGCGATCAAGCACAATAGCGGAAAGATCGAACTCTATAACCTCAAGAGCGACGTCGGCGAAACGAACAACATCGCGGCGGAACACCCGGAGATTCTGGCCCGCATCGAGGATTATCTGAAAACTGCCAGAACCGAATCGGAGTACTGGCCCACCCGTTGAGCAACTTCGGAGGACCGGACGATAGTCAGGATCAACAATGTGCCTGTTAGATATGACGGTCGGACGGTGCTGCGGTCTGGTGATCCTGCTCGTCGTCGTGGCATCTGGAATAGCCGCCCCGACGAGCGAACCGTCTGCCCGAACACGGCCGGCGGAAACGACCTTACGCAATCGCCGGATTCTTGAACGCGTGCGCAAGCAAACGCCTGGCCGGACGCCTGCTCGCTTCAACGCCATCCCGGACCGGCTCGCCGACATTCTCATCGAGAAACATCTGTACAAGGACGGCGAGGTCTGGGGCTTGGCCAAGACTGTTCCTGACCAGGGTTATCCGTATGACGAGATGGGGTCGTGTACCTTTGCCGGTCTCGTCAGGCAATACAACCTTTATGATAAAGTCGGCCCGCTCGATGACGCCGCTCGCACCAAAGCCCTCAAGTTCTGGCAAAGCTGGCAGGATCCGGCCACCGGGCGCTTCAAGGACCCCCGTGACCCCAAGCGGCAGGTCAACGAGAAATACGTCGTGGGTCTCATCGGTCAGCTTGGCGGTGAGCCGCTGTACAAGTGGACCACCACGGGGACCGACAAGAAGATCGAGACTCGCGTCTTCCTGGAACGAAGCCGCGAGGATCCTGACTGGCAGAATGGCGGCTGGGGTGTCGGCTCGCACACCGGTTTCCAGGCCGTTGAGATCTTCGAAGCAATCAACAGCGGCCAGGTCGAACTGATCCCGGATCTGGAAAAGGGCGTTCAGCAGATCCTCTCGCACCAGGATCCGGACGACGGGCTTTGGGGGCCGCCATCCGCGGAACTGATGCGACGCATCGGCGGAACACTCAAGGTCATCGGGCGCCTGTATTTCAAGATGGGCATGCACGTGCCGCACACCCGCGAATTGGCCGACGCCATGATCGAGCATTCCCGCAACGGCGACTGGTACAAGCACGGGGCCAATTCCTGCGTTCCGCGGAACGCGGCCGAAGTGACTGCTTATTGTCTGGAAGTGTCCGATTACCGGTACGATGAGCTTCTTGAAGTTCTGGAGTCGCTGGCCAAGGACTATGAGTCCTGGGTGCTACCCGATGGGCGAACCCTAATCGCGCGCGGAGACCCGTCTAACGTCGGTTTGCAGTACACGACGCTGTACGGTCTAGGCATTATTGCCGCGTATCTGCACTGGGAGGACTGCCAGCTTCCCAACCCACTGGCAGACAACCCCCGCGGGCAGGGATACCGCTACCAGGTCGGGCTGCTGCCGGACGGATCGGTCAAAGTGATTGATACCGGTGCCGGGAAACCCTGATGGTGGAACACGCTTCGTCTTGCGAATGGCAAAGAAGTCGTCGTGCCAACTCGTTTTCAGTTGAGGCTGACCTTGCCGACGTTCGTGCACGACATGTTCTGAGGATATGGCGAAGGCATCGACATGTCGACCTCCACGGCCTCATAGTCGTAGGTTTTTGTCGCAAAAAGAGATAAGGACTGGCACGCTGCTTACGCCGTATCCCATGACCAAGCCGAACGTACATCTTGAGTCCGGAATCAGCGTTTTCGACCGCTGCCACGATCTGGCCGTCGAGACGCTCTGCCGCAACATCAAGCCATGGAAAGACGGCCTGCTCGACGAGCCGGCGCCTTCGATCATGGCCGGCCAGACCTACAAGTCGCCGTGGACACGCGACTGCGCGTTCAATGTGTGGAACGCAGCCGCCCTCCTGACGCCTGAGGCCGCCCGGAACACGCTGATCAGCACGCTGATCGAAGATGACGGCCTGGTTCGCATCGGCGGGCAGTACTGGGATGCTATCGCTTGGACCACGGGCGCGTGGCACTACTACTGCGTCACCGGCGACCATGAGTTCCTCGAACTGGCCCACGCGGCGACGGTCAACTCGCTGCGGTACTTCGAAGAGACCGAGCTCGATCCCGAAATGGGGCTCTTTCAGGGTCCCGCCAGCTACGGCGACGGTGTGGCCGCGTATCCGGAACCGTACAACGACGCTGGCGGATCATCGGGCATTCTCGACTGGCCGGCTGCTCACCCGGAAGTCGGCAAGATCCGCATGAAGGCCCTGAGCACTAATTGCCTTTATGCCAACGCGTATTGGATCGCCGACCTGATGGGGCGGCGGCTCGGTCTCGACGCGCAGGTCAACGAGTCGTTGCGGACTCAGGGCGATGCGGTCGGGGGAGCAATCAATCGGCACCTCTGGCTGCCCGAGAAAGGCTGCTACGCCTACTTCACCGATCCCACCGGACGTTGCGAGCAGTACATGGAGGGCCTCGGCCACGCCTTCGCGATTCTCTTCGGTATCGCGTCGCCCGAACAGGCCCGGGCCGTGCTCGACAATCAATATGTCGCGCCATACGGTATTCCCTGCGTCTGGCCGGTGTTCCCGTGGTTTGCCAGTCCGGACGGCATGACCTTCGGCCGGCATAACGGCACCGTCTGGCCGTTTATCCAGGGCTTCTGGGCGTCGGCGGCCGCGATGCACGGTCGGTTGGATCTGTTCGACAAGGAATTGACCGCCTTGGCCGACATGGCCGACCGCCACCGCGAATTCAAGGAGATCTACCATCCGATCACCGGCGAGCCCTATGGCGGCTTGCAGGTCGACCGCGGCAAGGTTCGCCTGTGGGCCGGCGAGCCGCATCAGACCTGGAGTGCCACCGGCTACCTGCGGATGATCTACTACGACCTGTTCGGCATGCGTTTCCAGCCGGACGAACTGTGTTTTCAACCGACCGTCCCGCCGCGATTTGAGACTTTGCAGCTGACGGGAGTCAAGTATCGCGACATGACCCTGGATGTCACCATACGCAACTCCGGCACTCGTATCGCTTCCTTCGCGCTGGACGGTCAACCACACGAACCTGTGATACCGGCCACGCTCGACGGACAGCATCGGATCGTGATGAACATGAGGTGATGTTCAGCTCGGATAATCTGGAATCGTTGCGTGAGCACTCCGTGCTGTAGCACCTTCGATCTGCCCTGTTGGTGGTCCAGAAGCCGAGGGGATGAGCGGCGCGAGGACCTCCGGGGCCCAGGTTCGCGACTCATAGCCGAGGTGGCCACCCCAGTGCCCGAGCTTTCGCCACTGGGGCGTCCAGGCGGCTTGATTCAGGCCGTCGCGGACGCAGAGTGTGCCGCCCGCGTCGAGGAATCCTCGCCTTCCGGCCGTGGAAGTCTCCTTTCGATCCATGGTACCGAAGGTTTTAGTCAGCACCCCGGCATCGAACCAGTCTTCGCGGCTGTAGAAGTTGACGATGCCGCATCGGCAATGCTCCAGGGCCGGGGCCAGGTCGTAGTCGGGCGAAACGGTCGCCGCAGGTGGGAGATGGCCTGGCCGGGGGCCGAGTTGGGTTCCACCAGCCGGTCCTCGAACTGCCGCATGCACCAAGTCCGGAACTGCTCCATGACCGGGCCGCTCTTGGCCTGATGAAAGGCCGGCCGCTGCTCCGACGAGAAGTCTCGATCGCGGGCGATGGCGTCGTTCCGGTTCTCATCCGCCGTCCTCCGTGCACGCTCGCACTGGCCGCGGACGATATCAGAGGCATCACGATTCATGCAGGCTTGCCGGAAGGACACCAAACACCAGGCTCTTTCTGATACGCTTTAATGTGCCGGGATTGGGAATTGGAGACAACCGGGTCTCTCCAGGGCGTATGATTGCCAGTTGCGAAAGATGAAATCGCCAGCTTGCGAGATATCGGGGTTTGAAGCTCCCGGTGACAATCGTCCCTTACTCCGGAACTCCTGTACATTTTGCGCGCACGTTTTGGGGCCTCGGAGGCTTCATGGTGTAGTGGTATGGAGCATTCCCGCCGAGTGCCGTCAGACAAAGGTTGCCAAGATGCAGCCGGCGAAGATGATTTGGCCTTCTTCGTAATCGTTTGATATCGCGGCGTTGAGATCGGACGGGATGTGTCTTGCCAGTGGCCCGCAAACCAATGCGCCCGACACAACGACGCGCGTGCGAGCCTCGGAGCAGCGGGCAGATTTCGAGCCGTCACGTCAATACCCGTCCGAAGGGGATGTGTAGGGTACTCGCTGATTTTTCAATTTGGTTGCGGCCAAAGGCCGCTTTGGGATTACGTTAGCTAAGGCGGACCGCCTTTTTGCGGGCCGCAACCCAAGTGCTCTGCGATCGAGAAACATGCGCGCCAGTTGCGACGGAAGGGACTAAAAACCCATTCTCTGCATCACATCCGAACAACGTCTTGTACGGCAATACGCACTCCTTCCTCGGCCGCTCTCAGCACGGTGCGTATATGCAGCCGCCCTTCCTGGTTCGCTCGCCTGTCGTGATGTCCTCCATGGACTCCGATGCCCCCTCGCTCATGCCCCGCCCCGCCTGCGGCCGACCAATCGATGAGGATCCGGCCATCAGCAGCATTGCATTCGTCTGCCAAGGCGACATCCCCCTGCTGGTTGTCTCTTGTCGATGTGCATGATGCGGCCATGAATGGGATGATGCTCATGAACCGATCAATCGAACTCAATAGGCTGCTCGGATTCATTCACTGCGACACCGCGCAATACCGCACCAGCGGTCTTTGGTCTCAATCGGCACGGCGGCGCGCGATCGGATGATAAGACACCCTGTCCTTGAATATGTTGACACCACGCCCGATGGGTTTCGGCTCGAAAGCAATCTCATCTTCGGTCACCGTCGCGATGATGTACTCCGTGTACGCCGGTTCCTGGGGATGATGAATGGCGAAGTTGAGCACCGAGGCTGGAACCGCATAAACGTGCGCGCCTAGATTCTCTTCGGGGGGCCAATACTGCGCGTAGTGAAAGTCGCCGCCGAACACGGCTTGGACGCAGTGACCATCCGGACATTTCTCCAGTATGCGGTACAGCGGCCGGCTGATGTGCCCTCGATCACCGGTCATGACATGCGGATCATGCGCAAAGACCAGTGTCGGATACCGCGACGGATTCCCTTCATGACGGCAGAGTACCGCTTCCAGCCAGGCCAACTGGTGATCGGTGATGTTTTCCGAGTCCATGATCACGAAATGCACGCCGCGCCAGGTGAAAGCGTAGTAGTGCTTGCCTTCGAGGCAGTAGCGCTTCCAGATCTCGGGATGTTTGTCGGCATCCAGTTGTGCGTTCATGGGATAGGGTGGAAGCTGAGAGGCAAACCAGTTCCTCTTGAGCACCGCAACGCCAGGCTTGTCGGCGGGCACGTCATGATTGCCGACCGCAACGTGGATCTCGATGCCGGCCTCGCGCCACCTCCTGAACGCGGCGTCGATGACCTTCATCTGCCATACGCTCTCGCCGGGAAAGCTGTCGTTGCCCACATCGCCGAGCTGCACCACGAAGGCCGGGCGGATCTCCAGCACCTCCCGGGTCAGTCGATCTAGTTGGTCGATGATTGCATGCGTGGGGTGCAGGTCGGACACGATCACAAACCGGTGCGCGTCTGCTGAGCAGAGAGTGCCTAGGACAAGCACGACGAGAAGCATCGCACATGCCGGCAATCGGGTCGGCAGACAGGAGGATGCTTGATGATAGTGAGCCATCTCAACCGCCCTTCACCGAGGTTTCCCGTTTGTCCTTGCCCGGATACGCAGCCGGGCGACGTTTTGCTAACCGGCGTTCCCCCGCTACACCTACCGCACTCTCGAGTCTCACGGGTCTGCCGGGCTGATGGAGGAGACCTGTCTGGACACCAAGGCAGCTTTTCGGCCGCGTTTCCTGCGGTCGGCGGAGGGCATGAAAGGTCGCCTGCCTTGCCCCTTAACGTACCCGACAGAGGCGGTTCTAGGTAGACCGGAGTCCTCGACCGGCAAGGGGTCTTCAATCGACAACTTACACTTACCTCGGCACTACGTTGCGCACCTCGGCGACGAAGTCCTTGCAGGCCTGCTCGATGCATTTTTCCCATTCGGAGGTGAATCGCTCAAGGTATTTCATGTCGTCGTAGGCATAGATAACGCTTCGGGAGGCGGTCACCAGAGCCCCCGTGCCATCCGGTTTGAAGCAGGCACCGATATCAGAGGCGGTGCCGCCCTGAGCGCCGAATCCGGGAACCAGGAAGATGCAATGCGGCATCATGGCTCGAAACGTCGCGATTTCGTCCCGGGCCGTCGCGCCAACAACCGCACCGATTGCACTGTAGCCGCATTCACCTACCAGAGTCGGATCGGAAGCCCAACTCTCGACTTGCCGGGCGACAAACTCGGCCACGGTCATGCCGCTTTCGAGCCTGGCAGTCTGCAACTCGGCAGCCGATGGGTTGCTCGTCCGAACCAGCACAAAGACCCCTTTTTGCTCCTCGCGGGCTACGTTGATGAACGGCTGGAGCCCGTCGAGGCCGAAATAGGGGCTGACTGTGATGGCGTCCGGCCCGGTCAGGTCTTCAAGGTTGGCGAAATCGGGTTCGGCCAGCATGGCGGCGGCATACATCTCGGCGGTCGAGCCGATGTCTCCGCGTTTGCAGTCGCCAATCACGATAAGGCCGGCTCGATCCGCCTCCTGGACCAAATCGAAATACGCATCCACGCCGTCAGCATAGTATCGCTCAAAAAAGGCGATATTGATCTTCACCGCAGCCACCAGCGGGCTGACGATTCTCACCAACCGCCGGCAGTACTCCAGAATCGCATCCAGGGCTACCTCCGAGTCGGTGGCGTCGTTAAGCTCCTTGTTTTCCGAGATCTCGGCCGGGAGCTTGGAATAGACCGGATCGATCCCAATACAGGTGGGGCTGCCCTTGGCCTTGATGGCCTTCAAAAGACGGTCGGCAAAGTTCTCTGCCACGGATACCTACCTCTCATTTCACAACCGCTTGGCGCGAGCTGTTGGATAGCCAGCAGTCAACTTTGGGGGGCGCCTTGAGGGCTGCTCCCCCGAAAACAGCGAGTGTAGCCCTCCAGGGGTCGCGACGCAAGGTATCCGCAGACTAAAAACCGGATTTCCGCCTACACGTTCAGGTCCAAACGGTGTTAGAATCTTCCGCGAGGCTGGTACCCTGCTTCTCGGGAAGTGCCGCCTCTGGAGCGATCTTGGAGATCCATTGTGGGCGGAGAGTCGTCAGGCAAAGGTCGAAGACTGCGGCGGGTCGACTTTCGACGAAATCGACAGACACCCGCGCGCCGCAAGCGCTGGGAAATACCCACGGACGATGACCAAGGAACAGAAGTTTTCAGTCGGGAGGCAGTCAAGGCCAAGGGCGACCTGTCCAGAAAGCGGACGGTTGTCGAGATCGACCAGGATCAGAGTCGCGGCGAGGGCAGTTGGCTTAAGGGAATCGCAGTCGCGGTTCGCGGGCAGTTCGTCGACGTGGATGTCGATGGCCGAATCTGGCCGTGCACCGTTCGCCGCGTCCTGCGGACGCTGCTGATCCGGAACCGAAGCCCCGTGGTGGTCGGCGACGAGGTGGCCATCTCTATCGTGGCCGACGAGGCGGGGGTGGTGAACGAAGGCGTGATCGAACACGTGTACCCGCGTCGAACGGCCCTGAGCCGGTGCGACGGCAAGAAAACCCATATGATCGCCGCCAACGTCGATCAGGTTCTGGTGATCACCTCGATTCG
>ERZ795051.1162-NODE-1162-length-35547-cov-5.709822_pt1 | contig 35547 bp, 37 predicted proteins | sample MGYA00375135_ERZ795051 | MGnify/ENA primary metagenome ERZ795051 (study PRJEB30180, sample SAMN05720222) | activated sludge metagenome | isolation source: Anaerobic digester | place: Japan | collected 2015-05-26 ... | reverse complement strand
ATCGCTTCCAAAATTTGAGTTCGACACCAAATATTTTATGAACGATACTTTAAGCGTATTAGGAATGCCAACTGCCTTTTCAGAAAATGCCGATTTTTCTGGAATGACTGGAAAAAAAGATTTATATATCGGTTTTGTTATTCATCAAGCATATGTCAAAGTTGATGAGAAAGGAACAGAGGCGGTTGGTGCAACCGCAGTTGGCACAAAATATTCAGTTTCAATGCCGGGAAATGTTTTCAGGGCAGATCATCCGTTCATATTCTTAATTCAGGAAAAAGACACTGGTGATATCCTATTTTTTGGCAGAGTAGTCAATCCGGCAAGTTAAAAATGTTAAGTGGCACGTCAGTTAATGCTGGCACAAAATTCGGCGGTAAAAAAGCGAGCGGGCAAAAAATTTCCCCCTTGCGCTCCCTCAATTTTTACCCGCCTGCTTGAAATTAGTATAACATATAAACCTTTGGAAACAATTTATTATGACCAAGAGAGATAAAAAAAACAGCCAGGGTTATTGTCTATCGCGGAAATCGCTAGGCTTCTTGGTATTTCTAAGATGACTTTAAAACGCTGGAATACAAAAGGAATACTGAAATTTTTTCAAACCAAACAGAAAGGAGGTAAAAAACCGATGCACACTCGATACTCTGTTACGCTTACCGCAATCCCGGGCTTTCCACTTGTCAAAGAGGGCGACGACTTGGGAGTCATCATTCTTAAGTGTGCCAGTGATGCCGGAATTACTTTCGAGGATGGCGATGTTCTCGTCGTTACTTCAAAGATTGTTTCGAAGGCGGAAGGACGTCTTGTGTCGCTATCTTCCGTCCAGCCAACAGAAAAGGCACAAGAGATCGCTCGCGTAAGTGGAAAAGATCCGCGAATTGTCGAATTGATGATGCGAGAATCACAAATTTTGAATGTAGAGCCCGGCATCGTCGAAACTCTACATAGGCTTGGCTTCATTTGCACAAGTGGCGGGGTTGACCGAGCAAATACCGCGAAGCCCGAAGAGGAAAAAGTGAGTTTACTACCAGTCAATCCAGACGAGAGCGCGCAGAGAATCAGAAATGCGATTGTCCAAGCGACAGGTAAGCGAGTTGGCGTCGTTATTAACGATTCCCTCGGCATCAAGTACCGGGCTGGTTCGATCGGACTTGCAATCGGTGTGGCCGGGATACCCGCCGTTCTTAAAGGAGCAGTCGACGAAACCGATCTTTATGGTAAGAAGCGGAATGTTAACATTTCCTTCGCCGACGAGATCGCCGCGGCTGGTTCGCTCCTCATGGGACAGAGCAAGGCGGGATTACCGGTTGTCCTCATCAGAGGACTGCGGTATCCAGTTGGACGAGGTAAACTCACCGACCTCCTTGCCACGGAACAGTTGAAAAATGACCTGGCGAAGGAATGAAAAGGGCACATGACAACTTTCGTTGAGTGTATCCCATTTTACTCTTCTGTACATTCCTTGCGAGCCATTACCGAGCGTTCTCGAGCAACTTTTTAGTTGTAAGAGTCAACCGCGGATCGCGCGACACAATTCGCCATCTGTTGGAGATTTGGTTGAGGAAGAAGCGAGAGACAAAGTCTCGAGCGAGGTGGGAAATGAAAACTTTACTAAATTGCTGCGGGGCTAGGACTCGAACCTAGATTAATGGCTCCAAAGGCCACTGTCCTACCATTAGACGACCCCGCAAAATGTCAATTAAAGAATTAAAATATTAACGAATTAAATAATTTGAATATTTCAACGACTCTAAAAGTTTAAAAATTTTGAATATTTATCAATATATCAGATTCTACAATTATAATTCTATTATTTTTGCCATTGCAACTTCAAGTGGAATTCTGGGATTATCTGACCATTTTATCAAATTTTGGGTTTCAAGCAAGGTTTCAATTATCTTTTCCAGTTTTTCTTGATCTATTTTTGCTGATTGCTTTTTAAAATTTTCAATTTCTTCTTTTGTAAATTCACTTGTTTCAGGGGAAAGCAAATTGCTATCAATTTTAATTAACAGCAAATTTCTTAAATATTCTATAATTGATTTTGTAAACTGTCCTGTATCAATATTTTGTTCAAGATTACTCTCTAAAATCGCAAAACATTTTTTTTGGTCTTTTAGTAAAATTGCATCTATAAGTTCAGAAATAATTTTGGTTTCAACAAAACCCAAAATTTCTTCAACTTCTTCTTTGGTGATAATTTTGTCCTGCAAAGTTATTACTTTATCTAAAAGACTTTCGGCATCTCTAATTGATCCACCAGATGCTCTTGCAATAATATTTAATGCTTCGTCTTCAATTTTTATTTTTTCACTTTCGGCATCTTTTTTTAATTTTTGTTCAATTTGATTGATATTTAATTTTTTAAAATTAAACTTTTGGCAACGTGAGGCGATCGTTGGAAGCATTTTTGAAAATTCTGTTGTACAAAGAATAAAAATAACATGACTCGGTGGTTCTTCCAAAATTTTTAAAAGTGCATTTGAAGCTTCATTTGTTAATTGATGCGCCTCATCTAAAATATAAACTTTATATTTTGACATTGTTGGGACTATTTTAGCACTTTCTCTTAGATTTCTAATCTCTTCGATACCTCGATTTGAAGCGGCATCAATTTCTATTAGATCGATAGATCTTTGCTGGTCAATTTGCTGGCAGGAGCTACATTGATTACAAGGTTCAATCATAGTTGAACCCTTTTTTATTATTTCTTTTGGGTTTTGGCAATTTACTGTTTTAGCAAGAAGTCTACCGAGAGTAGTTTTTCCTGTCCCTCTTGGACCATAAAATAAATAAGCATGCGAAACCTGATTAGATAAAAGTTGGTTTTGTAGAATTTTAACAATATGTTCCTGTCCTACTATTTCAGAAAATGTTTTAGGACGATATTTTCTATATATTACAACCATAAATAATTTTTAAAAATTAAATTTGTATATTCGTATTATATTTATAATTTGTAGAAACTAGTATACCATATTTTAAAATTTTAAAAAAGGGTTTATTGCTTTTTTTAGAAAAAATTGGTATCCTTTTTGAAGATTTTGAAAATATGAAAACAAAAATAATATTTTTTATAGGGCCCCCTGGTTCAGGAAAGGGAACACAGGCAGAAATTTTATCAGGAAAATTTGGTTTTTATCATTTAGAGACAAGTAAAATTTTGGAATCAAAAATAATGGATGCCAAAAAAGGAGAATATATCCAAATCGAAGGCAAAACATATTTTTTTGATAAAGAAAGAGAAAAATGGAAAAATGGTTTGATTTTAAGTCCTCCATTTGTAGCATATTTAATAAAAGAAAAAGTTCGTGAATTAGCAGAAGATAAAAGAAAAATAGTTTTTTCTGGTTCTCCCAGGTCAATATATGAAGCAGAGGAACTATTGGATATTCTTTTGCAATTTTATTTGAAAGATGAAATGTTGGTTTTTAATATTAATATTAATGTTGAAGAATCTGTTACACGCAACTCCAAAAGAAGAATTTGTCAGCTTGTTCGCCATTCGATTCTTTATAATGAAGAAACTATATCTTTAACAAAATGTCCATTAGATGGTTCACAACTTTTAAAAAGAGAGGGGCTGGATGATCCAGAAACTATTAAAAAAAGGTTTGAAGAATACGAAAAACAGACATTTCCAGTTATCGACTTTTTTAAAAATCAGGGAATCAGAATTGAAAAGATAAATGGTTCTTATTCGCCAGTTGTAGTATTTGAAAATATAATTTCAATATTAGAAAAATAAAAAAAATTATGCAAAGTAAAGAAATTGACAATTTAATAATTGCACGTTTATTTCCAGACGAAGATCTACAAGAAAAACTACAAGAAATTTGTCAAAAACACAAAGTAAAAACAGCTATTATTCTGTCCGGTATTGGTCAACTTAAAAATTTTAAATTAGGTTATTTTAAAAATAAAGGCGATTATACTCCGGAATTTTTCTCAAAACCACACGAGATGATTTCTTTGAGTGGCATTATTTCAAAACAAGGTGACAATTATGAACCCCACCTTCATATTTCTTTGGGAGATGAAAATAAAAGAGTTATTGGTGGACATTTAATTGAAGGCATCGTTGAAATAACAAATGAAATTGTTCTTTTGAAAAGTGATATTTTACTTCGAAGAAAAACAGAAGAAACAACCGGACTTCGAGGACTCTTTTTAGAAGATGATAAGTAGGTTTTAAATAATAAATTTGAACTATACATTTTTAGTTTTAAAAATTAATATTTTAAATGTAAATATGGAAGACGAAAAAAAAATTTTAAAAGAATGCCAAGATTTTGCAAAAAAAAATGGCTTTAAATTAAATCCAAATGAAAAATTGGTTGACTTTTTGATAAAAGGACTTTTGACAAATGAAAAAAAATATGGCAAGAGATATTGCCCCTGTAGGGTAGTGTTAGATAATCATCAGGAAAATAATAAAATAATCTGTCCATGCGCCTATATGAGAGACGAAATAAAAAATAAAGGGCAATGCCACTGTGGTCTTTTTATTAAAAATAATTCTTTTTAGTAATATTATGAAGAATAATTCTTTTACTAATCAAAATAAAAAGCAAGATTGTTTTGATTTAATTATTGTCGGAGGTGGGCCTGCCGGGATAACCGCAGGTATTTATGCTGCTCGGCAAGGTATTAAAACATTACTCATTACTAAGGAATTTGGTGGTCAAGTTCTCAAAAAAGCTGGAATGATTGAAAATTATCCAGGATTTAAAGAAATTTCTGCTCTGGACCTAATTAAAAAATTTGAAAATCATTTAAAAAAATTTGAATCTCAAGGTAAAATAAAAATAGTATTTGAGAATGTTGGCAAGATTAAAAAAGATAATAATTATTTTTCAATATTAACTGAAAATAAAAAAGAATATAAATCCAGGGCGGTAATAGTTGCGACTGGTGCAGATCCAAGACCACTTGAAGTACCAGGAGAAAAAGAATTTATTGGAAAAGGCGTGAGTTACTGTGTGACCTGCGATGGAGCATGTTTTCAAAATAAAAATGTAGCAGTTATCGGTGGTGGAGAATCTGGCTTTGAGGCAGCAATATTTTTAGCAAATTTTGCGAAGAAAATTTATGTATTAGAATATTCGCCTTATATTAAAGCTACTATGGATAATCAAAAAAAGGCAAAAAATACTGGTAAAATAGAAATTATTACCTTGGCAGAAGTAAAAGAAATTCGTGGGGAAAATTTTGTAAATTCAATAATTTATCAAGATTTAAAAACAAAAGAAAATAAAACTTTAAATGTAAACGGGGTTTTTATTGAAATAGGAAATCAACCAGCGACATCACTTGTAAAAGGATTAGCTAAATTTGATCATTTAATAAATAATTTAGACGAAATTGCAATTGATCCAAGAACTTGTGCCACTTCAACTCCTGGTCTTTTTGCCGCAGGAGACGTTACTGATGTGGCTTTTAAGCAAATCATTGTTGCTTGCGGTGAAGGTTCAAAGGCAGTAATGTCTGCTTTTAAATACCTGCAGTAAAATAATTAACACAAATTATAATCAACTTAATTTAAATTTATTAAAATTAATTTTAATAAAATGATATCTTATCAACTTCAAACACTTCTTATTGCTATGAGTCCATTGGTAGAATTTCGTGGATCTATTCCTATTGCGCTTGCAGGTTACCATCTTACTCCTGCCTCTGCATTTGTTTTTTCAATTTTAGGGAGTATAATCTCTGCTATTTTAATTATCTTATTTTTAGAAAAAATATCTGTTTTTTTAAGTAGCCATTTTCGTTTTTTTGATAAATTTTTTACTTGGCTTTTTGAAAGAACAAGAAAAAATAATGAAAAGAAATTTGAAAAATTTAAAGAACTCGCCGTATTTCTTATGGTGGCTATTCCTTCGCCTCTTCCACTTACAGGTTATTGGACAGCATCGCTTTGTGCATTTCTTTTCGGTGTTTCCCCAAAAAAATCTCTCCCTTTAATTTTTTTGGGGACGTTAATTGGCGGGGCAATTGTTCTTTTCTCAACTATGGGAATAATAAACTTAATTTAAAATAAAAAATATGAAAATAACAAAAAATACAACTATATCTGAAATTTTAAAAATACCAGGCGCAGAGACAGTTTTAATAAAATATAATTTACCTTGCCTATCTTGCCCAATGGCTAAGTTTGAAATTGAAAATCTTGAGATTGGTGATGTTGCTAATATATATAATCTAAATTTAAAAGAGATTCTTAAAGAGCTTAATAAATTAATAACTCCAACGTAGAGGCAGATATACGTTGATAAATACGCTGATTTACGCTGATAAAAGTTCAAATCGTTCGAGGTGTTCGATTTGTTACCCCAGATTCACGAAGTGAACCCAGGACATTAGCGAAGCGTCTATCAGCCCAGCGATCAACAAATTTGTATATTTGTATTTAATTTGTAATAGTTTCTTTAATTCGTTAATTGATGTCATTGGTAGGAGTTATTTTATAATTTTTGGTTTTTAATTTTTTGTTGTTTATTACCATCCATCAATTGTTGTTTTAAAATTAACTTTTGTTGAATTATTGCAAAAATACCTGAAAGACACCAAAAAAGAGCAAGAGAAGAGGGGACGCGGAGAGCAATTATCACTATAAAAAAAGACATCATAATATTCATTGGACTTTGCATTGCTAACGCAGGATTTTGTTTTTTTTGTTTTGCTGTCAATTTAGGTTGAATCATCATTGTTTGAATATATTGAACGAAACCTACAAGAACTGCCAAAAATACATTGGGTTTTGTAAGGTTTAAAAAGCCAAAACTTATAGGATTAATACTGCCAGGATTTTTTATAAAACTATAAAGCATTAAATTTTGACCTGGATTTCCTATATCTCTAAATACTTGATAAAGAGCGATTAAAATAACAAGTTGAATAATCATTGGTATAAAAGAAGCGAATGGATTAAATTTTTGATCTTTAAAAATTTTTGATAGCTCTTCATTTTGCTTTTGGGGATTGTCTTTATACTTTTCTCTCAATTTTTGCATCTCGCTTTGAAGTTTCATTGAAACCTCTTGGCTTTTTCTTTGCTCTAAAATTGTTTTCTTTGTTAGTGGCCAAAGTGCTAACTTAACAATAAGAGTTAAAATTAAAATTGCCACACCAAGATCATGAGGAGGGAGACTATAAATAAAAACAAGAAAATTTAAAAGTGGCCTGTATAAAACCTCTTGAAATAAAAGTGTAAAAATATTCATAACTTATTATAAAATTTATTTTACTTTTTGTATATCTTTTATGGTTTGTTTATTTTAATCCGCAATTGACATTTGATCTTCCTCGGATTTATAAAATCTTTGTATTAATTTTTTAATCTCTTCTTCCTGCTTCTTAATATCTAAAACTTCTCGACGTATTCGAGCTTTCTCTGATCTAATATATTTTCTAATGCTTCTGGGCAATTTCTTTTTCATATCTGTTGTTCAAATAAAAAACCAAAAAGATTAAAAACAAATTTTACCAAATATTCGAAAAAATCTCAAGTTCCAAATTAAATTATTATAAAATATAAACGAGATAATATAAAAATAATATTTTTTAATTCTTTGAGGTTTTTTAAAAAAATATTAAACTACAAAAATATTCAAATCATCAAAATCTAAATGAAAACAAATTTTAATTTCCGAAAACTTTATAGCGCCTATCTTAATTGTAGGAAACATAAACGTAAAACATATCATTCTCAAAAATTTGAAATTCATCTTGAATCTGAAATTTTAAAATTAGAAAAAGAATTAAAAAAACGCGTTTACCATCCTAAAAAATCTATTTGTTTTATTGCAACCAAACCAATAATAAGAGAAATTTTTGCAGCCACATTCCAGGATAGAGTTGTCCATCATCTTTTATATAATTTCCTTGAGCCAATTTTCGCCCCAAAATTTATTTCTCAATCTTATGCCTGTCAAAAAAACAAAGGAACTCACAAATCTCTGGACGATCTTAAAAAATACCTTAAATCCATCACTCAAAATGGAAGCAAAAAAACTTATTTTTTGCATCTTGATATAAAAGGATTTTTCACAAGTATTAAAAAAGAAATACTTTTTAAACTAATAAAAAAGCATATTAGCAACGAGGAAATACTTTGGCTACTAAAAATAATAATTTTTAATAATCCCTGTAAAAATTATTTTGCCAAAGGTGATAAAAGTTTATTTTCTAAAATTCCTCGTTATAAATCGCTATTTTATGCCCCAGAAAATCAAGGACTGCCAATTGGAAACCTAACATCTCAATTTTTCGCCAATGTTTATTTAAATGAACTTGATCAGTTTGCAAAACATAAACTAAAAATAAAATATTATCTTCGTTATGCTGATGATATTTTAATTTTGGATAAAACTCCTCAAAAATTAAAAGATCTTGTTTTGAAAATTGAAAAATTTTTAAAAGAAAATCTCCAACTTGAAATCAATCATAAAAAAACAATTATAAAATCGGTTTATCAGGGAATTGATTGGGTCGGCTATATTGTTTTCCCGAAATATACATTAGTTCGTCAACGAACTGTAAAGAACTTTAAAAAGAAATTATTTCATTTTAATCAAATCATTTTGAAAAAAGATCCTGATTTAGAAGAATTAGAAAAAATAAGGGCAACGATTAACTCTTATTATGGAATTTTCAAACACGCCAATACTTATAATTTAAGAAAAAATCTTTATGAGAAACATTTCAAAGAACTTAAAAAATATTTTAAACCAAATAATAAAAATTTTGAATTTTTTGAAATAAAAAAAGAGATTTTAAAAAAACTAAAAGAGCTAGAATTTTAATTGCTTTTTTCTCACTGCTGGGCGGACACACCGAAGATAATTAGTATTGGTCTTGGTATTGTTGTTGGTGTTGCCATTAGCCAAGTTCGTGTACCAGCCGTTGTTAGTGTTGGTGGAGTAAGTCGTCGAAGACCAGTGATTGGCATTGGCACTCGATTTATCTTACTACTTTTGAAATTCTCTGAAAATTAATCCCTCCTTTGAGGGTATAATTTTCTCGCCAAATTTTCCGTAAAAAGGGAGTAAGATGGCAGTGAAAAAAAACGCTCGCTTTTTGAACCCGCAAGTTCAAAAATTCTAGCTCTTTTAATTCTCTTTTGACCATTTTTTCCAACCAGTAATTTCTTTTCTAATATTTTCAATCATTCTGGAAAAATTTTCAAATCTTTTTAGTCCCAATATTTTTAAATCGCAGGCAATTCTTAAATGAATTTGCAATCTTTCCAAAGTTAATTGGGCTTTTTCCAATGTTAAAACCTTGTCTTTTTTTGAATTAGCAATAATTATTAAATCCAAAAGCGAGGAAGTAATCTCTTTTAACTTTTGACCCAAAGAATATTTTTCCTTTCTTGGAAATTTGTCTGTTGCAATGTATATTTCCAGTGTTAATTTATATACATCTTGAAAAATTGGAAGATGATTGTAGCGACTCACAATTTTTTGTATTTTTTTAATTTTTCCTCGCTTTCGCTCGGAAAATAACCAAATTACCTAATCAACTGCTGGGCGGACACACCGAAGAGAAACAGTATGGGTCTTGGTAACGTAGAAGGTGCGGCCATCAGCCAAGAGCGTGTACCAGCCGTTGATAGCGTAGGTGGAGTAAGTCGTCGAAGACCAGTGAGCGGCATTGGCACTCGATAATTTACTATTTGCCCCATCAATATATGCTTGCATTAGTTGTTTTTGAGAAGGTGTATACCAGCCCGCTTTTGCCTCGCAACCTGTCTTTGCATCTCCTTCTCCTCCTTGGTGTTTAACGCATATGCAGGCAACTTCATTGTGGGTATTACAGGCCCCATCATCTCCTTCAAGACCATTTGGGTATTTGCAATTATTGGCAACAAACCAATTCATTGTTGCCGAGCCCGAGGTTGAACAGGTAGTGTTGCCACATCTTTTTGACCAGACAAGGCCAGTAGTAAGATCTTTTGCTTCTGCTAAAGAATCTCCTGTGCCACAATAGTTATTGCTCTCATTGCAAGCAAGCCAGTCTGCTGGACTTTTATATGCGTCTGTTGGTGTCCCTTTGTTATTGTTGTAATCATCTACTCCTCCATTGATCTGACTTCCTCCGGGGTAACCAGGTATTGTAGAATCACTTGTTCCATTAAATAGATCTTTTAGAAGTTTTCCTTGATTTTGTATACCAAAGGCAACATTTGCCGCAACAACATTTTCATTGAGATTTTCTGCATTGTAGTTTCCCCTGCCTTGCGCTGTTGTTAGGACATTATTGGGATTTGTATCTCCGTATGGCCAGCCACCTGCAACAACTAAAAGATCCTGACCTTGATCTTTTATTGCTTGTTTTTGCCAGGTGGGTTTTATGGCAAAAACAAGCAAAAGAGATATTATTGAGATAATACCTACTATAATAATTGTTTGTTTTTTCTCCATATGTTTTTTATTTAATGTTTAGCATTTTTAATAATGTAAAAGCTGATGTACGCTGATAAAATGTTCGAGATGTTCAAACTGTTGGTTTTAGGTTTGACTTTGAGTTTTAATTTTGAGCTAACGTAGAACTGTTTTCCGTCAAATTTAGAATTTGGCGTAAATTTGGCGTTTTATCGTGGATGTATATTGGCCTCTATATATAATTCTTTAATTCTTTAATTCTTTAATTCTTTAATCCGTTAATCCTTTAATTCTTTAATCCTTTAATTGACCAATTCTTTATTTATTTGAAATATAAAAATTATTAAAGGGTTGGACCTTTATGTTATATGTTTGGACTTGTTTTTGAATTTTTTTAATAGAGAAAATTTTTATTTCTTGATTATCTGAAGATAAAAGCGTATTATTTAATTTTAGATCCTTTGCTTGACTTGGCTGGTTGTTGTTTGTATATAATATTTGCGATGGAGAAAATTTAAATGAATTATTTAGCAGAATATAGTAATCTTGATTTTTTTCTTTTGGATTTTTGATAATTTGCGTAACTTGGCCAATTTCTTTTGTTTTTGTTATTGGATTGAAAGAGAGAACTCTATCTTGAACCTGGATATCTTCGATCTTTTTCAGCGAATTATCCGCCATTTTGACAAGTGTTCCTTTGGGAAAACAACCCTCTGGCCAACCACCAAGGCCACCCTCGTATACCAAGTCTTGAATTCCATTTATTGAAATTACCTCATAGAAATTATCTTGATTGCCTGAATCTTGTTTCATTAGGTCTTGGTTTGCTTCAAGTTTGGCAAGGATCTTGAATGTTTGACCCGTTGCGTCTGTGAGGTAAATATAGCATCTTCCAGAGAGGGGTTCTTGGGGAAGATTTTTGATATATCCTTTTTGTACTAAAACACCAAGATTATTATCTGAAACACAATTTCCTCCTGGTAGTGGAGGATATTGCCAGTAATCACTGTAGTAGAGCTCAAGGGCTTGTGCAAGGTTTTTTGTATTTTGTATCCTTTGAGTGTCTCTTGCTTGTTTTCGGGCATCTGCTGTTGAGGCAAAGATAATTGCTCCGATAATTACAATAATAGTTATTACTACAAGAAGTTCAATTAAAGTAAAACTAGAGTGAGAATTCTTTTTTAGTAAAATAAAAGAGTTATTATTACTTTTATTTTTTATTTTATTTTTTAACATAAAATAATTATTAATAAGTATTAATATATATAATATTAATACTTTACATTAAATAATTCAAGTTTAGAATTTGGCGTTAATTTGGCGTTTTATCATCTGCGTATATTGGCTTTTTTTAATATTTATTCAAGCTAACGAAGAACTGTTCTCCGTCATATTTAGAATTTGGCGTAAATTTGGCGTTTTATCGTCGGCGTATATTAGCTTCTATATATAATTCTTTAATTCGTTAATCTTTTAATCCTTTAATTCGTTAATTCTTTAGCTATCCGTTAGTCGGTTGGTTATTCTCCTTTTATTACAGCAAGAGGTACAAGTTTTACTACTTTTTTAGATAAACCAGTATTATGAACAATTTCTATAACATCGTCGATATTTTTATATGCTATTGGTGCTTCCTCAGCAATACCCCTTGGAGAGTAATATTTAACAATAATTCCTTTTAAATTTAAGTTTTGAATTATTTCTTGTCCAGAAACTTGTTTCATTGCTGCATTTCTAGACATTGTTCTACCAGCACCATGACAAGAAGAATAAAAAGCATCTTCTCCTTCTTTTTGACCAACTAAAACATAAGAAGCGGTCCCCATACTTCCGGGAATTAGAACCGGCTGACCCACACCTTGATATTTTTTAGGAATTTCTGGATTGCCAGCTGAAAAAGCACGCGTCGCTCCCTTACGATGAACTGCAAACTCAACCTCTTCTCCATTAATTAAGTATTTTTCTTTTTTTATAATATTGTGAGCAACGTCGTATAGGGAAGTAAGCGGTGAAACATTTTCTCCTAAAACATTTTTCCAGGCTTTTCTGACAAAATATGTAATCATTTGCCGATTAGCCCAAGCGTAATTAGCAGCACCTGCCATAGCAGAAAAATATTTCTGTCCTTCTGGAGAACTAAAGGGAACGCAGGCAAATTCTCTATCAGGAACTCTTATTTTATATTTATTGAGCATTAAGGGAATAAATTCCCTTAGATAATCACTACAAACTTGGTGTCCAAGACCTCGGCTGCCTGTATGAATCATCACTACTACCTGATTTTTAAATAATCCAAAAATCTTGGCTATTTTTTCATCAAATATTTCTGCCACTTTTTGAACCTCTAAAAAATGATTTCCACTCCCGAGAGTTCCAACTTGATCTATACCTCTGTTTTTGGCACGAAATGAAATAGCAGAATTTTCAGCCCAATCTAATCTTCCACCTGATTCACAATTTTCAATATCTTCATTTTCCCCCCAACCTTGATTTACTAAATACCACGCACCACCATCTATAATCTTGTTGATCTCATCAATAGAAAATTTTAATTTCCTTCCTCTGCCCAAACCTGAAGGTACTTCTTTTTGAATCTCACTTGCTAATTTATCTAAATGCGGTTTAATTTCTTTTTCACAGTATTCTGATTTTAATAATTTCATTCCGCAGTTAATGTCATAACCCGCCATCCCAGGTGAAATAATTCCGTCAGAGGTTCTAATTGCCGCTACTCCACCAATAGGGGATGCATAACCCTCATGAATATCGGGCATACCCAAGGCATATTTTTGTATACCAGGAAGAGTTGCAACATTTATCAATTGCTTGAGAGATTTATCTTTTAGAATATCGTCGAGCATCTTTTCTGAAGTATAAATTCGAGCCGGTACCTTCATATCTAACCTAAAACCCTTGGGGATCTCCCATAAATAGTCATTTATTTTAACAAGATTATTTTTTGAAACCATATTTTTATAAATTAAATCAATTAAAGAATTGGTCAATTAAAGGATTGGTCAATTAAAGAATTAAAGGATTAAAGAAACTACTACAAATTACAAATTTTAAAAAACTTTTAAATTTTTATTAATTGGCGTTTATTTTGCGTCCTGCGTGCATATATGTGCTTTATGCTATGTTTTCCGTAAATGTATGGCAATATTTAGCATAGCATTAATCTACTTCTAGTATTTGGTATATTATATTAAATATCAAACAATATTGTCGCTTCCCAGATTTTATCTTCCCTTTGATGGACATTTAAATCATAGTAGGTTACTCCTTTTATTATTAAACCAAATCTTTTAACTTTTTTGCCAAAAATTTCTGCTTCAAGATTTGTATCTGAAAATTTAGTAAATTTTATATTTTGGTAAACCTCTTTATTTATTTCATTTAAATAATTAATTTCTGATAAAAAATCTACCAAAAGTAAATTCAAATCATTCGATTTTATTTTTACTTCTCGAACTTCTGATTTTAAATTTAAAACTTCTGCTCGAAGAGCAATTTGCATTCCTTTCATTGCATTTAAAAAAAGATCTTTTTTAGTTTTACCAAAAACCCTAATTTTTAGATCGCTTGTATGATGCAGAATTTCAAATTTTTTATCTTGCATTTTTAAATGTATAAATTATTCTTTGAATAGCCGAGAGATTAGTTAAAATAGCCAAAAAAATTATAATCCAAAGAAAATATTTAAGACCAAAGAAATATCCAATTAAAAGCCCGATACAAAGCAGGATGATTCTTTCTGGCCTTTGAATAAACCCAATTTTTAATTCCTGTCCATTCTCTGTGACTTCTTTCTCTTTTGCTGCTGATTTTGCGTATGTTGTCATTAAACTCCCAAAAAATAAAAGGAAAATCCAAACATAGGAGGGGAGTAGAATTTTAGGAAAAGGTAAAAATAAAAGCCCTAAAAGAAAAATACCTTCTACATATCTATCTATAATAGTATCAAGGTATGCCCCTTTTTTTGACTCTTCTTTCCTAAACCTTGCGACGCATCCATCTATTGTATCTAAAAATCCAGCTATTAAAAAAAAGATAAATGTATATAAAAGTAAATTATTTATTAAAAAAAAGAAGGATATAAAAACAAACAATAAAGACAAAATAGTATATCCGTTAGCTGAAATTGGAAATTTTGAAAAAAATCTCCCCACGGATTCTCGAAAATTACTAAATTTTTCCCTTTGTTGACTTAAGCTCTGCATAAATTTTTTTAATTATTCCTGGTTCATCCCAATAAATAGTTTTTTTGGAGTTAACTGAAAGCCACGGTTCAGAACCCTTTCCTGTAATAACTACAATATCCCCATCCTGTGCTATTTTTAAACTTTCTCGAATCGCTTTTTTTCTATCTTTTATTTTTTTATAATTTTTAAACCCTACTTCTTTAAATCCGTCTTCAATATTATTTAAAATTTCATCAGGATTTTCATCATAAGGGTCTTCATTGCAAATAATAGCAAAATCAACATATTTTGCAACTACCTTTGCCATTTCAGGCCTTTTCCACTTATCTCTCCCTCCTCCTGCTGACCCAAAAACGCCGGTTATTCTCCCGCTACTTGTTTTATCTTGAGATATTAATTTATAAACTTCTTCCAGAGCATGTGGGGTATGTGCTAAATCAACGATAACTTTAAATGGCTTTTCAATTACAACCTCCATTCTGCCAGGAATTTTTTTTGTTTTTTCAAGCGCTAACTTACATACTTCAAAACTAATATTTTGAGAAAGCCCCACACAAATAGCCGCAAGAGAATTATAGATATTAAAGCTTCCTGGTAGATGAATATTAAACAAAGTATTCCCAACCAAAAAAGAAGAACCATTTTCTTTTATTTCTATTTTTTCTGCTCTTACAAATTCTATATTATCTTGCTGATTTTTTTCTTGAGTATATTTTTTTTCAACACCAAAAAGATATTTTTTATTTGCTGGAAATTGAAGAAAATAATTAATATTTTCATCATCATAATTTAAAATATGAATCTCTTTTATGCTTTTAAACAACTTACCCTTAGCCTTTTTATAGTTTTCAAAAGAACCATGACGTTCGATGTGTTCTTTATGAAGATTTAAAAAAACAGCCACATTAAAATTTAAAAAACGATGACGATGTTGTAAAATCCCTTCCGATGTTACCTCAATAATTGCGTATTGACAACCTGCCTTTTTTGCCTTTTTAAGAAATTTTTGCAGGATTCCTCTTCCCGGCATTGTCATTTGGTAAAGATTTTTTTTTCTTTCTTCGTTTACAACTTCCCAAATTGAGGAAAAAAAGGCAACCCTGTATCCTGCTTCTTTTAAAATCTGATATATAAGTTCAACTGTCGTTGATTTACCAGATGTTCCTGTAACACCTATTAAAATTAAATCTTTAGAAGATGATCTATAAATTAAAGAAGAAAAAAACGCCCAAAACCAATGATAAATTCCAATAAAAAAGTCTTTTACTTTTTTAATAGAAGAAATTTTAATTTTTTGAACCATATTTAAATATCGAGGTTTTTAACCTCTTTTGCATATGTTTGTATAAATTGTCTGCGAGGCAATACTTCCTTTCCCATTAAAATATCAAAAAATCGCTTCACTTTCTCTCACTCACTTCGCTCGTTCGAGCGCTCGCTTCGCTCGCTTCGTTTCGCTCTTTAACACCTTGCGGTTTTAATATTTCCACCACGGGAAAACCAATGTTTTCCCGACCCCTTTCTTATTTTTGATATTTAATATTAAATATCGAGGTTTTTAACCTCTTTTGCATATGTTTGTATAAATTGTCTGCGAGGCAATACTTCCTTTCCCATTAAAATATCAAAAAGTTTATCGGCTTCTTCTACTTCTTTAATAGTTATTTTTTTAAGTATTCTACTTTGGGGATCCATTGTGGTTTCCCATAACTGATCCGGATTCATTTCGCCAAGCCCTTTATAACGTTGAATTGAAACAGGTGCGTCTCTTAAAGATTTTAAAATATTTTCTCTTTCCTCTTCACTATAAGCATATAAAATCTTTTTTCGAGATTCAATACGATAAAGTGGGGGATTAGCAACATATAAATATCCTTTTTCTATAATCTCTCTAAAATAGCGATAAAATAATGTTAAAAGAAGTGTTTTGATATGATTGCCATCGCTATCCGCATCACACATTATAATTATTTTATGGTATCTTAATTTTTCAATATTAAAATCATCAGCAATAGCAGTACCCAAAGCAATAACTAAAGATTTTATTTCTTTTGACGCTAAAATTTTATCTAAGTGCGCCCTCTCAATATTTAAAATTTTACCCCTTAGAGGAAGAATTGCTTGAAATCTCCTATCACGTGCTGATTTAGAACTTCCTCCAGCTGATTCACCCTCTACTATAAATAGCTCTGACTCACTCGGATCTTTCGCTTGACAATCTGCTAATTTTCCAGGCAGAGCAAGTCCTTCTAAAAGTCCCTTTCTTAAGACAGATTCTTTTGCCTTTTTTGCAGCATTTCTGGCGCGAGACGCCAACATACATTTTTCAATCATAGCCCTTGCATCTCGTGGATTTTTTTCCAAAAAATCACTCAAACTATCGGCAAAAACCCGCTCAACAACACCTCTTACTTCTGTATTACCAAGACGTGTTTTTGTTTGGCCCTCAAATTGCGGATCTGCTATACGAATAGACACAATTGCTATTAAACCCTCTTTTGTATCTTCTCCGCTAAATTCTTCACCCTTTTTTATTATTCCATTTTTCTTCGCGTAGTTTAAAAGAGTACGTGTAAGAGCTGAATGAAAAGCAGTCAAATGCGTACCTCCTTCAATAGTTCTAATATTATTAACAAAAGAAAGTTCCTCATTTTCTGTATTATCAGTATAGGTAAAAGCTATTTCAATAAATATGTTTTCTTCTTCTTTTGAAAAATAAAAAGGTGTCTCTTGAATAACTTTTTCATTTTCACAGAGAGAAAGTAGAAATGTTTTAATACCATCTTCAAAATAAAAATTATAAATAAAAGGCAAATCTTTTCTCCTATCTTCAAAATGAATTTTAACTTTTGGTGTTAAATATGCCTGTTCTCTTAAATGTGTAAGAATGGTTTGGTTAGAAAAATTGATTTTAGGAAAAATTTCTGGATCGGGCTCAAATATTATAGTGGTTCCAGTTTGACGACAAGGTCCTACCTTGCGAAGCGGTGTTGCGACTTTCCCTTTTGAGTACTCTTGACTATATTCAAATCCATCTCGACAAATAATCACCTTCATCCACTTTGAAAGAGCACAAACAACGGATATTCCTACGCCATGAAGTCCGCCAGAAACCTTATAAACCTTTTTATCAAACTTTGCTCCAGCATGCAGGGTCGTCATAACGGTTTCAAGTGCAGATTTTTTTGTTTGCGGGTGTTTGTCTATTGGTATTCCTCTCCCATTATCTTGAACCGTCACTCTATTATTTTTCTCTAAGATTATATTAATTTCTGTAGCATATCCTGCCATTGCCTCATCAATACTATTATCTACAGCCTCCCAAATTAAATGGTGAAGCCCCCTTAAACCAGTCGAACCAATATACATTGCAGGTCTCTTCCTTACCGGCTCAAGACCCTCTAAAACAAAAATGTCCTTGGCTGTATAATTGTTTTTATTATTTGCCATAAAACTTTTTTAATATTTCTGATTTTAAAAGATTACAATTAATTTTAAAATATCCCTTTTGATTAAGAGGTAATTATTAAGGGGCAGATATATTATGAATTATATCTTTCACGAATTTCGGGAAATTTTTCTAAAACAACTTTTTTAATATCCTCAAAAACATCACCGATAGTTCTCTCGCCATTTATAAATACAACATTAGGAAAGGTAGGTAAAATCTTTTTATAATTTTTATAAACGTCTTCAAGTTTATTTAATTTTTCAAATAATGTTTTATCTCCACCTCTATTTTGAATTCTTTGTATACAAATTTCAGGTCTAACATCTAAAAAAATCGTTAAATCTGGTAAAATAAAATCTTGATTTATCTCCAAAAGTAAATTTAAATTTATTGATAGAGAACCATAAGCTAAAGAAGAAAAAAAATAACGATCAGAAATTACAAATATTCCTTGTTTAAGAGAGGGAATTATAACATTATCAAGATGCCATTTTCGATCCTGTGCAAATAATCTTTGAAGCTCTTCGGGTTCAATACTACCTTCTTCTTTTAAATATTTATCTATATCTTGTGCAATTGGACTTTCGCTTGTTGGTTCTTTTGTAAGCAGGACATTTACACCTTGATCTTTCAAAAAATCATACAAAAGCGAACTTTCTGTGCTTTGACCAGAACCATCAAGTCCCTCAAATGCTATAAATTTACCTCTATAAGAATTTTGATACATTTTATTTTATTTCAATGCCCATATTTTTTGCAGTTCCCTCGATGATCTTCATAGCCTCATTTATATCATCTGTATTTAAATCATCCATTTTTTTCTGAGCTATCTCTCTGACTTGGTCTCGAGTTATACTGCCCACTTTCTTTTTATTTGGTTGGGGAGATCCTTTCTCAATACCAGCGGCTTTTTTCAATAAAAATGATGCTGGAGGGCTCTTAAGTTTAAATGAGAAGGTATTGTCTTCAAATATAGTTATTTCTACAGACATTAGTTGACCAATACTATCTTTGGTTGCCTCATTAAAATCTTGACAGAATTTTCCAATATTTACCCCATGCTGTCCTAATATTGGTCCAATTGGCGGAGCAGGCGTTGCTTTACCTCCTTCTATTTGAAGTTTTAAAATAGTTTTTATTTTTTTGGGCATAAATTTTTAAAAATTACTTAATAAATTAAACCTTTTTTACCTGCACCGAATCAACCTCAACTGGTGTTTCTCTACCAAAAAGATCCACTAACACCTCAACCCTTCCTTTTTCTTGGTCGATTTTACTTATATTACCAGTCATATCTTTAAAAGGTCCATCTGTAATTTCGACCATATCACCAACTTTAAATTCAATTTTATACTCTGGCTCTTCAACACCCATTCTTTGTTGTATTCTTTTAATCTCTTCATCAGAAATAGGAACTGGCGTAGTGCCTGCACCAATAAATCCTGTAACATGAGGAGTATTTCTTACCACATACCAAGAATCATCAGTTACAATCATATTAACAAGAATATAACCTGGATAAATTTTTTCTTCCACAACTTCCTTTTTCCCATTTTTCACTTTAATTTTTTTTTCCTTGGGCACTAAGATATCAAAAATTTTATCTTCCATTTCCAGGGCTTTAACTCTTTGTTTTAAATTATGAGCCACTGCTTCTTCAAAACCAGAATATGTATGAACAGCATACCATTTTTTTGATTGCTGAATTTGTTGTTTTGGCATATTTTTAACTTTATTTTTTATTTTTAATTATAAAAAACTTAAATTATCTTTTCTATAAGCCATGTAAAAAGGAAATCCAAACCACCAAGAAAAATAGCCATTACTACCGAAGCACCGACAACAATTAAAACATTGCGCCAGTTTTCTTTCATTGATGGCCAATTTGTTTTTTTAATTTCTACCCAAACTTCTTGAAAGTAAATTTTTATTTTTTGAAAAAAATTCATTTTATATTTTTAGTTTTTAAAAATCCCCCTTGCGGGGGATTTTAATCTATAATCTATCTATCCGATATCCAATCTAATCTGTTTTATATAATCAATTTATGTTATTAATATAATACCCCACTAGAAGAAAAAAGTCAAGTCGCCCCCTCAAGTGTTAATAATTTTGCTTTTTGAAGGGCATTTTTTAACTCTTTTTCAATTTCTAAATATTTCTTTTTAGAAATTTCAGGATCTTGAAGTATAATTAAAATATCAAAACCCTTTTTTATAAATTTATATTGATGCCTTAAAATTTCATAAACCCTCCGACGAATTTTATTTCTTTTTGTGGATTTTTTTTCTATCTTTAAAGGCACTACAAAAGCAAAACGTGAATAGGGAAGGTCATTCTTTTTACTCTTAATAAGAAATAAAATGTCTTTTGTGGTCTTTCCTTGTTTAAACACAATCGCCCCATCTCTTTTTGGAAGACGATATTTTTTTTTCAACATAAAACTAAGGAGTCAACCTTGCTTTTTGTTTTTTTCTCCGTTTTTTCAAAATTTGTTTTCCTGAATTTGTAGCCATTCTTTTTCTAAAACCATGGGTTGTTTTTCTTTTCTTTGTTTTCTTATGATAAGTAATAGACATAATTTTAATTGTTTTTTAAAAATTTAAAAAGAATTAAATAATTAAAATTGTAGTTTACTTTATATTTTAATATAAAAACAGGAAAAAATCAATAATAAATAGATTTCAAAAAAAGAATATTTAATTATAATAAATTTCCACAAGTTTTCCACAAAAAAGTATTGACTTTCAAGTTGTGGAAAAGTATATTATATATCTGACTTGGCAAACTGATTTTTATTTTTTTAAATTATTTTCAAAAATAATATTTTAATTTTAAAATTTTATGTCTAAAGACCAACTCTGGCAATTAGTTTTATCAGAACTGGAATTAAAATTAAGTCGAGCAAATTTTATTACCTGGCTCAACAACACTTCTGTTGCTTTTTTAAAAAATGAAAAAATTGTAATTAATTGCCCTAATAATTTTGTCAAAGAGTGGCTGGATAAAAAACTAAGAAAAACCTTACTTAACACTATTAAAACTTTCTCTCCTCAAGTAGAAGAAATTCAATATAATATTCAACCAAATGAAAAAAATCTTTCGGTTGGACAGTCATATCAAAAACAACAATCACCGCTTCAATCTCAAATTATGTTTCCGGTTAATAAAAATAGCGACCTTTTGCCAAAATATACTTTCTCAAATTTTATAGTGGGATCTTTTAATGAATTGGCTTATGTCGCTGCAAAAAATGTAACAAAAAATCCAGGAAAAATATATAATCCCTATTTTGTTTATGGAGGAGTTGGACTGGGTAAAACTCATATCATTCAAGCTATTGGAAATGAAATTTTCCAAAAAAAGAAAAAAAACATAAAAATTAAATATATCCTCGCTCCCAATCTAACAAGTAAAATTATTAGTTCAATTCGGACTCAGGTTGTTGAAAAATACATAAAAGAATTACTAAGCTATAATGTTTTAATTGTTGATGATATTGAATTTTTATCTGGTAAAGAAAAAACACAAGAAATTTTCTTTAGGATTTTTAATGAACTTTATCAAAAAAACGCTCAAATTGTTCTTTCTTCTGATAGATCACCAAAATTAATAAATAATCTTGGTGAACGTTTGCGTTCACGTTTCGAGGGAGGAATGGTAGTTGATATAGGTCTACCAGATTTTGAAACCAGGATGGCAATTCTTAACCAAAAAATTGAAAGTAAAGGTATTGTTTTAGAAGAAGAAATTTTAGAGTTTATAGCACAAAATATTACTAATAATATAAGAGAAATTGAAGGCGCTTTAAACAGGGCAATACTATTAAAAGAATATCAAAAAAATACAAAAGAGATAATTAATAATTTAAAAGAAATTTTAAATACACCATCAAAAAATATATCTCCAAATAATATTTTAAAAGAAGTTTCTAATTATTTTAATATTTCCCAGAAAGATATTTTAAAAAATTCACGAAAAAAAGAAATTGTTTACCCTAGACAAGTTTATATTTATATTTTAAGAAGCCAGTTAAATCTTTCTTTTCCTAGTATTGCTTCAAATGCAAATTATAAAGATCATACTACTGTAATTTATGCTTTTAAAAAAATTGAAAACAATATCAAAAAAAATATAAATCTTAAAAGAGATATAGATACAATATTGCAAAATATTTATAATAAAGTATAATAATTTATTAACAAATTATTTATAAGTTATTCATAGTTTTTACTTATAATTATCAACAATTTTATTTTTTAATAAAACCTTGTAAATTATAAGTAAGATATAAAAAAATAAATAATCCACATAAATAATAGTAAAAATAATAAAGGTTTAATATAAATATTAATTATTATGAAATTCAAAATACCTGTTGAAAAAATTCAAAAAGCCGTGTCTATAACAAGTAGAATATGTGGAGGAAATTTAACCCTTCCTATTTTAAATAATATTTTAATTGAAGCAAAAGATAATAATCTTATTTTAAAATCAACAAATTTGGAAATTGGTATCCAGGTAAAATTACCTTTAAAATTAGAAAAAGAAGGTATTATAAGTATTCCTGCAAAAATTCTTAATGATTTTCTTTTAGTTTTAGATAAAAAAGAAAATATTGAAGCAGAAGAAAAAAATAATATTTTAATTTTAAAATCTAAAAATTATACAACAAAAATAAAAGGCGAAAACCCAGAAGATTTTCCTATACTACCAGAAATTAAAAGTGGAGAAAAAATTATCGTGCCTTTAAAAAATATAGTAGATAACCTATCTCAAATTATTATTATTCCATCCTCTCAAGATACAAGAATAGAGCTTTCTGGTGTGTTTTTTGATTTTAAAGATAAAAAACTTAATCTTGTAGCTACAGATAGTATTCGTTTAGGATGCGCTAATATAGGATTAGACAAGTCAATGAAAAAAGGTTCTTTTATTATTCCACAAAGAGGTGCTCGCGAAATTATTTCAATTTTTTCTCTGTTTGATGGTGATATTGAAATTGTTTATGATACCAATCAGGTTTTATTTCAATTTATTCCAAAAAATATTCAAGATTTTGAAGTTGGATTAATTACTAAATTAATAGAAGGAGAATATCCAAATTGGGAAGAAATTATTCCTCAAGAATTTTCTTGCAATGCAATTGTTAAAAAAGATGAAATAGAAAAAGCAGTTAAGGTAGTAAGTTTATTTTCAAGTAGAATTCAAGATATTAAATTAAATTTTCAGTCATCTAACAGCAGGATTAATATTAGTGCAGAATCTGGAGAGGTGGGTGAAGGGGAAAGTATTGTTGATGCTAAAATACAAGGAAAAGGCACAGAGCTTGTATTTAACTGGCGTTATCTTCTTGATGGAATCTCTACAATAAAAAGTAGTGAGTTTTTCTTTGGTGTAAATAATTCTCAAAGTCCAGCGATTTTAAAACCAATTGGTAGTGATAATTATTTTTATATATTAATGCCAAAGACGATATAATCAATTAACGCATTAACGTATTAACACATTAAAGAATTAAAGAATTATATATAGAAGCCAAATACGCCCACGATAAACGCAAATTTACGCCAAATTCTAAATTACGAAAAAATTCCACCAAAATACGTGAATGATAATTATTAGTTTTTAGTTTTGACTCATATTTTGATTTTTGAAAATCGGCGTATTTTCGGCGTCACCACTATGGTGTAAAATTGCTTCTATAACCTAAATTATTTTAAATGAAAATTAAAGAAATTCAGGGATTTATTATTAAAGATTCTCGGCTTCAAGACACTATTGGTGTTAGTCTTTTTTCTTTTAATGGGTTTGGCGCAAAAGCAAGTATTCCTTCTGGTAAAAGCGTAGGAAAATATGAGGCAAAGGTAAAATCTCCTCGGGTTGTCCTGAATCAAATTGATTTGATTAAAAAAAATATAAAAGACATTGATTTTAAAAGCCCTATTGATTTTGATGATTTTCTCTTGAAACTTGATGGTACGGAAGACAAAAGTAATCTTGGGGCAAATACAATTTTGGCTTTGAGTATGGCTTTTTGGCGTCTTTTTGCTATTTATGAAAAAATACCACTTTTTCTTTTGATTAAAAAATTTTCAAATTCAAAAGAAAAAAAATTTCCACTTTTGTTTTTTAATTTGATTAACGGAGGTGTTCATGCAAAAAATAGTTTGCCATTTCAAGAGTATCTTATAATTCCTCAAGTAGATTCACCAGAAGAAGGTTTAAAAATTTGTTTTGATTTTATAGATGATTTGAGAGAATATTTTAAAAACAATAGTATAAAATTTTCTTTTGGAGATGAGGGTGGTTTTACTATTAAAGGAGATGATCCTGAGGTTGGTCTTAAAATTTTTAATGATGTTTTGGGTCAAAAAAAATATCCCATAAAATTTGGTTTGGATGTGGCTGCTTCATCACTGCCTTGTAAATTTTCAAGCAATGATCTTTTTAATTTTTATAAAAATTTTATTGAAAAATATCCCTTATTTTCGATTGAAGATCCGTTTGTAGAAGATGATTTTTCAAATTTTGCAAAATTAAATCAAGAATTTGGCAGGAAAATTTGGATTGTTGGTGATGATTTAACAACTACTAATTTAAAGCGCATAGAAATCGCCCAGCAAAAAAATGCAATAAATACTGTTTTAATCAAACCAAATCAAATCGGTTCTATTTCAGAGAGTATTGAGGCAGTAAACTTAGCAAAAAAATTTGGTTTTAAGACAATTGTCTCTCACAGGAGTGGTGAAACGATGGATGATTTTATAGCAGATTTTGCTTTTGGCGTTGGTGCTGATGGTTTAAAATCTGGCTCGCCACTGCAAAAAGAAAGATTGGCTAAATATAAAAGATTAATAAAGATAGAAAAAAAATACTATTTTTAATATAATAATTAGTTGGACAGGTGTATTTATTTTTAATACAATAGTATTTTAAATTTATAATATTATGACTTTTAATTATTTAGAAGATTTTAAAAGAAAAAATGGTTATGAGATTGAGGGTGTGTGGTATCCAAGGGTTACCGCTATTTGCGATATTATTCACAAGCCCGGTCTTTTAAGATATTATGCTCAGCAACCAAATTTTGCTGCTGCCCAGGAGAGTTTAAACAAGGCAGCGGATTGGGGCAATTTGACACACTCTACAATTGAGGCATTGCTTAGCGGTGAAGAAATTGAGATAGATCCATTAATTAAACCATCGATTCGTGCTTTTGATCAATGGCGTTCATTCCATAAGATTAAGCCGTTTGGTTTTGAAAAAAAAGTTATTAGTAATAAATATTTTTATGTTGGAACAGTAGATGCTCTTGTTGAAATCGATGGGAAAGTTGGTATTTTAGATTTAAAAACTAGTAGTGGTATTTGGGACGAATATTCTCTGCAAACAGTTGCTTATTTTCAAGCTCTTAATGAAAAAGATAAAATTAAAGCAGAAAGCCGTTGGATTTTAAGGATTGATCAATATCAAGAATGTCTTATATGCGGCGCTAAAAAAAGAGAAAAAGAAGGGAAAGAAAGAATTAATGGCGGGGGTAAAAATTTTTTTTCACATTCTCATCAGTGGGGACCAATTAAAGGAGAGTATGAATTTAAAGAATTTGATAATCATAAACAAGATTTAAAAGCATTTCTTGCTGCAAAAAAACTTTGGGAGTGGGTCAATAGGAATAATCTTTCTCGAATAGATAATTATTTGGGTAATAAAAAACAAAATATTTTATTTTAAAAACTTTTTAAAATAACCTTAAAGGTTTATCAAATAATTAAAATAAACTACTTTAAAATAATTAAATTAATAAACCCTATTAGTAAAAGTAAAAAATATTATTATTTGAAAAAAGAGAAAAATTAGGGTATATTATATTAATTGTTTTTTTAAAAAATGAAAAAAGATACAAAAAATATTTTTACTAAAAAAGAAATTTATTTTGGTACTATTTTAATTATTTTAGGGGTATTTATTTTTTCCTTACTTATTTTTCAATTTTCAAAACAAAGAATAGAATTGACAACACAACCAGAAAACGCTGTGCCACCTCCTCCATTATCAGAGAGTGAAGAATGGCAAAAAGAAAATCCAGATATTAAAATCGGGATTCTTGATTTAAGTGGCGAGAAACCAAAATTAATAGTGGGGGAAGAAGAGTATTTTTTATATCCAGATTATAAATTATATTACAAGGAGCACGGATTTTCTGATAAAGACAGGGTAAAAATTCAGGGTAGGGTTGCATCGCCTCTTGAAGGAGGTAGATTTGTTATTGGAAGTATTAAACTTTCTTCAGAATAATTTTAAATTTAATATGAATCTTGCAATTGATTTTGGAAGTCAATATTTAAAATTTGCTTTTTTTGATAAAAAAAATAGCAAGATTAAAATTTTATATTCAGAATCAATTTTTTATAATTTTAAAGATGTAGATTTTTTAGAAAAGTTTTTAGAAGACTTAATTTTTAAAACAAAAACTAAATTAAATAAAATTATTTTTGGTTTTTCAGGTTTGCCTGCATTCGTTGTTTTTAAGAAAAAAGAGATAAAACGTCCCAAGCCACTAAAAAGAATTTCAAAAAGCGAGGTTTCAAGAATAATTAAAGATATTCAGAAAGAATCTTTTTTGGAAGTTCAAAAAAAATCAAAACAAGATTTAACTATTGTCCAAGCAAAAATTAAAAGAATTTTACTTCAAGGATTGGAGGTAGACGATCCAATAGAGAGGGTTGGCAAGCAAATACAATTTGAGATTTTTAATCTATATTTACCAATAGCAATTTATAAAGTTCTTTCTAAATTTACAAAGGAATACAAAGTAGATTTTAAGTATATCCCAGAGATAATTCTTGAGAAATTATTTAAAGATAATGAAAAAAAATTAATTATAGATGTTGGCGGGCTTATAACTGAGATGTTTTTTTCTGATGGTGAGAAATTAAATAGTTTTTTAACAATACCATTTGGCGGAGAATCATTAAATCAAGATTTAAAAAAACAAATTGGTTTTCCTGATTCTGAAACTCAAAGGATAAGAGAGATGATTTTCACTAAGTATAAAAAGGGATTTTTTTCTTATAATATTGAAAGAATTATAGGGAGTTGTGTATCTAATTTTAGTAAGAAATTTAATAATTTAATTTTAGAAACATTAGAAAAAAATAAAAATAATATTATTTTGCCTTCAAAAATTTATTTTACAGGCGGTGGAAGTAAATTTTTAAATAAAGATTTTTTAAATAAAAGTTTTAAAAAATTCTTTACTAAAAATATTCCTACATTTAAACTTGCCCCAATTTACTTTAAAAATTTTTCAAATATACAAGAATTAGACGATATTCAAATAACCAATCTATTGACTCTTTGTCTTTAAAATAATATATTAAATAAAGTAATTTATTAATTATAAGCCGCGATAAATAAATTTCAAATTTTAATTAATATATGATTAAAACATATACTCTCTATATCGATCCTCAAGATGATTTTGAAATTGTTAAAGAAAAATTAGCGCCGTATAAAGGTAATAAAGTTACATTGGTTTTTCCAGAAGAGAATAAATATTTTAAAGATGAAAAAAATTTTCTTTTAATTTTGAAACTTTCAAAAAAATTTCAGATAGAACTTTCAGTTTTTAGTACTGACATAATTTATCAAAATTTAGCTGCTAAGTTTGGAATAGAATTAAATGATACTCTTTTTGATGAAGATAGAGAGCAGGTTCAAAAAGCACGACCAGTTGTTGGCGATATTATAAATTCAACAAGACCAGAAAAAAAGGTAGTAATTTTAAGAGATGGGATTTTATCCCCAACTCCAGAGAAAGAAAAAAAAGAAATAGGAGCGCAAAAATCTCAAAAAGAAGCAGAAATTTCTACCCATGAAACTACTTCTACAAAAAGAAATTGGGGCGATATTATATTTTTTATTTGTTTTGGTTTACTTTTAATTTTTGGGATTTTATATGTTATTTTTTGGCTTCCAAGAGTTCAAATTAAAGTTTATCCTCAAGTAGAAGAAGTTAATTTTGATTTAGCCATAACTGCTAAAAAAGATGGAGTTTTAAATATTGAAGAAAGGGTTGTTGGTGCTAAAATCTTAGAAGAAGAAAAACAGATACAAAAGGAATATTCTTCTACAGGTGAGGAATATCGTGAAATAAAAGCCAGAGGAACAATTACTTTATTTAATGAAGATTCTGCATCGCATCAATTTGTACCCAATACTCGTTTTCAGACACAAGATGGTAAGATTTTTAGAGCACAAAATTGGATTAATATTCCTGCTGGCTCACCCTCAAAACCAGCAACAGTACTTGTTGAGGTTGTAGCTGATCAAAGTGGAGAAGAATATAATATTGACCCCACTACATTTACTCTACCTGGTCTTCAATCATATCCAACACTTTTTAAAAAAATTTATGCTAAGTCAGAGAAACCATTTGATGGTGGTGCAAAAGGGAATGTAAAAGTAATAACACAAGATGATATTTCTCATGCAAACGAAGATATTCAAAAAGAAATTGAAAGTTTAAAAAAAGAATTGGAAGACTCCATTGTAAAGCAAATTCCGGATAATTTCGAATTTTTAAAAGAAGCAATAGTTTTTAACGTAGGTGATGTTCAATTTAGTCAACCGGCTGGTAGTATCGCTCCGTCTTTTAAGGCTAATATTTCAGTAAAGGCTAGTTTAATTTTACCCAATACTAAAGAAGTTACAAAAATTATTTCTGATTTTATTTCCGCGCAACTTATATTAAAAGATGTTAAAGAGGTAGCTTCTTCTTTGGAAATTAAAGGAAATGTTTTAGAAAATAATATTAAAGAGGGAGTAATGCTTTTTCAAATTGAAGGGAAAGAAAAAGTAGGTTTGATTTTCGATAAAGAAAAATTTATTAATGATATTAAAGGAATGACTCAAGATGAATTCAACGAATATATTAATCTTGAGGAAAATCAAATACTTATTAAAGCAGTTAGTATTAATTACTTTCCATTTTGGCAAAATTCAATTCCTAAATTTCCTCAAAGGATTTTTGTAGATGTCTCTTACGAAGATTTCCAGCCAAATAAATAATTTAAAATTAATGATTAATTCTTATCAATTTGGTCAAATTGAAATTGATGGTAAAAAGTATTTTAAAGATTTAATTCTACTATATGATGGAAGAATTTTACCTTGGCAGAGAAAAGAAAGTCATTTTTTAATAGAGGATGATTTAAAAGATTTATTTTTAGAGGATATAGAAGTTTTAATAATTGGCAGTGGTGATTATGGGGTGATGCACGTTTCTGAAGATTTAATTTCTAATTTTAAAAAAAGGGGAATCAAAGTTTTTGTTTTAAAAACCGAAAAAGCAACACAAAAATTTAATAAGTTTTTAGAACAAAAAAAGAAAGTAGCAGGTACTTTTCATCTTACCTGTTAGTTTATTTTATAGAACTAAATTTATGTCTATGGGTTTTGGAAAGAAATCGGAAGAATATTTAAAAAAAGTTAGAAGAGAAGAAGAAGAAGAAATCGCTAAAAGGGTTGCCAGGGAAAATAATTTACCCTGGATTAATTTAATTAAAACACGCGTTGAAAGAGATGCCCTTGCTCTTCTTCCAGAAAAAGAAGCACAGGAGGCGATGGTTGCTCCTTTTCAATTAATTGATACAACGCTTCTTTTTGCTACGCCGCATCCTCAAAATCCCAAAGTGTGGGAAATTTTAAACCGTTTTAAAGAAAAAGATTATAAGGTTCGTCTTTTTGTTTGTTCTCCAACAAGTTTTAGCAGATTAATTAAAGAATATTCTTTTATTCCATTGTATGTTATTTCTGGAGAAGGAGAACTTAGAGTTTCTTATCAAAAAATTAAAGAACTTCACACAACTGTTAAAAATATAGAAGACTTGGGTAGAATTATAACATCTTATTCAAAGGAAATGATTTCTCAAATTATTGAAACAATTATTGCTGGAGCTCTTTTTTTTGATGCTTCTGATATACATCTTGAACCTAAAGAAGAATTTGTAAGATTAAGATATAGATTTGATGGTATTTTATATGATATATGTTCATTGAAAAAAGATATCTATCAATTTATAGCTGCAAGGTTTGAATTAGTCGCCGGGCTCAAATTAAACAGGCCCCACGAAGCTCAGGATGGAAGATTTACAATAAAAATAGAAGAAGAAGATCAAAAAACAGAAAGAGAAATAGAAGTGAGGGTTTCCACTGTTCCAAGTCTTTATGGCGAAAGTATAGTAATGAGGATTTTAGATCCCAGGATGCTTCTTTCTATTGAAAAACTTGGTCTTCATCCTTGGCTTTTTGAGATTATTACTCGTGAAATTAAAAAACCAAACGGCATGCTTCTTGTTACTGGTCCTACTGGTTCTGGTAAGACGACCACACTTTACGCTTGTCTTCAATATATTAATAGTCCTGAAGTGAAAATTATTACTATTGAAGATCCTATTGAATATCATATTCAAGGATTATCCCAAACTCAAGTTGAACCAGAGAAAGGTTATGATTTTGCTTTAGGATTAAGAGCTGCACTTCGTCAAGATCCTGATGTAGTATTAGTGGGAGAAATTCGTGATAGAGAGACAGCAGAAACAGCAGTCCAGGCAGCTCTGACCGGTCATTTAGTTTTTTCAACATTGCATACAAATGATGCAGCTGGCGCTATTCCAAGGTTAATTGGTATGGGCATTGATACAGATGTTTTAGGACCAGCACTTAATTTAATAATCGCTCAACGTCTTTTAAGAAAGGTATGTTCAAATTGTGTTTCATTTGAAAGGCCTTCGGATGAATTATTATTTAAAATTCAAAAAAAATTGGAAATTTTACCTCAAAATATTAGACCAGACCTTTCAAATTTTAAATTACCAAAAGTCAATAAATGTGATAAATGTCGGCAAACAGGTTATAAAGGTAGGCTTGGTGTGTATGAAATGTTCCAAGTAAATAAAGAAGTAGAAGAAGCCATTTTAACCTCTCCTAGTATTGAAGAGATGAGAGAAATAGGGATAAAAGCTGGAATGATTCCATTGGAAATTGATGGACTTTTAAGGGTAATTGAAGGAATGACAACTTTAGATGAGCTGGAAAGAGTTGTAGGAAAAGTGGTTTAAAGGATAGAAATCAATTAAAGGATTAACGAATTAAAGAATTAAAGAATTAAATAAGTTTTAACGAGGCAAGTAAATTAAAAATTAAAAATTGTTTGAAAATTAAAAATTAATTTTTATTAATATGAAGAATTTTAAAATTATTATTCTTTTTTTATTTTTACTAACTCCTATTTTTGTTTTTGCTCAAGAAGTAAAAAACGGCGATATAATTATTAATGAAGTGATGTGGGGAGGGAGTGAGTGGATTGAACTTTACAATACAACAGATAAAGAAATTCAAATTGATAATTGGAGTATTGATGGTGCTAAAACCAAAACCGAAAGTAATAGTGCCGGAACACTTGAGGGAGTTTCTGGTAAAATTCCAGCAGATGGATATTTTTTGATTTGTGATAATGAATATATTAATAAGATAAAGTGTGATTTTCCAAAAGCCGGTCTTTCTTTAACAGACTTGCCAAATAGCAATGGTGATTTAATTTTAAAAGATAAAAATAGAATAGTAATTGATACAGCAGTTGGTGATAAATGGCCTGCGGGTAAAAAAACTGGTAGTGGCGAAAATACAAAATACTATTCAATGGAAAGAATAAATCCAAATGTTTCTGGTAGTGAAAAATGTAATTGGGATACAGCCAAAGAAGAAAATAGCTTTTCGATTGATAACAAAACATATTTTGGCACTCCAAAAGAAAAAAATTCTCAATTTTCAACAGATGATTGCACAATATTTTATGCAGACGCTGGAGAAAATATTATATCTGTTATAGGAGAAGAGATCACTTTTGATGCTTCACAATCAAAGGGCAGAATAAAAAAATATACTTGGAATTTTGGTGATGGCAACACTGCAGAGGGAGAAAAGGTGATTTATAAATATAAATTTCCTGGTAAATATATTGTTTCTTTAATAATAAGTGATGGAGAGAAAGAAGATAGCGATACCATAGAAGTAAATATTTTCCCAAATTCAATTTTTATTTCTGAATTTTCTCCCAAAGATAAATGGATTGAAATTGTTAATGAATCTGATCAAATTCAAGACATTTCTGGTTTTTCTATTTCTACTAAAAATGATGAAATTGAGTTTACTTTTCCTCTTGGTGCATATATTGCTCCAAGAAGTTTTATATTACTCTCTGGAAATAAATTTGTTTTTTCAGATGATTTTGTTTCATTTTTTTATCCATCTGGCGATTTAGTTTATAAAATTGCATATAATAAAAAAATTTCTCTGTCTTTTTCTGTAGTTAAAAAGGGAAATGAATATTTTTATACTGAAATAAAAACACCTGGTATGTCAAATATTATTAATTGGGAAGAAGGAGTAAAAAATCAGCAAAGTAGTTCGAGTGCTACTAGTGCCAATAATCCAACGCTTAATAAATCGAAAAATATTGAAAATAGCGAAAAAATTATTGAGGTGCAAAAACCCTCGTTGAATTCTGAAAAAAATTTAAATAATCAAGAAAAAAAACAAGCTAAAAATTCAACCGCTGCAACAAAGAAATTTTTACCAACCAACCTTTTAGCAAAAGCAAATCAAAAACAACTTGTTTTATCTTCTTTTGGTGTTGTTACTTTTGCTGGTTTGTCAGGGAGTTTATTAGTTCGTAAAAGACATCAGATCAAACAAAAAAAGCCCTCTCTTTAATTAACAAGATTTGTTCTCTCGCAAAAGCGAGAAAATAAAAGAGGGCTTTTTTATTTTTAGCAAATATTATTATTCAGTTTCAGTTTCTTCAACAGGTGTTTCCTCTTCTTCAGGACTTACTTCTTCCTCTTCTTCAGGACTTACTTCTTCCTCTTCTTCAGGACTTACTTCTTCCTCCGGGCTTACCTCCTCTTCTTCTGCTGGTGATGTCTCCTCTTCAGTTGGAGTTGTTCCCTCAGTTGGCGTTGTCTCTTCTGCTGGTTGACTAGCTATTACTGCCCAAACAATTAAACCAATTACTACAATAATTAAAACAATCCAAATTGCTGATATACCTCTTTGTGCTTCCATTTTTTTATTTAATTTTATTAATTAAAGGCGACCTTTTCTTTTGTTAATTTGTAATTTTATACAAGAAATTTTGATTTTTTGCTATCTTGCACAAAATTCTTTTTTATTTTATCATATTTTTAAATAACTTGCAACCCCTTTTCATATCAATATTTAATTATTAAAAATATAAAATTATGTTTAAAAAAATAAACGATTTATTTTCAAAACTTCCCAAAAAACAAAAAATAGCTTTTATATCTCTTGTAATAGTTGCTATTTGTCTTGGGGTATATATTTATATTATTCAACAGAGAACCAATAGTTTAATAATTCAATCAGAAAAAAACATTAAAATCGTGCAAGAAAAAAAAGAATCATATCCTAAAAGTTCTTTTTCTGGGCTTGAATGTGCTGGTGGGAAACAGAGAGCAATTGGTATAATTTTAGCACAATATCCTGAGACAATGCCACTTTCTGGTTTATCATTTGCTGATCTTGTGATTGAGGCCCCTGTTTATAAAGGTGGACCTCAGCGACTTGTCGCCATTTTTCAGTGCAGCGCACCTGATGAAGTAGGGTCCATTCGTTCTGCTCGTCCATATCATGGTGATTTGGCTCGAGCTTTTGATTTGATTTTTGTTTCCTGGGGGAGAGCAGAGATATCCGCTACTTATGAAAAATTTGAGGGCATCGATTATATTAATGCTATATTTAATCCTTACGGTGTATTTTTTAGAAAATCAAACAAGCCCGCTCCTCATAATGGGTTTGTTGACTTTAAATCACTAAGAGATGCAACAAAAAAATTAGGTATGAGACAGGAAAATAAATTTAATGGTTTTAAATTTAGCAAAACGCTTCCCATTGATGGAACTGATATTCCTGAAGTTTCTATAGATTATTCTTTCCCTGTAAAATTTGTCTATGATTCCAGCAGGGGAGAATATAAAAGATATTGGAATAATAATCCTGTTATCGATGCCTTGAATCAAAAAGAAATTTTTGCTAAAAATATAATTATTCTTAAGACACAGATTTCAAATATAAAAGAAGGGGTTGGTGATATAAAATTAAGCGGAGAAGGTGATGCAATATTCTATCGAAATGGGAAAATGTTTCTTGGAACTTGGAAAAGAAATGGGGATAGTGAACCATTTCAATTTTTTGACAGCCATGGAGAAGAATTTCAATTATCCCCAGGAAAAACCTGGATAGAAATTATAGATTAATTTTTTTGTTTAATTAAAATTGTTTAATTAAAATTATGAAAATACTTGTAACTGGTGGTGCTGGGTTTATAGGTTCACATATTGTAGATAGATTAATAAAAGAAGGCCACAAAGTGGCTATTATTGATAATTTAACTACAGGTAAAAAAGAAAATATCAATTCCATTTATCTTAAAGGGCAAAACCCAAAAGCAAAATTTTATAAATTAGATATTCAAAGCCCTAAGATTAGTCAAGTTTTTAAAATTGAAAAACCAGAAATAGTTTTTCATTGCGCTGCCCAAATTAATGTTAGAGAATCAGTAGAGAATCCGGTAGAAGATGCTAAAGTCAATATCCTTGGTTCTTTAAATATAATTCAAAATTTTTTTAGCATAAATCAGCGCATTTATAAACGTAGATCTACTTTTGCAAATAAAATAATTTTTCTGTCTACCGGCGGAGCAATCTATGGAGATGCTGATATAATTCCAACTCCTGAAACATATCCAGAATTCCCCTTATCCCCTTATGGAATTGCAAAATTATCAGTAGAAAAATATTTAAATTATTATTTTAAGGTTTTTAAGTTACCCTATATTGCTTTACGTTTAGCAAATGTTTATGGTCCAAGGCAAAATTCAAAAGGTGAAGCAGGAGTAGTGGCGATTTTTTGTGATAAAATGTTGTGTGGCGCGCAACTATTTATTAATGGCAGTGGCAGGCAAACCCGTGATTTTGTTTTTGTTCAAGATGTAGTTGAAGCTGCGATTTTGGCAATGAAAAGCAAAAAAACAGGAGTTTTTAATATTGGCACAAGTAAAGAAACAAATATTAATACAATTTTTAGAAAACTTAATGAGTTAACTAGCGCTAATTGCAAAGAAATTCATAGCCCCCAAAAACAAGGAGAGCAAAAAAGAAGTTGTTTAGATTATTCAAAAGCAAAAAAAGAATTGAAATGGACTCCGAAATACGATTTAGACAAAGGACTCGAAGAAACCGTAAATTGGTTTAAAGGAAAATTTAAATAGATTTTAGATAAATTTTGACACCTATTGACACCTATTGACACCATATTTAAATTATATTAAACTATTAGTTCATAATTTATTTTTATTTTTATGGACAAAATTCATCCCAATAAGGTTTATACCACAGAAGAAACACGTGAGTTTTTAAAA
>ERZ795051.1160-NODE-1160-length-35621-cov-5.785582_pt1 | contig 35621 bp, 29 predicted proteins | sample MGYA00375135_ERZ795051 | MGnify/ENA primary metagenome ERZ795051 (study PRJEB30180, sample SAMN05720222) | activated sludge metagenome | isolation source: Anaerobic digester | place: Japan | collected 2015-05-26 ... | reverse complement strand
CAAAAGTCGAAAATCGACTTGAACGGCCCACCTTCGCTCCGTGCCGCCCGAATCGCGCTCACCGCCTTCTCGCCCACCCCCTTGATGGCCTGCAATCCAAAACGGATCTCGCCCTTGCCCCGCTCGGATCGGATCACCGTGAAATCATTATCCGACAGGTTGACGTCCGGCGCCGACACCCGGATCCCCATCCGCTTGCATTCCTCGATGTACTCGACAACCTTGTCGGTCGAATCCATTTCGAGCGTCAGCAGCGCCGCCATGTACTCGGTGGGGTAGTACACCTTCATGTACGCCGTCTTGTAGGCCACCAGGGCATAGCCGGTCGAGTGCGACTTATTGAACGCATATCCGCCGAAACGCAGGATGTCCTCAAAGATCTCCTCGGCCGTCCGGCGCGGGACTCCCTTCTCGGCGCAGCCCCTCACGAACGGCTCGCGCATCGACTCGATCATGGCCGTCTTCTTCTTGCTGATCGCCTTGGCCAGCCGGAATGCCTGTTTCAGCTCGATTCCTCCCAGCCGGTTCACCAGCCGCGAAACCTGCTCCTGATACACCAGAATACCGTAGGTCTCCCTGAGCACCTCGGTCATGATCGGGTGCGGAGTGCTCCATTGCTCGCCGTGCTTGCGGGCCACGTACGCGTCGATGTGCACCATTGGGCCGGGACGATACAGGGCGTTGGCCGCAATCAGGTCCTCGATGCGGTTCGGCTTCATCTTCATCACCACGTCCCGCATTCCGCCCGATTCGAACTGGAAGATGCCCTTGGTCTCGCCGCGAACGAAGAGCTGATAGACGTTCTGGTCGTCGAGTTCGATCCTGTCGAGGTCCAGGTCGATCCCCTGCTGTTTCTTTACCAGTTGCCTGGCCCGCTCGAGAACGGTGAGCGTCTTGAGGCCCAGAAAATCCATCTTCAGCAGCCCGCACGCCTCAACACTTGGCCCGTCGAATTGCGTGATCACCTGATCGGTGCCGGGCGGCTGGTACAGCGGGATGAAGTTCTCCAGCGGCTCGTCGCAGATCACCACGCCGGCCGCGTGCACCCCGGTGTGTCGCGACAGCCCCTCCAGTCGCCGGGCGACGTCGATGACCTTGCGGATCTGCTCGTTATCCGAGTAAAGCCTGCGAAGATCGGGCTCCTTCTCCATTGCCTTGTCGATGGTCATCTTCAGCTCTTCGGGAATCAGCTTGGTGATGGCGTTGGTTTCCTCGAAACCGAGACCCAACACGCGCCCGACATCCTTGACCGCCGCCCGCGGCTGCAGGGTCCCGAAGGTGATGATCTGGGCCACCTGCCCGTACTTCTTCCGCACGTAGTCGATGACCTCTTCCCGGCCCTCCTGGCAGATATCAATGTCGATATCCGGCATCTCGTCGCGGTCAGGGTCCATGAACCGCTCGAAATACAAGCCGTATCGCAGCGGGTCCGGCGCCGAAAGGCCCAGGCAGTAACCTACTACCGTCGAGCATCCGCTGCCCCTGGCTCCGCTGGGAATCCCCCGCGACCGGGCGTACTTCACGAAGTCCCACACGATCAGGAAATAGCTGCAGAAGCCCTTCGATGAGATGACCTCCAGCTCGTAGTCGATTCGCTCGCGGATCTCGTCGGTGATTTCGCCGTATTTGGCTCTGGCCCCCTCGTAGACGAGCTCTCGCAGGTATTCACGGTCGCTCTTGCCGCCCGGCACGCGGTACACCGGGGCATGCGTCTTGCCGAACTCCAGCTCAACGTTGCACATGTCGGCGATGCGCTGGGTGTTCTCCAGGGCCTCGGGGACGTCCTTGAACGTTTCCCACATCTCCGCCGGCGACCGCAGATAGAACAGGTTCGAAGGCAACCGCATCCGGTCATCGTCCGTCAGCCTCTTGCCCGTGCTGATGCAGCAGAGCACCTCGTGGGCTTCGGCATCCTCGACATCCAAATAATGCACGTCGTTGGTCGCCACCAGACCCACGCCGAGACGCCGGGCGAGGTCGATCATCGCCGGATTGACCACCTTCTGCTCGTCCATCCCCTGGTCCTGGAGCTCCAGGAAGAACCCGTCCTCGCCGAGAATGTCGAGATAGGTGCGGGTGATCTCCTCGGCCGCCTGCACGTCGCCTCGCAGCAGGGCCTGCGGTACCTCGCCGCCCAGGCACGCACTCATGCCGATGAGGCCCTCACGGTGGGCCTGCAGCACCTCCTTGTCGATCCGCGGACGATAGTAGAACCCCTCGCGGTAGGCGATCGAGGCGAGCTTGAGCAGATGGCCGTAACCCGTTCGGTTGCGCGCCAACAAAAGGAGGTGATAGCTGGCTTCTTGAATGCCCCGCGATTCGCGCTCCCGCCGGTCCCCCGGGGCCATGTACACCTCGCACCCCAGAATCGGCTTTACCCCTGCCTTGACCGCCGCCTGGTAGAAAGGGACCACCCCGAACAGGTTCCCGTGGTCGGTCATCGCCACCGCCGACGAGCCCTGCAGCTTGGTCTTCTCAACCAGATCCTTGATTCGCACCGCCCCGTCCAGCAGGCTGAAATGCGTGTGAACGTGCAGATGTGTGAATTTCCCCGGCGACATCCCTGCCACTCCTGTCAAACCCCGCCTCGAACAGCCTGTGTGAAAACCAACGAACCCGACCGGTAGGGCGGTGTCGAGGTCGCCAAGGCGACCGAGACCTGCCGTATCACTCGGCGGGTGCCCCACCTGCTTCTTGCAGGTGGGGGAGCGATGATCTCGTCCTTCCGACCCGCCCCGGGTACCACCGGAGGCTTGCCCGCCAAGGTCTTTTCCCGCTGGACCGGAACACGGGCAGGCAAGAGACCCGAACGACTCGCCTTCCCATTCGTGCTGTTCTCTGCTGGACCGATCTTAAAGACCCCGATCAGTCCCTGGCAAGCCTTCCAGCCCATTCCGCAGCGGCGACCTGTGAGTTGTCAACCGTTCTTCAATTCATCCTTTGCCCCTCAGCCCTCTCCCGGACCCCGAGTCTCCCACCCCTTCAATTGATCCTTCATCCATCCGCCTTATCCTGAACCCCGAACCCTGAACCCTTGACGCCCCAGCCGTCCTGCCGCTATATAACATCATGGTCAACGATACCCGCAAAGTGGCCGAGCGAATGAACCGGTCCGGATATCCCGGCTCCAAGATCACCGGCGAAGGGATCACCTTCGACGACGTGTTGCTGATCCCGGCACGGTCTTCCGTCATTCCCCGCGTGGTGGACGTGCGCAGCCGCCTGACCCGGAACATCCCCATCAACATCCCGCTGATCTCGGCCCCCATGGACACGGTCACCGAATCGGCCTTGGCTATCGCCCTGGCCCAAGAGGGCGGCATAGGTATCATTCACAAGAACCTCTCCATCGAGGCCCAGGCACGCGAGGTCTATAAGGTCAAGCGGTCGGAATCGGGCGTGATCATTGATCCCATCACTCTTCGCCCCAATGACACCGTCGGCCGGGCCCGCGAGATCATGAACCTGCATAACGTGTCCGGTGTCCCAATTACGGACGACGACAGCAGGGTCCGGGGCATCTTGACACGCCGAGACCTCAAGTTTCTCCCGCCCGCCTCCAACGACATGGTCATTGAGCAGGTCATGACCAAGACCAATCTGGTCACGGCCGCTCCCGATACCACCCTCGAAGACGCGGAGCGGATTCTGAACCGGCACAAGGTCGAGAAGCTGCTGCTGGTTCACAGCGACGGGAGACTGGCCGGCCTGATCACCATCCGTGATATCAATCGCAGCCGGCTCTACCCGACGACCTGCAAGGATTCTCGAGGCCGGCTTCGCGTCGGGGCTGCCGTCGGCGTACACGACTATGAGCGAGTCGAGGCTCTGATTGCCAACGACGTTGATGTCATCGTCGTCGACACCGCCCACGGGCACAGCGATAACGTCATCGAGACCGTTCGCAACATCCGTAAGAAACACAACATCGACATCATCGCCGGCAACATTGCCACCGGCGAGGCTGCCCGCGACCTGATTGACGCCGGCGCCGATGCGGTCAAAGTCGGTATCGGTCCCGGATCCATCTGCACCACCCGTGTGGTCAGCGGTGTCGGCGTGCCGCAGGTTTCCGCCATCATGAACGTGGTCGCGGTGGCCGAGCCCGCGGGCGTACCCGTCATTGCCGACGGCGGTATCCGCTATTCGGGCGACATCACCAAGGCCATCGCCGCCGGCGCCAGTTCCGTCATGATCGGCTCGCTGTTCGCCGGTCTCGATGAGTCCCCCGGCCAGATCGTGATCTGGAAGGGACGTCGCTTCAAGGAATATCGCGGAATGGGTTCGCTTGGCGCAATGGTCAGCGGCAGCGCCGATCGTTATGGTCAAGGCGGCGAGACCAGGGCCGATAAGCTTGTCCCTGAGGGTGTCGAGGGTCGTGTACCCTACCGAGGCCAGCTCGCCGAATTTGTTTACCAACTGGTGGGCGGCGTGCGGGCCGGCATGGGCTACTGCGGAACGCCGACGGTCGAGGAGCTTCGCTCCAAGGCCTGCTTCATTCGCATCTCGCCCGCCAGCGTGATCGAGAATCACCCCCACAACATCACCATCACCCGTGAGGCTCCGAACTACGCCATCGATTACCAAGTGGAGCAGCCACTATGAAGACTTCCGCACGCCTGATCGCAACCGCGCTAATCGTCGCCGCCGCGTCCGTGGCCTGCAACCAGCCGCCCGCCGTCAATCCGTGGGCCGACGACGCCATCGGCAAGGAGGCTCGCACCACCCCCAGCCGAGACGGCTTCCTTGCCGCAGGCCCCGAACCGGTGATTCGTAAAAGGACCTTGCCCGAATCCGAATTGCGATTGGCCGACGGCGCGGTGCCCCACTACCCCTTGTGGTGGCAGGATCCGTTCGTGGATAAGGGCGACATGGACGACGCCTTCGCCTGGACCTGGCAGGACTATCTCCACATGCCATACGGCTTGGGTCGCTTCATCCTCAATACCTGCGCCTTGCCGGTCAGCGTCGTCGTGCATCCGCCCGGCATGCCCATGGTTAGCGACGGGATCGTCGGCAAGGACCACGACGCAAAACCCGGAAATGCGCCCAACCCGACGGCGACCCCCGCCGATTTCGGCCATGTCGCGCAAACCCAGCCCGCTCCGGGCTCCTGATCGGGAAGCAACCGGCAGGTTTGACCCCCGCCACGGGAATGATCTACAATGCCGTTTTCGGGACCGGTCCTCCAGACCCGCAGAATGGCTGGGCCGCCTGTTCCAGCCCCGGTTGAGGAGTCTCTGATGAACCTTGTCTTCCAACCCGTCGCGTGGACGTTGGGACCGATGGAGATTGTGATCATCGGCCTGGTGGGCTTGTTAATCTTCGGAAAACGGATCCCCGACCTGGCCAAATCGCTCGGCCGCAGCATCGTTGAGTTCAAGAAAGGCCTGCGCGAGACCGAGAACGAGGACCCCAAGGCCCTGGGCAACGACCAGGCCGATATCCTCCCGCCACCGGAAAAGCGAAACAATAACACCGCCCACTGAACAAACGTTACACTTCCAGCGCCTTGTCCTCCACGCAGTGATCGGCAACCTCCACCCCGCTTGAGGTCAGTCGAAACCATCGCTTGCGCCACGAAGTCATCCGGGCATCCTCTTCCGTGTCGGCGACGATACGCTGCACGTAGCCCTTCTCACATAGATACGCGAGGTCTTTCTTGAGCTGATCCCACTCAAGTTGCGGAAATACCGCCAGCAGCGTCCGCAGAACCTGGTCACCCTGCAGCGCTGCCGGATACAACATCTTCAACGCCACCAGCACCTCGTTCCGCACCCGCTTGATCTGCCGCACGCCCCCGTTCCTGCCCATCGCACCCTCCTCCCTTCAGCATCGTGCAATTCGCGCGCCCCAATGCGCAGTCCGTCAGATCGCAGATCCCCAATCTGGCATCTCAAATCTGAGATTTCAAATCTCTGATCATCCCCCTCCAACCCTCAACTCCGCGGCCGTCAACCCGTCATCTGCAGTCGTCGTTGGGACTTCTTCATTCGGGCTCGCCACGCCATAGCCCGGACGAAGGCCGGTCACTGATGGGTCATTGGCATTCTTGCTCGGCCCGGAATCCTTTCCGGGCCGCACCCTCTGCGGAATCCGTTCCGCATTTCCGCATTTCATGAACCAATGACCATCGGAATCGTCAGCAGGAAGGTCCCAGATGAGAATCTGGGACCAGCGGGTCGTTGATCGGTCATTGGGATCGGGTCGTTGGTCACTTCCCAATGGAGGCCGTAGTGTTGACCCGCTCTACTGCCCTCTCCCCCGCTCCCGTCAGCCTCCGCACCAACTCCACCATCGCCTCCGTCGCCCGGCCGATCTCCGTAGCCAGACCTCGTTCGCCGTCAAGCTCCGCCTGGATGCGCGTGACCAGTTCGGTCAGCCGCTCCAGCCGCTGTCGGGCCAGCATCGACTCTCGCAGCCATTCTTCCTTCGTTGTGAACTCGCGGTCGCATTCCGCCATCCGCTTCACCAGATTGTCCAGTGATGCCTCGATAATGTGAATTCTCCGCGAGATCTCCGAAGTTGTTGTCGCCTGTTGTTCGCGAATGGCCCGCAGGTACAGCGTGATCATCCCCAACGGGACGCCCACCAGCGGCGACAACACTCCTACCAATACCCCAACCTGCTCCCATCCCATCGCCGTGCCTCTCTGCTCTCTGTCGCCAGGCCCTGCCCGTGCCCCATCCCTTGCTGGGCCCGGAATCCTGTTTTTGCCAGGCCCGGAATCCATTTCTCGCTAGGCCCGGAATCCATTTCTCGCTAGGCCCGGAATCCATTCCTCGCTAGGCCCGGAATCCATTCCTCGCTAGGCCCGGAATCCATTCCGGGCCTTACGTCTTCGCGGAATCCTTTCCGCATTCATACACGCATGACGATAGGAATCGTCGGCGGGAGGTCCCAGATGGGAATCTGGGACCAGCGGATGGGAATCTGGGACCAGCGGATGGGAATCTGGGACCAGCGGCTCCCCAACATGCTCCGATCCCATGGCTTCACCTATCGCGCCAACCCCGCCATGACCCACTCGTTCAGCAGCCGCAGGACCTGGTTCACCGTATCCGCCCGAATGAGCCCATCCACAAGTTCCCGCCGGAACACCTCCATCTCCGGCGCCTGCCGAACCGAGACGACCTGCGTGCCGCGAGGTTTCCCCGCCAGCACCGCGTCGATCGCATCGCCTTCGCCGGCGCGCGGTGTTACTTGTTCCAGCGTCGATATCAAGTCGTCCAGCACTCTGGTCGCATCACTCGCCGTCATGGTCGCACTCCTTCCCGGCCGAGCTCGTCTGAATCACAGCAGTGGGCCTCGCCGCTCGTTTCCTCGCTTCGATCCACCCGCTCAGGTACCGCCGCATCTCGTCGCTCAGCGTCAGGCTCTCGATCCCCATCCGCCGCAGTCCTTCGGCCACCTCGCGGACGGCAGCCACGTTCTCCAGTGCCGCCGTGTGCCGCCGCCACTGCACCGCTCGGTCCTGTCGGATCCGCTCCAAGGCCAGGCGAAACTGTGCCGCATGGCCCGCCGTCGCCTGGTCGTCGCCGGCGCTGCTTTTTACCCGCTCCACAAACGCCTCTATCAGCGCCGACTCGCGCGTTCCGTCGTACTCGTTCATTTCCGCGTGATACTCGGCCACGACGGTCTCCATCCGATCCGCGGCCGCCAGCAGCGCGTCGGCCGCCGCCAGTTCCAGCCGCGCATCGCCGCCGCACCCCGCTAACCCTAGAATCACCGCCGTCATGCACGCCGTTGCCGGCAACATCTCTTCCCGTCCGGTTCGCATCACCAACCCCCATTCTCAGCTCCTCACCGATCCGCCCGTTCCCTGCTTGAGGCCCTGATCCTCATGGGCGATTCCAAGGATCAACGCCGCCCCCACGCCCAGAATGGTCAGCACCATCTCCTCGCTGACTCCCAGGCCATACTCGGCCGCATACGCCGCCAACACCGTCGCCAACGCCACGCGGACTTTGCGCGACAACAGCGGCCGTACCACCTTCCGCAACACATCCATCACTTTCATTCCCCACCTCTCGTCTTCCGTACAAGCGCTTGCAGCCGCGTCTCTTGACGAGCCGAGGGGTTTATCCCCTCGGTCCGACATCGTCGCTCTCCTCACGACGCCTGGGCCGCTTCCTCGGCGTCTCCAAGATTCGCCTCGATGAGCTCCCGATCTTCGTTTGCCGCCGCCCAGATGAAATACACCGGTTGCGAGCCCGCAAGCTGCCGATAGGTCTGGGCCAGAACGGTAGGCGTCTGTTTCCGAACCCGTTGCTCTCCGCCGCCCGTCGTGGCTCGGTACCAGTTCGCCACCTCGCGCGCGACGACTCGCCGCACCGCCGGCCGGCAACGAACATGCGATGTGAATGCAGCCTCCAGCGGGTCGGCCCCCGCCGCCCTGAGCCACGCCAGCGCCGCCTCTGAACCCGCCGAACCGCAGCACACCCCGATCGGTCGCATCCCGGCTTTCTCGAATACCGGATTGACGGCCCCCATTGCCGCCAAGCATTCGACAAACCGTGCACCTGCCATGGGCAATGTCTGCCTCACGAGTTCGTGTCCCAGCCCGCAGCCCCGCACATCCGGGTGAATGATCAGGCGTTTCAGCACCCGGACTTCCTGATTGAGCAGCTTTGCCTGTCGCACGTACCGCCCCCCCGTCACCTTGTTACGCAAAGCCAATTCAAGGCTGGGATGTCCGTATACCACCACACCTAACGCCTGCCCGGTCCTCCGATCACGCATTACGAAAACCGCCGAGACAAACCCAACCTGTTGCCGTTGCCGATAGTGCATCGCGGCAAAGGCCTCATAGTCACGCAGCGTCCCCGGCACGACCTGCAAATCCTCGGCGAACGACAGCCTTGCTCCTGCGCCGTCGGGATGTCGCTCTCGGGAGCCGTGTACAAGGTCCGGCTTGTCTGAAAGGCGGATGACACAATCCGGACGGAGATCTCGCTCGATGTCCTCTCGCGAAGTGGCGACTACCACGGCCAGTCGGTCGCGCGTTGCGAGTTTGCGAAGATTGAACGCAACCGCCTTGGCAAGCCGTTCGTGCAGAAGCGAGCCGAATTCGTCGCACAAGATGGCGCCGTGCCTGCCGTTTCGCCGCCACAGCGAAATCGCCCGCGCCAGCCGAGCGCGAAAACGCTCTCCCTCCGACAATTGATCGAACAAACGCATCCACAGCGAAGGCTCTCCCAAGCCGCAGGCCGTCAACAACCCGATCGCCTCGTCGATCGGTCGCGTCGGAGCGACCGCATCCAGCACCGGCACGTCCGCCGGCACATCCATGTCTCCGACCACTTGGCACATTGAAGCACGGCGTGCGATCTCGCGAATCAGAAGTGTCTTTCCCGCCCCAGAAGGCCCGACAATCATCGTCACACTGCCTGGCCGCAGGTCCAGAACCAGGCCCGAGACGATAACCCGCTCGCCCTGCGTCAAAGAAAGGCCGAACCTCAGGCACACCTCAACGAGCCGGGGGGTCGGCGGGGCGGCCACCCCGGGAACTGTCACCATCAACGCCACCCGCCCCACCGACCTGCCGGCACCCGACTCGTTGCCCTTCCCCTCCACCCGGGATTCCTTTGGCCTCGCCACCCCCGGCATCACAACCTCCGCGTCACCAGAAACGACCTTCACCGATCAAAGACCTCGTATACCTAACTAAAACCAAACACAATGTACACCACGATCTATTGCGCGTCAACAAAAAATAGCAATTATTTCTCTGAGGTTTGTTTGATCGACCGTAACTGATTTCCTAACAAGTGCTTATTGCCAGCAAGCAGGGTGGGCGCATGGATGCTGATCGAGCCTATTAACTTTCCGGCTTGGGATTCGAGTCAACGGGACCTATGGCTCTCTGCCACAGTACTGTCTAGCTGGGACCTCCAGTACCGGGTATGCGTCGCAAAGAGTCAGGATGATCTCCTCGACGGAGAAGCGGCAGACAGGGCGCCCCAACTTAAGCTTCACCCAAGCGCCCACTTCCGGCGGAGTCCCATACTGCCTGGAAACGGATGTTGGGAAGACCGTCAGCTTCCTTTACTCCTCAGGCCAACCAGGGTAGAGCTGAGTGCATGAGGTCCAGAGCGCCGGCAGTGGATGATGAGGTTGGAGTGATAGCATCAAAGAAGGCCTGCACCACGGCGACCGCAAGGTTCTCCAGTCCCTCATAGAAAGCAAGCGTAACCGATTCTCTGCAGCCCGCCAAAGCTCCCAGCAGGCTGGCCCCGACCGCCAGTGACGTCAACCACCTTGTGATGCCTCGCCCGTTCGCGTAGCGCCTCATTGAAGGCCCCCTTGCTCGATGCGCTATTGAGATCGGCCGCTCGGACGAACTGAGGCCGTCTCCACCGGCATCGTTGTCGGCCACTTTAACGCCCGCACCCGTTGTTTCAAGTCATCCATGGAAAACCATCTGCCCGGACAATCCGTCGCGTCAACATCTCTGTGGCCGATGACCCGATCCTCGGGTATCCGGCAAAGCTTCATTAGAAACTTCACCAACTCGGCGGCCGAGGCCATTTGTGCCGCACTCGGCCGGACTTCATCGAAATTTCCCACCAGAACGACCCCGATCCCGTGTTCATTGTAATATGTCGGTTGCACCCCTGACTTGCGCGCCATCTTCGGACTCAGCCGAGTATGAGCACCCTCTTCCTGTCTCTTCCATCGTGGTGTCGGTTCGATGAAACCGGCCGGCGTCCGCGTGCCGTTGCCGATGACGAAATGATAACCGCAACCATCCCAACCGTTGTTGCGATGGGCGCGATCGATCTCCCGCATCGAACCATAAGGTGTTGCGGTATGGTGAATAACGATAAAGCCCCAGGCCTCGAAAAGCGGCCCGTCCGGATACCACGCCTTGGTCGGATCCGGCTCCTCCTCGGCCGGCATCGTGGTCAGCGTCACCGGACGCTCGTCATGCACGTAGGGGATGTAGTAGGGCGGAGGTAATGGCGAAATGACAACCGACCTGCCGGTTGGCTCCACGCAGCCGCACAACAGCGCGGCTCCCGTCCCCAGTACGATACACCACCTGATCATGCCAGACCTCGGGCCACCGGCGCGCCTCTCTGCCCTGTGCCCGCACACCTCTTTCCCCGTCGGGCATATCGGTTCGTTCGCATATGCCCCTTAGCGGCACAAGCCGGTGACGCCACGGCTCTTACGTGCGGGGCCGGCCCGAAATTGCGAGCGTATCTCCGCGACTTTCCCGCTCATTGCGGCAAATCAAGAAGCTTATCGGTCGCACCACCAGACATGAAAAGCAGACAGGCAGGACGAAATCAGCGTCGTCATTCAGGCAGGTTTTGGGCGATTCCAGCACTCGCCCCCGACCGTCGGATCGGCGGCTATCGGACTTGCTGAACCTGCCGGATGTCGAAGACTGCCCCGCAGTCAGGATGCGGACAGCGGCAACTCATGGCCTCGTCACAGGTTACACCGGCAGCGGCGGCATCGCGAACCGCCAGCACCGCTTCCATCACCGCCGCGCAAGCCTCCACGCACATACCGCTCGGCGTGACCTCCGTGAAGATGAATCGATCACCCTGCTTCATCGCCGCCCGGCAGGTCCCCTTCCGCGGCGCGCGAGCCACCACGACCTCGATGCCTGAGACGGCCGACCTTGCCCGGCTCGTGGCCACCTGCCCTTTCCTGGAGTCTCCTTGATGATCGCTCAACGGCTTTGCGTCGAACAAGCCCTCGGCCTTGACGGCGGGCAAGTCCAACTCGGCGTGCCTGGCCAGATCCAGCCGGTCGCGCACCAAGACCGTCTTTCGAGCGTCTATGGCCTGGTTGGCCAGTCTGTCCGCGAAACGGTTTTGTGCCCGCGGAACGTACCGGACGTCCCACCGGTCGAAGCCTTTCAGCAGCTTTCGCGCCTCCAGGTAAAGCGGGTGCAGTTCGGCTGATTTTACCCGATAGATGCCGTTAATCTGATGTGCCAGCAACTCGCTGTCGGTCAGTACCCGGATGTCGTCGGCGCCGGCGGCCCGCAACACCTTCAGGGCCCGCAAGAGACCGGCATACTCGGCCTGGTTGTTGGTCGTGTGCCCGAGGAAGAATCCGGCACCGAAAACCTCCCGACCTTTCTCGTCGTCGATGGAAACGCCCGCACCTGCCGGGCCGGGGTTGCCCCGTGAACCGCCGTCGATGTGCGCCGTCCAGGCCATGACACAAGGCCGCCTTGCCTACCGGGCCGCCACCCCTGCGGACGAATCAAGGTACAGAATCCGCGAACATATGTGGCAAACCTGCACGTCGTCACGTGACTGCAGCGCGTTGATCGTCTCCAACGTGACCGACATGTTGCAGCCCGAGCATATATATTCGGCGCGCCGCGGATGCGTCTGCTCGACCAGCGCCATTGCTTCACCGTCGTGCCTGTCACGGGCTCTTTCGAACGTCTTGAGGGCTTCCGGAGGCACCTCTTCGGCGGCCGCATCGCGTTGGGCCTCCAACTCTCTGATCTGGGCGGACAATTGAGCTTCCAACTCGGTGACCGACTTCAGGGTCTCACCCATGCGGGCCTTTTCCTTTTCCAGCGTCGCCCGGTGCTCGGCTTCCCGCTTCCTGAGATCGTCAACTTTGCCCATCGCCGCCAGAACCTTGTCCTCGATCTTGAGAGCATCAGCCTTGTCGGTGTTCAGTTGCGTCAGAACCGCTGCGTATTCCTTGTTGGTCTTGGTCTGGTTCAGTCGTTCGCGAAGTCGTTTGATGTGTTCTTCCTGTGCCTTGCGATCCAGTTCGAGCCGGTCCGAATCGGCTTGGGCTTGCCGGATCAGTTCGTGCGTGTCGGCGATTTGTCTTTCCAGTGTGGCCAGTCGGCGCTGTTGTGCTTGCACGGAACGTCGCTTTGTTTCGATTTGCCCGCGGACCAGGCGGAGTTGAGTTTCGATACGTTGAAGACGCAGCAAGGCATCGAGGGTCGCGCCCATTCGTCTGTTCCGATCTGCCGGCACGTGACCGACCATATAGGGTTGTCAAGCAATTCCATCCCCGCGCCGCCTCCACAGGCAGGGCCTGCGGCAACAACGCCGCGCCGGGCGATCCGCCGACTGGCGACGGACGTTGTATTATCAGCCGCCAGGCGGCGCGATGCAAGCCCCCTGCTTGTAGAGCCTTTTGGCCCATTGTATCCTATCTTCATCATGCAAGCGCGTTCCAAACCGACCCTCGAAGACCTGCGGGTGTTCAAGCAGACCGGCAAGAAATTCAGCGTGTTGACCTGCTATGATGCCGCCGTTGCCGGCCTGATGGAGCAGGCGGGCGTCGAGGTGCTCCTGGTCGGAGACACTGCCGCGGAAGTCGTCCTCGGCTTACCCTCGACGCGGGACATCTCCCCCGACTTCCTCCTCGCCCTGACCGCTGCCGTCCGACGAGGGGCCCCCAACTCATTTGTCATGGCCGATCTGCCCTTCGCCTGCCGCGTTGAAGAGAACCCCGATGCCACCGTTGAGTGGGCTCGACGCTTCCACGTCGAACCCGGTACCGACGCCGTGAAGATCGAGGTGACCGGCCGCGACGCGGCCCTGGTAGAAGCTGCCACACGTCGCGGCGTCCCGGTAGTCGCGCATCTTGGTCTGCTGCCGCAGCATATCGACCCGCAAGTGGGTTATCGGGCTCAAGGCCGCGACGCCGCAAGCGCCGCTCAACTCATCAGCGACGCCAAGCGACTCGAAGAGGCCGGCGCCTGCATGCTGCTGCTCGAAGCCGTCGCCGGAGAAGTCGCCGCTGAGATCGCCTCCCACACCAGCCTGCCGGTCATCGGCTGCGTCTCGGGGCCCGGCTGCGACGGAACCGTCGTCGTACTTCACGATCTGCTCGGGCTCGGCATGGGCCATCCGCCCCGTGGATCGAAGCAATACGAAAACCTCGCCGCAATCTTGATGAGAGTCTTCAGGTCCTATGTCGATGATATTCACGCAGGTCGTTTTCCCACGCAGGCCGACGTCCCTCACATGAAGGCCGGCGAACTGGAGAAACTTCACGCCGTCCTCGGAGAAGCATGATGCGCCTGTCTATCATCGCTCCCTGCTACAACGAGGCGGATAACATCGCCGAATTGCGACGACAACTCGAGGCAGTTGCCCGGGAACTGACGGCCGATTCCCGGTACGCGATCGACGACGTCGAGTTTGTCTTCGTGGATGACGGCAGCCGTGACGCGACGCTCGACAAGCTCAAAGCCTGGGCAGGCGAGGATCCGCGTGTCAGGGTGGTTGCCCTCTCTCGCAACTTCGGCCACCAGGCGGCGCTCTCGGCCGGCATCGATCATGCTATCGGTGACGCCGTCGTGGTCATGGACGCCGATCTTCAGCATCCCCCGGAGCTGATCCTGGAGTTCGTGCGAAAGTGGCGCGCGGGCTACGACCTCGTTTATGCGTACCGCGAAGGCGTCAGACCTCGTTTCGGGTACCGGTTCATCAACAGCCTGATGAAGATCCATGTTCCGGCCGAGGCCGCCGACTTCCGCCTTATGGCACGCCCTATGGTCAATGCCTTTCGGCGCATGCCCGAGCACGCCCGATTCATCCGCGGCATGATAAGTTGGCTTGGCTTCCGCCAGATTGGTGTCGGCTACACCGATCGCGACCGGTTCGCCGGCGAACGGGCTTTCACCGTTCGCCAGACCGCTCAAATGGCCCTCAATGCCGTGCTCTCTTTTTCGAACCTGCCGTTACGGGTTGCCTCCCTGGCCGGTTTGGTAACCATTCTTTGCGGCTGTTCCTATGCGGCCTTCATTCTTTATCATTACCTCTTCGGCGATGCGAGCAAGATCCAGCCGGGCTGGACCGCTTTGATCATGACCGTGCTGATCCTGGGCGGCGTGCAGCTTCTCTGTCTGGGAATCATCGCCGAATACATTGGTCGCATCTTCGAGGAGGTGAAGCAGCGGCCTTTGTACGTCGTCCGCGAACTCATAGGCAAGCCGCGTGACCACTCCGACGGCGAGTAAGGCGCAGGAGCCATCGCGGACCGTCGACCGGCAGAACGTGGTTCCGGTCAAAGCGCTCTTCCGTGTAGAATCCGCCTGCGGCGGCGATCGCCGCCCGTGTTCACGCAAGGGACGATTTGTATGAGACTCATCAGCACATCCGCGACGACATTCTTGTTTTGTGTCTTGCTGAGCACGGTTTTGCCTGCATGCTCCGAGTCGCGCCCGGCGACTCCAAGCCGGACTGCTCCGGCGACGAACACGACCGCCGAAACCGGGCATGACTTCGCCAGATGGGAAAGGGACATCGCGGCGTACGAAGCCACGGATCGAATTCACCCTCCGCCCAAAGGCGGCGTGCTCTTCATTGGGTCCTCCACGATCCGACGGTGGAAAACGCTCGCAGAGGATTTTCCCGATCACCAGGTGCTGAATCGCGGCTTCGGCGGGTCGCAAATCATCGATGCCGTCCACTTCGCCGAGCGCATCATCTTCCCGTACGAACCGCGGATGATCGTCCTCCGCGCCGGCGGCAATGACATTCATGCAGGCAAGTCCCCGGAGCAGGTCTTCGCCGACTACAAAGCTTTTGTCGCCAAGGTTCATGCGAGATTGCCGAACACACAAATCGTGTACATCTCAAACAACCCCACGCCCGCCCGTTGGCCCGAATGGGAGGCCAACAAGACGCTCAATACCCTCATCGAGAACTACACCCGTCAACGGCCGTGCCTCAAGTACCTGGAAACGTCCGATCTGGTCTTGAGATCCGACGGCCAGCTCCGTGAGGAATTGTTCGTCGCCGATAGGCTTCACTACAACGCAGAGGGGTACCGATTGCTTGCCGAGCGTCTGCGGCCTTTGCTGCCGAAGTAGATTCCGGCCGCCCACAGGCAAGACCAGCCGATGACCTGCTGCGGCCGCTTCTGACTCGTTTTCGACAATCGCCGTGCCGTCTGCCGACCGACAAGGCCACCGGCGGCGTACCTGCAACGTCACCTGGATGAGCGGAGTATCCATGGGTCGTGGCCGGCCCTGATGCGGGATCTGTCGGCCATTCAGGCGGTGAGGGTGAAGATGGGAGGCCGGCGCTATCGCCTGCGGACGGATCTGCAGGGCAGCGCTGGCCAGATCTTCGCCGCAGCCGGCGTCCAGCCGCCGTCTGAGGTCACTCTGCGGGCAGACCTGAACGAACTGGAGGGACAGTGGGCCATGTAATCCCAAGCCCGATCGCGGGGCGCGCAACTTCTTGCCAGAAAAAAGACTCGCGAATCGCGGTGTCGAAAATGAGTCTGAATCTCCGGAAAGGAGGTGGACAAAACTTACGGAACCGGCACCGAGATAGATGTCTTAGCTACCAATGGTGAGGACCGGCTGACCACTCGCTTTCTGCAGACAATACGAGGGGACGCGATACTTCGGTCGGGGGTGTACCGCCTTCTGTCCGTGCTAAAACTGTAGTCTACGGTTTTGTTAAGGACTCTCGGGCCGCATTGCCCGACGCAGTTAGGCACGCTAAACAGCGTTCGGCTAAGGGATTGTATCAACCGTTCCCCGCGGGGCTCGAACCCACAACCTTCAGCTCCGGAGGCTGACGCTCTATCCAATTGAGCTAGGGGAACAACTTACGCAAACACAATAACTTACGACCGCTCTGGGCCCTCAAGGGGGGCCCATTGTCTTGCCCGGACGCGCCCCAACCGGCCGTCTCAGACCTTATCCTGCAGAGATCCTGCTTCTGCCGTACCCAGACTACAAGCCGCCACCCAGTCCATCAACCCAGGACGCACCCGCGACCCCGGATGCCGCGATCAACAAGTAGCTCCCAGCATTGCGGCTGGCATCATCTTGACCAATACCTCGGGCAAGCCGGACTGGCAAAAGCCTGAAGAACCCCAAGGACCTCTGTAAGGATAACGAAACCCGCGCCAAAAACCAATGGCACCTGCGGGTGCTTCGCAGTATGGCCGTCGCCGTCGGCTCCTCAGCATCGGCCAGCGCGACCGAAGCCGCCCGAGCTATGGTCGATACCAGCGAAGGTGCCGACGGAAGCGATCAACCGCCACGCCCGCCCTAGGGCCGAGCCCAATCACCTTGCCACACCGCAGCGCAGGCCACCTACCCACCGCACACGTCGGGTCACGATGCCATGGAATCGTTCGTTAACCGTTTACCTTTGTGATCGGGCCTGTACTTGTCGCCAGCCGGTCGTCCTGACGACTCGGCTTCTTTGCCCGGGCGGCTGGCAAGCGGCTGAAGCCCGTCATAGAGTAGTCGGCCGCATTCCGGGGAAAAGGAGCCCCTGGAGACGGAAAGCTCATCAGGAACAGGCGATGTCGAACGTCTTTGATCAGCAGGCAATGATTGGCGGTGAGCTGCACTATGGCCGTGTCCAGCGACGGCATTGGGGGACGCTCCTCGACGCGGCTGGGGAACTCGGTGTCGAGGTGCTGGCGACGTACATCATCTGGGAGATGCACGAACACCGGGAGGGCGAATACGACTTCGCCCTGCTGCACGAGTTCCTGGCCGAGGTCGAAAAGCGGGGCTTCAAGCTGCTCGCGCGACCCGGGCCCTTTTGCTACTCCGAGTGGCGCAACCTCGGAATCCCCGACCATGCCATTCCCTTTGGCAAGCATCACGCGGAGTTCCGCCGCAAGGCGAGCCATTGGATCCGGGCCGTCATGGCCGAGATTCGCCCGTATCTGAACCGCCTGATCGTGGCCGTGCAGGCGGACAATGAGATCGACCCCATGCCGCATTTCTACGGGGAGGATCAGGGTTTCGGGCAGTGGCTGCGGGCGAAATACGGTACCATCGAAAAACTGAACCGCGCGTGGGGCACCTGTTACGCCGATTTCACCGAACCGATCCCGACATTGACACCATTCTTCGAAGATCAGCGGCTGCGGGACGGTTGTCGCTACCGATACGATTTGGCCACGGACTACGCACGATGGGTCGTCCAAGAGTACCGGGCTCATGGTTGCGATGTGCCCATACTGCTGAACACTTGGCCGGGCGTCGACGCCCAGCACTGGCATGATCTGGCTGACTTGGTGGATTTCTACGGGATCGATCCCTACCCTTCCAACGAGTGTCAGGCGGATTACCGCTACTTTCGTGAACGGCTGCGCCTGTTGCGGGCCGTGACCGCCAAGCCCTACATCGCCGAATTTGGCAGTGGTATCTGGCATGGCATGCCCAACCGTGAATACACGCCGGACCATTACCGGCTCACCGCCCTGACGGCTCTGGCCGGCGGCGTCCGTGGCTGGAACTGGTACATGTTGCACGATCGGGACAACTGGCACGGAGCACCCATGAACGAGCGCGGCGTGCTGCGGCCCGATCTGGCGGAGGCCTTCAAGCAGGCGGTGCGCTGGTTTCATTTGTTCAGGGACGCGCCCCCGCCAAAGGCATCCTGCGCGGTCGCATGGTCCTGGCATTACCACCAGCTCGCGCAGATTCGCAAACGTGACGTGGACGATCCCTTGTTCGAGGTGCTTCACGGAATGGGGCTGGAATACGATTTTGTGGATGTAGATCGCACGTTTGAACCACCGGCGCTGCTGCTGGCGGCCGGGCAGATCGAGCAGCCCCAACGTCTCTGGGAATATGTGGAGCAAGGTGGGAACCTGGTGCTGTTTCAACATTTGATCGACGGGTGCTTACGGCCTGACGGGACAAGTCATCCGGGGGCCAACCGACTGGAGGTCTCGCTGGGCTTCGTTTGCGATGGGCCCGTCTTTGATTATCGCAGGCCACCAGGCACCCCGATCACGGCTCGACAACTGCGGATCACGGCTGATGACGACCAGCAGCGGTTGTGGGATCTGGCCGCCGACCGCACTTACACAACAGGATACATCGAGCAGCGCGGGCGTGGGACGGTCATGGTCGTAGGGTGCCCGCCAAGCCGAGACGCGATTCTTGCCGTTCATCGATACTTCGGCATCGCGATCCCGGTACTGCCCTTGACGCCGGGCGTACATGCCGCCGCGCGGGGTGACAAGATCATCGTGATGAACCCGGGTGAGGCGCGGACGGCCAAGCTGATGATCGACGGCGCCACCCACAACGTGGACCTTCCACGCTGCTCGGGGGTCGTGCTGCAGGCCGACGGCCGCGGGGGCTTCCGGTGCATCGCCTGAGAACGGAAAGACCGAGCGCACGCACGGGTCTGACGGCGCGAGTGGAATCGTTCAACGGCCGGCCGATGCTTTTCATCAACGGCGAGCCCACGACCGAGTTCTGGTGTTATGGCGACCCCGGGGCCATCGAGGATTTCGTCAGCGCCGGTATACGCATCTGCCAGTTTCACGTGCCGTTCCCATCATGGTGGACCGGGCCTGAACAATATGACTTCGGGCCGACCGACGAGAAGATCGAGGAATTCTGCGCGCGGGCGGGGTCCGTTCTGCTGATGCCGAGAGTCAACTTCGGTTACGTCGGCGAGGAATGGTGGGGAGACAGTCATCCCGACGAGCTGGCGGTAGGCCTGGACCCGGACGGTAAACCCGTGGATTACCGGCAGGTGCGAAGCCTTCCGGTGGGCTGCTGGTTCTCATCCGGCTCGCAGGAGTGGACGCGGGATGCAGCGCGAGCCATGCACGCGTTCGTAACGCATTGTGAAGAACGCTTCGGCGACCGCATACTGGGATACCAGATCGGCGGTGGTATCTCGGCGGAGTGGTTTCGCTGGTGGTATTTTGTCGAGGACGTTTATGAGGATTACTCGCCGGCGGCCCGCGAGGCGTTCCGGCGATACCTGCGGAACCGATACGGCGATGATATGGCTTTGCGCAGGGCGTGGAACCGGCCTGACGTCTGCCTGGCAACGGCCGAAGTGCCGTCGCCGAGAAAGCTGAGACAACCCGCGGAGTGCTATTTCCGCGATCCGGCGATCGAACGCGACGTCGTCGACTGGCTGGAGTGTCTGAGCGAGGCGAACGCCGGGCAGATCATGACGCTGGCTAAAGTAGCCAAGGAGGCCTGCCGGTGGCAGAAGCTGGTGGGCACGTTCTACGGCTATCTCTGGCCGCACTGGAACACGCGCAGCCCGGCGCGTGCCGGACACATGGCCCTGCGGCGGATTCTCAACGAGAAGGCAATCGACTTCATCAGCTCGCCCTACCACTATGACAATCGCCACCTGGGCGGATTTCATCACAGCCAGACCGTGCCGCAGACAATCGAACGGGCGGGCAAGCTGCATCTCGACGAGATCGACACCTCGACGCATCTGGCCAAGCCGCCCAGAATTGCCGGCAGATCCTGCGGCTTGCCGCGGAACGCGGAGGAGAGCTGTCGACTCCTTCGCCGGGACGCGGCCAGTGTACTGGGCACGGCGGGGACCGGGTGGTGGATGGACCTGTACAACGACCGCTGGTACGCTGACCTCGAAATCCAGGCCGAGATCCGACGGTTGCAACGCCTCGCTGTCCAGAGCCGCGAGTGGGACTGCGATTCTCATGCCGAGCTGGCCGTGGTTGTGGATGATCGCAGCTCTGCCTGGTGTCATCCGACAAGTTCGCTGAATCAGTTCTTCACATCCGTGGCGCGTCAAATGGAGTGGAGCGACCTGGGTTTCCCCCTGGATACGCTCACGGCCTGGGAGGTCGGCCGGTATGGACGGGCCCGCGTGTATCTGTTCCTGAACTGCTGGTTTATGGACGGCGATCTGCGACGGGAGATCATACAACGCGTGCGTCGGCCAGGAGTGACATCCGTTTGGTTCCATGGCTGCGGGTTCATCGAGAAGAATCGGTGCGACGTGGCAAACGTCACCGAATTGGTGGGCATCCGTATGCGTTACCTGCCGGAGCCGGCACTGCCGGAGATCGAGTTGATTCCGGGCAGCGACCCCGTTGTTGAAGATGCATATACCCCCCGTTCTTTCGGAGCAAGGCTGAGCGATGACCGCACTGACCGCATGCTGGACGGTCCGGCGGCCCACTGGGATGCCGCCCGGACGCCGAGATTCGCCGTGGACGACCCGCAGGCGAGGGTCATCGGACGCTATGTCGGCGGGAGGGAACCGGCGTTGGCGATCGTGGAAAAGCAGGGCTGGCGAAGCGTCTTCTGCGGAGCGCCGATGCTGCCCGGCTGGTTGCTCGCCCGCCTGGCCAGGCGAAGCGGCGTTCACGCTTACACGTCGCCGGGCGCGCAGGTGTTTCATCGCGGACCGCTGATTTCGGTGTACAAGCCACAAGCAGGGTTGCTCAGGGTTGAGGCGCCTGCCGGGATGCTGATTCAACCGCTGATGTTCGCCGAGACTCAACAGGTATGGCGACCCGATCCGCGCACGAAGCCCTGTGCCTCGGTGGAAACGCCGTTCGAGGCAAGCGAAACCAGGTTCTATGTCGCGTGCGACTCTTCCGGCAGGGAGTTGCCAATGGGAGCGGCCGGCAACCGGTCTGCTGAGTGATGATGGACGACAAGTTGGCTCGATATCTGGATGCCGGCGGGGCCGCGCAGTTCCTGGGCGACCTGGCCAGACAGGTGGGCGCGGACGAATTCGCCGTCGTCCGCAACCTTGGCTACGTGTACAGCCCGTTCGAGATCTATCCGCTGGCCCCCCGTGCGGCCCTGCCGTTGCCCAGGATCGTGGCCTTCGCCGCGGACATGGACGGCACGAGCACGACCACCGAGCCGCTTGCCCTGCACGCGCTCGAATACATGGTTCGGCGGTTCACCGGCCTGCTGACCGCTCAGCAGTGGGCGGGGCTGGACCGGGAGCATGACTACCCCTTTGTGATCGGGAACAGCAATTACCGCCACGCCGAGTTTCTGCTCAACCGGTACCGCCAGCGATTGAATCGGGAGGCCTTCTGCAGTGCGTTTTTCGAGGCGGTCATCTGGACGCTCGCGAGCATGACGGATGCTCAACGACGGCGCGACGTGCAGCAGAACGCGGCTAATTGCGGGTTGACCGAAATGCTGGCGGATCCGGAGTTTCTCAGTGCCGTCTCCGGCGGGCCGATCGAACCAGGCAGGGCGGCGCAGCTCGCGCGACCGCTGATTGCCAGATTCGGTCGGGCGTTTCGGTTCGACGATGGAAGTGCGACCGTCGCGGCCATCGTCGACATCTACTACATGCGGTATCACTGGATCATGCAACTCATCGAACAGGGCCAGGGAGAACGACTCAGCCTGGAACTGCTCGGCAGGCCCGGGCAACGGCTGATCGAACCCATGGCAGGCTACGATGTGTTTGTGCCGCTGATCAAGGGCTGGTTGGGCGGCGAGGCCGGGAACCTCTATGAACTGCTTCGCTCAAACTCGGGACTGAGCGATGATTCGGGGAAGGACATCGGTCCCGATGGTTTGCGGCGTCTGGGCCGCCATTTTGCCCGCCAACCGGCCAAGCTGGCCCTCGTGACCGCCTCAATTGCATTTGAAGCGCATACAACCATGAAGGAAGTATGCCGGGTCATGGCCCTGCGAGTGGCCCACTGGCCCATCGCGCAGGCACTGAAAGACCGCGTGGCAGATCGCTTGGCCGACTATCGGACGGTGTTCGACGCGTTCGTCAATGCGTCGGACGCGTGCGAGCATCGGCTCAAACCGCACCGCGACCTGTACAGCCTGGCCTTGGCCCAGATGGCCGTCCCCCGCGAGGATTACGGCTTCTGCGTGGGGCTGGAAGACACCGAACCCGGAATCATTTCGCTTCGGGCGGCGGGGATCGGCTGCGCGGTGGCCGTGCCCAATCACGACACGTCACGGCAGGACTACCAGGCGGCAACCGTCCTCATCCGGCACGGCCTGCCCGAGGTGATTCTGTCGCACAACTGCTTTCTTGCCATGCCCGAGGTGCCGCGATGAACGAGACCGATAGCTGGCACGTCGTGCGGACCGCCTTTGATCCGCACAGCCTGGGAGCCGCCAACAGCATCTTCACCATCTCCAATGGCTACGCGGGTCTGAAAGGCAACGTCGCCGAGGATCGCGACGGGTATTACCCCGTGACGCTGATCAACGGCGTCTATGACGAGTTGGACATGTTCAGCCTGATCCGGGCCTCGAACGAGGAACGCCGTTACCTGGATCCGCGTTACTTCGATACGGCCGGCCGGAGCCCCGCGGTGGCAAACCTGCCGAACCCCCTGGCAGTCCGGCTGTTTATCGAGAACCGCGAGGTCTCGCTCGGTCGTGGCAAGGTCAGCGACTTCCGCCGGATCCTCTCATTGCGGGATGGAATCTATTCGTACTCCTTCACTTACAAAGATCCCGCCGGCCGCGCCGTCCGTATCGAAATGACGCGTTTCGCATCCATGGTGCATGCTCATCGAGTGTACATGCGATACGCCGTTACCGTACTCAACGGCGATTGCCACGTCCGGATCCTGAGCGGAATCAGCGGTGCGACTCGCTCCAACACCACCGGCGAGCGGCAGTACCGCGTCGTGTCGCTCGACGCCGCGCCGCAGCGCTGCCGCCTCGAAGCCGTCACGCCCGCCCGGAGCATTAACGTGTGGATGCAAACCGCCGACGTGTCCACGGCCGCGCCGGATCAACCCGCCCTTGGAACCCTGGTCGAGCATGATAGCGTATGGTCAGTCTTCAGCTTCCGTGGGGGATCAGGGGCGTGCGGCCGAATCGATCGCCACATTGTGATGGGCTGCAGTGAGGATGCGAGGCACGAAGCAACGGCGGATCTCGAGAGCGAGTTGCAGGCTTCGATTGACGAGGGCTTCGACGCCGCTGTCGAGACGCAGCAGGCGGCCTGGAGCAGGATATGGGAGCAATGCGACGTCACGATCGACGGCGACGATGAGGCTCAGCGCGACCTGCGTTTCTGTCTGTATCACGTCCTGGCCGCTGCCCCACGACATGCAAGCGGGCTCAGCGTGCCCGTCAAGCTTCTGTCCGGCGAGTATTACCAGGGCAACACGTTCTACGACACCGACGTGTACATCCTGCCGGTCTACACCTTCACGCAGCCCGACATGGCCCGCCGGTGCCTCCAGTGGCGGCATATCGGCCTGGAACCGGGGCGGCGCATCGCTCGTGACCTGGGTTATCGTGGGGCCAAATTCGCCTGGCAGGCCGGCCCCTACGGCGAGGAATGCCTGGGCCGCTGGTGGCGGTTCACGCACACGAACATCCATGTGAATTCCGACGTCGCTTACGCCTTGATGCAATACTGGCGAGCAAGCGGCGACGACGCATTCATGGCAAGCTGCGGCGTGGACCTGTTGGTCGAGACGGCGAGATTCCTGGCTTCACGTGCGGTTTATGACGCAAGCCGCGACCGCTACGATATCCATGACGTGGCCGGCCCCGACGAAGGTCACTGTGAGAGTACCAACAATTTCTACACGAATTACCTGGCCATTCGAAACCTCAGGTGGGCGGCCCAGATGCTGGCGTGGCTCCATGATCACCACCCCGACGCTTACGCCGCATGCCTGACGCGGCTGTCGGTCTCCGAGGACGAGCCGCAGCAGTGGAACGAGGTGGCCGACAAGCTCACGTTACTCTTCGATCCGCAGACGGGCATCTACGAGCAGTATGACGGTTTCTATCGGCTTCAACCGATCCCTCCCGATCTCCTTCGAGATCGCAAGGCGTGGTTCGTCACCGTGGCTCCCTACCAGGCATTGAACCAGCCCGACGTACTCATGGCCATGGCTATGTTCCGCGACGATTTTCCCGTCGATGTCCGCCGCGCCAACTGGTTGTTTTACAGGGACAAGAGCATGAACTTCTCGTCCATGAGCTTCGTGATCAACTCGATCATGGCCGCGGACATGGGTGATTTGAATGAGGCTTATCGGCAATTCCGCGTCTGCGCGGGTATCGATCTGCACGAGGATCTGACCGGACGAAGGGATACTTACGCGGGCCTTCACGGCACGGCTGCGGGGGGGGCCTGGATGGCGGCGGTGTTCGGTTTCGGGGGCGTTCGGCTGAGAGAGGACGGCTTGCAGATTCGCCCCAATCTGCCGCCGCAGTGGAAAAGCCTGCGGTTCAGGCTCGCTTATCGCGGAAACATGCTCGACGTGGCGATCGCGGGTCACCAGGTCACGCTGCGTACAAGCGACGATGCGGCTGCGCCACTTCGCTTGCTGGTTAATGATCAGACGGTCACTCTGTCACCGGGCGACACCTGGACGAGCTGACTTCGCAACGCTGCTATGTCGGCGGCATTCCCAGCGTGATGTCCGCGGCGATCGGTGGCCGGTGCATCATCAAGGCCTGAGCCTCAAGGTCGCCTGCACTCACATCGTTACCGGCGAGGAAGCGAATGCGAAACTCGTGAAGACCTTGGTCCGCAAATACGCCTCGCGGCGCGTCCCCGGGGTGTGGGTAATGATGGGCCATGAGCGGACTGCGAAGCAGGGTAAGCCGCAGCGCGTCGGGCCAGGCATCTAAGGCATAGATTTCGGGGAAGACAAGCCCCAGCCGGCGGCCGCTTGCCAGTGTGATCAAGGTCCAGTCACGCACCGGGCGCTCGGTACCATCAGGCAGACGATCCACTCCGCCGACCGGGATCCCGTCCTGCCGTCGGACCATCAGTTCCGCCAACGGCAGGGTGAGTTTCAGCACCTTGTGTTGCTCAGACCAGTAAATCCGCAGCAGCAGTTCAATGAATCGTTCACCGGCATAGACGCGATATTCCGACTCGATCCGGCTGCTACCGACCCGGCCCCGTTGACGAAGCGAGGCCATCAGCGGGCCTTGATCGATGAGCTTGGCAGCCCGCAATCGCGGGCGCGCTGCGGGGATCAGGCCGTACCGATCCGTCTCGTGGCTCCAGGTGTCGGTGTGATCGTCGATGAGTTCGAGCTTGGGCAAAGGGTACTCGCCGGCTTCGCCGAGGAACATACGTCCTGTCCCTCGAAGATCGACGGCAAATCCGGCGTTAGTGGCGATGCGAGTCCGCCAAGCCGGCTGCAGATGGGGCGGGTGCTCGACATCGCAGGCCGATCGAACCCGTCGGTCAACCCGCAACGTCTTGACCGCGTGCGGGGCGATGCCCACACGAAACAGCAACCGACGAAAATAGAGCCATTCTTGAGACACGACTGCCTCGACATCCATTAGTTGATGGGCAATCACCGAGCCGTCTTCGTCGAGCAGTTGCCAATGGTCCTCCCACTGGCGGTCTTCTACCGACAGCTCATACTCCATGTAACCGCCGAAGGGTTCATCCGATGCGTTCAGGAGCACGATTCGCTGCATCGCATCTTCGGGCAGCCGATTCGCCAGCCGCCGGATACCGTACTGAATGATCTCGTCGGCAACCGCATGGCTAAGGCCCAGTTGCGACTGGATTTGGCTGTACGCGCTGGGGATGCAGGTGCCGCAGTACGTGTCGTGGAAATGGGTGAAGCAGACGTTCCGCCACGCTTCACGTAAGCGGTATCCCATGTCGGGTTCGGGGTCCGGGTCCAAGTGTCCGACAATCTCAGCCTGGTCCAGACGATGCTCCGCCTGCCGGACGCTCAGTTTGACCGCCCGCTGGACGCTGTAGCACCCCACGCTGTGCATCTGCAATTCACCGGTGACCAGCGGAAGATTCGCAATGCGGTCGCTGATCGCCTCGAAGAACCTGTCCGGCGACGAGAACATGATCTTCAGGCCGTCGATGCGGTCGTGGTGCTCGCGGCACCAGTCGATCTGTCGGCGTGTGATCCCGCCCCCGTGGTCGCCGACGCCGGCAAAGCACATGGTGTGCTCGATCCCTTCCGGCAACTGCTCGGTGGATGCCCGGATGTGCTCGACGGTCAGTTCGCGTGTCGAGTATGCCCGCGCGATCCGAAAGGTGACGATCTCGGGACCGTCGGTGCGGCCTCGCCAGCGGAAGACCCGGCCGGGCAAGGCCATCTCGTGTTCCTGCGGCCTCATGAACACATAGCGGTCCTGCCCGAAAGAGCGCAGCAGTTCCGGCAGGCATGCGGCGTGTCCAAAACTGTCGATGTTGTAGCCGACTCGCGGGAAGACGCCGAACCGTTCGAGGAAGTATTCCCGCCCGAGTTCGATCTGGCGTCGCAAGCCGAGCCCGGACGGACCGTTGCAGTCGGGCTGAATCCACCATCCGCCGACCAAGTGCCACCGCCCGGCCTCGACGTGTCGGCGGATGCGTTCAAACAACCGCCGATCAGTCCGTTCGATCTGAAGATACGTCCAAGCCTCGCCTTGGGTGAAGTGCAGGTCCGCCTGCTCGTCGAGCAGATCACATGCCGACCGGCAGGTAGCCAGAACGCTGTCAAGCCCCGACTGCCACGGCCAGAGCCATACGGGGTCGATGTGGGCGTTAAAGATCAAGTGAACGGTGATCACGGTTTGTGCCCCATGTAAAGGCCGGCATGCGGTCACATCGGCTCATCGGGCCTCGGCAGGCGCTGCTCGACCGGCAAAAGCGGCGGCCCCCCACGGGCCGGCTTCGACAGGTAGTAATACGCCGTACTGCTGTAGTCGTTGCTCAGCTTGTTCGCGTGGCCGTGCTCGATCGAGACATGGATCGAACGGCGGAAGCGAATCGGATCCTCTATGTGATACCGGTATACCGATTGCTTCCCCTTCCACTTCCATTCCGGCGAGCCGCTGTAAAGCAATATGCCGTGGTAGGGCGCCGTGTATTCCTGGTCCGGCCCGAAGGCGCAGTTGTACCAGTCCTCGGTGCCCGTGCCATGCAGCGAGGGAGGCCAGGGCTCACCGTCAATGAAGATCATGTCGTCGCCCTCGCCGAACCAATCGTTCTTCTGTCGCTCGAAGACGTCCACATCAAGGTGAGCGCCGCAGTATATGCCGTCCCCCTGGGCGTCGAGGATGACATAGTTGTCGCGATTGGACGGATTGAGACTGCGAGGATCGCCTCCGAAGTGCATCAGGTCACGCCATCGCGGCGGATCGGCGGTCTGCGGATCCTGAGCCAGGTGTTCCTGCAGGTGGTTGTACTCGTCGCCCCAACCGACGGTGGGGTTCTCCCGCCGCCACTGGACGTGGAAACGACCCAAACCATCGACGGCCGCGGCGGAATCGTAGGCTTCGTAGTCCACGTAGTAATACAAGGGGTGTTTTTCGCTGCCCTGGTTCTCCACCTCGATCCGCGCGCCCTCGCGAAAGGGCATCGGCCAGTACGAGTTGAAACCGCGACCATCCTGTGGACTCATTTGCAGAACGGCGGTGATGAAGTTCTTTCGGCGCGCATGACCCAGGCCGAAGAAATCGCCGATGGGACACTCGACGCTGGGCTCGGTGTGACAATCCCAATAGAACCTCAGCACGACCCTTCTAAGGTAATCATCGTTGGGAAACCACATGGTCATCCAGATGTGGCGGATGCAGCCAGGCCCGGCGATCTCGGCGACCGTGCGTGTTGCCCCGGCTTCAACGTCGACCCAATCGCGGTTTCCGCCCGTGCGGTCGTAACTGCTGACCCGTTTGCTGCGGTAATCTCGCAGGCGCGGCAATCCGGCCAGCCCCGTCATGTGGAACATGGTACCCTCCTTCAATGGCAGATCGTCTTGCGAATCTGTCGCGGACCCCAAGCTCATCCCTTGATCCCGCTCATCGTCGCGCCGCGAACGAAGAAACGCTGCATGGCCAGGAACACGATCAACACCGGCGTCAACACGATCACTGCGGCGGCCATCTGCAGGGGCCAGCGGGTACCGCTGTAAGCGTCGCTGAAGACCGACAGCCCCACCTCAAGCGTCCGCATGCTGGTCGAACTGGTAGCCAGGAGGGGCCAATAGAAGTCGCCCCAGGTCCAGATGAAGGCGAAGGCCGCCACTGTGACCAAGGCCGGCCGGGCCGACGGCAGGATCACGTGCCAGAGAATGCGCAGCTCGCCGCAGCCGTCAAGCCGAGCGGCATCGTCCAGACTCTGGGGGACGGTCAGAAAAAACTGTCGCAACAGGAACGTGCCGAATGCCGTGCTCAAGTAGGGGTAGGGAATAATCAGCCCCGCATAGGTGTCGAGCCAGCCCAGCCGCTGCACGAACGCAAACAGCGGAACCACCAGCACCTGAGCCGGAACCATCATGGTCAGCAGGAAAATGAAGAACAAAACGTCACGGCCGCGAAAGTGCAGGCGGGCGAATCCGTAAGCGGCCAGACTGCACAAGGTCAATTGGAAGACGACCACCCCGCAGGTGGTGACCACGCTGTTCACCGCGAAACGCCATACGGGCAGCTCGCCGAATGTCAGGACATAGGAGTAATTGCTGAAGTGCCAGCCCGCAGGACGAAACAGGTTGGCCATCGTGGGAATCTGGGCGCTCGGCGGGTGCAGCGAGGTGAAAACCATCCATACGAACGGGGTGACCGTCGTGACGGCGATGGCCGCGAGAGCCAGATAGTGAATGATAGTGGTAAGCCGCCGGATCATTCTGCCTGCTCCGTGAGTCCCCGCCGCATGACCCAAAGCTGCAAGGCCGCCGCCGCCAGGACCATGGCGAAGAGCACGTAGGACTGTGCACTGGCCATGCCGATCTCGAATTTCTGCCACGCCTCCTTGTAAATGTGATAAAGCACAACGTCCGTCGTCCGGCGCGGCCCGCCGTGCGTTATCATGTAGACAGGGGTGAAAAGCTGGAAGGATGCAATGGTCGTGGTGACGGTGACAAAGAGCGTCGTCGGACCAAGGAGCGGCAGGGTGACGTACCAGAATCGCCGCCACGTACCGCAGCCGTCGAGGGCAGCGGCCTCATACAGAGTCTCGGGAATCGATTGAATCCCTGCAAGGAAGATGATCATCCGTGGCCCTAGGCCGATCCACAGGCTCATGGCTACCAGGGCAGCCATGGCCCACCCGGGCCGCCCCAGGAAGTTGGTGCTCGTAGGCAGATCCGCCCCCAGCCAGGCGTTCAGTCGGCCGAGGCAGTAATTGATCAGCCCCTGCTCGCCGGGCAGCAGAATCCAGATCCAGACCATGGAGATGGCTACCTGCGAGCTGACGGCCGGTATGTAGTACAACGTGCGGAAAAAGCCCACGCCTCGTAGCGGCCGAGACACCAGTACCGCCACCGCAAGCGACGTGATCACCCCCAGCGGGACCGTGAAAACCGCATATGCGAGAGTGTTCTTTACTGCGTTGCGGAAGAACGGATCTTGGGTCATGGCCGTGAAGTTGGCCAGTCCCACGAACGGGTGTTCGTCCTTGAGCAGGTGCCAGCGGTGCAAAGACATCCACCCGGCAAGAATCATTGGGAAAAAGGCGAACAATGCCAGGTAGACGGTCGCCGGGGCGATGAACAGGTAGCCGCGCCAGTTGTGCCGGTAAGGACGAATCATGGCTCGCTCAGTGCCGCATCGATGAGTGCCGCAGTCCGACGAAGCTGCGCCGCAACGCCCAACGAACCCTTGGAATACAGGAGATCCTCAAGCATTTCCTCGCCCAGGCCTTCAATGAAAGGATAGCGTTCGACCGTCGCACCCCACGGAGGGCGGGCGTACTCCACCGCCGCGATGAAAGCGTCTTCCACGGGGTTGCCGGCGTAGTGCGCGGCAGCGTGGCGGTTGCCGGAAATGGCCAGGCCCGAGGCCACGCGGCGGATCTGAACCTCCCGGCCGGTCATGAACTTGACATACTCCCACGCCAGATCAGGGTGCCTTGCCCTACTGGTAATCGATAGGCCGGTAAGGTACACCACGGTTGTCGGCGAGCCCGTATTGGTCGGCAGATCCACCACCCCAAAGTCAATCCCGTCGGCGCGGTAGTCGATCATCATCCAATGGCCCTTGAGATCCATGGCCGCCTGCCCGCTGCGGAAGAGGTCGACACCGGCGGCCTTGCTTTCCTCCAGGGTCGGGGCGACGTGGTCCTTGAGCATCAGATCCGTGAGGAATTGCACGGCTTCCACGGAGCCGGGCCCGTCAAAGTGACCGCCGGCCTTGCGACCATCGGGACTCAACACGTCGGCTCCGTTGGTCCATAGCCAGAGAACCCAAAACGGCATCACGTTGATGAAGTTGAAACCATACTGACGCGGCGGCCTGACCGGATTGGGATCCCGGATGGTCAGCGCGCCGGCTGTGCGCCGGAAGTCCTCCCAGGTCCAGCCCGGTCGAGGATAGGGCAAGCCGGCCGCGTCGAAGAGCTTGCGGTTGTAGTACATCATCATGGGAGTAAAATCGAGCGGAATAGAGTAGAGCTTGTCACCGCGCCGGAAAATCTTCACCAGATTGCCGAAGTAGTCATCGAGGCGAAAACTCGCGTCCCGCTCGATATATGGTTTGAGGTCGCGGAGCACCCCGTTGTCCATGAATGCCGCCCCTGACGATGCGTCGAGCGAGATGACGTCGGGAACGCTGCCGCTCACGTGCATCATCAGCAGTTTCGGTGCGTATTGGCCAAAGCCCGGGATCTGCTCGACCTGGACCCGGACACCCGGATGAAGCTGCTCGAACTCGCGAAGGAATTGTCGCTCGAGCGCCATGAAGGAGGACTCGACGGCCGGGCTGCCCCAGTTGGCCACGCGAAGGGTGACCTGGTCCGGCGTCTCATCGCCGGCGCAACCGACCGGCCCCACGCCCGCAAGCGCAGCCAGAACTCCCAAAGCAACCCTTCCGAGAAATGTCGATGTTCTTCTCCTCATACGGCTCCCGCGGCCGGCGGCGCGTCGGTTTTTCATTCAAAGCTCAGTCCGTCGATCCAGATCGTGAACGGGTCGCCGCCCCAAGAGTCCAGCGAAATGCTCACGGCATCGATCCGTTCGAGGCTGACCTTACCAGATTCTTCCCGCGACCAATCCTTGTCGCCTTTGAGCGGGATGCTGACGTGCATCCAGGTCCAGCGGGCTTCACTGAACGGGGTCCCCACCAGCAGGTTCCGCCCGCCGGAGGGCTGAATCTTCACTTCGCCTTCCTTTCCATAAAGACGAAGGACGGGACCAGGCTCCTGGAAGCCGGGAATATTGGGGTTCTGGGCCTTCAGCCAGAAGCCGGCTCGGGTGCTTTTGGATAAGTCCCATCCGGCGTCCCGACTTTTTGGGAAAATGGCGGTCGCATACATGCCGGGGTACGGGTTGGGAGTAAAGCGGAGAGAGAATCGGCCCACAACCGCGTCGGGGTCATCGGCAAAGAGGATCCTCCCGCGGCCGTCGTCGTTGCCTTGCAGCTCGAAGCCCCAGCAGGCGGCCTGACCTTCGGTACCGATCTCCTCGTTCACTTCTGTGGCCACAATGAGATCGCAGAAACCGAGATCGGCCAGTACGCCGTTACTCACCGTCACGCCCACTCGGTAGAAACCCGGCTGGGTGAAAGTGTGCTCGACCGTCGCCCCAGTGGTCACGAAACCGCCGAGGTTCCAGCGGTAGGTCAGCGGTCGGCCGGCCGGATCGCGGCTTTGCGAGGCGTCGAAGACGACCGACTGCCCAACACCGGCCCGCCGAGGCGTCCGCACAATGGCGATCGGGGATCTCGTCACCGACGGGTCAGGCTTGACTTCGACCAGCTCGGTGACGTCCTCGAGGTAATTGCCCTCGCTGTTGTCGGCTAAAGTGTTGTTGGCGAGGTGAATCCAGTCCCCCCATCGGCCCCAGATCCCCCAGCGGTTGTTCTCCAGCCGGTTGTTCTGAACGATCCAATGGTGGGTCCGCCACTTGCCCCCCTTGGTCTCGTGGTCGCCGCGGAAAACGATGCCGCCGCCGTTGTTGTGATGGCAGTGGTTGCCGTCGATGATCGTGTGGCTGGAAGAGCCGCCGACAATGACGATCCCGCCGTGCTGGAAGACGGCCTCGGGAGCGTTGTGCAACCCGGTGGGCAGTCCGTTGTAGGCGGCTTCGTTTCCAATGAGGGTCGTCTGGTCGCTACCGCCGAGCCAGAAACCGTAGCTGCCGTGATTGGCCTTGTTGCGAATGTAGGTGTTGCCCGGGCTCCAGGATTCGACGCAGTTATTGTTGGCGTACGAACAGTCATTTTCAACGAACACATTGCCGGTGGACACCCATCCGTTGAGCACCCGAATGAAAATGCCGTCGCCGCCGTGCGTGATATCGTTGCGGTAAAAGTAGTTGTCGTTCGAGCCGCTTTCGATCAGCACGCTGGTGGAGTCGCGAGCATGGACTTCGCCCGGCTTGATGCGGATGCCGTAGGAGAGATCGTTGTTGGTCACGATGTTGCGGCAGGAGGTCCAAAGCTTGAGGCACACGTTCGAGGCATGGGACAGGTTATTGTCGGTGATCAGGTTGTCATGGCTCTCGCTGAGGTCCAGCGCGTTCCACACGCGATGGACCGTGTTCTTGCGAAACACGCTGCGGCAAACGTGGGACAGTATCATCCCCCCATTGCGCTCATGCTCCCCCCAGCCGAACTCCGGGTCGTGATAGTTGTCCGAAAAATCGTTGCCTTCCACGAGCAGACTCTCCGCATCGCCGGCCAGAAAGGCAATCTTAAAGCCGCGGACTTTCAGGTTGCGGATGGTAACGCCCTTGCACCCTTCGAGTCTGATGCCGACGCCGGCGAAAGTGGCCGGGTCGCCCGGCTTGCCGGGTCCCTGAAGCGTCGCCCCCTTGCCGTCGATGGTAACGTGGTCGGCCTCAATGACCAGGCCGTGCCGCAGGACGGCGCCTTCCTGGAGCGAAACGTCTTCTCGGATGACCATCGGTGGCGTTTCCTGAGAGGACATGGCGACAACTCCTAAGAGAAGTTGGAGAACCAGGCAGCTCATACATACCTCCCAAGATTCGCAGGCGGCCTGTCCGGTTGACGACTTCCGGCCATTCGGCGGGTGCTGTCGGCGGTTTTCGGCCTTCGCAGTCGACGCGGACGCATCGGCGAAGCAGACTGTCCGTCGGCCTGCAACTCATCGACCGAAAACGGCACCAGTAGCCTGACGTGCCGTGCCCGAGCCGTTCCACCATGATAATCACGGCCCGCGAAAGGGAAAGTCCTTGCGGGCGTCAGGCAAATTCGCTATCTTAAAGGCAGTCGCTGTTCGTTGTGTCTGGTATGGTCTTGCCCGGCGCTCACGGGCCGATGCCTATGGTTCTCGATTCCTATTACTGTTCCGGTTACGCGCGATGCTGGGTTCCCGGCGGCACGGCGGCTCACCACGCACCGGCCGACCACGGGAGCTTGACCACCCCAAGGCGGTCGGCGATGCGGGCATTTACCCTGATCGAGATCCTGGTGGTCGTTTCGATCATCGCTTTGCTGATCTCGATCCTGCTGCCTTCCCTCCGGCGGGCCCGGGAACAAGCCCAGGCCGTCGTGTGCAGCTCTAACACGAAGCAGATCATCACGGCCCTGATGACCTACCAGCTCGAAGCCAAAGGATTCATACCGCAGAACCTCTGGAGCGAGTACAACTGGGCTCCCGTGGCCAAGAAAAACCTCTGGTTCTACAAGCTCTACCCCCGATACCTCGGTGACCCCAACGTGTACATCTGTCCGGCCGACCCGTTCCGCGATCGGTTTGACTTTGAGGCCATCAAGCAGCCGGGAAACATCAAGCGGGCAAACACCGCTGTGCCCTCATGTGGCTATGGAATCAATTACGTATTCCGGCATTTCCACGAACCCGAGTCCTTCAACGTGGAACGCTACGTCAAGCGCCCGTTGAACACGATCCTGATGGCCGAGGTCGGTCCCGACCACGAACTGAAAAACGTGCCGCTGAGCGGGACAATGGGCCAGCCCTGGCGGGACGGCGGCCGACTCGTCTGGGACGACGGGTCTCGCTCGTGGTATTCCGGTCCCACCTGGCTGACCACCCGCCACTTCGGCGGAATCAACGTGGCCAGCGTCGCCGGCGCCGTGCAGCGCGTGCGAACCGCTGAAATCCTTCGGAAAATCAAGGAGGAAGGCATCCGGCGCAAATACCCCGACTGCGCCATGGGAGACTGCTACTTCTGCAACTACCACAGCGGCTCCGACGCGACCCACTACAACTTCTCGGCGGCGAGGCTTTACTGGTGGGTCGGTCGCTACCCGAATTACCAATGAGCAGCTTGAACGAAAAGCCCGCAGAGCGTTCTCCACGATTCATGAAGATCGTCGTGGCCGTTGTCCTCCTGTTGTTGGCGGTCTCGCTCGGATACCAATGGTGGTCTGCGCGGCAATCGGCAATCGTGCCACCCGCCCGGGCAACTCGAGACTTCGTGGTGACCTGGCGATGTTTGTCTTGCGGCCATGCCGTCCAGGGTCGAGCGGGCCCGGGGCCGAAGAAGTGCCCTGCTTGCGGCAGGGACAACATGTACGCCAGCTTGCGATGGGGTTGCCCTGTTCACGGCGCCAAGAACGTCGCTTTTCAGTACGATGAGGAGGGCCAGCCGACACAGATCAAGGTGGAACAAGCGGATTGGGTGCCGGCCTACGGCGAACAGGGCTGGAACATCCGCTGCCCGACCTGCGGAGCCGCCATGAACCCCGTCGAAGTCCCCAACCCGGCTGGGGATTCAAACTGACGGTAAGCTCGTAGCCGAAGACTTACCGTCTCGGCGCCGACATTCGCCTGGGGTACACTCCTGAAACCATGACTTCACGTGAACGAATTCTCGCGGCCTTGCGGCTCGAACTCCCTGACCGGCTCCCGATGTGCGAGACCGACTACTGGCCGCAAACCCTGGATCGCTGGCGACAGGAGGGTTTCCCAAAAGACGCCGACCCGGTTGACTACTTCGGATTGGACCGCATCGTCTGTGTCAACGACCTCTTCGAGCCCTCATTCGGGCTGCCTGAACGTACGGTCGAGCAGACATCCGAGTATCGAGTT
>ERZ795051.1159-NODE-1159-length-35653-cov-15.723692_pt1 | contig 35653 bp, 17 predicted proteins | sample MGYA00375135_ERZ795051 | MGnify/ENA primary metagenome ERZ795051 (study PRJEB30180, sample SAMN05720222) | activated sludge metagenome | isolation source: Anaerobic digester | place: Japan | collected 2015-05-26 ... | reverse complement strand
CAGGAAGACGGCCAAAGCAAGAGAAATCGAATTCTTATAGCGCTGTCATATTAAGCAGGAGAAAGGAATGTATCCCAGCTATCTTATGCTCCGTTTCCGCGATGATGCTGATGGTACGGGCAGACTTAGCGCTCGTGCCCAAGCAGATGGCTTTGCAGGTGAGGCCGGAGCTTATTTTGGCGTGGCCGAACTTGAAGCCTTCGCGGCCGCAATAGCTGCCTACCCGCTGCCAAAAGATAATTATCCTTCTGTTACAGGTGGGTTTCTCGACGGCCGGGGAGGACTTTTGCAGGAACATCTGAGTTTATTTGTGTTTCCAATTGACGCCCAGGGACACCTTTGCGTAAGGGTTCGCATGGCTACTGAAGTGTGGGAACAAGCACGACCCGAACCCCATCATAGTGCGCAAGTAGAGGTTCTAACTACCTACGAGCCTTTGGCGCAATTCAGTCGGGCATTGGTTGCCTTGGTCCGTGGAACGGTGGATGAGGCCATACTTGAGGGCGAAAATGAATGCCGAAAATAAAAGGTATATTATATTACTGCGGCTTCTATTGATCAGTGCCGGTGTCGCCTGGGGCGTCTCGGTCGCCGGCCTGGTCTTCCCATGGTCGACGGTGGACAGGCAGTTGCAGGACCTCGGCGCCCGGCCCATCGATGACCCGATGATCCAGTACTGGCTCAAAATGGCCGCCGCCGTCTACACGCTGATCGGCGGCTTCTACCTCGTGGTCGCCCTCCGCCCCGCAAAGTACCGCGCCGTGATCCCCCTGATCGGCCCGCTCCACCTCGTCCTCGCCGCCATCCTCCTCGCCAACGGCCTCACGCTCCGCATCGACCCCATCCCCCTCTGCGTCGACGTCGGCTTCTGCCTCTGCGTCGGCGCAGGCCTCATCGCCGTTAACCGGAAGCTGCGCTCTGTGCTTAAGTGTGTATCTAATCTGGAAGGGAAGAAGACATGAAAACGACTCTCATCTTGTCCATAGCTTGGGTCGTGGGGGGCGCTGCCGCGTGCAAGGCTGAAGTCGATCAGGAGTTGTGGGAGCAATCCGCGTTTGGTGCGGACTTCGTGGGTGTGGTCGAATGTACGACAGCCGGCGGCCCGGTTGCGGAGTTTCGCGTCCTGGAATCGTGGAAGCCGGGCCCGGCCGCCGAAACACTTCGGCTTTTGAACTGTTCGTACTATTGGGAACTTCATTACCCGGCCATGCTCGTGGGAGAGCGCTATCTGTTTATGACCCGAAGGACGGATCCGATCCCGGCGGTCTTGCGTGGAAACGTCTATGGAAAAGTGCCTGCATGGTGGCGCCAAATCGAGACCGATTCTTACTGGCCGTATTACCGCTGCCAAAGAATTCTGCCCCCGGACAGTTGGCAAGGACGTTTCGAGTGCCGCGGCGCCGAAATGCTCAGCCTGAATGAATTCCGAGACTACATCAAAGAGATACTCGCGCTTGACCTGCCCGCGCGGGAAATCGTGCTGATGCGCCTGTTACTGCAAAAGTACGCCCATCCGCAGGACCGGCAGCATTGGTCCGCGCAGACCACGGCGGCATTTGAACGTCTGCTCAAGCAGTTCGACCAGAGCGACGACCCCGCTTTACTCCTGCGGCAGTTCTGGGAGTTTACCATGTCGGATTATGACACAACCCATTACATCTTCCGCGCAGTCGTAGAGCAGGCGGTCTATACGGAAACCCTGTGGACAGAGTTAAAGACGATGCTCAGTGAAAGTCCTCACATGCGCCAACGCGACCAGTATTACCTGTTGACCATGATTCTCTGGCGTGTACGAGAGGTCGAGGAATTATTGCCGGTGGCCAGGCGCTATGCCGCGGAACTTCGCGAACGCCTGGATTCTGTTGACCCCCAATCCGAAGAGGCAGCGAATCTCAGAGGGAATGTGCAGCATCTTGATCACATCCTGGGCCGATTACCTGTGAATGTCTTGACCGCCGAGGACTTAGCCGAATGCAAAAAGCAGTTCAGAGAGGATAACAATCTGGACTACTATCGCTGGACCCAGGCATTCGAGGTCCTGTCGCAGGAAGAGCCGGACGTGGTGTGCAAGTGGCTCTGCAAATGGAAGAACCCCGGCAAGGATCCTTGGCGTGCCAGTCAGGGTTATGAACTGGCCTCGCGCTTCGCTTGGAAGTGCAGAGACGAGCGGACACAATATTTCACGCGACTTCTGAAAGCCAAAGACGCATGGGTGCGCGTGGCCGCGGCCTTCTACCTGACGCTCGAAGACGAAGAGGAAGGCCTGAAAGCCCTCAGCAAGTGCGCGCGTTTGAGGGGTGCCCTTGGGACATGGGCTGCGTTGAATCTGGCGGCCCGCGGCGACCTACGTGCCATGGATCAGGCGGTCAAAGCCATTTCCGACTCGAAGTACCGTGAAGGCATGGTCACGCCCCAAGACGCGCCGGTGCATTGGGTTCAGGTGCTGCTCTCCAATTCCGCCAAATACAGCGGCCTTGACCCATCGGGCCTGATGAAGCGAACCCCCGAGTCCATAGCCGCATGGTGGGCGGACAATCGATCGAAGGTCACGCTTCACGACCCCTGGCTCGCCGTACTGACGCAGCAAAGGCCGGACTGACCGCAGTTGCCGTTTCCTTGAATCCGCGACAGGGCGGGTGTATACTGGGGCCGATCGGAGAAAAGGGTCATTCGGCCTCATGGAAATCTGTGTCTATCCATCATAGAGGTATTGTATGTGCAAACGCGTCGCGATCTTTGCCGTTCTTGCCTGTTCTGTTGTTTCCTTGTGCACGGCTGCCCTGAAACTCGACGAAACCCCCGCCGCCCCGGGCGAATGGGGCTATCGCCCGTGCGACGCCTCACAAAGCGCTACAAATCCGCCCAGCTTTTCGTGGCGTCCTCAGAGCAAGCTCACATGGCAACTCCAGTGCGCCCGCGACGCTGCCTTCACCAATGTCACTTACGAAGCATCAGACCTCGAATTCAACGTCCACACCCCACCCAGAGTCTTCGATGCGGGCATGTACTACTGGCGTTATCGCGGTCGCGACGCCAAAGGCGAATGGACGAACTGGAGCACAGTCCGCACGTTCACCATCGGCGAAGAGGCAGCCAAGATGCCCATGCCACCGCGGGACGAACTTCTGGCACGCATCCCCAAAACGCACCCGCGTCTCTTCACCCGGCCCGAGAAAGTTGCTCAACTGCGCCGTCTTGCGCAGGGCCGACTCAAAGGCAAGTATGAAGCACTCGTGCGTGACTGCGAAAAGCTGCTGAAAAACCCGCCGCCGACCGCCGAGCCGCCAAAGTATCCCGAAGGCATTGTTCGCAACACTGATCCCTGGCGCGAAATCTGGTGGGGCAACCGAATCTACACCATCGCCACTCTCAACGGCGCCGCCACCCTGGGCTTCACTTACTTACTCGACGGCAACAAGCGTTATGGCGATGAAGCCCGCCGCATCCTCATGGAGTGTGCCAAGTGGGACCCGGTCGGCAGTACCGGCTACCGGTACAACGATGAGGCGGGCATGCCCTACAACTACTACTTTTCCCGCACATACACCTTCATCAACGGCCTTCTCAGCGAAGAAGAGAAAGCGCTCTGCCGCAAGGTCATGAAGACCCGCGGCGAAGAGATGTACAAGCACCTCTGTCCTCGCCACCTCTGGCAGCCGTACGGCAGCCATCAAAACCGGGCCTGGCACTTCCTCGGCGAGGTCGGCATCGCCTTTCTCGGCGAGATTGAAGGCGCCGAAGACTGGGTCTGGTTTGCCATGAACGTTTTCTACAATGTGTACCCTGTCTGGTGCGACGACGACGGCGGCTGGCACGAAGGCTCCAGCTACTGGGATGGCTATCAGCAGCGTTTCACGTGGTGGGCGGACATCATGCGCGAGGCCTTCGGCATCAACGCCTTTGACAAGCCGTACTATTCCAAAGTCGGCTACTACGCCATGTACCTCATGCCGCCCAACAAGGTCGGCGGCGGCTTCGGCGACCTTACCGCCAAACGCACCGCAGCCAGTAACCGCGAGATCATGAGCATCTTTGCCGCCCAATCGGGCAACGGTCACTGGCGATGGTATGTCGACCGGATCGGCGGCCCGCAGGAGACCGGCGGCTACGTTGGCTTCATTCGCGGCACGCTGCCCGACGTTAAAGCCGCTGCACCCGACGATCTCCCCGCCTCGCGCCTCTTCGCCGGCATCGGCCAGGCCTGCCTCAACACCAACATTACCGATGCCTCCAACAGCGTCCAGGTGGTTTTCAAATCCAGCCCCTTCGGCACACAAAGCCACGGATACGAAGCGAATAACTCGTTCCTGCTCTGGGGCTACGGAGAACGCCTGCTCATCCGTTCCGGCTACCGCGACAGCTACGGCAGCGACCACCACAGCAAGTGGATGTGGTCCACGCGCTCCGTCAACAATATCACCGTCAACGGTAAAGGCCAGGGCCGCCGCACCGCCAAGGCCCAGGGCCAGATCACGCATTTCAAGACAACCCCTGCAATCGACGTTGTGGTCGGTGAAGCCGGCAGTGCGTATGAAGTCCCGTTAGAACGTTTCACTCGCGCGATCATCTTCATCAAGCCGGAACTCGTCATTGTCTACGATCGCCTGGCTGCCAGAGAGCCCTCCACATACGAGTACTGGCTGCATGCGATCAACAAGATGGAGGTCTCCGATCAGCACAACGTTCAGGTCGTCAACGGCGATGTCCTCTGCGAGATCGACTTCCTTACTCCCGCCGGCCTTACCTTTACTCAGACCGACCAGTACGACCCCAATCCCCGCCCGCGCATCACACTTCGCGAGTGGCACCTCACCGCTGCAACCCCGGACAAGCAGAAGGAACAGGAGTTCATCACGCTCTACCGCATCCACCGAAGGCACGAACCCGTCCCCAAAGAAGCCACACTCATCCATCGCCCGGAAGGTTACATACTAAAGGCCGCTCTATCCTTCGGAACGGCCGAAGTTATCCTGCCCAAAGCAGACACCGCCGGCCTGAAGGCGGCATTAACGCGCCACGATCAAACCGCGGAGACGGTGCAAATCGACTGAACCTCCAGTGGCGCCACGTCGCCAAACGACTGGCAAGAAACCCGCTTCAAAGGGCTGTTTCGCGGCCTTGCGGACATCGGGACTTATCCGGATTTCCTGTCGTGTTGCCATAATTTTGGTTGATTTGGCGGCAAAGGCCGGGTATGATATTTGTGGTGCGATAAGAGACGGAGGGCTCGGTGCATTTTCGAATCTGACAGAACAGTCGGGCGGGAGGCACTGGTGGAAAGATGGTTCATGCAAGGCAAGCGGGTGCGGCCGGGAAAGTCTGCGCCCGGCCAACCGCTTCATCCGGCCTTCCTAACTCCTGCAATTCCGTAGCTGCCGGATTCTGTTGCGCCGGCCGCCATTCTGCAAAGGGAGGGGGAGAGTGTGTTCATCTTTGACGCGTTGCGACCACTGCATTTCACACACAAAGGAGAAGAAGCATGTCGGTCAATGTATGGATTCTGACGTGTGCCCTGGCTGTCATGGCCGCTCTGTCAGGCGGCCAGGTCCGGAGTGACTGCCCGTCGGCGGACCTCAGCAGTGATTGTGCAGTGGATATCATCGACCTGGGCTTTTTCGCCTTTCAGTGGCTCGACATTCCCGGCGGTTCGGCCAATCTCGACGGCACGCCCGGCGTCACCTTTGGCGACTTTGCCGTTTTAGCGTCGCAGTGGCGGACGCGCGGCGAGCCTGTGACCCTTGTCATCAATGAGTTCATGGCCGACAACAACTGCTTCTTCTTCGACAGCGCCGGCGACGATGACGACTGGATCGAGATATACAACTACGGTCCCGAGCCTGTCGACCTCGGCGGCATGTTCGTCACAGATGACCTGGACGAGCCCACAAAGTGTCAGATCCCCATGGGCATGCGCGCAGAGACGACGGTCCCGGCAGGGGGCTTCCTGATCCTGTGGGCGGACAACGAAGAACTGCCCGAAGATCCGCTGCACCTGAGCTTCGCCCTTGCGGCCGGCGGCGACGAAGACATAGCCCTGTTCGACCGCAACGGCCGTCTGGTCGACAGCATACTTAACTACGGTCCGCAGGAAGAAAACGCCTCGTACGGCCGCATGCCGGATGCCGGCGAGCAGTGGCAGGTTTTTGCCGCAACTTCGCAGACGCCACCCACGCCCGGCCAAAACAACGGTGGCCGTCCGCCGGAGGACGAGATACTCATCACGGAAATCATGTACCATCCTTTCAATGCGGCCCACCCGCTTGTCGAGGACATCGGCGAAGAGTACATCGAAATCCACAACCCTGGTCCCGCTGCCGTTAGTCTGGCGGGTTGGCGGTTCACCGACGGCGTCGACTTCACGTTTCCCGCTGTGACCATCGGCCCGGGCCAATACCTCGTGGTTGCCTCGGACACTGTGAAGTTCGCCGCCAAATATCCGAACGTTACCAATGTCGTCGGTGGCTGGGACGGGCGCCTCAGTAACAGCGGCGAAACCATCGAACTGACCAACGCCGCCGGCAGGGTGATCGACCGCATCGCCTATGCGGATGAGGGTGACTGGGCACAGCGCATGAAAGGCCCGCTCGACCACGGTCATCGCGGCTGGACCTGGTCCGATGCCCACGACGGCGGCGGTTACAGCCTCGAACTGGTCAACGTCGCCAGGCCTAACGAGTACGGGCAGAATTGGATGGCGGGCATGGTGATTGGCGGTACACCGGGAGCGGCCAACAGTGTTGCGTCTGTGGAAAGCGCGCCGTTTATTGTGGATGTACGGCACATGCCGATCATTCCCAGGGCAAGCGATCCGGTGACGGTGTCCGCCCGCATCGTCGACAGCGCTCCGGCCGGCCTGACTGTGACGGCACACTACCGACGCGACGGCCAACCGTCGTTCACCGCCGCCGGCATGCACGACGACGGCAGCGCGGATGACGCCTTGCCCAACGATGGCATCTATGCCGCGACACTTCCCCCGCAGCCGCATGGCACGATCGTTGAGTTTTATGTCCGCGTGCAGGACAGTGCGGGGCGCGTCCGTACGTGGCCGGCCCCGAGCGACGTCGACGGTACGCTCCAGCAGGTCACCAACATGCTCTACCAGGTCGACGACGCCTTCGATCCCAGGGCGCTTTGGACGCCGGGTCGGGTTCCGGTTCTGCACCTGATCATGACGGAAGCCGAGCGTGCCGAACTGGCCGACATCGGAGACAGTTCGGTCGACAGCTACCCGCATCCGATCTACCCCAATGACGATGACGAATGCGACTCCAATGCACAGATGAATGCCACCTTCATCAGCATTGACGGCGTTGAAATGCAGGTGCACTACAACACCGGCGTACGCAACCGCGGCAACCGCAGCCGGAGCAATCCGCCGATGAGTTACCATGTCAGGTTTCGTCGTGATGACCCGTACAATGGCGTGACCGCACTCAACATCAACAGCAAGTATCCGTTCAACCAGGTTATGGGCAGTCTTATGTTCCGCCTGGCGGGCACGGCTGCGCCGGAGACTGTTCCCGTGGAAGTCCGCATCAACGGCCAGAACCTCGCTCAGACCGGCTCCAGCATGTACGGCCTCTACGCCATGTTGGAGGTCTACGACAGCGACTATGCGGAGAACCATTTCCCCGACGACCCGGACGGCAATCTTTATCGCTGCACCTACGATGAGCGCTGGGGCGGGCGGACCGTCGCAGATTTGACCTACAAGGGAACCGATCCCGCCGACTACGCCGAGAACTATGTCAAGCAGACCAACGAGTCCGAGTATGACTACGCGGACATCTTCGACCTGACATACACGCTCAATGACGTTGGCATTGTCGAGGCTGATTATGCCGCCGAGGTCGGACGTCTTGCCGATATCGGGCAATGGATGGCATTCATGGCGACCGACACGCTCATGGGCAACATCGAAGGCGGCCTGACGACCGGCAGCGGCGACGACTATGCGATGTATCGCGGCCTTATCGACACACGTTTTCGCCTGCTGCCGCACGATCTCGACACACTCTTCAACGAGGGCGACCACGGCATCGCGCTGGACCGCAGCATCTTCTCCTTCGAGGATACCAATGGCCTGGGGCGACTCATGAACAACTCCGACGCGATTGGCATGTACTTCCGGTCGCTGTTGAACCAGTGCGACACGATCTTTGCACCCGAGACATTCGACCCGCTCGTTCAGCAGGTACTCGGCGGCTGGACGCCCCAGGGTCTGATCGACGATATCAAGGACTTCATGGCCGCCCGGCGAGCGTATGTCACAGACCCCGCCGAGGAGATCCCGCAGGACGCATTGTCTGTAAGCAGTGCGCTCAGCGTTGTCAGCGGCTATCCTCGTACATCGACGAGTTCGTTTTCGCTGACCGGCACGGCCCCGGCGGTGGAGGTTGGCTCCGTCCTGGTCAACGGCCGGCCGGCCGAATGGCTGCTGCGTGAGGGGACATGGTCCTACGGCGGGGCCGCCGGCACGGGCCGCAGTGAAGTGATCGTTGCGGCCGGTTCGCGCTGGCGCTATCTCGACAACGGCAACGATCAGGGCACTGCCTGGCGGCAGGTGGGGTTCGACGACTCCGGGTGGCGGGAAGGCGCCGCCGAGTTGGGTTACGGCGACGGTGATGAGTCGCCCGACGGCGAAGTCGACGACGGCGATGGCTTCGGACCCTACGGCCGCCGGTACGTGACCACCTACTTCCGCCACACCTTCGAGGTGGCCGATCCGTCGAAATATGTCGGCCTCGAGTTGAAGCTTATCCGTGACGACGGCGCTTGTGTTTACCTCAACGGTACGGAGATAGCGCGGACCAATCTGCCGGGCACGCCCGGTGACGGCGCGATCAACTACCTGACCCGGGCCAACAGTGCGATTGGCGGGACGGATGAGGAAACATGGTACTCCTGGTACCCCGATGCGCAGCTTCTGCAAACGGGGACCAATGTCATTGCCGCTGAGGTCCACCAGTATTCCAGCAGCAGCACCACGCCTGTCACCAGCAGTGACATGAGCTTTAACCTTGAATTGATCGGCTACGAGCCCAGCGGCGAAGACGACCTCCTTATGCCCGGCGTAAACCGCGTCGTGGTCCAGGCCATGGAGGGCAAGGACGGCGTCGGCGCTGAGGTGGACCGCCGCCACATCGACCTGTGGTATGACGACGGAGACATGACGCCCGTCAGCGGCATCCTGGAGGGCAGCCCCGTGCCTTCCGGCACGCTCGTAATGACGATGCGCGACAGCTTCCTGCCGGGCGTGCCCGTGCTCGTTCGCGTCGAGATCGTCGATGACGACGGCACGATCAAGCGAGACGTATGGAACGCGACGGCGAATCTGTCCGTTGCGGGTAACCCGGCGATCAAGCTTTCAGTGAGCCAAATCACGCTCTATAACGGGATGGGCAGCGCACTCGTCACGTTTACCGGCGCCGGTGACTTTACGCTCCAGGCCGAAGTATTGGGTCTCGAGGCCGCTACATCGCTCATCGATCTGACGGGCCAACCCATTACCATGGTGAGCGGCGGCATCAGCACCTCGCAGACCTGGAGCGGCATATATCACATCACCGGAGGCGACTTCAGCATCGCATCCGGCGCGACGCTGACGCTCGAGCCGGGTACTTTGGTCATGCTCGACGGTACGGCCTCCGGCAGCGGTGGTCTGGACATCGACGTGCAGGGTGCGATTCGATCCATGGGAACCGCAAACGCCCCAGTGACGTTCACCGCCGCCGTTGCCGGACAAAACTGGGGTGAAATACATTTCGACAACGCCGCTGATTCGACTTTCACGTGGACCAATATCACACAGGCCGGATATTCTCCCGGCGTGGGCCATTCCGGCTCAGGTCCCACCATCCGCGGCGCCGGGACGAAACTGGTCTTTGACCACTGCAACATCACCGACAACGCCGGCAAGGCCATGCACCTGACCGGCGGCTGCGACCTGACCTTCACCAATGGAATGATGGGCCGCTGTGTCATGGGCCCGGAGATCTCGGGTACTGCATTGTGGTGCGAGAATACGTGGTTTGTCGATATGCACGGTGATGACGATGCCGATGGCATTTACGTTCACGATCAGCAGGCCGGCCAGCTATGCAAAATGCTCACCGGCGTCATCGCCGGCATAGACGACGATGGCCTCGATACCCTCGGCGCCGACATCACCATCGAAGACTACATTATTCGTGACATCAAAGACAAAGGCATCAGCGTCAACGCCGGCGAAACGACGATCAAACGCTGCCTCGTTGTCGAAACCAACCTCGCCCCTGAAGACCCGACCGTCGCCGCCATCGCCGCCAAAGTGGGCGAAGGAGCAACAGCAGTCGTCCGCATGGACCGTTCGACGGTCGTCGCCACGCGCACCGATGGTGTGGTTGACTACGGGATTCAGTCACATGACAAGTACGGTATAAACGCCGGCACGGTGATCTGGCACGTTACCAACTCGATCATCGATGCCACCGACCCGATCGCCGTCGACGATCCGCCGTACAGCACGTTCGACATGCACGTTGACTTCAGCAATGCATGGGATGAGGTCTGGCCGGGCACGGGCAACATCCATGCTGATCCGCTCTTCGTCAACGCCGGTGCGCATGATTACCGTCTGCAGCCGGCTTCGCCGTGCATTGACGCCGGCGATCCTGCACAAACGGATCCGGACGGCTCCCGAGTCGACATGGGCTGCTTGCCCTACGAAGCGCCCGCGACGGACCAGGAGACTATCCTGATCTGGACCGCACAGGAAGGCCCGTACCGCGTCTCGGGCACGGCGACCGTCCCGGCCGGGCTGACCCTCAAGATCATGCCCGGTACAAGCGTCTTCTTCGACGCCGGCGCAAGCCTCGTCGTCAATGGCCGTCTCGTTGCCGAGGGCACTCTGTATCGCCCGATTCGCTTCACCCGCACGCCGGGTGATGCGGGCACGTGGAACGGCATCCAGTTCATCGACACCATGCAGGACAACCGTATTCGCCATGCCATTGTCGAGTACGGTGTCACCGACAACGGCATGGTCGGCACGACCAACTCCAGCCTGCTCCTCGAACATGTCACCTTCGACCACACCGGCCGACGTCGACTCCGCACCGAAAATTCGTCTCTTATCGTCAGCCGCTGCACTTTTACGGACATGTTCGGCCCCGGCGAGCCCCCGCTCACCGACAACCTCAGTGAGCACATCTGGGGTGGCGGTGTGCCCGCGGAGGGGCACTTCATCATCGAAAACAACGTCTTCGGCACGACCAAGGGCCACAACGACGCCATCGACATCGACGGCTTTGCCCGGCCCAATCCCATCCCTCAGATACTTAACAATGTCTTTCTCGGCGGCGGTGACGATGCCCTCGACATCGAGTGCGACATCCATATCGAAGGCAACGTCTTCATGCACTTCCACAAGGACCAGTACAACACTGCCAGCGGTGAAGGCAATGTCATATCCGCTGGCGGCGGCAAGGAGTACACGGTCGTCCGCAACGTCTTCTACGACGTCGACCACGTTGCCCAGATCAAAGACGGTGCGTTCATGAACTTTGTGAACAATACCGTCTCGCATGTGACCGCCTCGGCGCTTTATTTCGACCTGCCGGGCCGCACGCCGGGCCGCGGCGCGTATGTCGAGGGGAGCATATTCGACGACACGGTCCTTGTCTTTGACGCCGTGGCGCCAACAACCGAACTGACCGTCCACCGGTCGCTTGTCAACGAAAGCGAAATGGCGCTCGGCCAGGGCAACATCACGGGATCGGCCTTCTTGGCTGACCCTGCCGGCGGCGACTTCAGCCTCCTCAGTCGTTCGCCTGCAAAGGGCGCCGGATCTCACGGCCTCGACATGGGCGCAAAAGTGCCGCTGCTGAGCATCGTTTCCGGCTTGCCGCGTCCGATTACGCACCGCACCGATGCCACGCTGCGCGTCTTTGGCCCCGGCATGACGCATTACAAATACCGTCTCAACGACGGACCCTGGAGCGGCGAGCAGACAATTGACGTACCAATAATGCTGGCCGGTCTTGCCGACGGCCGGACGTACACGCTGTACGTGCTGGGCAAGAACACTGCCGGCCAATGGCAGGCCGAGGAAGACGCTCTGGCCAGCAGACCATGGACCATTGATACGCTGCACCAGACGCTGATCATCAACGAAGTCCTTGCCCAAACGCGGACCTTCGACTCCGACATGATCGAACTCTACTACGACGGCCCGGCCCCGCTTGATCTCGAAGGCATGCATATCAGCGACGACCGCGGCAACCCCACCAAGGCCACATTCGCCGCAGGCACGGTGATGATGCCGGACAGTTTTCTCGTCCTCCGTGCTGACAACGGCAATCTTGGTTTCAGCCTCAGCGGCGACGGCGAAGATGTCTACTTGTATGACAAGGGCGGCATGTTAATCGATTCGGTCGAATTTGGCAGGCAGGTGCCCGACATGTCGATAGGGCGGCTTGATGACGGTACGTGGGCCCTCAACCTGCCCACCTTCGGCCATGCCAACAAAGCCGCCGTCATCGGCGAGCAGCGCCTCTCGAAGATCAACGAGTGGCTCGCTTCCGGCGAAGTGCTCTACACCGACGATTTCATTGAGCTCTACAACCCGGACGATCTGCCCGTGGCCCTCGACGGTGTGTACATTACCGACGACCCCGTCAACGGCAAGACGAAGCACGGCTTCGGCCCGCTTAACTTCGTCCCGGCCCGCAGCTTCGTTACATTCGTCGCTGATGGCGGCAACGAGCCCGGCTGCGTGAACTTCAGGCTGTCCGCAAAGCATGAGGTGCTTGCCCTTTACGATGCCGACCTGGCAGAAATCGACAAGGTCGTCTTCTACGCGCAGACTACCGATGTCTCACAGGGCCGCGCCCCTGACGGCGCCCGTACTCTGGCCTTCTACACCACACCCACTCCTGGCGCGGCCAACGTTGATATCGTCGTCATCAGCGAGGTCCTTGCGCATTCGCACGCCGAAGCTGCCGACTGGATCGAACTGCTCAACACCTCCGACGCCCCCGTCGACATCGGCGGGTGGTTCCTGAGCGACAGCTGGAACAACCTCAGAAAGTACGAGATCCCAGCGCCGCGGGTCCTTCAGCCGGGCGAGTACGCTGTCTTCTATGAGGATCAGCACTTCGGTAACGCTGCCGCACCCGGCACGCATGCCGCTTTCGGCCTCAGCGAAAACGGCGAATGCGTCATTCTCACTGCGGCCAGCGCCGGCGTCTTCACGGGCTATCAGCGCCAGGTCGATTTCGGCGCCTCGGCCACCGGCATCGCCTTTGGCCGCTATGAGACCAGCACCGGCGTGATTCATTTTGTCCCGATGAGCCGCAACACCCCCGGCGGCGCAAACGAAGGCCCAAAGGTCGGTCCCATTGTCATTTCGGAGATCATGTACAATCCCGGCGATACTGAAACGGAGTACATCGAGCTGCTCAACATCAGCGCCGCGTCCGTTACCCTGCAGGAATACGATAACGTGCCAGGCCGCGACGTTCCCTGGCGCCTGACCAACGGCGTTGATTACATCTTTCCGGCCGGCACAACCATCGCCGCCGGCGAGCGTATCCTCGTCGTCAAGAACGCCGCCGCCTTCGCGGCCCGCTATCCAATGGTCCCGGCACAGACGAAGGTCTTCACATGGACCTGGGGTCAGTTGGATAACAATGGCGAGACCGTGGAAATCGCGCTGCCGGGCGACGAAGACGATGGCGAACGCCTCTATATCAGCGTTGACAGCGTACGGTACGATAACCGTGCCGGCTGGCCGAAAGAGGCCGACGGCACAGGCCGGTCCCTGACCCGGATCGACACCGCCGCCTACGGCAACGATTGCAGCAACTGGAAATCCGCCCAGCCAACGCCGGGCTGGTAGTACGACGTAATCGGCCGCCTGCGCGGCTGCGAAGATTGCAAAGGAAATGGACATGTTCAAAGCAAGGATCATGGCTGCGATTCTTATCGTGAGTATGGGGTGGGCGATCTCTGCGCGGGGCGACTGCCCTACGGGCGATCTCAACGGCGACTGTATTGTCGACCTGGTGGACCTGGGCTTTTTCGCCTTTCAGTGGCTCGACATTCCCGGCGGTTCGGCCAATCTCGACGGCACGCCCGGCGTCACCTTTGGCGACTTTGCCGTTTTAGCGTCGCAGTGGCGGACGCGCGGCGAGCCTGTGACCCTTGTCATCAATGAGTTCATGGCCGACAACAACTGCTTCTTCTTCGACAGCGCCGGCGACGATGACGACTGGATCGAGATATACAACTACGGTCCCGAGCCTGTCGACCTCGGCGGCATGTTCGTCACAGATGACCTGGACGAGCCCACAAAGTGTCAGATCCCCATGGGCATGCGCGCAGAGACGACGGTCCCGGCAGGGGGCTTCCTGATCCTGTGGGCGGACAACGAAGAACTGCCCGAAGATCCGCTGCACCTGAGCTTCGCCCTTGCGGCCGGCGGCGACGAAGACATAGCCCTGTTCGACCGCAACGGCCGTCTGGTCGACAGCATACTTAACTACGGTCCGCAGGAAGAAAACGCCTCGTACGGCCGCATGCCGGATGCCGGCGAGCAGTGGCAGGTTTTTGCCGCAACTTCGCAGACGCCACCCACGCCCGGCCAAAACAACGGTGGCCGTCCGCCGGAGGACGAGATACTCATCACGGAAATCATGTACCATCCTTTCAATGCGGCCCACCCGCTTGTCGAGGACATCGGCGAAGAGTACATCGAAATCCACAACCCTGGTCCCGCTGCCGTTAGTCTGGCGGGTTGGCGGTTCACCGACGGCGTCGACTTCACGTTTCCCGCTGTGACCATCGGCCCGGGCCAATACCTCGTGGTTGCCTCGGACACTGTGAAGTTCGCCGCCAAATATCCGAACGTTACCAATGTCGTCGGTGGCTGGGACGGGCGCCTCAGTAACAGCGGCGAAACCATCGAACTGACCAACGCCGCCGGCAGGGTGATCGACCGCATTACTTATGCTGATCAGGGCGAATGGGCCCGCCGCATCCTCGGCCCGGTGGACAATGGCCACCGCGGCTGGACCTGGGCCGATGACCACGATGGCGACGGCAAGAGCCTCGAACTGATCAGCCTGTCGATGCCCAACGAGTACGGCCAGAACTGGGCGGCAAGCATAGCCGATCACGGCAGCCCGGGCGCCGCAAATGCGGCCACGGGCGTGTTTCCGCAAACAGTCGCACTCGTCACCACCGGCTCAATCTGGCGCTATCTGGACGACGGTTCCGATCAGGGCGTTGCATGGCGTGCCGTGGACTTCGACGACAGCGCATGGCTGTCGGGGTCGTCGCAATTAGGCTACGGCGGCGATGGCGAGGCGACCACCGTCGGATACGGTCCGGACGAGGGGAACAAGTACATCACGACATATTTCCGTCATCGCCTGGACATACCCGACGTTACGCAGTTCGTCGGCTTCAAGCTGCGGATTCTCCGCGACGATGGCGCGGTCATCTATATCAACGGCGAGGAGTTCCAGCGCACCAATATGCCGCTGTTGGGCGACATCAACTACCTGACCCGGGCCTCGTCGAATCTGACCGGCGCCGCCGAGGATACGTTCCACGAGTTCATAGTCGATCCCGGCAAGCTTCGCAACGGTACCAACGTGTTGGCCGTGGAGGTGCACCAGGTCCTGCCCAGCAGCGCTGATATCAGTTTCGACCTCATACTGGAAGGGGCGCTGCGCCCCGCCGGCGAGCCGACAAGGGACATCGCGCCCATGATCGTCGATGCGGAGCATCGGCCCGCCATTCCGAGATCGACCGATCCCGTCACGGTGACGGCGCGCATCATTGATGAACAGGCCGTCGGACTTACTGTCAGCCTGCGCTATCGAGCTGACGGTCAACCTGTCTTCGAGACCGCCGGGATGACCGACGACGGGCTCAACGGCGATGAGATCGCCGGCGACGGCATTTTCACGGGTCAGATTCCGCCGCAGGCGGACGACACGGTCGTCGAGTTTTACATCGAGGCGACCGATGCCGCCGGCAACACCCGCATGTGGCCGGCCCCGGTGGACGTCGACGGCGTACTGCAGCAGCGATGCAACGGAATTTACCTGGTCGATGATGACTTTGACCAGGCGGCCGCGGCACAACCGGGCGCCCAGCCCTTCTATCACATCATCATGACGGAAGTCCAGCGTGCCGAACTCGATCGAATCGGCTCCACCAGCGGTGAAGCCAACAGCGACGCCCAGATGCACGCCACGTTCATCAGCATCGACGGCGTGGACACAAAGGTGCGTTACAGTGTCGGCGTGCGCAACCGCGGCCACGGCTCGCGAACCCGACGGCCGAATAACTACCGCGTGAACTTCCCGACGGACCGGCCGTGGAAGGACGTCACGGCCATCAATCTCAATACGCAGTATACCTGGGTGCAGCTTGCCGGAAGCGCCATCTTCCAGCGCAGCGGCCTGCCGATCGGCGACGCCAGGGCCGTCCAGGTCCGCGTAAACGGCCGCAACCTCGCCAACAGCGGCCCGCCCCAATACGGCAGCTACGTCCACGTCGAGGCCGTCAACAGCGAGTATGCTGATCGCCAGTTCCCGGGCAATGGCGCCGGCAACATCTACAAGTGCATGCGCGAGGGCAGCGAGGCTGACCTGCGCTACGAAGGTCCCGATTCGGCGCCGTACCGCGTGCATTATTTCAAGGAGACCAATGAATCGCAGGACGACTGGTCGGACCTCATCGATCTTACGTACACCCTCAGCGGCAATACGCCCGATGACATTTACGTTGAGGAAGTAAACCGCGTCGTCAACGTCGAGCAGTGGCTTAGATTTCTGGCTCTCAACGTCCTCCTGGATAACAGCGAGACCACGCTGGCCAACGGCGACGGCGACGACTACTTCCTGTACCGCGGCGACGTCGACACCCGTTTCGTGCTGATGCAGCATGATCTTGATTCCATCTTCGGCCAGGGCCAGAGCATCGGCTCGGCCACTGCGGAGATATTCCCGTTCATGTCGGGGGCTGGAGGCGAAAGCCCGGTAGAGGCGCTCCGCCGCATGGTCAACCATCCGCATTTTGCGCCGCGCTACTACGCCCAACTGAAGGATCTTATCGAAACCGTCCTTTCGCCGGAGCAATTAGACCCGTTCCTTGACAACCTCCTTGGCGGTTTTGTGCCCCAGTCCACAATCGACGCGATGAAATCCTGGCAGGCCGCGCGCAACGCGTATGTCCTGTACCTCATTCCCTCGGATCTGACGGTTGAAAGCACGCTGCCCCAGGTCGGCGGCTACCACCAGACCACTGCATCGGAAGTCGCTCTCAGCGGCAGCGCCGATCCGGCGAGAACACGTTCCATCACGGTCAATGGTGCGCCGGAGTCTGTCCAGTGGTCGGCCGTTGATGGCCGCTGGAGTATCGGCACAGGCTCCGGCGGCACGCGCCAGGAGGTGATTGTGACACGCGGCTCCGCCTGGCGATATCTGGACGACGGCAGCAACCAGGGAATCGGCTGGACGGCCCTTGAGTTCGACGACAGCGCCTGGCGCGGCCCGCAGCACGCACGCCTCGGCTACGGCGGCGACGGCGAAACGCAGCCGCCCGTCGGTTACGTCGACACCGACCCGGATGCGTCGGGGACGCAGAAGAACATCACAACGTATTTCCGCCGTGTCTTTACGGTGGAAGATCCTTCCAAATACAGCCGCCTGGGAATAGGCCTCCTCCGTGACGACGGAGCGGCCGTCTACCTCAACGGCAATCTGCTCTTCACAAGCAATCTCTCGACCACACCGCTGACTTATACGACACGTGCCGACAACACCGTTAGCAGTTCCGATGAAGATACCTTCTACAACTATGTGGTCGAAAATACGCTCATCCAGGGCGACAATGTATTGGCAGTGGAGATTCACCAGATCAACAACACCAGCTCCGACCTGGCCTTCGACCTCGAAATGGTCGGTATTATTGAGGACTCTTCTCCTGTCACGGGCGTTCCTCTCCTGCCGGGCATCAACCGGATTATCGTTCGCGCCTTCGACGGCCCGGCGGGTACCGGCCGCCAGATCGGCCAGACCCACATCGACGTCTGGCGCAACAACACCACCGGCCTCGAGTTGTCCGGCACGCTCACACAGGATACGACGCTTAGTGCCGCCTCCGGACCGTTTACCGTTACCGCCGATCTCACGGTACCGGCGGGGGTGACGCTTACGATCGAACCCGGCACTACCCTCTTTTTCGCCGCCGGCACAGCCCTCAATGTTAACGGCCGTCTCCTGGCTGAGGGCGCCGAGTACCGCCGCATCTGCTTCACTCGAATCCCCGGCGGCGGCAACTGGGACGGCATTCGTTTTGAATACCCGCAGGAAAGCCCCCCGCGCCCGACTGCGCTGCGTCAGAACAACCGCATCTCGTACGCCGATATGGAATACTGCGATGCCGCCGGCCATGCCATCCGCGCTATCTATGCAAATGTCGACTTGGAGAACGTTTCTTTTGAGCGTTCCAATGACATGCACCTTGACTTCAGCGACTCATCGATCCTCGCACGAAACTGCAGCTTCTGCTCCCTCACAGGAAGCGAACTCATCCACTTCTGGGGTTTTCCGGATGACGGCTACGCCCTCTTTGAAGGCAACGTCTTCGGCACAACCACCGGCTACAACGACATCATCGATCTCACCGGTGGAAAGCTTCCTGGCCCCATCAGCCGATTTATCAACAACGTCTTCCTCGGCGGCGGTGATGACGGCATCGATCTCGACGCCGCCGATTCCTGGGTCGAGGGCAATATTATCATGCACTTCCACCAGGACGCACCGCGCGAAAGCCTCTCACACGCGATCAGCACCGGTACGGAATACGGCGAAGTCTCCAATATCGCAGTCGTGAGGAATCTCATCTACGACGTTGACCATGCCTTCCTTATCAAGGACGGGGCGTATGCGTGGATCGAGAACAACACCGTCGTCGATGCATCGATTGCGGTGGCCAACTTCTTCGAAGACCGCCCCGGCCAGTGGCCGGCGGTCGGCGCCAGCTTCGACGGCAACATCTTCCACCGCGTCGGGGCCCCGTTCGTTAACCTCGACGCACAGGGCACCGTTACCGACCTCGCTGTCAACCGCTCGATCATCCCCGATGCGGACCTATGGCCGGGCGTCGGCAACTTTACCGCCGACCCGCTGCTGGCACGCAGCACGGACGTGACTGATCCGCGCATCGACTTTGTACTGCGAGGTGGTTCGCCCGCGCTCGGTGCAGGTCCCAACGGTCTGGACATGGGCGCCCTCGTGCCCGCCGGTCCTTCCATCACCGGCGAGCCCGGCCCAGTTACCAACAAAACGCACGCTACCCTCACCATCGATGGGCCCGGGATAACCCATTATCGCTACAAACTCAACGACGGCCCCTGGGGTGCCGAGACGCCCATCGATACGCCGGTTACGCTGACCGGACTTTCCGATGGGACGTACACTGTATCCGTCATAGGGAAGAACTTCGCCGGAATATGGCAGGATGCAGCAGACGCGGCCGTTTCCGATCCGTGGACCGTCGACTCCACCTGGTCGCGCCTTGTCATCAGTGAAGTCCTCGCCCATAACACCTCGCTTGCCAACACGGACGGGACGCTTCCTGATATGGTCGAGCTTCGCTGGGACGGCCCGACCTCTCTGGACTTGTCGGGTATGAGCCTCACTGACAACCCGGACAACCCTAGCCGGTTCATCTTTCCCGATGGCACAATGATCGATTCCGGGCAACACCTCGTCCTCTATGCCGATGACGTTCTAATCGCCGGGCAAATCCATCTCGGCTTCGCCCTCGACGACCGCGGCGATGCTGTCTGCCTTTACGATGCCGACCGCACCCTCATCGATTCCGTCCAGTTCGGCATGCAAGTCCCCGGCCTGTCGATCGCCCGTGATGCGGCCGGGCAATGGAAACTTGCCATGCCCACCTTCGGCGGCGAGAACGTCTTCCAGCCGCTCGGCCCGCGCGACGGCATCTGCATCAACGAATGGCTCACTCACGGCCACGTTTCATTTGTCGACGACTTCGTCGAGTTCTACAATCCATCCGACCGCCCCGTGGATCTCGGCGGCCTTTACATCACCGACCATGCCTGGCAGCCTGAGAAGCACCAGATCGCGCCGCTCAGCTTTATTGCCGCCAGAGGCTACGCCGTCCTCGACACCGGCAGCCGCCCCAACCAGGGCCGCCTGCCTTTCCGCCTCTCGGCCGACCAGGGCGTGATTGCGCTCTTTGAATCCGACACCCGCGAAATCGACTGGGTGATTTATGGCCCCCAGGTGGCCGACGTCTCGCAAGGCCGCAGGTTTGACGGCGATGCGGTGTATGCCTTCTTCGATATTCCCACGCCAGGCGCCCAAAATGCCGCGGCGCCGATCACGGAAACGCTGCAACTGAAGCTTCTCGACATCACACAGGAATGGTCCTACGACCAGTCGGATACGCCGCTGCCGAACCAGTGGCGTCAAAACGATTACGACGACACGCTCTGGCCCAGGGGGTCGGCCCTCCTCTATGTCGAAGGCTCGTCGCTGCCCGCGCCCAAGAACACGCCCCTGAGCTTAGGCGCCGATACATATTACTTCCGGACCCATTTCACCATCGATCCCGCAATCGATGTTGCCGATATTGTGCGGCTTGAGTTTGCAATGGTGCTTGACGATGCCGCGGTTGTCTGGATTAACGGTGCGGAGGTCCTTCGCCCCGGCTTTAATTCCGATACCGTCGTCGAGCATACGACACGGGCGGACCGCAGTGTGAGCAACGCCGTCTACGAGTACGCCTCCGTTGATGGCGACGACGTCATCCTTTACCCCGGCGACAATGTCATCGCCGTCGAAGTTCACCAGGTCGAAGCCGGCAGTTCCGACATCGTCTTTGGTTTGGCGATGGACGCTGCCATCCAGCGCACGCAGCAGGTCGAGGACCCGCTCGTGAACGCCCGGCGCATCATGCAGAACCTCCGTGTTACCGAACTGATGTACCATGCCGCCATGGGCGCCAATCTGGATTTCATCGAGCTGCAGAACATTGGCGTCGAAGATCTCGACGTCACCGGCGTCCGGTTTGACGAGGGTATCAGTTTCACGTTCCCTGAAATGACCCTGGCCCCGGGTGCATACGTCGTTGTGGCTGCCGATGCGGCCGCCTTTGCGGCTCACTACGGAACGGAAATAAACGCGGCGGGCGAGTTCTCGGGCGGGCTCAGCAATCGCGGCGAGAACGTTGTCCTGCGCCTGCCCCACCCCCTCGACGCAGCCGTTCTTCGTATTGAGTACAGCGCCGCCTGGTATCCCACCACCGACGGTGAGGGCTTGAGTCTGATCATCCGCGACGTCACCGCCGACCGCGCCGAATGGAACAAGGCCGCCGGCTGGACCGCCGGCTCCGTCATGAACGGTACCCCAGGGGCTCCCAACTGACACGAGCGAAGATCAGCGGCTGGCGCGATTTTAGAAACGGGAAACAGGAGACCCCGGGCAGGTGCGTGTTGAAAGATCGCCTCTGCCCTTTGGTGTTGCGTGCGGCAATTCGCAGATCGGGCGGCCGCCGTCAAAATCCGCGCAGAATTTTCACGCGCATTCTCTCGACCCTCTCCATATAATGCCTGAATTGTGTCGCAGAAAGCGGCCCGGCAGGGCGCGTTTATCCCGCCGAAAAGCTCCGGTCCGATTATTCAGGAGGCAAAAAGGTGAAGAAAATCAGTGCTCTGCTCGTTATTTCGCTCATGCTCGCCGCCGGCTGTTCGCACTCCAACCGCAAGAAGGCCGCCGACGCCGCCCCTGCGGAGAAAGCCGACTTTCAGCTTGTCGACTATCACGTCCACCTCAAAGGCGGCCTCACCCTTGACGAAGCCATCGCCATCGCCGAAGCCAACGGCACCAAATTCGGCATCGCCGGCAACTGCGGCCTGGGTTTCGCCATCACTGACGACCTGGCGCTGCTGGCTTACTACAAGTCCCTCGAAGGTAAGCCCGTTTATAAGGCCATGCAGGCCGAAGGCCGCGAATGGGTCACCCTCTTCTCCCCTGAGGTCATCGCCAAATTCGACTACGTCTTCACCGACGCCATGACCTGGACGGATGAGCAGGGCAACCGCATGCGACTCTGGATCCCTGAAGAAGTCAAATGGGACGACCCGCAGGTCTTCATGGACACCCTCGTCGACCGCATCGTAACCATCATGGACACCGAGCCCATCGACATTTACGCCAACTCCACCTTCCTGCCGGCCGTTATCGCCGACGACTACGACGCCCTCTGGACGCCCCAACGCATGCAGAAGGTCATCGACGCCGCCGTCCGCAATGACGTGGCCATCGAAATCAACGCCCGCTATCGCCTGCCCTCCGAAGCCTTCATCCGTCTGGCCAAGAAGGCCGGAGTCAAATTCGCCTGCGGCACCAACAACGGCGGCCGAAACGACCTGGGCAATCTCGAATACTGTCGCGAAATGATCCGCCGCTGCAACCTCACCGCAGAAGACATGTTCACCCCCAAACCCAAAGACAAGAAGCCCATCCTCACCAAAGGCCTGCCCAGGTGACTTTGGCCGCCCGGCAGCGGGCGGGTTGCGTTTGGGCGCCGCCGTGGATCTCTATCCCCGGCGGTTCAGCGGTCAAGCTCTATGCCGTGCCGCCTACCCCGCGAAAGCCATCGAGGAGGCTCTTGCGAACCTCTTCTTCTGCCGCAGCATGCGTCAACACCGTCACCTGGTCCCAACCCTCCAGTCGTGTGGCGCCTTTTGGGGCGATCGCCTCCTTGCCTCGCGCAATCAGGGTGATGATGGCGCCCGGCGGCAGTGCAAGGTCTTTGATCTGTGGGCCAGGGGTTCCTTTGGGCCCCGGCAAATCCACGACCACAAGATCGTAATCGCTGGGCGTCATGGTTATGAGCTCCAGACAAAACAGCGGCTTTGGGCGCTTCGGTCTGGAGAGACCCAACCACTTGGCGACAAGGCCCAATGTTGACCCTTGTACGGCGATCGACAGCAGCACTGCAAAGAACACTAGGTTGAACACGTCGATGCCAACGGCCATTTTGGCCGCGGCCGGATATGTGCCCAGAATGATGGGCACCGCCCCGCGCAGGCCGGCCCACATAATGAACAGCTTGTGCTTTATGTGCATCCGAATCCCCCACAGCCCAATCCATACGGCTATCGGCCTGGACACGAACGTCAGCACCAGAAACAACACCACCCCTTCCACCCACAGGTTGGCCCACTGGTTCGGAAAGACGAGCAGCCCCATCAGCGCAAACATGCCGATGTTGGCAATTGTCGAAATCGCCGCCGTGAAATTGGCAACACCCTGCTTGTGTACGAACGGATGGTTACCCAGCACGTAGCCGGCGATGAATACGGCTAACATCCCGCTGGCCTTGAACAATTCCGCCGTACCGTACACCAGCAGTATGATTCCCAAGGACAAGACATAATAATGTCCTCGATCCTGCGGACTGATCTGGTTGAACAGCCAGATCGCCCCGCGCGCCAGAGACCATCCGATCAGCGGGGCCATCATGAATTTCCAGAAGAACGAAGCGACGATGGTGTGCCACTGGGTCTGGCCGGATGTCAGGCCGGTGACAGCTACCACAGTCAGCAGAATGGCCATGGGGTCATTGGCGGCACTCTCGATTTCCAATGTGCTCGACAGCCGGTTGGGCAGAGATTGCCGCCGCAGGATCGAAAATGTCGCCGCCGCATCCGTCGACGAGATAATCACCGCCAACAGGATTGCCTTGTCCAGCGACCACCCCAGCAATCCATACAGAACGACGAACGTGACGGCGGCCGTAAGAACGACGCCCCACGTCGCCATACCTCCAGCAGGCAGCGCTACGGCCCGGAAATCGTCACGTTTGGTGCCGAATCCGCCCTGAAAGAGGATGAAGATCAACGCCATGTTGGCTATCCGGTTCGTCAGGTCCATGTCGTCAAAGTGGACGAGATTCAACACGTCGCTGCCGAACAGAATGCCCGCGCACAACGCAACAAGGATGACCGGAACGCTCCAGCGGTCCAGCCAGACGGCCGCCAGCACCACTGCAATCAGAATGATCGGGCCAATGATATAGAGTTCGCTCATGATATCCTTTCGGATGGGTCTTAGCGGCCCCGGGGGGCCTTTGGATGTCGCAACACTGAGATTTACCACCGGATGCAGATATTCGCATGCCGAAGCGCGTTCAACCGCCGCATAATACAGGAACCGGACATGATGTCAATACTTCACGGCGTTGTCTGCGCAAACATACGTTGTCATGTACGCGTTTACTCGCCGCCCCGTTTGTTGATAGCAGCCGCATTTTGCCCCGGGAGTCCCACCCACAAAAAACCTGTTTGGGCCGGATTTTCCCCATAGCGTTAGCCAAAGAATCTGGCAAAATATCAGCATATGGCAACGCCTTGCTTACAGATCACCTCATGAAAGGGCACGATCATGGCTATGCGTCGCGAAGAAGATTATTACGAGGAGTATCAGCTTCCCCACGTCAGAAATCAGCCCAAATACGAACACCACGGCCGATGCGTCAAGTGCCTCTACTGGCAGTCGCTCAAAGTGGGCTTCCCCTCCGCCGAACTCAACGTTCGCGGTCGAAAAGGCGACACCATCGGCGAATGTCGTTTCAACGCTCCCACGGTCCCCAATGCCGACACACAGTGGCCCATTACGTACGAATTCGACTGGTGCGGCCAGTTCAAAGCCAAAGCCGGGGCCGGCGGCCTTGCCTCGATGTAGAGACAGGGGATAGACGCCCCAGGAACCGTGGGAGGCCGGATTTCCTGTCCCGTTTGCGTCGGCGGCTGTCGGCCCGATAACATTTGACAAGACGTCCGCTATGTGTTAATCTGCCACCATTTTCCAGAGTCTTCCCCACTGCCCGGCGGCGGGCGTAGGCCGTCGGGTTAAGCCCCAAGGGATTTGGGCCGACACAACACCAGCGAGAGAGGGAGCGTGCCGACAACACTGGAAAAGCCGGATCGTGATGGAATTGAAAGTAAGGTCGTTGAGGTGGTCGATTCTCGCCATCGTTCTGGTCGCAGCGTGCGGATGCCGTGCGCCCGTCGTGGGCGACCTCTTCAGCCTTGGTAAGGAACTCACCTTCGACGACATGGCTCGCATCCGCCCGCGCACCCGCGTCGGCTCCTTCGCCAGTTCCACCCTTACCACCACGTTTCTCAGTTGCTCCAGACTCGGCAAACACAGTTATCGCTACAACGTCATCGAAAAGAACGGCGTCGTGTACACCTGCTCCGGCGGCCATCTCGACATCGCACACCTTCGCAATGCCGCCGACTGGACCGCACACCTGGCGGCCTTGACGTATTACCGCATGAAGGAAGGCGCGGAGCAGTTCTCGTTCGATCTTGACGAAGATGCAACGTGCTGGGTCGAAATTGTCTATCCTGACGACTGGAACCGCCGCGAAGACGTCGAAAAGGCAATAATTCTTTATGACGTCGCAGCGGGCCTCGGCCAGTACTTCGCCTACCACGCCTCCATGTGGCACGAAATCGCAACATGGTTTGGTTACAAGATGACCGGCTTCTACCCCGAGTTCGGCTCGGCGTTTTCCTGGGAGGACATGTACTCCAACTTGCTCGGCTGCCACGTAGGCTATCTTGCCCTGTATGACAACGAGCACTCGTTCGACAGGGCCGTGACGGTGGCGCTGGAAGCTGAACTTGCCAAACTCGGCCCCCAGCCCAAGTCCGCTGCCCGCGGCGCCGCCGACCTTGTCCGCGGTGACTGGTTCGTCGGCGAGCAGCCCGTGGTCATTATGAAAGGCCGCAATTTCGACGTTGGCCTTGACGACGGCGAAATCACCCCCTGGCTCGTGCCGCATATGCCCCTTTGCCTCGACGCGAAACCCCAGCCTTACGCCGTCCCTGATCTGGACTTCCTGAAAGAGTACGGTTTTGCCGTCCGGTTCGAGATCGAGCCGCGCCTCTGGGAAAAGAACCGCATCCTTGCCATTCTCTACCCAGACGGCGAAAGAGGAAAGCGTTTCAATCCCGCCGCCCAATTGCCCGTCTTAATGGATTATATCGAAAGAGACGCCGTCCGCCGCTACGGCGAGAATATCGCCCTTCACACCGCAACATCGGAATCGACCACCAGATGATTGGCGCGGTACGGACTGTAAAGTCTTGAAGATCGCGCTGAATCCTGGCTGCAGTCTCTGATCCCCAAAAGGGCGCTTTGAACACTATTGACAGCGGACCGTAAAGGGTGCAAGATATTCCTATGTCCAGGCAGTGCTTAATCCGGTTTGTGTGCGGGATGCTGGCCGTTTTGGTTGCGGCCGAAGGTGCTTTTGCGATGAGATATTCCTCGTCCGACAGTGACATTCCCGCAGCCGATACGGTTCTCAAGCATGTTCGTTCCGAACAGGTATACTGCGTCCTGCCGGCTCAAAGATCGGAACAGCCCCTGTCGGCTGTCCTCAAAGGGCGGCTCCCCGCGGTAAGCCACGATCAGATATCTGACCTGCGGGGGTATGGTTTACCCTGTCTGCATGGCCGTTCGTACGGCCGATCCCTCTTTACAGTGAGTACAACCCTCCTTGCGCTCGACTGCATGCTTACTGTGTGATCCTCCCGATTTTATCGTCGCGTCCAGGAACCGAAACATCGCGCTTCTCGGAAGCCCCGAGGTCTGCGCGCCGTTAACGTGCCGAAAATCGGGAGTTGCCATGTCATCCTCAAATCTGTCATCAACCAGCAAGTTAGAACGTATCCGTCAGCTCTTTGACGAGGACCGCCTCGAAGAGGCGTTGCAATACATTGAAAAAGCGGGCAGTCCGAGCCCTGAACTCAGGAGTGCGCTTGGCGTGTGCCTCATGCGCCTGGGCCGGACTGACAGGGCCGTTGTTGTTCTGCGGGAGTTGGTGTTCGGAAAGCTTATGTGTATACCTTCCGACACACCGCCGCTCTTTCAGGCCAATTACGCAACCTCGCTGCTGCTGAAAGGTCACAATCAGGCCGCTATCGACCTGGTCAAGACTTTGAACGCCTCCGACCATCCCTATATTGCCCGGCTTCAGCAGGCGATTGCGCAGTGGCGCAAATCACTGCCTGTTCATCGGCGCATCGCGTGCCTGATGAGTCTTTATCCCAAGGTGCCTGTTAAGCTGGACTTTCCGCCGGGGGAGGTGTAACGCCGCGTCTGGAAATACAGGCGAACATCATATTGAACGACACGGAGAATACATGATCACTGCTGCGCTTCTGCTTACGGGGCTGGCGCTGTTGTACGTCGGCGCCGAACTGCTCGTCAAAGGGGCCGTCGCTCTCGCCCGCCGCATGGGCGTCGGCCCGCTCGTTATCGGCCTTACAATTGTTGCCTTCGGCACCAGCATGCCCGAAATGACCGTTAGTGTCCAGGCGGCCATTTCCGGATCCGGCGATATTGCCGCCGCCAACGTCATTGGGTCGAACATCTTCAACGTCGCATTCATCCTTGGCCTGGCCGCCCTCATCTGCCCGATCCGCATCACATCCCAACTGGTCAAGGTGGATATCCCCATCATGATCGGCGTTTCGCTGGTCTGCATTGGTTTGCTCCGCGACCGCCACCTGTCACGCGTCGAGGGCCTGTTTCTCTTCATCGGCATTGTGGCCTACACCGTTGTGTCATTCTGGCTGGCGCGCCGCAATAACGCCGAGGCCGTGGTGCAAGAAGCCGAAGCCCTGATCGAAAAAGAGCAGTCCGGCCGCCTCGCCTCTTCGGCAACTCTCGCAATCATCACGGTTGTTGGCGGACTCGTCCTGCTCGTGTTAGGCTCAAAGGCCCTGATCACTGGCTCCATCCGCCTCGCTCACGCCATCGGCCTCTCCGAGGCAGTCATCGGCCTGACGATCGTCAGTGCCGGCACAAGCCTGCCGGAACTGGCCACCTCTGTTGTCGCGGCCATCCGCCGCCAGCCTGATATCGCCGTTGGCAACGTCGTAGGCTCCAACATCTTCAATATCCTTGCAATACTCGGCCTTTCCTCCTTGATGATCCCCTACGGCGCCCCCGGCATCACAACCGTCGACTTCGCCGTCATGTTCGGCGTTGCGCTGCTGGCTTTACCCTTCGCGTGGAGCCGACTGACATTGTCCCGCCTTGAAGGAACCATTCTCCTGATTTGCTACGCCCTCTACCTGGCCCACCTCTGGCCGAAGTGAGCTCAAGAAAGTCGTTTTTCAAGTGGCCGCCTCTGCAACTTCGGAGTATATCTCATCCCTGCGCGCAAGGGTTGCGTGGCGGGGCAGAGGGATGGTAAGATGGGGCGGCCAGACGCTGCGGCGGGCCGGAATGAGCGGCGAGAAACATTCAACCACACTTTGAGGAGACACGAGATGAGGATCACACACATCGTGGCAGCATTTGGGGCAATTATTGCTGTTGGCGCCTCCGGAGCGTTTGGACAGGCGAATGTTGAAAAGGACAACGTGCCGCCGCCCGGCTTCAGGGCCCTGTTCAACGGCAAGGATTTCACCGGCTGGAAGGTCCCAGAGGGCGACAACGGCCATTGGAAAGTCATCGACGGCGTGATCGACTACGATGCCGAGAGTGAGGCGAAGGGGGACAAGAGCCTTTGGCACACGGAGGATTTCAAGGATTTCGTTTTGCGAATTGATTGGCGAATAAAGGAAACGCCGTACATCAATCCGCGGATTCCATATATCCTGCCCGACGGCACGCACGCGCGCGACATTACGGGTAAGGAAATGACGCTCGCTCTGCCTGATTCGGACAGCGGGATTTATCTGCGCGGCTCGGGCCGTAACCAGGTGAACATCTGGTGCTGGCCGATTGGCTCGGGCGAGTTTTACGGAATTCGCATGGACAAGAACATGCCCCCGGAGGTTCGTGCTGCAGTAACCCCGCGGCACCAGGCGGACAAGCCGGTGGGGCAGTGGAACCGCTTCGAGATCACGGTCAAGGGCGATCGCGTCACGGTGGTGCTCAACGGCATCAAGGTCATCGACAATGCACAGCTGCCGGGCATCGCGCCGTCGGGGCCTATCGCGCTGCAGCATCATGGCAGCAAAGGAAGCGATGGAAAATGGAATAGTCCGCCCAGCCTTGTGCAATTTAAGAATATCTACATCAAAGAATTGAAATAGGACGCCGGCGGTGTCTGTCTGACCGGGGAGAAAGAGAGGTTTGCTATGAGCGAGCGTATCGATCGTCGTACGTTTCTGGGGACGGCCGTTGGGGCCGGGGCGTTTACACTGGTGCCGCGACAGGTGCTCGGCGGACAGGGCCACGTGCCCCCCAGCGAAAAGATCACCCTGGCGCATATCGGTTTCGGCACGCAGAGTATAAATGAACTTGGCGGCCTGTTGGACGATCCGCGGATACAGATTGTGGCTGTCTGCGACCCCAACAAGGACAGCAGCGACTACGTGGAGTGGAGCAAGGGGAGCATACGCAATCGTATCCGGCAGTACCTTGGCGATCCGAACTGGCGTGCCAACGATGATGGATGTCCGGGCGGTCGCGAAATAGGGCGGCTGGTTGTGGATACGTATTATGCCCGCAAACGCGCAGTGGAGAAATACAAAGCGTGCGCGGCGTATTCAGATTTTCGCGAGCTTTTCGCCAAGGAAAAAGACATTGATGCGGTGAAGGTGATGACGCCGGACCATTTGCATGCGACGGTTGCCATTGCCGCGATGAAAAAAGGCATGCACGTGGTTATGCACAAGCCAATCGCGAATCGGCTGTACGAGGGGCGACTGGTTCTGAAAACGGCCCGCGAAACCGGGCGACAAACGCATCTCTTGGCATACGGCAGCGGTGCTGAAAACGGGCGAATCTGCAAGGCGATCAAGCAGGGAGTAATCGGGCGTTTGCGCGAGGTGCATAACTGGACGAATCGGCCGGTCTGGCCTCAGTACACGGAGATTCCGACGGAGCGGCCGCCGGTTCCGGAGGGGTTTGATTGGCAATTGTGGCTTGGGCCGGCGGTGGATCGGCCTTACCATCCGCACTATACGCATACGGTATTTCGCGGGTGGTATGACTTCGGCGGCGGTTCAATGGCGGATATGGGGATTTACAGTCTTTGGCCCATGTTTGTGGAGCTGGGGCTGGGTACGCCGGCGAGCGCAGAGGCCTGGAAGACGCATACGTGTACGATCAGCAATAACGTGAGTCAAACGGTTAATAACGACTTCTCGTACCCGACCGCTTGCTCGATTAGGTTTAAGTTTGCCGCGGCAGAGGGACGGGGGCCGGTGGATCTGTTCTGGTATGACGGTGGGATGAAGCCGCGTCTGCCGGAGGCGGTTGAGGCACATGATGTGGTGCTGGCACGCGAAGGGATTCTGTTTGTAGGAGATGAGGGCGCGATCTTGGCCGATTTCCGCGGCGAGAACCCGCGTTTGTTCGCCCGCGGCGAGGTTAAACCGCTGCAATTGCCGGAAGGCGCGGCGGCGGATCGGCGTGGTTCCTGGGTCGAGGCATTTATGGGCGCCGCGCCGTCGCCGGGCAGTTTCTTGAATGCCGCCGGGATTACGGACGCGGTGAATCTGGGGACGGTGGCGCTGCGGGCCGGAAGGAAAGTGGTGTTCGACAGCGAAGCCATGAGGATCACCAATGCGCCTGAGGCCAACAAGTACCTGTATCGCGAGTACCGGAAGGGCTGGGAGCTTTAGGCGTTTTGTAAGTCGTTTGGCCCGTTGGGCTTAGGGGGCCGTGGCGCCGGACAGCTTCTTGGTGAGTTCGTCGATCTTCTCGGCCTGCGACTCGATCTGTTTCTGGTACTGGGCTTCCTGCTGGGCCGATTGGGCGAGCATTTTGAGGAGGTTGAGGCTGGACTGCTCGGCGGTCTTGAGGGCCTCGTCGCGCTCTTTGGTCAGGGTTTCGATTGTCTTGTTTAGCTCAGAAATTTGTGTTTTTGAGGCGCTTTCGAGAGTTGCGAGGCGGGTATTGGCCGCTGCCAGTTCGGTTTGTGCGGTGGTGAGGTCCTGTTTGGCGGCCGCGAGCTTGAGTTCGAGATCCTGGCATCGGGCCTTGGCGGCCTCGGCGTCGGCGCGAGCCTGATCGCGTTCTTCTTTTATCTTGCTGCAGCCGGGGGCGATGAGGCAGGAAACAAGAATCAGCGCCAGCATGGCGGTTTTTTGCGTCTTCATGCGGTATCCTTTCATGTTTGCGTTGTCTTTGCCGGAATGTGATTGTACCGTGCGCCATGGCCCGGCGGCAAGGGGGTTTGTCGGGCGACTTGCGGAGATTCTGCGGGGGTCTGCGCCGATTGTGCGAGGTTTGTTGGTGTGCGCGTATTTGCGGCCAAGTGAGTGTTAGATGTCCTGGCGCAACGTCGTATAATGGGGCGGCACGTGGCAGCGGCAGGAAGTGTGCGTCCATGATTTTGGAGGTTTGGGTGTGGAATAGGGTGGGGATAAGGTGGAACCGGCGGGTTTGAAAAAGCGGTTCGTTTGAAGTAGACTGATGTGCAGGATGCACAGGCTTTATGAGTACAGAGACGTGCTCTGACTGAAAACGGGTGACTGTCCCTATTATTGATGGAGGATTTGTTATGTTGCGGATGAGTGGGCTACTGGCGGTGAGTGCTGCTGTTTGCGGGCTGCTGTTTGCGGCGGGGGCAGATGGTGCTACGCTGGCTCGGGATGGGGCGGCTGCTTCGGTGATTGTTGTGGGGGCGGATGCGTCGGTGGCGGTGAGGCATGCGGCCAGCGAGCTGCAGCGGTTTTTGGGGGAGGTTACCGGAGGGGAGTTTGCGGTTGTTGGGGAGTTGTCGTCGGAGAAGACGAATATTGCCGTGGGGGCGGCGGCTGCGAAGCTGGTTGATCCCGGGTTCAGCGTGGAGGGGTTGGGGGCTGAAGGGATTGTTGTTCGGTCGGGGGATGGATATCTGATATTGGCGGGGGGTGAACCTCGGGGGACTTTGTATGCGGTGTATACATTTCTGGAGGACGTGGTCGGGTGTCGGTGGTGGTCGTCGAAGGTGAGCACGATACCGAAGAAGCCGACGTTGGAGGTGGCGGGGGTGGATATACGTTATGTGCCGGCCTTGGAGTATCGGGAGACGTTCTGGACGGATGCGTTCGACGGGGACTGGGCGGTGCGAAACAGGTCGAACGGCAACTCGGAGCGTCTGGATGCGGCGCGGGGCGGGAAACATACGTATGAGGGGTTTGTGCATACGTTCTATGCGCTGATCCCGCCGGCGAAGTATTTCGATGCGCATCCTGAGTGGTTCAGCGAGATCAAAGGGGTGCGCAAACATGAGCATGCGCAGTTATGTTTGAGCAACGAGGAGATGCGTGCGGAGTTGGTGAAGAATCTCAAGGAACGGCTGCGGCGAAATCCGGCGGCGACGATTGCGTCGGTGTCGCAGAATGACTGGTACGGGTTCTGCACGTGCGCGAAGTGTGCGGCCGTGGACGCGGAGGAGGGTTCGCAGGCGGGGACGCTGCTTCGGTTTGTCAACGCGGTGGCGGAGGAGATCGAAGAGGAGTTTCCCAACGTGGCGATCGATACCTTGGCGTACCAGTACACGCGAAAGCCGCCGAAGCTGGTCAAGCCCCGCAAGAACGTAATTGTGCGGCTGTGCAGTATCGAGTGTTCGTTCAGCAAGCCATTAGCGGATGAGCGGAATGCGGCGTTTCGGGACGATATTGTGGGGTGGTCGAAGATCTGCGATCGGCTGTATATCTGGGATTATACGACAAACTTCTGTCATTATTTCCGGCCGCACCCGAATCTGCGGGTGTTGGGGCCGAACGTGCGGTTTTTTGTTGAGCACGGCGTGAAGGGGATATTCGAGCAGGGGGCGTACACGAGCGTGGGGGCGGAGATGGCGGAGCTGCGGGCGTGGGTGCTGGCGAAGCTGCTGTGGAATCCTGAGGCGGACGAGCGGGCGCTGATTCGGGAGTTCCTGCAGGGGTATTATGGGCCGGCGGGGGAGCACGTGGGGCGGTATCTGCGGGTGATGCATGAATCGGTGGAGGCGAGCGGGTATTATCTGCCGTGTCTGCCGTGGGGGGCGGGTCGGCCGGGCTTTTTGACGGCGAAGGCGCTTGCGGAGGGGTGGGGGCATTTGAAGGCGGCTGAGGCGGCGGCTGCCGGCGATGCGGCGATAGTGGAGCGGGTGAAGATGGCGCAATTGCCGGTGATGTATGCGTACTTGCAGCATTGGAAGGAGCTGCGCGAGGAGGCGCGGGCGGCCGGGGTGGATTGGCCGTTGGGGGAGTCGCCGGATGCGGTGGGGGAGGCGTTCATGGCGGTGGCCAAGCGCAACGGGGTGACGCGGCTTTGCGAATGGCAGGACGGGTACGGGCTGGTGGAGGAGGCGGTGAAGCGGGCGCGGCAGTAAGAGGCGGAGGCGTCAATGAATCTCGAATCTCTAATTTTGAACTACTAAACAAACGCTAATAGCAAAACTCGAATATCCAAATGAGCCTTGGTGCGCGGGACGCGCGCGGCGTGCGCCTGCGGCAGACGAAATCTATTATGCGGATAGATCGAGGGTGAAGGCCGCCCTGCACTGCACAGAGAAATCGGGTGCCTGTCCCTATTATCTGGCGGGGGAAATCAGGCGGCTGTCCGTGGTTTGGGGGTTGAAGGTTGGGGCGGGATTTGTATCATGGGGCGTCAGAATTGACTGTTTTTGAGTGTTAGGGAGTGAATTGATGCCGATATTTGAGTACAAGTGCGGAAAGTGCGGGCGGGTGGAGGAGGTTCTGCAGAAGTCCGCGGAGGTTTTGCGGAAGGTGTGCCCGGACTGCAAGGGGCGGATGGAGAAGCAGTTTTCGAGCTTTTCGGTGGGGGTGAAACAGCCGGGCGGCGCGAGCAAGTGCATTTCGTGTACGGATCGCGGCTGTCCGCATGCGGGCGGGCTGGATTGAGTGCCGGATGCGGTGATGCGGCGGGTTGGCATCGGCGGGGGAGGTGTGGAGTGAAAAACCTGCAAAAATGAGTCCCGGTCCCTTTAGTTTGGAAGACAGGAATGGATAAAGGCTGTTACGACCATAACGCGATTGAGAAGAAGTGGCAGACATACTGGGAGGCGCACAAGACGTTCAAGACGTGGGAGCCGGTGAGTGTCGATCCGGCCAGCCCGGTGAACGATTCGAAGCCGAAATACTACGTGCTGGATATGTTTCCGTATCCGTCGGGGCAGGGGCTGCATGTGGGACATCCGGAAGGGTATACGGCGTCGGATATCGTTGCGCGATACAAGCGGATGAAGGGGTTCAACGTGCTGCACCCGATCGGGTGGGATGCGTTCGGGCTGCCGGCGGAGCAGTATGCGATTCAGACCGGGACTCGCCCGCGCGAGACGACGCAGAAGAACATTGCGAACATGCGGCGGCAGATCAAGTCGTTGGGGTTTTCCTATGACTATGATCGGGAGGTGGATACGACCGACCCGAACTACTACAAGTGGACGCAGTGGATTTTTCTGAAGTTCTTCAACAGCTGGTTCGACGAGGAGGCCCAGAAGGCCAGGCCGATCGAGGAATTGCCGGTGCCGGAGGGGCTTACCGGCGAGGCGCGGCGGAAATACATCGACGATCATCGGTTGGCCTATGAGTGCGAGGCGCCGGTGAACTGGTGTCCGGCGCTGGGGACGGTATTGGCCAATGAGGAGGTGGTGGGGGGCCTGAGCGAGCGCGGGGGACATCCGGTGATTCGCAAGCCGATGCGCCAGTGGATGCTGCGGATTACGAAGTACTGCGAGCGGCTGTTGGCGGGGCTGGATGAGGTGGACTGGCCGGAGTCGATCAAGAAGCTGCAGCAGGACTGGATCGGCAAGAGCATAGGGGCGGAGGTCGATTTCAAGGTCGAGGGGCAGGACGATGTGATTCGGGTGTTCACGACTCGGCCGGACACGCTGTTCGGGGCGACGTATATGGTGTTGGCCCCGGAGCATCCGTTGGTTGACGTGATTACGACGGAGGAACGGAAGGCGGCGATTGCGGCGTATCGGGAGGAAGCGGCGAGGAAGAGCGACCTGGACCGGACTGATCTGGCCAAGGAGAAGACGGGGGAACCGACGGGGGCGTATGCGATTAACCCGGTGAACGGCCAGCGGATTCCGATCTGGATAAGCGATTACGTTCTGATCAGCTACGGGACGGGGGCGATCATGGCCGTGCCGGCGCATGACGATCGGGACTGGGAGTTTGCCAAGGAGTTCAACCTGCCGATTGTGGAGGTGGTGCGCGCGCCTGAGCCGGTGGAGGGGTGTTTTACGGGCGAGGGGACGGCGATCAACTCGGGGGAGTTCACTGGGCTGCCTACCGCGGAGTTCAAGCTGCGGATTACAGAGTGGTTGGAAGCGCGGGGGCTGGGCAAGCGGGCCGTCAATTACAAGCTGCGCGACTGGCTGTTCAGTCGGCAGCGGTACTGGGGGGAGCCGTTTCCCCTGGTGCATGCGGATGGGGAGGTGGTTGGGCTTGACGAGAGCGAATTGCCGCTGACTTTGCCGGACGTGGAGGATTACAAGCCGGCCGGGACGGGTGAGCCGGCGCTGTCGAAGGCCAAGGAGTGGGTGAATGTGACCTTGCCGGATGGTCGCGCGGGGGTGCGGGAGACGAATACTATGCCGCAGTGGGCGGGGAGCTGCTGGTATTACCTGCGGTACA
>ERZ795051.1149-NODE-1149-length-35817-cov-5.858285_pt1 | contig 35817 bp, 28 predicted proteins | sample MGYA00375135_ERZ795051 | MGnify/ENA primary metagenome ERZ795051 (study PRJEB30180, sample SAMN05720222) | activated sludge metagenome | isolation source: Anaerobic digester | place: Japan | collected 2015-05-26 ... | reverse complement strand
ATTCATAGTATGACCATTCAGGTCAAGCACCTTGTCTGTTGTGATATTTATAGTTTCCCATGGGTCACGCTTACGTTCATCATGGTCATCATCCGCAGCAAGAGAAATATAGGTGTAATCCTCATCTGTGGATTCAAGACAGGTCCTGAGAGAGTAGGGAGAGATATAATTCTTGAATTCCGTTCTCCAATCATCATCCCATACTCTGATATTAGTAAAGTTGAATAAGTTTGAAGCTATCCTTTCTGAAGAAGACTCTTTGTTCGGATTATTGTTACAGGTCCAGTAATAGACCGGCTTCCATTTGATCCTGTCGTAATTATCCTGTACATAGGTTTCAGTGTGGATATTATCAAAGTACATATTCTTCAATGCTTCTTCGGCAGAGATCGCACTCTGATCGAAATCAATAGTAAGATCAGTTACATCTTCATCTGCGGAAGCGGCTGTTGCCGTAATGATACGCTCCGGAAGATAAGACAGCATCGAAAAAGACATCATGCACGCTGTAAGCATAGAAAGACTTTGCTTTAGTATGTGTTTCATCTTCTGATTCCTCGCTTTCATAGTTTTTTGGAGACCTGAGTTATCTCGGTCACATCGTTCTCATCTCTTCACCGGCAGAATAACAAGGCGTCCTTTGATCTGCCGCATATCCATGTCCTGTGAATCGATAAATGTTCCTTTCCCTTTCCATAGCTATTTCATTTACACCATCCCTTTCTTCTCCTGTCTGTTGTTCTTCCACATAACACTTCATATCGGTATTTCGTGATCCGGTATCAGCCTGTTTTTTCTTTTTTCAGTCACATAGTTGATTTTTATGTTAAATCTGTTAACCGAACACGCAAGATAGTGTCACCATAATAGTATCATAATAAATAACACGGTACATGACCCAAAAGGCTCATTTTTGTGCCAAAATTCTTTCAACATTTTTGTACAAAACAGCAATGATAATCGTGATGCTCATACAGAAGGTGTACGACAGTTAATTAACATATACCTTCTATATGAGCATCACGATTACTCATCAGCCTTGTTGTTTATGACCAGGCCGCCGCTTCTTGCTCTTATAGCGAGCTGTAAGCGGCTTTTGAAGCCGGTTTTCACAAGCATATCCGAGATATGTCTTTTTACTGTGCTGGCAGACATATACAGCCTTTCGCCGATCTCCTTGTTGGATGCGCCTGTCACCAGTTCCCGCAGCACCTCGATCTCGCAGTCTGTCAGCTCTGTGCTGACGATGTTTCCGAATCTGACTGCCGGGACTCTCATTGGATAAACAGATTCTCCCGCCATTGTCCTGTCCATTATCTCAAGCAGGGGCTGCTCCTGTATCTCCTTGTACCAGAAGCTGTCAACGCCTATCTTTTTTGCCCTGTCGATGTATGAGACCTCCGGCATTGACGTCACAAGGAGTATCTTTATATCGGAGCGATGCTTCTTTATCTCCTCAGCAGCGTCAAGGCCGTCCTTTCCGCTGCCCATCACCACATCCATGATAGCAAGGTCTATCTTTGTGCTGAGACATATCTCCACAGCCTCCTCGGGAGTTTCAGCCATTCCTGCTATCTCATAATTATCTGAGGCTCTCACAGCCACCTCAAACATCTGCCGCACCATTTTCTGGTCATCGGCTATCAGTATTCTATATGCCATTTCAATTCCTCCTCTATATGCTCAGGCATCTTCAGTACCATCTCAAACTGCGGTGTGAAATTTATCTGTATTGATCCGCCTATGCTCTCGATACTCTTCCTGAGATTTACAAGACCGCCGCTCTCTTTCGCATCCGCATCGGGACGTCTGCCGTTATTGGTGAACCTAAGGATGTATCCCTCCGGAATTTTCTCTGATGAGATATATGCGGTATCACCCTCGGCGTGACGGAGCACATTAGTAATGTGTACGGTTATAGCTGAATCCACAATAGGGATCAGCTTATCACTCACAGGCAGCTCACCGTTCAGTTCAACATTTATACCAAGACTTTTTGCGTGCTGCATGGTGACAAAGTATGGATGCTGCCATTTCTCACTCTCCTTGTTTTTCAGCAGGGAAATATTTCTGTGCCAGAGCAAAAGCATTTCCTGTTTGTCAACTTTATCAGGCGAGATAAGGTACTGTTTTGTCATGAGCAGAGTTTTACCGAAGCTGTCATGGATCTGTATTTTTATCTGCAAGGTCTCCCTGTCCATAATAATGTACTGTATCGTGGAGTTTAGAGCCTTTAAACGTGCGTTTATGCTGCCTGCCTTCTTTTGTTTTTCTTTCAATTCAGCGGTAAGGCGGTATTCCTCTGTTATGTCGCAGGCCATAAGCTCATTTATGGGCTCATTGTCAAGTTCTGTCTTGCGGAGTGAAAAGCTGAACGCCGAACCGTCCTCAAAACACACAACAGGAGCGTCTCCGCCTTTTATACTATATGGAGTCTCACCGCTGGAAATTTTCTCCCAGAAGCTCTCTGCATCGGAGATATTGCTGCCTATAAGCTTTCGTGCTATGCTGTCCATTTTCAGGTTCACCAGCTTTGTCAGTCCGCCGTTCCAGTAGAAGCATATCCCCACAGGAAGCTGATCCATACACTCCTTTATGGACATAAGGTCGATGTTTTGATATCTCTTCTTAATGGAGCCGACAAACTCATAAACAGCAGCTGCGGTCAGCACAGTATCTATCAGAAATACAACTGCCGCAGGAAGCTCAAGCAAAAAGCCGCTTTTCATTTTCATCTGATACAAAAAGGACTGGATAAGTATTAACGTGAGCAGTGTTTCCGATAATGAGAGTATTATCCGATACAGCTTTTTGTCCAGGACAAGATGCAGAATTACATCAAGAAAGAATACACACTCGACCAGAAACATCCATAGAATAAGTACACTCCTCTGGCTTTCACCAAGGGATATGAAACTACTCATTGTCTTCACCCCCTATGGAAAGAGTGAAGTGCCGGATGTCATCCTCTACATATGAAGTAAGTTTCAGATCAGCAGAATGGACTGTGATGTCAGCGGCTAAGTCCACAGCATCAGATTCAACAGACATAATTACATTTTCCGCGGGCATTATTGTTACCGAGAAGGCGCTTACATTATCAAGAGATGACTCGATAACAGCTTCAAATACATCATATGCTGCTATTACCTGATCTGACGGCAGCAATTTCGTACCGCCTTTTACCAGCTCACAGTCGATGCCGAGAAATCCCATAAACTCAAAGCTCTCATTTATGGAAAGGTACAGTTCATCCGTTGAGATATCAGGGCGGTTGTCTGCGATCAGCATAAGATTGGAGCAGCGCTTGACATATGTTCCGAGGAGCAGACCGATCTTCATCCTATGATCGAATTCATCATTCTCATTCAGCGCCTCATCTATTTCCAGAAGCTGAGGATAAGTATGCAGGGTAATATTATTGTACAGCCTGTTCTGAGTTTCATATCTTGCTTTTTCGGCAGCAACACGGTTTTCCTCATCAATGAGGACATTTTCCTCCTCAATCTGTTCTGTAGCCTCTTCTATTGCGCCGTTTATCCGGTTGATAGCGGAGACGTTTTCGCTCCATATCACACTTCCGCCTTTTATTGTGAATGTCTTGATTCTGTAATCTTCTTTGTCAGCCGTATCAGAGTATTCGCTTGAGCGGCAGATTTCCTCACCGCCTGCATTTTTCAGCACAGCATTGATGCCGGAACGTTCAAAAAGGGCATTGTATCCCGTGTTGGAGGGGATAAGCCCTATTTTTATGCAGCCCTCCCAAAGTCCTATGAAAAGAACGACGTATGCTTCCTGAATGTTATATAACTTGACACCTGATACGGTCGGTGACTCTCCGCAGGCAAAGAAAACTACCATAAAGAAGATACCGATAGCTGAGAAAACAATGGGTATATACCAGTATTTCCGGCACTGTGACAATCTGCACCGTTTTATGAGGATGATATACGAGTTTATTGTCATAGCAAGCGACCATATCAATATCACATAGTATAGCCAATTGTACACAGCACGGGTGTTTATATCATTCTCATTCACTAAACTCAGTACAAAGTGGTGAAGGTCATTTGTAAGTGCGCCAAGCATAAGGAACCCTGAGATGCCCCATTCAGCTTTCAGAACAGGCGACATTCCGGCATTCTCGCCTTTCCCCACATAATAAGCTGCACTCAAACTCATCATCGGCATCGTTATGTACGGGACATAGTAGAAATACCAAAGATACCGGCAGATCAAAGGAGAATTGATAAACAGATCATATCTGCAAAAACGTATCACGAACAATACTAACAGAGACACTGCTACAGCAATGATATTCCGCCTTATTTTTTTATGAACGATGCGCCAGGCAACAGTTGATGCCCACGCAATGATAAAAAAGCAGTAGAGTATCGATGACAAACCGGTAATGTATGGAGAGAAATGCATGAGGATATTTGCCAGAGCGATTAAAAAAATGATATTATAAAAGCGATGGAGTAATTTCTCTCAAGCCTGCTCATATGAAGCATAGGCTATCCTCCTTGCTGTTTTTATTTTATTATATTTTAACATATAAAGCGGTCATAGTCAATGCTCATTATGCGGTTTCTTCCGGACCTGGCTCGTTTGGTCGATGTGATGTAATATACGCTGCTTTTGCAGAGACTTTCCGCCAACAGCTTTATCTGCCATTATGTATCCTATCCCCAAATTCAATGTCATGATCAATGACAATCTCTTCCTTGTATGCCCCGTCATTTTCACCAATCTGCAACTATTTGCGGCAAAGTTATTGACATTGCGCTATTGCTAAGGTATAATGTAAATATCGCATATGAAACTGTAATTGTCACAATTTGTGACATAAATATATCAGGAGGGTCAATATGAAACATCTATCTCTTAAACTTTTAGCAGAGACTGTCATCAGCAGAAGAAAGGCTCTGGGGCTCTCCCAGAACGCCCTTGCTGAAAAGACCGGTATCAGCCGCACCATGTTCACCAGACTGGAACAGCAAAACTTCAGCCCTTCCGTTGATCAGCTCCTTGCACTGTCCCAGGTACTTGATTTTGACTGCAAAGACCTGTTTGAAGACGATGAAGCTGAGACAGCCTCAGTCGAGCGCAAGAAGATCGCTGTAGCCGGTACAGGCTATGTCGGACTGTCCCTGGCAGTTCTTCTCTCACAGCACAACGATGTGACCGCTGTTGACATCGTTCCCGAAAAGGTCGAGAAGCTCAACAACTGGATCTCTCCTATACAGGATGACTACATCGAGAAATATCTTGCAGAGCATGAAGAACGAAAGCTTTCTCTCAAGGCTACAACTGACGGCGAGTCCGCATACAAGGACGCTGACTTCATTATCGTTGCAGCTCCTACGAACTACGATCCTAAGACCAATTTCTTTGACTGCTCTGCTGTTGAATCAGTGCTTGAGCTCATTAAAAAAGTAACTGCTAAAAAGAAGAATAAGCCAACTATCGTTATCAAGTCAACTATCCCTGTCGGTTACACCGCACAGGTGCGTGAAAAGCTGGACATGGACAACATCATTTTCAGCCCTGAGTTCCTCCGTGAATCCAAAGCGCTCTACGATAACCTCTACCCCAGCCGCATAATCGTCGGTTCTGACGAGAAAAACACTGACGCTGCAAAGACCTTTGCTGCACTTCTTCAGCAGGGAGCTGTCAAGACAGATATCCCCATACTGTTCATGGCCACTACAGAAGCTGAGGCCACAAAGCTCTTCGTAAACACATATCTTGCCCTCCGTGTCAGCTACTTCAATGAGCTAGACACATATGCAGAGGTAAAGGATCTTAATACCGCCAGCATAATCAAGGGCGTATGCCTTGATCCCCGTGTCGGCGACTACTACAACAACCCGTCTTTCGGCTACGGCGGATACTGCCTGCCAAAGGATACCAAACAGCTCCTTGCTAACTATCAGGACGTTCCGCAGAACATGATGACCGCTATCGTCGAGTCCAACAGAACAAGAAAGGACTTCATTGCCGACCGTGTGCTTGAAATGGCAGGCTGCTATAACTATGCAAACAATAATCAGTTTGACAGCGGCATGGAAAAGCAGGTCGTTGTCGGTATATACCGCCTGACTATGAAGTCGAACAGCGACAACTTCCGCCAGTCCTCTATCCAGGGCGTAATGAAGCGAATCAAGGCCAAGGGCGCAACTATCGTCATATATGAGCCGACACTCGAAAACGGAAGCACCTTCTTTGGCTCACGCATCGTCAATGACCTGAAGAAGTTCAAGAAAATGTGCGGATGCATCGTTGCAAACCGCTACGACTCCATTCTTGACGACGTATCAGAAAAGGTCTATACAAGAGATCTTTTCCAGAGAGATTAAAGTTTATACCGCCTGCACTCTGCATTTTAAGCTTAACAGCGTTTTTTCGCTGGAGCCACGCAGTCTGCAGGCTTTTTTATCAACAGACAGCTTCCGAAAAAGGTAATATCCATCACTTTTTTCTGAAAAAAATTTTTATGAGATCATACAAGTTTGCCTCAGAAAAAAGCCTGATATTCAGCCGTTATAATGTTGAAAAATAGTTGACACAACAGCAAAAAAATGGTATAATAAAGAAAAACAATAAATTCATATCTTCCGGATAGGATTTATAACTTTTGGCTTCAATAAAATCATACATGATCCATGTGCTTTTGCCGTAACAGACCGGCAAGGATCCGCTGTGATCCGGCAGACAGCAGTTCTGCTTTACCCTTTCGATCAGCTCATCGCTGATACAAGCACATACTATGGGCGAGTATTCTCCTATAGCGTGCTTTGCCGCCTTATCACAGCATTAGCTTAACAGGTTCATAACAGTTTTTGGCTGATATGATATATGAGTGATAAACCACTCAGGCAAAAAAGGATGGAGGAGGAGTTGCCAAAGAGTGAGTACAGCAAGTAAAGAGCACATTGCAGTCCAGGGCAAGGGTTACCGCATTTTCTCGATTGTGCGGACAGTCCTGATTTATCTGCTGGCTTTGGTAATCGTTATTGCAGCGGCTTTCTTTGTAACCGACAAGAGTTCAAGCAAATCGCTGTTCGGCTTTCGCTATTATACTGTTCTGACGGATTCAATGGCGCCGGAGTTCAAAAGCGGTGATATGGTCTTTGTAAAGGTCAAGAAAGCCGATAAAATCGAGAAAGGGGACATTATCACATTCAACCCGTCATCAGGAGGCGATGCTTACCTGACGCACAGAGTAGTTGAAAAGCTCCCCGACTATAAAGGCACCGGTGTTACCTGCTTTCGGACAAAGGGTGATGCCAACGATTCAGAAGATCCTTTCGTGATAGACGAGGACAGAGTTATCGGCACTGTACAGTTTCATCTGCCGAAATTCGGCTACGTTCTTCGTTTTGTTCAGCTCAGATGGTACTTCATCGTGCCTCTGATCGTACTGCTGTTTGTTTTCCTCGAACTTATGCGGCGGTACTTTGAGCTCAGGAGCGCTGATGCGGAAGGAGCTCCGGATGTAGAGTCCGAGCAAGAAAAGAAAAACGATTAGGAGGTTTATTATGGCAAATAAGAAGGAAAGATCTTCAAAGGAAAAACGAGTGCTGATCGCTTCACTGATCATCGCTGCAGTAATGATCGGAGGATCAACTTTTGCGTGGTTCACCAGCAAGGATGAGGTAACTAACCGCCTTTCTGCATCCAGTGACTACGGCGTAGCTATCACCGAGGATTTCACTCCTACAGAAGACTGGACACCAGGCCAGGAGATCAATAAGGATGTTTCTGCTGTTAATACAGGTAATGTAGATGCTTTCGTCCGCCTTGGACTGTTGAACGACGCAGCTATGAAGGTAAAGGGTACAGGTGTTGCACCTGCCGCTTTTGATGCTTCAAACACAGATCTCGTTGAGCTTAAAAAAACAGGCTTCAACAGCTAATACCACTGAAGGCGGCAATGCTGTCAGCAACAATGCAAACGAAGTTACTCTGCTTCAGGCAGGCGGTACTCTCGTCATTGCAGCCGGACAGGCCGTATCTCCGTCTGATGCTTGGAATGTCCGCTCCGGTGATGACGGCGTGAATTCTGCTACTCCGGACTACTCCGGCTCAGGCCAGTTTGATCCCGCTGTAACAAAAACTGTGTCGGATCCTACAAAAACCTACGCAGAAAAGTACGGAAGCGGCGTGTACATATTCCAGCGTACAATTTATGAGACAGACGGAAATGCTACAAAGTATTCCGGTTACTACTATGATGCAGACCACGGTAAATTCTACGCTCTTGAGACTCAGCCGGGCACAGTTTATCTGCCGGACGGTTCTGTTACAGTAACAGAAGACGCTAACGGTGTGGTTACAGCTTCCGTTGGTGAGGCAGTTAAGCTCGCTGCAACAAAGGCTGTTACTATCTCAAACAGCGGTTCAACTCCTGCATTCAGCATCGCATGGATGAAGGACGATACCACAGCAGCTGCTGCGAATAAGTCCGATGCCAAGATCATCCGTCTGACTTATGTGGGCGACGATGATGCATCCGCTGACAAGGCTCTCGATGATATAATCATCGACATCAACCTTGCTGACGACTGGAAAGAAAACTGGACTTACAAGGCTGCTACAAGCGACAAGATCGACGGCACAAACGACATCGGATATTTCTTCTACAACAAGATCCTTGCTTCCGGTGCTACTACTGAAAAGCTGGTCGACAGTGTTACGCTTAACAAGGCTGTAACACAGGACGCTTATAAGGAGCTCGTTTATGATCTGACTGTTGTTCTCGACAGCGTTCAGGTAACACCTGACGAGGCTAAGACCAACGAAAGCATGGTTACAGGCGTAAATGATTCTTCATGGGGCGCTACAGCAGCATATGATGGTACTGATGTAAGCTGGACATGATACATGACATCAAATCATTAACATAATTAAAGGAGGGAGGCTGGCAATGAGTATTAAACGAATGTTTACCGCACTCAGCGCAAGCCTCCTCCTACTTAATTCTGTTACATCGATGACAGCTTTTGCGGAGGTTGCTTTACCAGAAGGTGCGGTGAAGGGACTTCCGGAGAAGCTGACCGCAATGGATTCTGACGGCAATGTTGTCAGCTCAGATACCGGCGAATACTTCTTTCATGTTGAAAACATGAGCTACGGCGTGACCTACACCAAAGATGTGCAGCTCATGAACCTGCGTGACGATAAGTCCTACCACATCTACTTCTACGTTGAACCGCTCTTCAAGCAGGGCGAGATTGACCTTGAAGAAGGCTGTGACTGCACATTCTGGCTGGACGGCCAGGAGGTCTATAAGGGGAAAGTTACCGGCAAGCCCGATGACGGTTATATCGACCTGACTGAAAATGTGCTTGACTGCGGACTTTATGCCTCCGGCGATTCCCATACGCTGAAATGCTCAGTAGTGTGGAACGACCTGAACGTTCTTGTGGGAGTGGACAACGGTCACAGGCTCGTGGATATCAACGGCGAACACGTTCTGGTCGGCAATGCTCAGTCCGGCCATGTGGAGGGCGAGATAGAATTCAAATGGATATTCTATGCGGCTGTCGATGAGGAATATATTCCTCCGAAAACAGGACTTTTCCCCACAAGTAATAAATTCTGGATAAACGCAATTGCTGCCCTTGCAATAATGACCGGCGGAATGATACTGCTTTTGTTCTTCAAAAAGCGTGAAAAACAAAAGCATGAGCCGCAAGATGAAATGCCATGAAGAGCAAGGTGATATTTGTTATCATTATCATTTTGATATGTGCCGGAGCATACTGCGGCTACAGGTACTATCACGATGATATCCTTCCCGAGAAGGCTGTCGATGATGCAAACAGTGAGCAGATGGAGCTGTTCAGTCAAGTCAGACCGGAACATGATCCCGACGGCAGCGATCCACTGAAAAAAGCGGAAGAAGTCAATCCGGCTGTTGTCGGATGGATAACAATAGACGGTACCCATATCGATTACCCGATCTGTCAGGCTGATGATAACGATTTCTACCTCCATCACGGCTTTGACGGAGAGCTTAACAATGAGCTGGGCTGTCCGTTCCTCGACTATCGCTGCGAGAATGATTTCAGCGGCTTCAATTCTATCGTGTACGGTCATCATATGTCACAGCAGCGGATGTTTGCTGATATCGCTTTATTCAAGGATAAAGCTTTCCTTCAGTCTCATCCGTCAGGTACGCTGACTATGAAGGACGGCGAACACAGCGTCCGTTTCTTCGCATATATGAATACAACGAACACTGCTCCTACTTATCATGCGGTGTTTCTGAGCAAGTCCGAGAAAGAGGAATATATCGACTATATCTTCTCGGACGCACAGTATACAGCAGCTTTCACTTCCGATGAGCTTAAAGAACGGGATGATCTTCATCTCCTGCTACTCTCAACCTGCACCTACGAATTTACCGATGCAAGAGGTATCCTTATCGGAGTTATCGATCAAATATAATAACAGAGTCTATCCCCCATGATACTCTGCTGATTTTTTCATAATTATAACAGATCTAATCTGCACACATATATATTAACAGATACGATAAGGGCATGAAGTCAGTATGCTTCCGCCCTGAAGCCGCACTTGATTCTTATGGGGGAATTGGGTGCGTTTTTATGTATGCATCCGTCAGCCATGACAGTATCTGGTAAAATAATGATGTGCAGTATAATGAAAAGGGAGCTGCTTATGCAGCGATATTATGGCGAGAAAGATATTTAATACAATATATGAGATACTATCAACGATAGTAATAACCATTGGTATCATCCTTATAGTCCTCTATTTATGCGGGATACGGTTCTATCATGTCAGATCAGGCTCAATGGGAGATCAGCTCCCCGTAGGCTGCGTCTGCTTTGTCAGTACATACAGTAAATTTGACAATATAGAGACCGGTGATATCATCTCCTTCAAGGTAGATGACGATACCTTCGTCACCCACAGAGCGATCAGCGTCACAGCAGAAGGGATACATACCAAGGGTGATGAAAACAATACCGAAGACCCGGATGTGGTAACGGAAAATAATTACATCGGCAAGACCGTTTTTGCCCTGCCCAAGGTCGGTGAGCTGTTCGGTTTTTTCAAGACGACAGCCGGAAAGATCACCATTGCGGCCGCACTGCTCCTCTTGTTTATAATGGGCAGGATGTATAAGAAAAAAGACAACAGCGGAGCTGATACCGCTGACAATTAAGCTTATCCCAGAATGTCTGAAGGAAAGGAGTGATCTCTGTGAATGCTATATACCTGAAAGCAAACAATGCCCTGCATAGGATATTTCACGGCAGCAAGCGCCAGAAGATCACTGCTGCTGCGGCATTTTTCATTGTTTATATCCTGCTCCTGTCAGGCATCTTTTCATATTTTCACAGCCAGGATTCCGCTACAAACAGAATGGACGGCAAAAGCGGCGACATCCTGCTCCTTGAGCCGGAGTGGGACCGCACCGGCGAATCAATGGCTCAGGCCTCTGAGCCGGGCATGATGATCCCGAAGGATCCCTACGCTATGAATAACGGTCAGGTAGATGAGTATATCAGGCTGCGCATGACTGTCGTTCCAAGGACATTTGTACCGGGCAATGACACTTACAACAGCAATTACGATGACACGAATGATCCCCAGCTTGCCGGAAGAAGGCTGAATCTTATCCTTGATTCCATAACTATGAACAACGGAACTCCTTCAACAGATGACGATCTGCCGCTGTTTGATATGGATACCACCGGCGAGCCCCATACATGGACTATAACAAAATGCAATAATGAAAATTATATACTGGATATCGTCACAAATACTGATGGGACTGTCTGCTACGATTTCTATTTTACCGGCGGAGATGCTGAGAATATGAAGATTGTATCGCCCGGCGATCCCACAGATAAGCTGTTCGATTATATCAGCATACCGATCTACAAGAAAGATTATCTCGGCGTATTCGATCAGAAATACGACATAACTCTTGTAGCACAGGGAATACCTGCCTCGAATTATCCGAACGGGCTCACTGTCCATGACATAACCGATTCCGAAGATAATGTGATAACACAGGGTGCGGTCAGCGCCTTCAAGGCTGAAGAGTAACAATTCTTTACATAACAGAATCTGATGAAAGGGAGATGACGTAATGTTTGATAATATTGTAAAAAGAACAGTCAGCCTGCTGTTTGCGGCAGCCCTGACAACGTCAAATATAACGTCGGTCTATGCGGAAGAGCTTGCCACAGAACCAACTTTTGCTGTCACAGAGGCTTCAACAGAGGAAATGACTACAGAAGCGGCAACTCAAACGGAAGCTGAGCTTACATATCAGATATTCGAGCTCTATCCGGACGAATATGCAGACGAAAAGGTCGTTACTCTGGACGGACTTATGCCTGAAGGTGCAGAGGCTTCAGCAGTTGATGTTTCCGATGAACACAGCGGTATTGCGGCTTATGATATCACTATCACAAACGGCGAAAACGAATATCAGCCGGACGCAGAAAATCCTATCAAGGTCGAAATAGTTGACCCGGTCATCACAGAAAACATCACCCTCTGGCATATCTGCGATGACGGCTCCAGAGAGCAGATCTTTGATTTCACCGCAGAAAATGGCAGGATCAGCTTTTTTGCTACCGGATTCAGTGTATACGAGATCGTGGATAATGTTATCAATGAACAGAGCGATTTCCTTACCAAGCTTGCTGAAAGAGGCGAAGAGGGCTTTTATGCATTTGTCACCTTCGATCCGCCAAACGGTTCCCGAGGTCCGTATTATTTTTCCGGCAGCACAATGGTCATCGACGATCAGGGCGGCAGACAGGGCTTTAAGCTCACAGCTAAAAATGATAAGGCAAGTGCTGTTAAACTGTACTTCAAGAAGGCAGAAGGCGACAATAACTTCTACATCTACATCATGGACGGCAGCACAAAAAAATACCTTTACTCAGATGTCACCGGAACCTATGGAAACAACGGCGGCTCAAACACTGACAGAGCTGCATTATATCTCGTTGATAATGAATCTGATGCAACTGTTTTCAAAACAGATGCCATCACATCAACAGGTCAGGTCAAGATCTATGCAACTCTCGTGCGGCCAAACAATACGACAGAAAAGTATTATTGGGTCGCTGATAATAAAAACAATATCCAGAGCGTCGTAGCATACAAAAACAGCAGCGATGCCAACTTAGCCTGGCTGACGATCTTCGAGGGTGAAGATGACCCGTATAAGCTCGACGGCAAGTCCTATGCCCTTATGAACTATCAGGGCGGAACCCTCGGTGAGGGCCTGATGGCCAACGATGATAATTCTGTTGAAATGCTCTCATGGGTAGTCCGCAGAGAAGGCGGAGGTACAGATACACTCTATGTTACAGAGGATATCGATGCCACGGTCTGGACCTTCCAGAACGCAGCTGAAGACCGGTATTTCATCTATACGATGATAAACGGCTCCCCGAAATACCTGAACATCTCAAACAGCAGCGTCACTGTCAGCGATACCCCTCAGGAGATCACTGTCCAGCCCAATAATGCAGGCAGGATCAAACTGACCGCAGATAACGGAAAATCCCTGACCTATGATAACAACAGCGATTCTTTCACAGCCGGCACCGGCTCGTACCTGGCTTTCGTACAGAAATCCACTATCGAAAATGAAGATCAGGTCACATATTCCGCAAAAAAGGTAAGCGTATACGAGGTACAGAACGGTGACAGCGTTATCGTATATACTCGTGTATGGAACACTGAAAAGGAAAGATATGACTTTTATGCCATTGACTGCGATGGCTCACTTGTCCCCTGCTTTGAACGAGGAGACGATATAATGTGGGTAGGCGGAAGGATCAACACCATGATGTGGGACTTCTCAGAGTACTACTGGGAAAACACTACTACCCCCAACAACTATTACGATCTGTACAATTCGTATTCCGGGCTGTATATCGCTCCGGACTATACACAGGGTACTATTCTCGATAGCGCCCCTATCGGCCTTAATCTTCCCGGAAGAAAAGGCGGCGAATATTACACCGATCTCCTGGCCTGGGACGATCCCAGCTATGCATACGCAGGTGTCAAGCCGCTGATCGATGAAAACCATGACGGCAATATCGAGGACAGCAGGATCGTTGCCAGCCGCCGTTCCAATGCGGAAACATTCTACTTTGCAACTGTTGTCGATCCCGATAAAAACCTGACAGTAGTCGATACTATCGATAATAACGACTACGGCATCAAAATGAAGATGATTGATTATCCGGCAAAGGCCAAGAATACTTCCCTTTACCCTGACAACAATGCACATAATATCCAGGATGTTGTCCTGGATGATTACACAAGCTCTCACAACAGATCAGCATTGCCGGGACTGCTGGCAACTAACCTTGAAACAGCAACGGATGAAAACGGCAATACTATTTATACCTACCCTAAAAATGCTGCCGGAGATCATTCGCTGGAAGAGCTGTTCGGCGATTCGGCAACTACTGTCAACCACCTTTTCGTTGACAGTATTTACGAAGCCAGCGGTTACTTTGAATATGACAGCTGCCAGAATTTTGCATCACTGAACCGGTCGACCGGCGACTTTACAGTATATAAGGAGCTGGGAACCACTGACGGCGACGGTGCTTACACCTTGAAGCACGGACAGTTCCTGCCATACGACACTATCACTGCCGGTAATTATTCAACAAGAAACCCTTCCAATCTGTACAGTGCCCTGGCAGACAGAAATGATCCAAATGCAGGTGTTCTGCCTGAGGATGATCCCCGTAAGTACGAAAGGCTACTCACTGTAGGAACAAGTCCGAATTACTATAACGGTATGGAGCTTGAAGCAAGCTTTGTACAGACTCCGAGCGGCAAGGACAACTGGAACCACGATATCATATTTGAATTCACCGGCGATGATGACTTCTGGCTCTATGTTGACGGAGAGCTGGTCATCGACTTAGGAGGAATCCATTCAGCTCTTGGCGGAAGTATCAACTTCGCTACCGGCAAGGTTGTCATAAACGGCCACGAAACTACACTGAAGCAGGTATTTATCGATAATTATACCTCAAGAAATCCCGATGCTACGCAGGAGGAGATCGATGAGTTCCTGGAATCCAAGAATTTCGGCAAACTTTCGGACGGTACCTTTGAAAATATATTCGACGATTATTCCTCCCACACCATGAAGATATTCTACATGGAGCGAGGCGCAGGCGCTTCAAATCTCCATATGCGCTTCAACCTCAGCTATGTTACTCCGGGTCATGTTATTCTGACAAAGCAGATCTCAGGTACTGAGGATCTGGATTTTGAACTGCTGGAATACCCTTACCAGATATGGTATAAAGACCAGACTAACGGCGAACCTAAGCTGTTGACCAATGACGACCAGCATATCAATGTAACCTATCAGAATTCCACAAAGAAGGTGGATTATCTGGAATCATATACACCGCCGGGCAGTGAAACATCCTATCCGTCAGTGTTCTTTATCAATCCACAGCGAAGCGCCGAGATACACTTCCCGGCAAACACTATAGAATACCAGATCATCGAATGCGGAATCAGCAATGATGTTTACGATAAGGTAAGCGTCAACGGCACAGCTGTGTCAATGGATTCTATCGGCCAATCCGGCAGAAGTACTATAGAGTCCGGCTGGATACAGGTATCGGAAAGAACAAATGTCACCTTTGACAACCATGTTGATCCGGCTTCGCTAAGAACGCTGTCATTCCAGAAAAAGCTCTTCGACGACACCTATGATATCGACTACAAGAACAGCCTGCCGAAAGAGCAGCAGAAGGCATATGAAGACAGCCATAAGATACTGCCCGAAGATGACCAGACCACTTTCTCATTCCGTCTGTATCTGTCTGACGGTGTTACCGGTGATCTTCAGCTGACAAATATGTACGAATACAACGTCACAGATCCTGACGGCTATTATTGCAGATGGGACGCTTCTCAGCAGAAGTTCATTTCTACAAATTTGTTAAAATCCGAGTTGGATGACGAGATATCTGCTATCAACAGCAATACCGAACTGACCGACCAGCAGAAGATCATCCAGAGGAAGGTCATCACTGACAGTATCCCCACATTTGAATCCTCAATGAACGGACAGATATCCAAGATTCCGGCATGGTATACAGTCCATGTACCGCATATTCCTGTCGGCGCAAAATTCAAGGTTGAGGAGAGAGATTCTTCCGCTGAAAGACCGATCGGATATGATTGTGTGGAATACGAACGTGTGGAGGGCTCGTATATTACAGATACAAGTGAGTCGGAGAACATCGGCTGGATCAAGAAGGAAGATTCCCCTCAGATGAACGTTATCAACCAGAGGGGCTTTGAGATCGAAGCCATAAAATCCTGGACAGACAAGGACTTTACCAAGTATCACGACTCGGTCTATATGGCGCTCTACGTTTACGACCGCAATAACGACGGAGAATATGTCGATCCGCAGCTTGTCCCCGGATTCATTAAACAGATAAAAGGCGGCAGCATCGACAGCGCCGACCAGACATCTGCAAGATTCTTTATGAAATCCCTTGGTACAGACAGCTTCGGCAACGCCCGTACTCTTGACAATTATGCTGTATATGAGGTGCAGCTCGTCAATCCAACTGTGGACGCAGACGGCAATGTAACAAGCTATGACAGCCTTACTCCTCTGTTCGACGGAAACAAAACTACTATCAGCGCTACCTCTAAAACCAATATCACTGATCAGATCTCTTACACCGTAAATTACACCAGGGGCGAAGTGACCTCCTCTTCAAGCCAGTTGGACAACACCCGTACAGATACTGTTACTAATACACGCTCGGGCGGTGTGGTCATATCACTTTATGATATGAAGGAGAGAAAGGAACTTCCCCTTGCAAACGGCAAATTCAAGCTTACAAGAGGAGATACGGATATCGGACTGTTCACTTCAGATGCTAACGGAAAGATCACTATCCTGTACGATTATGTGTTTGATACAGATTACGTTCTGACAGAAATAGCATCACCGACACATTATATCGGCCTGCCGAATCCGGTAACGTTCCAGATCCACAATACAGGAACTGATGAGGAGCCGATATATTCCGTCACATTATCCGGCAACGACAGCCACTGGGAGGACTGGGATCTCCCGGCACTTCCAGACGACGAATTTAATGCCTATATCAACGTATACAACAAGAATTTCACACTTCAGGCTCTAAAAGTCGACTCAAGAGATGCCTCACTGAAGCTGGAAGGTGTTCATTTTGCTCTGTACCGTGGAGTAAACGGTGTCGGAGGTATTGTAAAGGATTATCAGCCGCTTGACGGATATGAAGATCTTGTAACAGATGCAAATGGTGTCATCCCAAGGATAAACCAAAGTCTTCCTCCCGGAAAATATTTCCTTGAGGAAACTCAGTCCCAGGGCGGATACCGCAAAGCCGAGGACGTTGTATTCACGATCAGGAATGACGATATAGAGATCTACGGTATCACCGCAACGGATGCAAACGGCGTTATCACAAACCAGGACGGAGTGACGCTTACAAAAAATAACGGCGATGAATACGCCTGTACGATATCCATTCCGAATACTCTCGAACAAACAGACTACTTCTTCGATATCGAAAAGATAATCTTTGTCGACAAGAATATCCACAGCAGTGATACGGAACAGCGCTTCATCTTCAAGGTGGATCGTTTCAACGAGGGCACCACCGATTTCACCTCTGTTCCAACAGATACATTCTATGTTACACTGAGCTGCGGCCAGCAGATGGTATATACCGACGACAGCAGCATTACAGTGGGCGGCGAAGACTATAACTACAGCTTCTATCACAGCGACGACAATGACGCTTATCCGTATTCTTCATTCAGCGGAAGCGGCGACAATGTTGTAATCACTAAAACGTATCAGAATAACGGACGAACCGAGACCTATCCGATGCCTGCCCGTATACTTAACGGCAGACAAACTGTTCATGTTCAGAAGGACGGCATTTACCGTGTAACAGAAGTTACAGAATGGTCAGGAACAGACTATGACTTCTGGACGGGCTCCAACGTCTACAAGGGATACGGCACACCTATCGCACAGGGACAGGATGACGGCTCTGTTATCTTTTCAGTGACCGATGTCAGGGCAAATCAATTCGTAAATGACACGGATAATCTCTCGGGCCAGTACCGTCCAACAGCCAGCTTCACAAACAGTGAAACTGAATTTGCCTACCTCAGTTCACAGGCATGGGCGAAAAATATCATAAGATTTCAATAAGAAAGGAGGAGTGCTGAATGGGTAATAAGAAAAAAATCGCTGTTATTGCCAGCATTGCTGCTGTTTTGTTCATCGCTCCTCTGATCGCATTTACAGCAATGTACCACAGCAAGTCTAAAGGAAACCAGTTTTCCCCTGCTGAAGCAAATGTTCAGATCGAGGAAAAAGGGCACTCCGATGATACCCAGACTCAGACCTATACATTCCCGGATACCACTGACGCAAACGGTAACTACAGCGTGGAAAAATCCGCAGCTATCAGTGAGGAGGAAAACCCAAACGGCGAATATCTGCGTGCAAGGTTTGTACCTATGTGGTACAAAGACGGAGCAGTCTGTGCCGGAGTAAACGGAAATATTGCAGATTTTAAAACTATTGTTATCGACAGCTCTGATGAAAACGCAGAAAAGCTCCTGTTCAGGAACAGCTCCGGTATTCCGCTTATAACGCTGTATTTAACAGAAAACTGGAGTGATAACTGGACTTATAAGGGCGAAGGCATCTTTGAATCAAAGGTGCCGATAAGCTCCGGCAACAGCAAAAAGGAATTGCTGAAAAAGGTGGAATTATCCCCGGATGTATACCAGAAGGCAAAAGCAGCAGGACTCGAACTGCACGTAGATGTTCTTGCTGATGCTATCCAGACCGTAGACGGAGAAAGCTCCGCTCCACGCTGGGACGATCAGACATAATTAAACAAACGGCATAGGCAGGCTGTCATACTCGTCTATGCCGCTGTTTTTTTACCGACCGTACAAAAAATGATTACAGTTTCGCAATTATCATTTACAAATCTGATTTTTGTGATATAATGTTTATTGTAAGCAATAGAAAAAATTAATTTGTCTATTTAAAGGAGAATAAATATGAAAAGATCAGTCCCCTGTCTCGCAGCACTTGCAGCATTAGCTGTAATTACTTCCTGCGGAAAGTCCGACTCCGGCCAGTCTTCAACCGCATCCGGCTATGATGCAGCTGCCGTAACAACAGAAGCCGGCACAGAGACACAGTCAGCCGATACAACTGCTGCGAACGATCAGATTACGATCATTGCAGAAAATGAAAAAAACAGCGGCAATTCAGAGGATATAAAGCCTATCGCCGGAACATGGTATGAGGAGAATGCTCTCGATCCCCGTGTTCTTACTATAAGCGGTGACGGCTCTTTTGAGCTCGCTTACAGAGGCGGCGGAGCAAGACTCGGAACTGTAAAGCTTGAATCCACAGAGACTACTGACGGCTCAACACAGGAATGCTACAACCTCTATCAGAACGAGGGTGAATTATATGCAAGCTTCCCGAAGAACACTGCCAGCTCCGAGGAATTAGAAGATCATCTTGTATCAATACAGGGAGAAGAGCAGTTCTCGTTCTCACGTACTCCCAGCGGAGATGCAGCTTTTTCAAAAGCTGAGGATACTGCAAATGAATACGGCTTCTATCCTTACACAGAAGATCCGAGGGAGGGTGCAGCCTCCATCGCCGTTATCGATATTGAAGGCGAATGGATAACAGGTCAGTTTGCATTTAGTGTATTTGGATGCGACAGACTTAACGGCAGATTTATAGCTGAGACTGAAGGCGGCAATAAAGAGGGCTACGTAAAACTCGAATATACCCTTGAAGACAATGACAGCAAACAGCTCTGGTATAATTTTTACGCCGATGACGGATCACTTTACAAGAGTTTCAGGGCAACCGATGATATCCCCGTCAATGTGTTATATGATGAAGCACATCCTTCAGAAGCAATAACACGTAAGGCAGACTAAAAACAGTACGTATAACCGTGATACACATATGAAAGTATATGGTGATTAATCGGGGAAAACCTTTCTGAGGGAATGTTTTCCTCAATGATTGCCGTAAACATTCTATATGTGTACCACGGTTACTCCGGCCAGTTTTCATATCAAATATCAACAACAAAAGACCTCCTATGGTTCAATTATACCATAGGAGGTCTTTACATAAGTGGGTAGGAGTTATTTTGCGTTGATCTCAGCAGTTACCTCATCCAACAGCTCCTGAAGATCTCTGTTATCAGGATTTCCTGCTGCAAGAGTGCTTCCGAGGAGTGAGGACGGAGTCCAGTATGCATCTGTTACATTCTGGCGTACTGAGAAAGCGGACTGTTCTCCAAGAGCAACCACCGCAGGTGAAGCCTGAACTTCATCGGCCTTCATTGCATCAACATTTGAAGGACATTCGCCTGTTACCTCAAATCTCTTTACCTGATTATCATAGTTCGATACCCACTCAGCAAACTTTACTGCCCAGTCAGGATAGTCTGTTCCGGAATAAACTCCGACATACTTATATCCCATGAATCCCGACATCTGGACCTGATCGCCGTTTACTGTATATGTGGGGAGCTTTGTTGCACGGAGATCATCTCCCCATACCGCAAGAAGATTCTCATAATCCCACTGTCCGCCTACGAAGGCGATTATGCTGTCGTCTGTAGCTCCGTCGATGAAGCTGTCAATGCTCTTGAAGCCCTTGCTGCTGCTGATATCCAGCATTGCCCCGGCAACATCCACGCCCTTGTACTTGTTCTCGGTGGAATTCCAGTCGCAGTAATTGAATGTGCCGCCAGGATTTGCCTCAGCCTTAAGGCCTGCTCCTCCGAAGAAGGAGTATGTATACCAGCCTGATGACCAGTCCATAGCGAAATACTTACCGTTCTTCTCAGCGACCTCAAGTATCTTATCCATTGACTGAACGTCTGATTCGTTCAGGTACTTTGCATTGTAATAGAGAAAGTAGCCGTTTCCTGCTGTAATAGGACAGGCACAGAGCTTCAGTTCTCTTACAACACACGATATTACCTCTGTATATCTTCCGCCGTTAGCTTCGATTATCTCATCTTTATTCTCGATCGGAAGAAGGTATCCGGCATTGTAGAGCTGATCGAGCTGGTCGTCGGCGAAATACAGTATATCCGCAGAATCATCAGGATTTTCCTGTATATACTCTGTCATTGAATGCTCAGGCTTATTGCCGAGGATTATCTCAATATCTGCATCATCTTTATAATGTTCAATGAAGTCATCTGCCATTTCCTGGAGCAAGGCCTCATCCTCCATTTTCCACACATTGAGCGTTACTTTTTCACGCTTTTTGCTTGATTTTTTTCCGCAGGATGCCATTGTTAAAAGGCAGACTGCTGAACATGAAACCGCTATCATCTTCTTGATATCCATAATTGATTCCTCCTGATCCTATTCATTAATTTTCTTTATAGCGCCAGTTGCCTGATGCAGAGCTTTTTCCCTCTGTGAGAGTCTGCTTCAGCTGACCGTGTATTGTCATATCAACTGTATCAGGGCTTGCTTTTCTGACAAGTGAAATCGCATAATCAACTGCAATGCGTCTGTTATTGATCTCATGATCTGATGTGAGTGACCTGTAGGCTCTTTCAATGAGACCTGCGATTTTTGTGAAGGAATCCTGTGAATCATCAGCCTTGACAACTGCAATGAATTCATCAGAACCGGTCCTGTAAACAGTCCCATCTTCAAACACATCGCTGATACGATCAACTGTTGATACAAGAAGTCTATCTCCTGCATCGCTGCCGTATCTGATATTGATTCCGCTGAAGTCCTTGATGTCAAACATCATAAAGTACATTGCCTCGCCCTCAGGTATCACCACAGGCTCTTCGCCGTATTCAAGAACAAAGGAGAATCTGTTGCTTGAAGAAGTAACATTATCCTTGAACATTGCGTTGTTGAGGGATTCCTGAGTTTTCTCGTTAGTATCAACTGCTGTTTCAAGATTCTTTGCGATCTTCTTTCTGCGTGCTTCAAGGATATTGAGGAGGATGAGCACGATCACACCAAAACCGGTAAAGAAGACACGGAGTATCTTTGCGTTGAATACTGCCTTGTCATAGCGCTTGTTGATAGAATCATCCGTAACAGTCAGAAGCTCGTTCAGACTGCTGTCGAGGCCGTTTCTCTTGTTTATGAAACGGTCGAAGTAAATGGAGTTTGCAGTTTCAAAATGTCCGGCGTTTACCTGTGCAAGGATCTCGTTTGAGACTATCTCACTGTACTGGTTCATAGCAGTTTTAACAAGATGATACTGCTTGTCCTCGTCACTGTTCTTCGGGATATCCTCATACTTTTTCATAAGCTCCTTGCATTCGCCCAGGGAATAATTGATCTTTTCAACATAATCCTCGATAGCCTCTGTATTATCAGCCGTATCTGCATTGCGGCCAAGATCAATAGCTATGCACAGGTCTGTTTCCAGCTCATGCATTTTTATCGAGCTCTGCTGGAGATAATTCCTTGAAGCGATATCGTTATCCACAACGTCGGAATACTCGGATATAACAAGTGTGAAGCCTATTGCTCCGAGCACAATAAAAAGGATAACGACAATGTTTGTAATGACATTGCTCTTTTTGTTCATAACTCTTACCCACCTTTGTTAATATATAAATACGAACAGGCCCATACCGGAAGGAGTCCTCCCTCCTCCTTCCTATAATTATGGCATACTCTTATGAGCATTTACCTGCTGCATACAATATTAAACTTATAGCACTATCGTGCGTATACTATAACACGTTATTTACGATCAGTAAAATTCATTTTAATTGCGATCAGAATTCGGGCTTTACCGGCCGGCCTGTATCCGATCCGGTATTTTTTTGATGACCGCTTCTGAGATCATATATCAAGATCAGTGATTTTTCGCAAAGTATCCATGCTTTTTGGGACATCAAAAAGGCTCCTTGCGTAAAAAGCAGTATAAGATCGCACATATCTGTCCATTGAAAAAACTTGTAAGATCATATACTGCAATTAAGGAGCCTTTTTTAAGTTTGTTGTTTTTTCATGTAAATAATAACATATTGCTAAAGCTTGTTCAATAACGTTTCACACAAAAAAACTTACATTTTACACACTCTTTTATCCTTCAAAAAGTCAGTTTAAAAATGTCACCAAAAAAGCACCTGTACGATAAACGTACAGGTGCCGATCCGTTGATATTATTATATATTGTTTTTACGACAGCTCAGGCTTGGTGAGATCAAGACCTCTTGCAGCTGCCTTCTGTCTTTTTATAACTGATATGCCTTTGTTCTTTCGCCTTTCAGTGATCGCCGGAAGCCCTTCAAGGTGGAGCAGCGTCATTTTATAGGGTATAAGTCTTGCTTCCCTATCCCTCCGGGCATCCTCAGCATTATCCAGCCACTGTACATGAGGGCTTGCCGGAATAGTATCATAGCAGCCTATCTTCTTGAAATAGCTATAATCACCTGGACAGCGGTTCTTAACGCCTGCTGCGACCTTGGCAAATCCGTTCCTGATACCGTTCTTCAGGAATCCATTCTGCGGCATGATATCAGAATTATATGCGATGGTCATCTTATCATACAGTTCCTGCATTTTCTCATTGTTTCCGATCTCGCAGACATCGCTGAGATAAGAACAGTTCAGTCCGTCAAATGTCTCACAGTTCACCTTGAATGCCGCAATATCCTCTCTGTCGGATTTCTCATCCAGTATAAAGAAATAGGATTTGATAACTTCATCCTCGATGCCTGAACGTCCCAGGCAGGCGTGTCTTTCAAGGAAAGTCTTGTAGCAGTTGCCCAGTGAACCGTAATGCAGTTCTCCGAAGTAAACTATCATATCTGTATCAAGATACATTTTTTCAAAGGTCTTTTCCCAGTCATCCTTGAATATACAGGTCCTGTTGCTGAAGCAGCACTGGCAGCCTGTACAGTGGCGGATGTTATTATCTCTTAATGTGATTATCTCGGTCGCAAAACCGCTGTCTTCAAATCTTTGCTTTGCTGTTTTTATTGCAGATGATATCCTGAAGGTTTCATTCTCGCAGGTATCCAGCAGAACTACACGGCCTTGTTTTTTTGCTTTTGGGAGATGTCTTTCCTTATAATATTCTGCCATTGCCTTTGCGTACTTGAACCAGCAGAACAGCTCTTCACGGCCTTTGGGAGAAAGTATCTCCGAGCTCTCAAGGCTCAGGCTGTTGATGTACTTAAGATCATTTCTCTTTGCCCATATCTCGAATCTGTTATGAGCCAGAGTATCTCCCAGCATTCCGGAGGTAGACAGAAATGTGACCGGCTTATCCTTTATAAGGTCATAATAATTATCGGTCAGCATATCCAGCAATTCGCCCATGCTGCTGTGTACATCAAAATGGAAAACTGCTCCTGACATGATGATAAGATCTGATTTTCTGACTGCTTCCTCGATCTTATCGGTGACCATGCCGCTGAATGCAGGGATGATATCGAACCGGTCTTCGTCCAGCTTTTCCTGATACCACTTCTGCAAATATAAAACAGTCTGAAGTGTGAGTGATAGTTCGTTTTTCGGTGAACAGTTTAGAACACATATTTTCATAATAATTCCAGCTTTCTTTGTTATTTGTGATAGTGTGATTGTACTGCGTCTGATAAAAAAGTAGTGAGTTATTGTGGATCGTTTCATCGTATGAGATCATTTTCCCCGGAATATTCCCTTTTCATGTGTCGGTAGTCATTTATTATTTGAAGATAACAGCACCTCCCGAAACTGTTTTCAGCTTGACTGCCCCCTCTCGGGTGCTTATCCTGATATTATTATAACCGATTGCCGCTCATTTTTCAAGTAGTTGACAGCTATTCTTTTCTCGGCATATCACACAATTCCCGCAGCACAAATTTGTGCAGTGTAGCCCCTGCCTATGAGCACATCCCTTTCTTGACTTTCTGCGTCATATCTGCTATGATTATGACATACACACAAGGGGGGGCTGCAATTTGAAAATAAGTATTATCTCTATGATCCTTCTTGCATCAGGACTTTGCGGCATGATCGGTTCACTGGCATGGGTGCTGAGCCGTGGCAACCGCAACCGGCTTACCCGCCTGTTCATAAGCTGCCAGACTTCCATTGTTCTCTGGATAGTTTCCGAAATGCTCATACAGTTTTCCGAGACAAAGCCCCAGTACTGGATCAGCTATCTCATAGGAAATGTGGGCATCAGCTGCTTCGGGCCGCTCTGGCTGATGGTAACTGCTGAGTATGCCGGAGCATCTCTGAAAACAAGGAACAGCCTTAATCTGACAATGCTCATATCACTGGCCTCGGTACTGGTGATCTTCACCAACGAAAAGCATCATCTTTACTACTCGGTATTTGAGGCAGGAAAGGTAGAATACGGCCCGCTGTTCTACACCTTCCAGATCATTTACTATGTCTGCATCATAGCCGGCTTTATAATGATAGGCCTTAAACACAAGCGCAGACACGAAAGGATCAACAAGCAGTCCGTGCTTCTTATCCTGTCCACAGCAATACCGCTGGCGGTAAATACGCTGTTCATCACCGGCATCATCGTTACTCCTCTTCCGCTGACTCCGTTCATATTCGGCCTGTCCAGCCTGCTGCTGATGCTGGCACTTGGCAGATACGGGCTGCTGAACATCAACACAATAGCTATGCGTGACACTATCGATAATATCGACAGCGGAGTCATAATCTTCGACGCAGACCAGAATATCTCCTACCAGAACAAATATACCGAAGGGCTTACTTTCCTGAAGGATATCAGAACTGTACCGCAGTTCATCCGCACGGTCTCTAAGGCGGCCGGCTATGAGATACCTGCCGGATTCTCTTCCTCAGAGATAAAATGCGGCAATGAATACTACAGTCTTAAACAAAATGAGATCGAAAACAGCAGCGGAAATCCTGTTGCACGTATCATCACTATCACAAATGTCACAGAGTACCATGAATATATGGCGGCGGAAAAGAAACTGAGTCTCGAACAGGAACGCAACCGCATCGCCCAGGAAATGCACGATTCAGCCGGACATACATTTACCATGATAAGTGCTCTGGCAAGAATGCTTCAATCGGATGTGCGGACAGAAAACCAGGATAACTCCGAAGTGCTTGACAAGCTGTCCGAGATAGACGGCCTTTCACGAAGCGGCGTTACACAGCTGCGCTGCACCATAAATAATCTCCGTGACCAGGCTTTCATGTCCTCAGTGACAAACGCCGTCCAGTCAGTTATAACTGCCGTCCGCAGCATTGAGACGGAGCTTTGCATACAGGGCGAAGAAGATGAACGCTATCAGTTCTGCATAAGCGAAATGTATGATAACTGCCGGGAAACTATAACCAACGCCATGCGTTACTCCAACGCTGACAAGATCGATATCATCCTTAAATTCCTGCCGGAGAGGATAGAGCTCCATATCCTTGACAACGGCTGCGGCTGCAAGGCCATCGAGGAGCACAACGGCCTGCGTGGGATACGCAGCCGTACAGAAAAGCTGGGCGGAACAGTCAGATTCATGTCCGTTGCCGGCGAAGGATTCCATACAAGTATACAGATTCCTGTCAGGGAGGTAAAGCTATGATAAAAATATTATTGGTGGACGATGTGCCGATACTCCGTGCCGGATTGAAGTCCGTTATCACAGGAGACAATGAGCTGAAAGTTGTCGGAGAAGCCTCCAACGGAAAAGAGGCTCTTGAAATGGCGATACGGCTCCAGCCGGATGTGGTGCTCATGGATATGCGTATGCCTGATTTTGACGGCAGCTACGGTACAAGAAAGATCAAATCCTCTTTCCCGGATATAAAAGTCCTTGTGCTGACCACCTTTGACGATCAGGAAACTGTTGATCGTGCCATTGCTGCCGGTGCTGACGGATATATCCTGAAGGAAATGGACAACGACAAGATAGTGAACTCCATAAAGGCTGTCGCCGGCGGGATAAATGTGTTCTGCGACAATATCTTCCGGTCGATAAAGAAAAACGTTGTGCAGTCCGAGCCAAAGGATTTTGGTCTGACTGAGCGTGAGCTTGACCTGATCCGCCTTATATGCGATGGAGCAGATAACAAGGAGATATCTGCAAAGCTCTTCCTTGCAGAAGGTACTGTCCGGAACGGCATATCAAAACTGCTGGAAAAGCTTAATTTGAAAGACCGCACGCAGCTTGCAGTCTTTGCGATAAAAAATAATATAGTCTGATACGGCGAAAGCACTCAGGCACCGATCTGTAATAAAGTACAGGTCGGTGCTTTTTTCATAAACAGTGACATTTGTCACTCAGGAAATGACAACTGACCTCTACCCAAAAGTGTCAGAAAAAGTATAATTATATTAAAGAACACGAATAAGGCTTAAAAGGAGGTAAGGGATATGAAAATAAGGTATTACGATATACATGATTGCGAATACGAATTTCTTTACGGAAAGCCGTCCGTGATCGCTCCTGACGGTGCTGATGAAATGATGCTGAAAAGATACAGTTTTATTAAGCTTCCTACCGGCCGCTGGTGCCATTATATGACACCATACGAGATCAGCCATATGATGAGCAGCAGTTCTGACCAACTGCTGGTATTTGCAAATCCCCCGTCACTGTCTCCAAAGACATCGGCCTCAACAAAAGCTCTGATCATTTTATTAGTCGTTGCAGCGTTCCTTATCTGGATGATTTTTTTACTCTTTTTATTTATTGATTCATGCCCCATGTTTATATTTTTATTTGTCTGAAGCATTACTTCATCGCTTGATGAGTGCGGCAGAGAATTGGCAGGTATTGGCAGTCAGTTCATCCAGTCAATAAGCTTGTTCCTATAAGCCTTACACCAGTTTGAAAGGAAGTGTCTATATGAAAACAAACAGTATATCATCTAATATGACTTCGGACTTCTGCGGAGCAAAGCAGAAGAGCTGCCCCATAGCCAAAAGCCGGGCAAACTCCGGACTTTCTTCCATGAAAAATAAGAACATCTTCCAGAGTATGCACTGTGCCTTTCAGGGAATGAAGGCTGCATGGAAAGAAGAAAGGAATTTCCGGGAATACACCGCCATTTATTCTGTGTTCTTCTTTCTTGGACTGATACTCGGCGTTTCACTGACTGAATTCCTTATAGGCTTTGCACTGGTCTGCGGAGTATTCTCAGCAGAGTATCTCAATACAGCGCTGGAACGTTTGCTGGACACTAAATTTCCAGAGATATCCGCTGACAACAAGTTTATAAAGGATACTGCGGCAGCCGGAGTATTCATCCTCTCAATAGCCTTCTTCATTTCACAGGGGCTGATACTTATACCGAAGCTGCTGGAGGTGATATAATGAGGATACTTGTTATGTATGCAACACTGATGCCTGTCGTTATCGCAGGCGCAGCAAATATGATATTTACTAAAACCAGTCTTTACCGCACCCATAATTCACCAATGGACGGCGGAAAAATTTTCCATGACGGAAAACGTATCCTTGGTGATAACAAGACATGGGCAGGCTTTTTCGGAATGATCGCTGCTACTGTCATTGCACAGGTATTTTGGGGAATGCTTACCTCCTCATCTGATGCGCTCAGCAGCAGGAATGAACTGTATAAATGCTTTGACAATACGCTGCTGTTCAACACAGCAGCAGGTGCAATCTTCGGCCTGGCATATGTGCTGTGCGAACTCCCTAACAGCTTTATCAAGCGCCGCATAAATATTGAGCCCGGCAGGACTGCACAGGGCTTCAAAGGGCTGATGTTCTTTATGATCGATCAGATAGATTCACTGCTTGGCGTAGTTCTTATACTGGCTCTTTTTTCAGGGCTAACTGTTTCACAGTACATACAGTACATATTGCTCGGTGCTCTGACTCATATCGCACTGAACACTATCCTTTACGCATTGAAAATACGCAGAAATATATGAAAGGAGCATTTTTATGCTGAAACGACTGAATATTTACTTCAAGGAAATGTATCCTATAATACCAAGGCTTCTGCTGGGCGGAATAGTATTCTTCGAGATATACTTCATTATCCTGCTCAACAACGGAGTAACGGATTTCCATATCACCGCAGCCGAATTCATAGGCGGCTTCACAGTGTTCAGCTTTCTCTGCTGGCTCCGCATAGCCGACGATTTCAAGGACTACGAGCTGGACTGCCGGCTGTTCAGGGAACGCCCTCTCCCGTCAGGAAGAGTTACAAAAAAGGATCTCGCCATCTTCATCAGTCTGCTCATTGCAGTAACCGTTCTGCTGAACGTATGCTTTATGAACAACATCCCGTTTTTCGTATTTCTTTACGTATACGGCACGCTGATGTCAATGTGGTTCTTCCAGAAGAAAAAGATCCAGAAAAGTCTGCCGCTGGCACTTGTAACTCACAATCCGGTGCAGATGATAATGAATATCTACATAATATCCTTCACCTGCATAAAGTACGGTCTGAGCGCATTCACTCTCACTACTGTTCTTGCCGCATTCACGCTTTACTTCCCTGCCCTCATATGGGAGATATCCCGCAAGATAAAGGCTCCCGAGGACGAGACTGAATACGTCACATACTCCAAGCTTTTCGGCTACCGCAGAGCTACACGATTCGTACTCATACTGACGATAGCTGACATAATCACAAATTTCCTGCTGGTATATCGCTTAAGCTGGCTCTCCGTCCTTGCACTTTTTATCAATGTCTGCTGGATGACATGGAAATTCATTGAGTATATCCATGATCCCCACAAGTTCAGACTCGTTGAAAAAGTCGAACGCTACACATATATCCAGGAGAGCATTATGCTCCTTACCGTAGGAGGATATATCGCATTTGCGAGGTGAGATAAATGATCATAACTTCTGATAATTATAAAGGCTGCTGCATAGGTGCTAAGGCTGAACGGCTTTTTCAGATGAAGCAGCACGGCCTGAATGTACCGGACCTGTTCTGCGCTGAGCCTGAGACACAGAAGGATGAAGTGCTCTCATATGTAAGGGGAACTTTCCCGAAAGGCACTATGTTTTCCGTCCGTTCCTCTGCTACTGCTGAGGATGGCATCTCATTCTCATTTGCCGGTCAGCTTGAAACGTTCCTCTTCGTTCCCGAGGATCAGCTCTGGGACAGGATAGAGCAGTGCCGCCGCTCTGCCGAAACAGAAAGCATTGCAGAATACCTTCGTATAAGCGGTATCAGCCGTGAGGCGTTCCGTGTCAATGTCATAATCCAGAAAATGGTGGACGCTGACTGCTCCGGCATCATATTTACCGCTAATCCTCAGGGTATCCTCAGCGAAACTGTCATCACGATCGGTGCCGGTACCGGTGATAACGTGGTAGAGGACAAGGTGCCTGTAAATACATATTACTGTGACCGCTCCGGAAACAGCTTCTATTGCGAGCAGCGTGAGGGCGCACCGAAGCCGGACAGCAGCATGATAGCAGAACTGCTCAGATACGCAGATGAGATCCGTGAGCTGTATGGCTGTGAATGTGATATCGAGTATGCGGTCAAAAACGGCGAGATATTCATTCTTCAGGCAAGACCTATCACAACACTTCACCCTGACGGCCATATCATTCTCGACAGCAGCAATATCTCCGAAAGCTATCCCGGTATCTCGTCACCTATGACGATAAGCTTTGTCAAGAACGTCTATCATCTTGTTTTCAGCAGCTGTGTCCGCCGTATCACACACAATGACGGTACAGCCGAACGGCTGGACGAAGTTCTTTCAAACATGACAGACTCTGCAAACGGCAGGATATACTACCGCATAAGCAGTTGGTATGATGTCATCACAATGCTTCCATTCAGCAAAAAGATCATCCCTGTATGGCAGGAAATGCTGGGTGTCTCCGATAAGAGCGTCACACGCTCATCTGCTGCTCCAAGCCGTATGACAAAGCTGAGAGTTATGCGCTCATTCGTCCAGCTCATGGCCTCCAACGAGAGGAACATGAAGAAGCTGAACCGTAAATTTGATGAGATATATCCGCTTTTCAGTGACCGTATCCGTCAGACTGATTCTCCCGCCGGACTGTTTGACATATACACCGAACTTAAAGATACGCTGGCAGGCTGCTGGGATCTTACACTGGTGAACGATATGTACTCATTCATTTTCACCGGTCTGCTGAAACATTCCCTCAGATCTGCCGGATATGAAAAACCGGAGGATACTGCGAACCAGATAATATGCGGCTCGGATTCTATCGAAAGCATGAAGCCTGTACATATGCTGGATGAGATATGCAGGGCGCTCAGGAAGGATAACGACTTTGAGGCATTCTGCAATATCTCCTCCCGTGAGAAATTTGAACGCTTCATACGCCGTCCTACACGCTCGGCAGTTTTGATAAAGCGATATATCGACAATTACGGTGACAGATGTGCAAATGAGCTGAAGCTGGAGGCAGAGACCTACCGCACCGATCCCCTGCTGTTTGTTGAAACTGTCTCTGAATTTTCTTACGCCCCTTCCGGGAAAAAAGAAGTGCCCCAACCTAAGCTGCACGGCCTTTCAAAGCTGTATGCAAAAAAAGCGTACAATGGCATTCTTCTCAGGGAAAGATCAAGAATGTCCCGTGGCAGGATATTCGGCCTTATCCGTGAGATAGTGCTGAAATGCGGCAGCAGCTTCTCTGAACAGGGGATCATCGATCAGCCCCGGGATATCTTCTACCTGACCTTCGAGGAGCTCGAACAGGCTGTCAGCGGCAGCACTGCCGGCCTGCGTGAGAGAATAGCTTCACGCCGCCTGCAATGGGATTCCTTTGCAGCTCTTCCGCAGTATTCACGTATAGTTTTTGACAGCAGAGTTTTTGACAAGCACCCTGCAAACTATGTATCCGAAACCTTATGCAGTGAGGATACGCTGATATACGGCACACCATGTTCGTCAGGAGTCATTGAAGGCGAGATCAAACATATCTCCGCACTTACAGCCGACACAGATGCTGCCGGAAAGATAATCCTTGCAGATGTGACTGATCCGGGCTGGGTGTTCGTGATCTCCCAGTCGGCAGGTATCATATCAAAACGAGGCTCTCTTCTCTCCCACACAGCTATAATTTCCCGTGAACTAAAAAAGCCGGCGGTGGTCGGGGTAGGAACTGCCTGCGATCATTTGCGTGACGGTGACTATGTACGACTGAACGGCATTGACGGTACTGTTCAGCTTATCCGGCGCACCAGCGCCTTAAGGAGGTAACTATGGATTTCAAAGCAGTTATTTTCGATCCGAAGGATAAAAGATGCGTCCGCAGTTTCCTGCGCTTTCCCGAGACACTTTACTCAAAAAACGAGCTCATGCAGGATATAAGAACAGAAACGGATATACTCAGCGGCAGGCATATCCTAAGCCATTATTTTACAGCATACCCGTTCCTCGCTTTTGACAGTGATGAAAACGTGGCTGCACGCTGCATACTTACTGTTTACAACGACAGATCATGTGCTTATATCGGATTTTTTGAGTGCATAGACGATACCGATGCCGCACGCTGTATTTTCAGTGCGGCAGAAGCACAGGCACAAAAGCTGGGCTGCGATTCTGTCGTCGGACCTGTTGATGCTTCATTCTGGATAAGATACCGCCTTAAAACAGGCTGCTTTGACAAACAGCCATATACAGGTGAGCCGTATAATCTGCCGTATTACGAAAAGCTCTTCCTTGAAAATGGCTACAATGTCAGCGGAGAATATATCTCAAACCGGTACGGCACGGTTCCGCAGAGCTTCATAAACCAGAAAAGTATCCGCCGTCTCCAGCACTTTACAGAGACCGGCTGCTCCATATGCTGCCTCGAAAAGGATACATTTGACAGGAGCATTCGTGAGATCTACCGTATGCTCATAACACTCTACAGCGATTTTCAGACCTTCTCCCCTATCACCGAGGATGAATTCTGCACACTTTATTCCTCTATGAGATATGCTGCGGATTACCGGATGGTGAAGATCGCCTATCATGACGGAAAGCCGGTCGGCTTCTTTGTGACTCTGCCAAATTATGGCAATGCTTCCTGCGGCAAGCTGACGCTGTCAAAGATCATGCATATCCGCAGAGTCAAAAAGTCCCCTCATGATTATATACTTCTTTACCTCGGCGCTGATCCGGAGCATCCCGGCCTCGGAAAAGCACTGTCGGAATGTATGCTCAGGAATATCTGTGACAAACAGGCTGTTTCCATCGGAGCACTCATCCGCAAGGGAAAGGTCACCGGCAGTTATTTCAGTCAGCTCATAGATCATCAGTATACATATGCGCTCTACGAAAAGGCTGTTTCATAAGCATTTGTTTCTCATTTTACTGATATCATCAGCATCTTTCCAGTTAACAGATTGACATACTCCGTTAAAAATAGTATAATTCTAAAGTATGGGTATCATAAGACGCACTACAAACAAAGATTATCCGGAGGATGAATATGAGAATACTTGCTTTTCCCTATGCCTATGGCTCAGCAGGGATATACCATGATTTTAAAAATGAAATAAACAAGCGCTGCGAGTTCCATGCTTTCGATTATCCCGCACACGGTTCAAGACTGAACGCTGCTCCGGTATACACGATAAAGGAACTGGCCGAGGATGCCTATGAACAGATAAAAGGAATGATATCAGAGCCTTACTGCCTGCTGGGATACAGTATGGGCGGTGTTGTAGCATTTGAGCTTTACGAAAAGCTGAAAAAAGAATACAAGCCTCTTCCAAAGCATATCTTTATTCTCGGTTCATGTGAGCCCAGCCATAAATACAAAAGCGGTGACTATGAAAACTACGACCTTGAAGGTGTAAAGGGTATACTCAGAGACAGAAACGGTACAAGCGAGGAAATACTTGCCGAGGATGAGCTTATCGAACTGCTTGCCCCGTCAATCAAAGCTGATTCCATAGCTCTACGTGATTATTCATGCAGCTCCGATAATACAGTCCCTGCGGACTGCGGAGTTACTGTCATCAGGGGCAGCCGTGAAAAAGGTACAGAACGATGCCGCGAAGAATGGGAGAGATATCTCCACAGGGATATCGATTACAGGATAGTCGAGGGCGATTACTTCTTCCTCTTCAAGGAGGGCGAAAAAATGGTCTCAAAGATAAGCAATGTCATATTCAGCGCTCTTGACAGCATAGGAGAATAATATGACAAACCGCCTTTACATAATGGATGTCAACATCCTTGACAACGAGGAGCTGTTCCGCACCAACTATGAGAAAATGCCTGAACGCCGCAAAAACAAAATTGACAGATTCCGCTTTGCAAAGGACAAGAAGCTGTCTCTCGGCGCAGGTATGCTCCTGCGGGAAGCACTTATGTGCGAAGGGATATCCGAGGATATGTTCGCCTTCAACAAGAACGAAAAGCCTTTTATCCCCGGACGCAATGATCTGTTCTTCAACCTTTCCCACTCAGGTACAATGGCAGTATGTGCTGTCTCAGACCACAGCGTGGGAGTTGATATCGAAACAGAACAGCTTTTCGAGGACAGCTTCATTCAGAGAATATATCTCCCGCATGAAGCCGGATACATTTTAGCCCAAGGTGAACTGAGAGACAAGACCGCAACTGTAATGTGGACGGTCAAGGAAAGCATCATGAAATTCTTCGGCACCGGCCTTTCCCTTGAACCAAACAAGATATCACTTGATATGAACGGCGATATAAGCGCAGTCTGCCAGGACTTCGACGCTTCACCCCTGCATTTCACTCAGTATTCAGTGCCCGGCTATGCACTGACTGTCTGCTCGGAATATGAGCACTTTACCAACGATCTTATATGGTTAAATAAGGATATAAAATAGAAATCGGACATATTGATCTGTCCGATTGAAACTGTCATAAAAACTAAAATTAAGGTAATAAACTTTGGGCACCGGGACGGCGCCCCTACATAAAACTGCAAAATGGTAGGGGCGGCGTTTCGCCGCCCGCTTTGCCGTTTTAGCAAATTCTTGACAAACTGAAGCGGACAGATCGATCTGTCCGCTTTTGCATTATTGTCAGCCTTCAAGCAGCTTTATCTGGACTTCGAGAGCGTCCATAGGAGTGATGCCGTCGCCGGTCTCATAGATATCAGCCTCGAATTTTCCTTTTGATGTGAGCTCGTACTTATCAGCGTTGGAGATAGATTGCATGATGAGAACAGCATCGTTCATCTTCATCTGGCCGTCATTGTCTGCGTCACCTGTACGCTCTATATCTGACTGCTTTATCATTTCGTAGTACTGGCCTTCCTTATATCTGTAGTATTCCTCGAAAGGCTCGTTATCACCGGCGGGAACGCCTATGTACATATAATAGAACTCAGCTATCATCGCATCATAGATATCACCGCTCACGCCGTCATCATTCAGATCGAAATCTGTTCTGATCTTCTCAAGAACATTGTCAGAAAGCTTTCTTCCGGAGTAAACAGTTTTTCCTCCGTAGATCTCACCGATATAAAGTGAAGCGTCCACATTGTCCCATTTGTCGATATTTCCATCAAAATTAATATCAGGGGTGCTCTTTTTCCCTGCTTCGACATCCTTTACGAAAGCCGAGAAGTACTTGTTGAACAAGGCCTCATTGAATACATTTTCAGTTTCAGTTATTCCGGCAGCTTTCATATAATCCTGAACCATAACTTCCATGTTATAGTTCTCGCCGTTTTTATAAAGTCCCTTATAGAACGAATACTCAGCGTACTCAGAAAGCAGAGGCTTATTCTCAAAGAAATATGCTGTCATGTAATC
>ERZ795051.1142-NODE-1142-length-36051-cov-6.024225_pt1 | contig 36051 bp, 23 predicted proteins | sample MGYA00375135_ERZ795051 | MGnify/ENA primary metagenome ERZ795051 (study PRJEB30180, sample SAMN05720222) | activated sludge metagenome | isolation source: Anaerobic digester | place: Japan | collected 2015-05-26 ... | reverse complement strand
GTTCAGCAACCGCGACCTTGCCGACTGACCTATCTACGTTCCCGGCATTAACGCGTATGTCACCAAGGCGGATGATCCGAAGCCGTTTGACATCACCGTTTTCGAGAAAGGCGGAAAGATCCGCGATCTGATCCCGCTTGAGCCGGAACAGTCATACGAGCGGGCAACGAAGGAAATCCCGCCGCAGGATCCCTGGGTTCGCCAGCACGGCGACATGGTCTACCTAGTCGCGGCTGCCGATTCGAGCTGGCAGAAGTTCGCCGTCCGATATGACGGTAACATCTTCATCTCCCGGTCATGCACGAAGGCGTTCGGCGCCGAGGCCAAGCGGCTTAAGTGGCCTGGTGACAGCATCCACTTCTGGATTGGCACGGGAGCCACGCCCTATTTCCGCGAGGACCACAAGGGCAGCATGGCGGTGGCCGAGGAGAACCTGCCGATCATGATCAACCGGTGGGAGCGAAAAGGCCTGCAATACGAACAAGAGTCGTTCGCCACGCTGCTCGAAGGTCCGCTGGACCCCAACGACCCGGCGCGCGACGAACAGACCCCGGCCGTGCTAATGATCAAACTGACCGCCCGCAACTCCGGCCGCGAGCCGAGAGCTTCGCAGCTCTGGTTCCAAACCAGGCCTGACAGCCCGTTCGAGATCTCTGGAAAGCGAATCATCGCTAAACTGGGGGACGACCCGACGAAAACCGAGCGAGTTCTCCGGGCGATCATCTCTTGCCCCTCTGGGACAGAGACGAAACTGGAGCGGGTGGAGAAGCTTCCGTCGGAAGCAGTCAATGCAGTGGCCTGCCGGTTCGAGGTCACGGCCGGTGGATCGCAGGTGTTCTACTTGGCAATCCCGTTCGTTTCCGATGTTGCCGGCGCTGATGCCGACAAGCTGGAAGCGCTCAGCTATGACGCCGAACGCAGACGCGTGGCCGACTACTGGCGTTCGATGATCCAGCGAACCACGCGTTTCAGCACACCGGAACCGAAATTCAACTATTTGTCGCGCTTTGTTGTGCCGCACATTCACATCAGCACGACGAAGGACCCCAAGAGCGGGCTGTATATGGTTCCGGCCGCCAGCTACTGCTATCGCGTGTACGCCAACGAGGCGTGCTTCCAGGCGATGCTGCTCGATGCTCTCGGCGACACCAAACGGGCGGGGCAGTATCTCGACACTTTCGTCGCCCTCCAGGGCAGCCGGATGTTCCGCGGCGCGTACACGCCGTCCAACGACGGCGTCTATCACGGGGCGAAAGTGAACAAGGAATACGACTACACCGCCCACGAGTACAACCTTGACCACGGCACCGTGTTGTGGTCGCTGGCCCGGCATTACAAGTACACCCGTGACAAGGCATGGCTTGAAAAGACGCTGCCGAGCATGTTCAAGGCGGTCGAGTGGATCGAGCGGCAGCGCAAGGCGACCATGCACGAGGATATCCACGGGCGCCGGCCGATCGAGTACGGTCTGTTGCCGCCCGGGCACCTCGAAGACAACGCGGACTGGGGCTACTGGTTCAGTGTGAATGCTTACTGCGTGGCGGGCATGACCGAGATGGCCAGGGCGATGGCCGACATAGGCCATCCTGACGCGGAAAAGATCGCCCGACAGGCTGCGGGATACTGCGAAGACCTGCGATCCTCGGTGATTCGCACCGCCGAGATCTCACCGGTGGTCAAGATGCGCGACGGCACCTATTCGCCGTACATCGCGACGAGAGCCCGGCAGCGGTTCCGGCAGTTTGGCCCGCTTCAGGCCGAGTTCTACAGCCGTTACGGCAAGCCGGAGGACGTGCTGCCGTGTTTCAGGCTCTCAGGCACGCGTGAGGTGCTCTACGGGCCGATCATCCTGCTGGATCTGGGAATGTTTGAGCCGAACGACGTAGTTGCCGATTGGATCTTGGACGATTGGGAGGACAACCTCACGCTCTCGGGCGAGCGGCGGTTCAATGTGCACGGGATCACCGACGAGAGGCTCTGGTTCAGCCAGGGTGGGATGGTCTGGCAATCGAACCTGCAGAACCCGATCCAGATGTACCTGAAGCGCAACGAGGTGCCGGCGGCCATTCGCAACATCTACAACAACTTCGTCGCTTGCCTCTACCCCGACGTTAACACCCTGACCGAGGAATACCGCATGTGGGGCCGGGCCAGCGGGCCGTTCTACAAGAGCCCCGATGAGGCCCGGTTCGTGAATCGGTTGCGTGACATGCTGGTGCTGGAGTCGGGCGATGACCTGTGGCTGGCCTCGGGCACGCCTCGCCGCTGGCTGGCGTCGAAAGAGGGCATCCGCGTCGATGAGATCAACTCGTATTTCGGCCCGCTGGCCTTCACGATGCACGCCGGCGACGAGCCGAACACGGTGGTGGCCACGGTCCGACCTCCGACCCGCAACGCGCCGAAGGAAGTCTGGCTCTACGTTCGCGTGCCCGATGCTAAACGAATCAGGAAGGTCGAGATCAACGGCAAGGAGTGGACGGACGTCGATCCAAAACACGAGCGAATCCGGCTGCCGAAGACCGGCGAGGTCGTCAACGTGATTGTGCAGTATTGAGCGCGAGCGATGTGCATTCGGCTTGCTCGGCGGTTTGTGAATCTGACAGTGACGCAGAAGTCACGAGTTGATCGCCAAGGCCCTTCCATGCCCTAGTCAAAGAGCGTGGGCAGATCGGGAACACGTGTCTTCTCCAGTTTCGGATAGAACACTCCAATGACGATCCACGACTTCGGATGGCTGAGAACGGTACCCACATAGAAGTGGGTATCCTTGTCGGGGGCGCATAGCCCGTCGAGGAACTTGCTACGAACCCCTTGGGCTGCCTCCGCCTCGGTCGCGCCTTTGTCGCGAAGATTCCAAAACAGGGCGCCGACTTCCCAGTCCTCTATCATCATCTCATGGTTTCGCCTGCACCTCGGGTCGTCGCACTCGAAGCGGTAACGAAACTTGAACGGCACTTTTCGAGGCGGCTCCTTGCTGACCGTGCGTTCATCCCATATCCGAGCCTGTCGCATTGCCGCTTGGAATGCAGGTTTCCATTCGCGGTCGTCGGGCGCGATGATCAAGTCGTTGACCTTCTTTGGACGAAAGATGCCCAGCGAGGTCTGGTCCGCCTCCTGCCTCGCTTGGAGTTCCTCCATCGACTGGGCCTTTTTCTTCAGGACATATTTCGCCCGTTCTGACCAGTCGCCATTTCGAGTTGGTATCGGCTTCCCGATAACCTTTAGAGTATCGGGCCTGGGCCGGTAGCTCTCCTTTCGGACGTCTCGACCGGTGTGTTTGTCCGCATCGACCTCGATCCACTGGTACTTCCGGTATTGCTGGGTGTACGGCAAGTCGCGGAAATTGATGGGATAGAGCCGGATGAAGTCGCCGTTTTCCGTTACGCCGGCAGTACAGACCAGCTCATCATACTTCGCCGAAGGAATCGGGTAGGTCTTGACCGTAATGAGAAGGCGAATGACCAAAGGGCATAGTCTCCGGACGAAAAACAGATCATCTGATGAATTAACGCCACGATTAACTTATCGAGGACTGGGCAAGAACGCAATCGCGACGAGTGTTGCCCAGCCCTTGCGGTCGAGGCTAGAATAGGAGAGTCTCGTGTCTGCACGATCCGACGCGGTCTTGCATGAGGTGTGGTGCCTGAACATGGCAATACGAACCAAGCGATGGGACGACCCTCGGGAGCCGGAGGATGGCTATCGCGTGCTGATCACGCGATACCGGCCGCGGGCGCTGCCAAAGGCGGACGAAACATGGGAGGCATGGCTGCCGAATCTCGCGCCGAGTGCCGAGTTGCACGCAGCCTTCTACGGCAAAGGCAGACCGCCGATTGGCTGGCAACAATATCGAGCTCGATACCTAAGAGAGATGAAGGAGCAGATCTCCACGATAACGGAATTGGCCAAACGAGCGGCCAATGGTGAGACGATCACGCTGCTTTGTTCATCTGCCTGCATCCTGGAATCGCGGTGCCATCGATCACTCTTGAAGGCCCTTATCGAAGAGCACATGGCGATTCCCTGTAGCTGACCGGCGGCTTGCGAGGACCTCGATGGACTTTGCCGGTTGCGCGAACGTGAAAATGCCCTCGCCAAGCCGCAAGCGCCGGAGCGGTACTACCCGACCTGTTATGGTGTGACCTGGCAGCAAGCCTTCCGGTTGGCGAACTCGGCTTGTTACTCGCCGGCCGGCGTCAGCTCGATGTGAACAGGCGTCGTGGAGGTCGTCCGAATCCACACGATCAGGTCGGTGCCCTCCATTCTGTCCCGGTGGCCGACGGCAAAGTCTTCTCCGGCCTCGACCGCGACCTGATTCAGGCGGGCCGTGGCACCGGCCTTGCCCCAGTCTCTGATAACCAAGGCCGCGTTCACCAGAGGAGATTCCTCATTGGCCGCGATGTCCGCCTCCAGCTTCGCGGGCTTGCCGTGGTCCTTGCAGGCCAGAACGTAAGCTCGTTCGGCGGGATCGTAGCCCTCGTTGACAAACGCGGCCGAGTTAACCGTCAGCTTGGGCGGCCGAAGCCATGACTTGGCCAGCGGCAAGAGTTCCTCGACCGAATTGTCGGTCAGGCCACAGAGCATGATCTTGGTCATCGAGTTGTCGGTGGTTTCATAGGCAGCACTGTACTGAGTCGAGGTCCATGTGTGCGAGGGTCGGTCGGCGGCCTGTGGATACCGTGCCAGCACCGGAATCTGCGTGACCGGCCAGTGGTTTCCCCAGGGGAATACCGAGTGCTCCGACCAGCCGTCGCCGCTTGCCCGGACAATTTCAGGACCTGGCCGTCCACGATCGTTCTTGCCCTCACGATCATCAAGCACGAGAAAGGGATTGTACTTCGACGCCAGATAGACGATCTGGATGTTGGCCCCCGGAATGGTCGGGAAACCGTATCCTTTCTCGCCTGATTCCCGGCCGAACGTCTTGGTTTCGCCGTTCATGTTCGCCACCGACATGATGCGTTTGGCGTCAAGCACGTCTTCGGGTCGCTGTCCGGCGTGCAACGGCTGAATCGACTGGCACCATTCGTGCCACTCCTTGAAGTTGCTGCTCCACATGACGACCTTGCGCACCGCCACGCCGTCGGGGTAGATCGTATGATATTCCTCGGACCAGTCGCCCCAACCCGTGATCTCGTCCACGAAGGCGAATTCGTAGTTGATGCCAACGGGAGCGTTCCGCCAGTACACGACCGCCCGCGCGTCGCTGTTTTCAAGGATCTTGACGTGCGAGTAGTGGGCGCGCTTGTCCGACATCGACTCCGAGCAGCCCCGTGTCTTGCGATCGGGCCCGCGTTCCATGAACTCGTTTGTGAACCAGTTGTCCTTCTCGGTCACCCAACAGGGTGCGTAGGAGACACCCCGCCAGAAGACCAGCCGCACGGGTGCGAACTTGAAGGCCACGACCACGTCGGGCCCGTTGCCTCGCCAGATAGCGTCCCATTCCTCGCAGTACTTCAGATGATGATAGAACGCCCCGAAACGATGGATATCTTTCGGCCCCGAAGGCATGCGGCGCGGTTTCAGGTCTAGCGGCGCGCTCGGGCGAACTGCCTGAAACGCCTTGCGCACCTCGTCGGCGGTCAGGCAGCGGCCGTGCATCTTCACCTCGTCGATGATGCCGTCGAAGGCGAAGTGGACCGGCTGATCGGCGGCCCCCCACAAGGCCGAGAACATGGCAGGCTCTTTCGTGTGGTTACGCCCGATGAGCAGGTCGACGTCGTCGGCGTACGTTGGCGAGCCTGAGGAAACAAGAGTGCCGGCCTTCGCCCCGTCAATGTAGACGGTGAGCCCCGAACCTGCATCGAACGTGCCGGCCACGTGGACCCATGTCATCAGCGGGACCATAGCCTCCGACGTGCATTCCCGCCATTGCCCGCCCACGGCCATGTGCAGACCCACGCGGCCGCGGGCATCCACGCCGAACAAATACCCGGCCGTGTGACCGGTTCGCTGACTCACGACCGGGCACCATCCCCAAGGGTAAGCCTGCACGGCAATCCAGGCCTCAACGCTGAACGCGTCGCCTGGCTTCGGTGCGTCTTTCGCCCTTCGCGTCAGACAGGTCGTGAAGCCATCGCATTTGAGCCCTGTTCCCGAGACGCCCTCGGCGAACTTGACGTTGCCGATCAGTTGATCGGGTGTCTGGCCCACGGCATCGACGGCCGTTCTCCCTTTGCCGTCATCAAACCGCCACCACGCCAGCAAGCCATCGTCAGCGGGGAACGCCGACTGGTCAGCCGTCAACAACACGCTCGAGAGCAAGGCAATCCCGATGCTCACCTTCGCCGCGTTGCCGGAGGCCGGCCTCATGCCCTGCAACCGCACCTGTCGATCGTGTTTGCACAGCATGGATTCGTCTCCATTCGTGTATTGACCCAATGCCGCGGGGTCAGCCGCACGTGGCATCTCCCATGCGACTCTGTCGGCCGGCGCTTTCGGGAATGGAAGGCGGCTAAACGAAGTCGATCCGTCCGGCGTCGGGTACCAGTCCTGCGGCGTGGCCGCGGCGGAGCAGTTCGCGAACGGCCTTGCGGCCCGTGTCGCCGTAGTCCAGCGTCCACTCATTGACGTACATGCCCACAAACCGATCGGCCAGCGACTGGTTCATGTCGCGGGCATACTGCATCGCATGCTGAACGGCCTCATCGCGGTGATCGAGCGAGTATTGAATGCTGTTCTTGATGATCCCGGCGATTTCGCGCATGTTCCCTTCGCCGAGATCGCGGCGGATCGCATTGCCCCCGAGCGGCAACGGCAGGCCGGTCAGTTCTTTCCACCAGACGCCCAGATCCACGACACAGTGCAGCTTGTTGTTCCGGTAGGTGAGTTGGCCCTCGTGGATGATCAGCCCGGCGTCGGCCTTGCCGTCGGCCACGTGGGCGAGGATCTGATCGAACATGACCACTTCGTGCTGAAAGGAATCCTTGCCGAGCAGCAGGTTGAGAGCCAGGAAGGCGGTGGTCATGCGTCCGGGCACGGCGATGCGCTTGCCCTTGAGCGCCGCCACGTCCATCGGCCGGCGAGCGACGATCATCGGACCGTAGCCGTCACCCATACTCGATCCGCAGTTGGTCAGGGCGTACTGGCCGGCCACGTGCGGGTAGGCGTGAATACTGATCGCGGTAATGTGCAGTTCGCCGCGCATCGCACGTTCATTGAGCGTCTGGATATCCTGCAGAATATGCTCGAATCGCCATCGTCCGGAATCCACGCGTCCGGTCGCCAGCCCGTAAAACATGAAGGCATCATCCGGGTCGGGGCTGTGGCCGAGGAGGAGTCTGTGAGAGGTGTTCTGGTTTGCCATCTTCTATGCCTCACAGCGTGTACGAAAACGGTAGGGCATGGTCGGAGCCGCCGGAGGCGGCGGAGACCTGCCAACCCAAGCTCAGCTATGCGGCAAGTCTCGGTCGCCGGGGCGACCTCGACGCTGCCCTACCACTTGCCCCAGCAGGTTTTCGCACGTGCTCTCACAGATCCAACGCCACCTCGTCGCCTTCCTTCTTGTCCGACCGCAGGGCCGCGTCGATGAAGGCGCAGATTTCAAGCGTGTCTTCGATGGGGAACGGCGGCTGCTTGGTATTGAAGAACTTGATCAGCTCTTTGACCAGACCGGGGTAGTAGTCGCCGACAGGGTGGAGCGGCTGGAGGCTGTTTTCGCACAGCACCATCGCCCCGTATTCGGCCTTACCCTTGCGGATGCCGCGCATCGAGCCCAGCCGTCCGTCCTTCCACGCACCGATGGCCAGGTCGCCGTCGGCGGTGCTCATGCACTGCACCGCCCTGCACCCGCGACCCATAATGGTGTAGAGGATCTCGACACCGTGGATGCCGTACCAGAAGAACCCGGGATTCGTAGGCTCCAGGTGCGCAGGTCCGAACGCATCGCAGCCAACCACCTTGCCGTGCTTGTCGGTCAGGTCGGCAAAACCGGCCACCCGGCTGTCGAATCGCAGCGACGAACAACTGAACGCCGGCAGCTTGGCATCCTTGATGATCTTGAACATCTCCTTGGCGTCGCCCAGGCTGGCGGCAAAGGGCTTGTCGATGTAGACCGGCTTGCCGGCCTCGGCCACAGGCCGAAGCTCCTTGAGATGCCGACGGCCGTCGACGCTCTCGATCATCACCACGTCCACCTCCTTGAGCATCTCCTCGATGGAGGCGGTCATTTTCACTTGCCACTTCTCGACCAGGTTCTTCTTGTACTCCTCAACCCTATCGGCGCTGCTTTTGACGTCCGGGCTGAATGAGGGGTAGCACGCGACCACACGGACCGCGGGCACGCCCTCGGCCGGGGCCTGCTCGTGAAACAGCTTGGTGAACGCTCCGCAGTGCGATGTGTCGCAACCGATCATCCCGACGCGAATGGTGTCTGGCATGGAGGCAAATCTCCTTTCGGTTTTCTCGTTCCGGCACTTTCATAACGGAGAGCGGCAGGGAAATCCAGCCGTGAAGCTTTTGACTTGGTCTGGTCTTGCTGGTCCCAGAATCCATTCTGGGGCCATCTGCGTCGAGGATTCCCATCCTCATTATCACCGAATGCCGAACGGATTCGGCCAGGCGAGGCGGCTCGGAAGGGATTCCGGGCCGAGCGGTTTTGACTTGGTCTGGCCAGCCTCCTATCCTGCGACACCAGGAGCCGCATGCTGTTTGGGAGGTGTCCATGCGCACACGTACCGGCGGTTTTCGGATCGGTTTTCGTCGCGGGTGGAGCGATTGGCAGAAAGACCTGCCTGCCTTGGCAACCTGGGCCAAGGATGCGGGTTTTGAGGCCATCGATCTTGCGCAGGCAAGACCCGAAGATATCGGTCAAGTACGGGATGCGGGCCTGCAGGTGGTATCCGTGGACATGCTCGACTGGTCGGCCCTGCTCAGTCCCGACGCCGGCAAACGCCGGTCGGCCATCGCCCGCAACGCGGCCTATTTCAAGGAGATGGCTACTCTGGGGGTCCAGGTTTTCTTCACCGTGGCCATCCCAGAGGACCCCTCCCGGCCGGGCAAGGACAACTTCGACCTGGCCGTCGCCAGCTACGGCGATCTGGCCCCTGTGGCCGAGAGCCTGGGAGCGACGATCGCACTGGAAGGCTGGCCCGGCAGTCCGCCGTTCGCCAATCTCTGCTGCAATCCGGAGACCTGCCGGGCGATGTTCCGTGAGGTGCCCTGCCGCGGTCTGGGCATCAACTACGATCCCTCGCACCTCATTCGAATGGGCATCGACCATGCCAGGTTCGCCGCCGAGTTCGCCGATCGGATCATACATCTTCACGCCAAGGATACGGAGATCATTACCGATAACCTCTACGAGATTGGCCTATACCAGCAGTCCATCTTCCAGAAACCGTTCTTCTGTGGCGAGTTCGTGTGGCGATACACGATTCCCGGTCACGGCGTGGCCCGCTGGAGCCACATTCTGGCGATCCTCGCAAAATCGGGTTTTGGCGGTGTTGTTTCGGTTGAACTGGAGGACGCCGAGTACAACGGTACCGAGCTGGGTGAACAGACCGGCCTCCTGGCATCACTGCAGTACCTGGAAACCGTTTGACGGAGCGGACTTGTCCTCTACCCCCCATGCAGGGCTTGGTTTCGGGCAGCCCTCATTCCAGTCCCGTCTGGCCGTCCACGACATAGAGTGCGGAAGAGTCCGTGGTGTTGAGATTCGGTTCCTATTCGGTTAATGGAAGCGTTTCCAACTCGGACCGGCGTGTGGTACAATAGAATGACGCGGAGCAGTCAAGGGAGCCGGGATGGGTCAGATAACGGGGCTTCGAAACGGTGATGTCCTCCTGCAGGTTCCATAAGAGAGCGGCATTTACACTTATCGAGGTGATGGTCACCATTGGCGTTATCGCGCTGTTGCTGTCTATTTTGCTGCCCTCGCTGTCCCGCAGTCGCGAAAACGCCCGTTCGGTCAACTGTCGCAGCAATCTCCATCAGTGGGGCCTGGCCATCCTGATGTATGTCAATTCCACCAACGGAGTCCTGCCGTTCGAGGAACGGCCCGACCCTCGTCCAGGCATGGGCGAGGACGAAAACGGCGACAAGGTGTGGGACGATGTGCCCGCGTCGGCCGGCCGGCCGGCCCAGGTCCGCGGCTGGATCTGCTGGTTTGACTGCCTGGATCGCTACATGGGCAAGGGAGTCTCTGCCGAGCAAGTCAAGATCTGCCCGACCGTCCAGCGATTCGAGCCCAATCGTGAAGAGAGCTACCGGATGAACAGCAAGCTGGCGGACTATTCGCTCTATAAAAAGGACGGCACTCGGAACGATTATTTCATGCCTTATCGAAGGGTCGAGACTCTCAAGCGGCCGTCAGACACGGTTGTCCTGTTTGACGGCGATGTGGGAACAGGCCCTGTCGATCTTGGGCCGGGTTCACCGCCGCCGCCGTCGTTCAAGGGCCGCTGGCGATTGCACAATGACGATGTCAACTACCGTCATAACATCGCCACCAACCTCCTGTTTGCCGACTGGCACGTGGAAAACATGAAGAAGAAGGCGCTGGCCTTGAGGTCGTACAACAAGGCCGATTATGACGCAGGCAGGCCCAATCCGGTAGGCTCCATCATCTGGCAGCCGCCGGATATGGGACCCTGGGATCCTGACCCCGGCTTGGGTGAGTGATGTTCGAGATCGAGCAAGCACCGATATCCACCACCTCCCAGCGTGTCGAGCGCAAATATGCATTGCCCGATGCCATGCTGGATCTCGCGGTCGCGCGCTTGTCGGAACTGTTGCCCATACACCGCTATGCCGGAGATCATGACTGGTCGAGCATCCGCACCACGTACCTCGATACGGCCGATTTCGCGGCCTATCGGGAATACCTCGTCCGATTGCCCCTCCGAAAGAAGATCCGGATCCGCCAGTACGGTGTGGCCGGAGAGTTCAGCAACCTGTGTTGGGTGGAAATCAAGATCAAGAACCATCGCCTCAGCCTCAAACGCCGCTTCTGTTGCCGCAAGCCGGAATTGGCTGCTTTGATGCGCGGCGAAGACGTTCTCGATCGCGTTGCCCCCTGCAACGAGGGGGACATTACTCAAATCTACAGTGCGATTCGGGCAATGATCCTGGAACAGCGTCTCAGGCCGGCGGTGCGGGTCGAATACGAGCGCCTGGCCTTCCAGGGCCCGGACTCCCGGAGCTTTCGGATCACCCTTGACCGCAACCTGCGTTTTGTCAGCGGCTGCGGCTGCTACAGCGGCATCCTGGAGGGTCTGGTGATCGAAAGCAAGCACCACGGCGATGAGCCGGAGCATCTGCGCGAGATGCGCAGGAGCCTGGGGCTCAAGAGGGTCAAGCGTTTCTCCAAGTTTGCTCGCAGCATGCAACGAATCCTGGAGCTTCAATCGCAGAGGTGCATCTCGTGAACACCATCGCCGGCTTCCTCGAAGACCATCCGGACCTCGAACGGCTCATCAGCGACACCTTTGGCGGAACCTCGGACGCGCGGCTTGGGGCGGACGTTATTGCTTATCGCCTGATTGCCGCGTGCGCCATCGGGTTTCTGATCGGGCATGTTTATCGCCGAACCTATACCGGCCAGCGGTTCGCCCCGACGCTGCCGGACACGCACCTGCTCTTGTGTCTGGGCGGGGCGCTGATCTGGCTGGTGGTCGGCGACAACCTTGTGCGGGCCTTCGGCCTGGCAGGAACCATCGGGCTGATCCGCTACCGCACCATCGTCCGCGACCCGAAGGATACAACGATCCTGCTGTTCAGCATGATCATGGGCATGGCCTGCGGCTTGGGGCAGGTTCTGGTGGCTGTGATCGGCACCGTCGTCGTGCTCGCTGTGATGTGCTTGTTGTACCTTGGCCACCGCCGATCCCTGACCGTCGCCAACAGAAAGGCCGCCGATCTGCTCAGTCTCCTGGACGGCGGGCAAACCGACGGGAAGAAACCGCCGCAGCAGAAGTAGAAGCGGCGTTGCGCAGAGCGTCCCTGACGAGAAGGCTTTGGGATCCCGATTCTTTTTCCGTTGCGATATCTCGGCACGCTTCAGAAGTGACACGCGCTTGCTCCTACACATGACATCGTGTAGGATTAAGGGGCCAAAGTGAGGTGAGCTATGCCTACGAACCTGGCACTGGACGACAGGCTGATCGAGGAAGCCCGCAAGGCCGGCAAGCACAAAACCAAGAAAGACGCGGTGACCGCGGCGCTCAAGGAGTACGTGCAGCACCGCAAGCAGCGAGAAATCCTCACCCTGGCCGGGCGGGTGGAATACTGGGATGATTACGATCACAAGGCCCTGCGGCGGGGCCGGCGGCAATGAGCATGCTCGTTGACACGACGATCTGGTCCCTGGCTCTGCGGCGCCGGACGTCGGAGCTCAATCGCCGCGAACGGCTGCTGGTTCAGGAGTGGGCATCACTGGTCGAAGCGGGTCGGATCTTGTTGATCGGTCCTATTCGTCAAGAGATCCTTTCCGGGATCCGCCGAGAGTCCGACTTCCTCGCGGTTCGCACGCGGCTGTCCGCCTTTGGCTGCATCGAAATCCTCCCGGAGGACTACGATCAGGCCGCAGCGTTCTTCAATGTTTGTCGCGGCAAAGGTTTTGCCGGTACCGCCATCGACCTGCTGATCTGCGCTGTTGCCGCTCGTGCGGATGTGCCCATCTTTACGACCGACGAAGATTTCGCTCGGTATGCGAAGTTTCTCCCGATCCGGCTGCACAAGTTGCCGGAAATCCCCGACTGACCTGAGCAATGGAGCACACATTCCCATCGTGATAGCGGAACCGCGCTCGGCAGGAGTGAGGATGGGTAGCGAAAGGATCCCTTCCGACTTCTCCACGCGACGGGAGAGAAACCAGCCAGGGGATCCTCTCAGTCATGCCACTTGCGAACCTGATCGAGCAGGGCGACCATCTCGTTGCGTTTCTTCTCGAACAAGGCGAACACGAAGAGGATCGCGATGCCCAGGGCGATGCCGCTTGCCCACCATATCCAGACCCAACCCAAGTTGCTGCCCGCGTGATAGATCATGGTCAGCAATGACAGGCACAGGAACCCGGTGCCGAGCACCAGGAACGAGCGGATCCGCAGTGCGACTCCGACGAAGATGCCCACCACCGACAGCAGGGCCAGAATCAGCGGCAGCCAGGGCGCCTGGGCCACGCCGATCAGAAAGATGTCCGCGGTTGATGAAAGGTAGATGGTCAGCAGGCACGCGTAATGGACGGTCCTTCGCTGCATCTCGTCGAGACGGTCGCGGTTCAGGTGCGTGGCGATGAGCACGGCTATCGCCGGCGGGATGAACCACAACTGGGGATGCTCGGTCAGGCCCATGCCCGGCGTCCGATAGAGCAGATACCAGAGGCTGCCGGTGAACGACGAGGCCGCGAGCACGGCCATCACCATCGATCGCCGCGTGGCGGCAAGGACGATGTACAAAACGCCCGTCGTGAACAGCACTACCGAGAAGTGGACCCGCGACGCGGCGATGAACAGATCCAGCATCGACAACGCCGGCAGAAAAACACCCGTTCGTCCCAACGGCCGGGCCAGCACGTGCTGCCCGTATCGCTCGCAGGCTTCCTGGCCTGCCACCGCCGCAAATGCCAGAGCGATCACCAGGAGAGGCCAATACTGCTCGATCACGCCGGTGAACAGCCAGGGCATCGAAGCGCGGACGTGCAGCGTTAATAGGCCGGCCAGCACCTCGGCGGCATAGACGTAGGCCTCTTTGCGGCGGGCGTCGAGCTGCAGCGGATCGAGCCGATCGCGCGTGGCAAAGAGAATGCAATAGATGATCATCAGGGGCAGGGCCAAGACCATGGCGACGACGGCCGGCCGAGTCAGCGGCAGGAGGTCATCGCCCAATATGCTCAATGCGTCAGAGGCGCAACAGTACGCCAGTCCGGCGACCGCCAACGCGTTTGCCGTGATGATCGAACGAGTCAGGGCCGTCGGCCATGTATCGCCCGCTGCAATTCGCGTTCTGACCACGGCGAGAACCGGCGTGGCCAGGGCGACGGCCGCGATGAGACCGACCGCCCGGTGGAGTACTCCGGCCGCCATCTCCGGCGAGACCCACGACCAGGCAAACAGGATGGCAGCCGCCGCCAGCAGTTGCATAGCGCAGGTCTGCATAACCAGCCGCCTTGCCTCCACGGCCGTAAGCACAGCCCATGCGGCGCACAGCAGCGGCGATATGACGATGAGCATGCGCCAGACCAGGGCAGGATGGCCCCAACTGACGTGCAGGGCCAGAAGCATGGCGATCAGCGCGAGGATGCTATTGGCTGAGGGCAACCAGCCGTCGGTGGTCTGCCGGGCGGCTGCAAGCGGCCCGGTTCTCGTCCATCGCCGCCAGGACAGGGTCGTGACCACCGCGTAACCGGCCAGCCCCACCGACATCGCCCACTCAAGGTATCGCGGCGTCATGCCCGTCTGGGCCATGATCTGGCTCATGCCCGTCAGCCCCAGAAGGTAGATGCCCGCAGGCAAGTGTACCGATTTGGAGTCCAGGCCGCAGACCAGCACGATCGCGACGGCCGCCGTCCACGCCAGCCAGCTCACGGCAATCGAGTTGCCGGCCGGCTCTCCGATGGCCGCCAGGCAGATCGCCCGCAACGCCAGCAAGAACACGATGACGACGGAAACCGTCGCAACCGCGTGATGGAACGAGGGCCAGCGCTCCGTGTGGCCGGAAGGGACGCGAGGCAGCACGAATCGGCGCTCGACCAGCAACCAAGTGATTCCCGCCGCCGCCAGCGCAATGACGTTGACATTCACCAGGTCGATCAGATTCGCCCCAGAGAAGGTAGCGAGCCTGAGCCAGAAGAACCGCACCCACCAGACGCTCGCCGCAAGGCAGATCTCGACGCCGCCGAGATAGGCCAGCGCACGACGGGGCGCCCATGCGGCAGTGATTATGCACAGCACCGACAATGCACACATGGTTCCCGTCGACCACCATGGACGCTGGGGGTCGTCGGTAGCCGCCCGCATCGCCAACAGGGTTGCCAGGAAGATGCAGGCCAGAACGCCGGTCACGGCTTGAACGCGGGCCTGGGCGCGCTCGGCGGTCGACTGCGGCGTCAACCTGCTGACCGCGGTCTCGACCGAACCCGGAATCTCCAGGCCGCACTCGGGGCATCGGCTGGACGGAGAAAGCCCTCGCAGGTTATAGCCGCATCGTGTGCAACTCAGGTCATGGTCGATCTGCCGAACGGCGCCGCTCACGTCGGCGGAGGCGGTATCGAACGTCTCCTGCCAGCCGGCTCCGACCAGTTCGCGGGCCTGTCTGTCACCAGCCCAAAGCCTGATCGCGGCGGCGGTCACAAAACCGACCATCGCGACGTGGAAGCAAAGCCAGTTGCCTGTATCCAGCGGCGCCAGGGCACACGCAATAAGGGCTACGCCGTAGAGCACCCACACGCTCTCGCGGTGGCCCCTCTGGTTGGCCGACGATGGGCGGCACGAGGTCAGCAGCGCGTATTCGACGAGAAGTGCCGCCGCAATGCCCCACAACGTGCCGGCCGCGACCGTGACCGAGGGCAGAAACTGCGGGCTGATCCACATTCCGGTGGCCGCGACGGCAAGAAGGATGCCGACGGCCACGCGACCTGCGATCAGCGGCCCCGATGGATAATCAGAGCGATCATCCTTCGTCCGGAACAGATCTCGCAGCACCTTCCAGAAAATGGGAACGACGGAAGAGACAATGAGGTTCAATTGCGTCAGCCAGATCAGAAAACCCGCAGAAAACGGCTGCTTGGTTTGTCTGAGAATGTGCAACTCGGTCACGGTCACGGCGGCACACGCCAACCCGGCAGCCGCAACGGCATAACCGACTTGCCGCTCGCTGAGGCCGTAGCCGATCACCGAAACGATCACAAGCACCACCGGGCCGAGCAAGGCAACGTGCAGTCGAAGCTCGGTCAAGTCAGGCGAGATCGGAAGCTTCATGGAACCGGCGGCCGCCATGTGCGACGCGGTGAGTAGAACGGCCGGCAACGCGAAGAGGCAGAAAAGGCAAACGCGGGTGATGTCGGTGTTCCCTGATTGCCGTGCGGGGCGACAGCGAGCCATTTGCAGCAGTCTGTCAACCCAGTAGCCACGCATCCAGAATGCAACAGACACGGCCAGGAACGCGCATGCCGACAGCCAGCGCCAGGCATCGACGACCTGGTGCCGCGACTCGAACCTCGCGACGACCAGCAGGAGGCCACATGCCGCCGCGGCAATGATCCCAAGCAAGGCCCATCTGCGCAATCCCTCCCAAATGTGAAGCAGGAGCGTTGCTGCGACCAGCGCCAGCAGAATCCATGACCCTGCCCCGGCCGCGTGAGCGTGCAGACCCCAGGCCACCTTCGAGGCTGCGGCACCATGCTCGACGACCACTGCGGGCGCGACGCTCCAGCCGGCCAGAAACACAAGTGCGAGAAATGGAAGAGCGACCAGCCAACGGTCTGTTGCGGGGAACCACGGCTCCAACAACTGTCTTGCGACACTTCGCCAACCTGCGTCGCTTGGCGCCGGTGCTTCCGGCGTGTCCCCGCTTGTCAGTGGGGCAAACCATTGCGTGATCGCCTGGCGGGCCACGATCAGGACCAAGCCGAACCCGCCGATCACCATCAGGTGCGCTTGCCAGACCCACGGGTCGTGAAATGGTGATGAGAGCAGTCGGTACCATTCCAGACTGCGAAGGTGACATTGCAGCGCGGTGCATGTCGACACGATTATGGCAATCTCGGCGCCCGTGAGCAGAATGGGCCATAGTTTCACGATTGCCACAACAGCCCATATGACCGAGGTCCACGCCATCCTTGCCGAGAACGCGGCGAGTGAATGTGACGGCAGCGTGTTCAGCATCCACACGACGGCCAGCCACGATCCGACCGTCGCGAACCCGGCCAGAGAGTCGACATACGTGTTCGCGGCGTCACTTGTCAGCCGAGCGAGTCTCAGAACAACGGCTGCCACTGTGCAAGCGCCGGCCCCGATCAGCAATGCGGTCGGCCAGGGGAACTGTTGCAGCGGCCAAGCGTAAACCATCGCCTGAATGATCGCCATCTGAATCAGGATGCAGCCGACCCAGGCGACGCGCGTGCTCTTGAGTCGACCGGCACCCACCATCGCGGCCGCGCCGTAGACCAGGTACACCCAAATGACGTGCTGAGCATCTCCCGGCACGCCGAAGCCGAACCATGTCACCACGCCGATGCTCAGAAGGGAGAAAACCAGGGCACTCAGGTCGTATCCGATCGCCAGTTCCCGACGTTGACGACGGTGCAGCAAGGCCGCGGCCACGGCACATGCCGCGACAGGCCCGACCAATGCCTGGCCCGTCCGGGCGGAGAACAATGCGGCAAGCATCGCTCTCGACCCAACCTCTGACCACGAAACCGCGCCGCAAATCATGTGGATTCCCAGGATCCATGCGAGCGTCAGCCACGTTGCGACGGCTGCATGCATGGCGGGGTGGCGAATTGACGAACAAACGGCCGCCGCGGCCAGGGCGTTCAGAAGCATCGCGGGCAGCAACCGTGACGGCGTCGGCCAAGCCAACCCGACGCCGATCAGCATGACCGCGGCCGCGACCAGGGCGATGCTTGTAGCGGTCAAACGCGTTTGAGCAGGCACTGCGGGCGCCAGTCGACTGACCAGCAGAAGGCCGGCCAGCAGTGCGGGTGCGGCCAAGGCGCAGATCAAGGGCGAGAGTACGTGCAGTGCCCCGGCCAGATGCCCCGATTCACCGAGCAGCAGCCCCAAGGGCACCAGGCAGGCAAACGTTTGAACTCCCAGTTGCAGGATCAGCCTCTTGGCGTCCGTGTCCTCGATGCATGCGACTCGTGATTGCCGTCGCAGAGAAATGCCCATCACGATGACGTAACACCCGACCGGCAGCAGCCCCACGGCCACAAGTCCGCTGGCGGACAACGGCGACAGAAAGCGGATGACCAGTGAGCATACCGATAGCACCACGATTCCGGACGCGAACAGTCTTGCCCCATCCGACATAATGACGCGGCCTGCCAGCAAGGTCAGCCAGGCGAACAAGGCCACGGCCGGCAGCTCCACGATCAAGGTCCAGGCGTTGATCGTCGGCCCCCGCGGCGAAAACACGGCAAAAGCCAGAAGATTCAACGGTACCAGTAGCGACGAAATAATCAGCACAACGTGGCCGGTCGTCGGCAGCTTCCACCGATGCTGCACGAACAGCCCCACTCCGAACAGGGCCGCGGTCACGGTCGTGAAGATCACGAACTTGAGGATGGGGATGGCCTCGATCTGGGCCCACAGACTGATCACCAGGGCGGTCGAGCAGCAGAGAATCAGAAGCCCGCCGACCAGTTCGCCCCAGCGGATGTTCTTCTCAGCCATGAATGCGGCCACAACCTCGCCGAACGGCCGGCGAGGTTCAGCCGGTGACGGCGGCTCGGTCGGTAATGAAGTCACCGGCGGAGGTGCTGCTGCACCAATCGTTCCGCCGGGAGCCACTGGCGGCTTCTGTCCCGAGCCTGTGTCGAGGGGCTTGCCTGCCAGTGCAGGAACAGGCGCGCTCTCCGTCGCCCCCGCCCACGGCAAGCTCTCAGCGGGCGATGAAGCGACCGGCGCGGCAGGCTGCTGTTGTATGCCTGCCGGCCTCTGCCACGGTTCTGCCGTGGGCTGGGTTGTCTTGGCGGGGGTGTGTTTTTTGTCCAAATACGCTCGGACGGAATGCACGTCTTCCGCCATGAGCTTCGCCAGCCGTGCGTGAGTCTCGGCGTCGATCAGACCTCGGGCCTGCAGATGGGTGAGGTAGCGTGCCGTCGCCGCCCGGTCGTCATCCAGCGTCGGCTCGAAGCTGCGCCGGTCGCTCTTGGGATGGCCGCCTCGCAGAAGCCATGCGATGGCGACCCACAGGCCGTGTCCGATCAGAGTGACGAACAACAACACCGAGAGCAGGATGCACAAGAACTCCATCACCGACTCCCGAACCGCGGCGGTGCACGGCTACATGAAATGCCGCCTGCTGCTGGTGCGCGACCCTCGGGGCATGTGTGAAAACAGCCGCGAGCATTCGGTGGGGCAGCGTCGAGGTCGCCGCGGCGACCGAGACCTGCCGTATTGCCAAGCTCGGTCGGCAGGACTCCGCCCCTGCTTCGTCCATGAGACTTCGCAGGGCTGCGACCGTGTTCTACCCTTTTCACACGCGTCCTGGGAACCCGTTGCCCGCGCCGGCGTCACATCGGGACCAAGAACCCCCCACCATCATGCCGCAATGGTAGCTCATACCAGGGTAATCCCGCAAGCCGTGGGAGCCACCGGCAAGATGCCTGATAGGATATAGGCGGGCCGTGGATTTGCGGCGCGCTCTCAAGGCTGATTCCAGTCAGCCTGTCGGCTCAGCGTTTGGGCGTCATGGAGCCAGTGCAAGAGGAATGCGTCGGCCATTACCCAGCAGGTCATCTGCTCGGCCCCGCCATAGGTCTCGAACTCGCCCTTAGCGAACATGCGGCCGTCGGGGTGACGCCCCTGCATCTCCAGAATCCGCCCGGCCCGCAGCCGCATCCAATCGCTCGCCTGGTGGCTCAAACCCTTGTCCCAGCCGAACAGGTGCGCGTAAGAGTCGATCCAGTAGAAGATGTCGAAGCGATAGTCGCTCCAGTCTGTGCCTTCGGGGTAGTAGACCTCCGCCTTGCCGGGGACGTACATAGTCCCGCCAGGTGGCCTGTACGGCGGCGAAGGCCAGTTCTGCTCGATCAGCGACCGGTAAACCAGTGCGGCGTTGAAGTCGGCACTCTGCGGCGCCGGTTGGCCCGCCAGCGAACAGAGCAACAACGCGTGCAGGTTCAGCGTGACCGTGGTCATGTAGTCGCAGTGGATGATGTTGTGGTTGACCAGGGCACCGTCGTCGCGGATGTTGTAGCCTTTGAGCCACTCTTTCACCGGCCGACCGTCGAGCATCGTGGTGTTCGATTTCATGTCCTCTTCCCGAGCGAACGCCGAGATCATCAACTCGCTGGCGATCTCCTTCCACTGCGGTACGCGCGGGTGCCGCGGCATCATCGCGATCGCCAACTGCAGCACCGTCGCGTTCCAGGCGTTTTCCTCGGCTTTGCTGTCGCCGCCTTTGCCGTTCCAGTAAGGCACGGTGTAGCCCGGGCGAATGAACCGGTCGGCTTCGTATTCGATCATCGCCGCGGTCATGTGCCGGGTTGGCGGATCGAGGTGCTCCCAGAGCATCCAGCCGGCACGGCCGGCCAGCATCGCCCAGAGCGCCGATTGCCAATGGTCGCCCCAGCCTTTAGCCGGGTCACCGTTGACTCTGTGAACGGCAGCGACATCTCTGATGATCTTGAGCGTCCGTGACAGGGCTTGGCCCTTCAGCATGCCGCAGGTTTTCTCGTCGTAGATACCGGCCGCGATGGCCGTGGCGATCCCGCACGCCGCGCTGGCCGGCGGGCGAATACCGGGTTCGTTCATATCGGTGATCAGGTAACAGTCGCCCTCCGGGGCCTCCTTCAGTGCCACGCCGGCCCAGGCCAGGTTATAGCGGACACTGTTGAGCAGCATCCGCGCAGCGGTCTGCACATCCTTGTTGCGTAAGTTCGGTGACGCAAATCGTTCCCAGCGAACAGGGACGACGAACCTGGCGACATCCTGGCTGGGGGTGGCCGGTTGACTGGCGGTGTCGGCAAGACAGGGCGTCAGACCCGCAAGCAGCGTTGTCGGCAAGATCATCAAAGCAAGCAGTGGAGCGTTGCCGCCCGCGGGTCTCGAAGCAGTGGTGGGGTACTCAACACGACCGACGCACGTGAACATGGTTTCCTCCGCACTTACCCTGACACGGCCATGTCCTGCTGCCAGGTGACGGCCGGGGTGAAGTTGAGCACGCGCTTGAGCCGGGCGCAGTTGATCAGAGGGGTGGTGGCATTCGGAGCCGGCCCGCGCCATTCGACTCGTGGGTTGAATCTCTGCACGTACTGGGCTGTGGGTGTAGCGGTCCCGATCGTCTCGGCGTTGACGAACAGAAGTTCATGCTTGAGGTCGCGGCGGCGCAGGGCCGTCTCGATTGCGCCGACCGCGTCGGAGAAATCGAGGTAATCACCCAGCACCAGTCTCGGCGACGAGCTGTGAATCTCCCTGGCAAACCACTTATCGTGTCGAACGTCGATCAGAGCCGGGAACCGCAGACAGATCGTGGGCACACCGCTCAAACGCGAGAAGGTCTCGGCGGTCAGCTCGTTGAGCCGCTTGCTCAGGTCGTAGGCATGATTCGGTCGGCAAGGGTGATCCTCGTCGATCGGCAGGTACGACAGACCATGATTCTCCAGCGACGTCGGCAGCCCGATCGCGCACAGGCTGCCGGCCAGAACAACCATGCCCGCTCCGGCGCGGTCGGCCGCCTCGAGAACGTGGTACGTCCCCTGCGTGTTGATGGCGAAGATCTCGGATTGCGGGATCGTCGGCATCCGACTGGGGATCGCGGCGAGGTGAACCACAGCCTGGCACCCGGCGCAGGCTTCGCGAACGGCTCTTGCGTCTCGAAGATCGGCCTGAACGTAGCGAACGCTCGCGGGCAGGCTTCTCGGCGGGTCGGCACGGTCAAACGCGACGATGTCGTGCGAAGGCGAAAACCGCTCCAGCACGCGCAAGCCCAGTCGCCCCGCCGCACCGGTCACAAAAAGTCTCACGGTCTCACCTCGCCGGCGTCACCACTCCCACGAACGCGTCATCAAAATAGGCGACACCCGACTTGCCTTGGGTGTGCAAATTGAGCGAAAGCCGCTCGCTGCCTTTGGGGGCCGGGCCTTCCAGGGATACCCATGTCCACTCGCTGCGTCCGGTGACCTTGCGGCTCGGACCGAGACGCCCGACAACACCGCCGCTGTTGTCGGTGGCATCGAATGTGATCCAGGCGGCCCCCTGGTCATCCGGGCAGTCGGTCTTGATCCAGATGCCCGCGAAATACTTCGTGCCCACCCTGGCAGTGTTGTAGTGCGTGATCTGACGGATGACGGTTTCCTTCGGTGACACTCGCATGCTTTGCGAAAGCCGCCCGGTGTGGGCTGTCTTGTCGGCGACCCCGCCGGGGTTTGATCTCATCACGTCTCCGTCGACCTTCAGCGTCTCAAAGCCCAGGGCGATCCATTCCTTGCCTCCGCCGCCGCCACCGGCTTCCATGCTCGCGTTGTTCAGCATGTTCTCACCGGGCGGCAGCTTCGCGAGCTGACCAAGCCGCAGGTCATGCCGGTTCTCCTGCTCGCTGGAGATGCGGACATCGGCCGCCTCGTACTTATAGCGACCCTGGGCCGTGGCAGACAGCTTGTAGCGGGCGGGGATGACATTCTCGAGAATGTACCGGCCGTCAGAGTCGGTCCTGGCCTCGTGTTTGCCCGGCTGGAGCGTGATCACCGCCCCAGCCACGGGTTTGTCATCATCACCGCTGCGTACCACCCCGCTGAGCGTGGTCTTGAGGGTCGCTTCCAGGGCAACGTCCACGACGCTGTTCTTCGCCGCGGCGACCTGAACCTTCTGTTTGAGAGCCTTGAAGCCGGGCTTGCTGATGCTCAGGCTGTAAGAGCCCGGTTCAAGCCTGCCGAAGAAGTAGTTGCCCATCGGGTCGGATGTGAAGGGCTTTCCGCCGATGCTCACTTCGGCACCGTCGAGCCGAACGTCCAGGCCGGCGACCGTCACTGTTCCGCTGATTGCCCCCGTGGTGTCGGTCGGCTTGGCCAGAGCCGCGACCACCGTGTACTGGTAATGCGGCTTGGTGGGCGAGCCGTCCGGATTGATGCCGCTTTCGGGATACACGTAATCGAACTGCTGCCAACCCTCGTTGGAGAACTCGAAGGGAAAGACCGCCACGAGTTCGGGCCAGTTCGGGTAGTAGTCGCGGAAGGCCCGCATCGCGTAATCCGCGCGGTTGTACTCGTCGATGATCGGGTGCCCTTCTGACTTGGTGTACACGGCGTTGCCCAGGTCCCACCCGGTTTCCGTGATCATGATCTTGACGTTGTCGCGGCCGCACTCCCGCAGTTTGGCCAACTCGAGCAGGTAGCTGTCGATGCTTAGTTCGGAGTCCGGTTTGATATTCTTGTTGTGATGATTCAAGTGCGGTGGGCGGTTCATCGGGTAGGGATGGCACGACCACAGGTCGAACGAACTGATGAATTCGGTGTTGGCTTTGCAGAGGGCCTCGGCCCACTCGGGGCTGGTCGCCAAACCGCCGTTGAGGATCTTGATTCGCGGGTCGCCGATGGAGCGAATTGCCTTGGCCACCGCCACGAAGAAGTCCGCGTACTCCTGGGGGTTGGCTTTGCCGCTCCATTCGACCGCCAGGTTCGGCTCGTTCCACACCTCGATGTAAAGCGGGCACATATCCGTCCGCGGCAGGCCGGCCACCACGCGTTTGACCGCCTGTGCGATAGAGGTGTAATCGCCCGGGGAGTCGGCCTCGGGTTTTCGCCAGCCCCCGCCACCGTAGTGGCCCCCAAGTCGCAGTACGGGGATCAACTCGAGCTGATAGCATTTGTTGACGTAATCGATCCAGCCCTGTGGCGGCTGTTTGGTGTTCTTGTCAATGTCCGCCAGCAAGGTCTTGGCATAGCCCCATCGCCCGACCAGAAACCGCGCCCAGCGAAGGTGCTTATCGCCCTTCGTGCCGTCAGCGCCGTCGCCGACCAACAAGTGCGCCCCGTAGAAGTTGTTCGGCAGCGCATAGGACGACTCCGGCAACGGGACCTTCTCGGCGGCATGGGCAGCCAGTGCCAGCACGGTCCCCAACAAGCCGATTGCGCCGACGAGCCACTTGCAGTTCATGTCGTCAACCTCGCTTCACGCCAGGGAAGGATAGTGCCCATGTCGGTTGCCGAAGACCGACGATACTCGGGCTCCTGGAGAGCCGCAACGGAAGGTGTTGTCGGTTTGCGAGGACAGCCGGCCCGGCGTCCACTTGAAAGGGTGCTCCTGACCCGCTAAGCTGTCGCATCCGCTGTCGGTCATCGGGGCCAAGCGATTGTAATGTTATAGCTGGCAGGAATTTAGGATGAGCAATCCGTTGGAATCCCGCGTCATTGAGTTGGGCAAGCACGTTGTGAGAATGACCACCGCCGCCGGTTCGGGGCACCCGTCCAGTGCTCTGTCGCTGGCCCATATCGTCGCCGCGCTGATGTACGAGCAGATGCGTTACGACCCGGCCGACCCGTGGAACCCGGCCAGCGACCGGCTGGTTTTGAGCGAAGGACATTCGGTACCCATCGTCTATGCCGCATATGCGGATCTGGGCGGGGTGGTCGGCAAGTCTCCGGCCGCGAAACGGGCACTGACGCTCGATGACCTCAAGAGCCTTCGCGAACTCGACAGTGTTCTCGACGGCCACCCGAACCCGGCCGAAGGATTTCCGTTCTTCGACGCGGCCACCGGCTCGCTCGGGCAGGGGTTGTCGGTTGGTGCCGGCCTGGCACTTGGCGCTCGGCTCAGCAAGATCGACAAGCGGATTTTCGTGATCATCGGCGACGGCGAGTCGCGCGAGGGGCAGATCTGGGAGGCTCTCGACTTCATCATCGACCACGAGCTGGTCAACGTCTGCCCGATCTTCAACTGCAACGGCCAAGGGCAGGCGGATTACGTGTCCAAGCAGCAGTCGGCCGACGTGTTGGTGGGTAAACTCAAGGCCTTCGGCTACGACGTGCAGGACATCGACGGCCACAAGATGGACCAGATCGCTTCGGCGGTCGCCAAGGTTGGAAAGGGCTCGGTTCCGGTTGCCATCGTGGCCCGCACGCAGAAGGGCTGGGGCGTCGATTCGCTCAAGGATAAGTCCAACCACGGCAAGCCGCTGACGGCCGCGCAGGTCGCCGAGGCTGAGGCCAGCCTGGACAAGGTGGCTGCCGAACTGAAGCTCCCCAAGGTCTGCGGCCCGGCGCCCAAGCCGCCGATGCCGCCCTCGGCCAACGGTCCGGCGAAAAGGGACAAGATTGCGGTCATGCCGTTTGCCGAGGCCGTGGCCAAGACCGGAATGATCGAGGCGGTGGCCAAGAACAAGCTCTCGACGCGGCGAGCCTATGGAGCAGCGCTGTTCGCCCTTGGTCACGCCGATGAACGAATCGTTGCTCTGGACGGCGACGTCAGCAACTCGACTTTCGCCAACGTCTTTGCCAAGGCGTTCCCGAACCGTTTCTTCGAGTGCAAAATCGCCGAGCAGAACATGATCTCGACGGCCGCGGGTCTCTCGGCCGCCGGTTACATCCCCTTTGCCAGCAGTTTCGCCAAGTTCCTGGCCCGCGGGTATGACCAGTTTGAAATGGCCGCGATCACTCGGGCGAACGTCAAACTCGTCGGTTCGCACGCCGGCTGCTCGCTCGGCGCTGACGGTCCCAGCCAGATGAGCCTGCCCGACATGGCGTATTTCCGAGCGTACACCACGGCGGAAGACGGGCGCGGCAACCCGGCGCTGACCCTCTTCCATCCGGCTGATGCGGTGGCCGCCTACCGCCTGACCGAGATGGCCGCCAACATCAACGGTCTGTGCTACGTCCGCACGCACCGTCCGGATGTCCCGCTGATCTACCCGCAGGATGCGGTTTTCAAGCTCGGCGGATGCGGCAAACTGGCCGAGGGTGACTCCGTGACCATCGTGGCAAGCGGCTACATGACGACGCTGGCTTTGAAGGCGGTTCGCGAATTGGAGAAGGCCGGGATCAAGTGCAACCTCTTCGATGCTTACTGCCTGCCAATAGATGCCGAGCCGGTTCTCACCGCCGCGCGGAAGGCCAACGGCAGGATTCTGACCGTCGAGGACAATTTCGCCGGCGGTTTCAATGCCGCACTGGCCGAGGCCGCCGCTCGCGGCGGCGACGTGAAGGTTTTTGCCATGACCTGCCCGCGGATTCCCAAGTCCGGCAAGGATGGCGACATCGTCCTAGCCGCCCTGGGCCTCGGCGTACAGAATATCGTTGCCCGGGTGAAAGAACTCCGGTAGGGCATAGTTGAGGTCGCCACGGCGACCGAGACCCGCCTTCTTGTTGAAACGGCGGGTCTCGCTTGGCTCGACGCTGCCCTACTTGAGAAACGTGAACGGGCCTCCCTCTGGCACAAGCGGCGGGAGGCCCGTATTCTTTCCGCAAGTGTACGGTTTGCGTGTGCAACTGCCGTGTCGGCAGTGCGAGAAGACGTTACTGCTCGCAGAGCAGTGACACACCTCAGATAACTCGCTGAGATGGAGGATGTTGGTCATGTGCAACACGCTGCTTTTCTCGCTTGTCATGATTCTTGCGACCCAGACGCAATCGGCTGCGGAACTATACGTCGCCGCCAACGGCAACGACGCGTGGTCCGGCGGGCTTGCCGCGCCGAATGAGCAGAAGACCGATGGGCCCTTTGCGACGCTGGAGCGGGCCAGGGACGAGATCCGCAAGATGAAGAAGAAGCCGGGTGAGTCGCCGGCCGGCGTCACTGTCTGGATCCGCGGCGGGGATTACCATCTCGACAAGACCTTTGAGCTTGTGGCCGAGGACAGCGGCAGCGAGAAGATGCCGATTGCATACCGGGCGTACAAGGATGAGAAGGTGCGTCTGCTGGGCGGCAAGAGGGTCTCCGATTTCAGACCTGTTACCGATCGGGCGATTCTCGACCGGCTTGAACCGGCGGCACGCGGCAAGGTCATGCAGGCCGATCTCAAGGCCGCCGGTGTGACCGACTTTGGCGATCCCGTGGCCGCGGCCAAGCGCATCGAATTGTTCTTCGGCGGCAAGCCGATGCAGTTGTCGCGATGGCCGAACGAGGGCTTCACCAAGATCGCGGACGTCGTGGGCGGCAAGCCGATCAAGAGCCACGGGAAGGAAGGCGATTCCGTCGGCAAGTTCACGTACGAGGGCGATCGGCCGAAACGTTGGATCGGCGAGAGCGACATCTGGCTGCACGGTTACTGGTTCTGGGACTGGGCCGACGCGTACCAGAAGGTTGAGTCGATCGATACTGAAAAGCGCATCATCAACCTGGCCACGCCGTATCACCACTACGGGTATCGTAAGGAGCAGCGCTACTACGCGATCAATCTTCTCTCGGAGATCGACAGCCCGGGTGAATGGTACGTGGATCGCAGGAGCGGCACCCTCTACTTCTGGCCTCCGGCGGGCTTGGCGACAAACGAGACGTACGTGTCGGTGCTGGGGACAGCGGTCAGGATGGAGAACGTCACCGATGTGACCTTCCGCGGGCTGGTATTCGAGTACGTTCGTGGAACGGCGATTACCATCAAGGGCGGCAAGCGGGACCTCGTCGCCGGATGCACGTTACGCAATATCGGCGGGCAGGCGGTCGTGGTCAACGGCGGTGAGAAGCACGGCGTGGCCGGTTGCGACATCTACGACACCGGCGACGGCGGGATCAGCCTCAGCGGCGGCGACCGCGCGAAGCTCATCCCCGGCGGCCATTTTGCGACCAACAACCACATCTACCGCTACAGCCGCAACAGCAACACCTACCGCACGGCCGTCAGCCTGGCCGGCGTCGGTTGCCGGGCGGCCAACAATCTGATCCACGACGCCCCGCACATGGCCCTGGGCCTGAGCGGCAACGAACACGTGATTGAACTGAACGAGGTGCACCATGTGGTCATGGAAACCGACGACGCCGGGGCGTTCTACATGGGCCGCGACTGGACCTGGCGAGGGAACGTGATTCGCCACAACTACTTCCACCACATCGGCGAGTTCAAGAGCTGGGTCGGCACACAGGCCATCTACCTCGATGACTGGGCCAGCGATGTGAAGGTCCATGGCAACATCTGCTACAAGGTCTTTCGGGCGGTGCTCGTCGGCGGTGGACGTGACAACACGGTGGAGAACAACATTCTTGTGGACTGCAACATTGGCATCCACGTCGACTCGCGCGGTTTGGGCTGGGCCAAGTACTACTTCGACCGGACGGATAACACGCTGGTGGAACGGCTCAATGCGGTTCCCTACAAGGAGCCACCGTGGAGCACGCGGTACCCGCAATTGCTTACGCTTTACCAGGATGAGCCAGCCCTGGCCAAGTACAACGAGCTGGTTCGCAACGTAATGGTCGGCTGCGGCAAGGCCATCGATCTGCACGACGGCCTGACCGACAAGGTGGTTGCCATGCAGGACAACTCCATCGACGAGGAAGTCTACCTCAAGGACGGCGAGGCCAACCGGTTCCAGCTCAAGCCCGATTCACCCATGTGGGCCAAGGGTTTCCAGCGCATCCCGGTGGAGAAGATCGGGCTGCAGAAGGATGAGTACCGGTCCGCGCTGCCAGAAGCGCAATGAAGTGGTGCCGATGGCCGGGTGGGCACGTGGGTGTTGTGCAGAGCCTCCTTCCTGGACGGGCCGGGTGATCGAGGAGCACGCTGGTTGCAGCGGAAATGGGGCGACGGGGGCGTCGGGTGGCCGGCGGTGATCGAAGAGGTCGACGGCCGTGTTACTCATGCCGAAATGGGCCGACGAGGGCGTCGGCCCTACGTGTACGGCTTGTGTGACATCCATGCTCGGTGCCAGTCAAAAGCACGCGGCATGATTGGGTCCCCCACGGGCCAACAGGGCCGTTGTTCTACAGTGGTGGGCCGACGAGGGCGTCGGCCCTACTTGGTGCCGATGGCTCCGTCGGCGCTTGGGTGTTGGGTGAATCCTCCTTGCCGGACGGGTCGAGTGATCGAGGAGCACACTGGTTGCAGCGGAAATGGGCCGACGAGGGCGTCGGGTGGCCGGCGGTGATCGAAGAGGTCGACGGCCGTGTTACTCGTGCCGAAATGGGCCGACGAGGGCGTCGGCCCTACTTGATGGGGCGACGGGGGCGTCGGCCCTACTTGATGGCCCGCCGCAAGCATCGACCCTACGTGCGGCCCGTCCCGGGCGTCGGCCCTACTGTGCTTGAAGCAGACTGCGTTCAACGGCGTGGCTGCCAAGGGGGAAGCGGCGGGGATGCGGGGTCGGGGTTGACCGGGTGGCCCGTATCGGCTATTTTGCATTTAGATTGCAAATTAGCCGATAAAGGAATTGGCCATGTACTACCCCCGAGCCATCGACGACGCTTGGCGGAAGGCTGCGGAACAGTTTCCCGTGCTGCTGCTGACCGGTCCGCGACAGGTCGGCAAGACCACCTTTTTACAGCATACGGCGGAACGCGGCCGCAGGTACGTGACGCTCGATGACCCGGGTATCCGGGCTCTGGCAGTCCAGGATCCGGCGCTGTTTCTGGAGAGGTTTGAGCCGCCCGTCCTGATCGACGAGATCCAATACGCGCCGCAGTTGCTGCCCTACATCAAGATGGCAGCCGATTCCCGGCGTAAGACCGGCCTGTTCTGGCTGACGGGCTCGCAGCAGTTTCACGTCATGAAGGGCGTTTCGGAAACGCTGGCCGGCCGGGTGGCGATTGTCAATCTCCTTGGCTTCTCCTCTCGGGAACGGCACCGGCTCCGGTTGGATGTCGCCCCGTTCCTACCCACACGCCAACGGCTCAAGGAACGCGAGGGCTCACATGCGTCTTCATCGCTCAAGCACGTCTATCGTGATATCTGGTTGGGCGGATTCCCCGCCTTGACCGCCGGGCCGGTGAAGGACCGCGATCTATTCTACAGTTCGTATCTCCAGACCTATCTACAGCGGGACGTGAAGGACCTGACGCAGGTTGGAGACGAAGCGGCCTTCCTGAGGTTCCTCAAGGCATGTGCCGCCCGGACGGGCAACCTGCTGAATCTTTCCGATCTGGCTCGCGACGCCGATATCAGCGTCAACACGGCCAAGAGCTGGCTTTCCATTCTCCGGGGCAGCATGCAGGTGTTCCTGCTTTCGCCGTACCACACAAACGTGACCAAGCGGCTGGTCAAGGCGCCCAAGCTCTACTTCCTGGATACCGGGCTGTGCTCTTACCTCACGGACTGGTCGTCGCCGGAAACACTCGAAAGCGGGGCGATGTCCGGCGCCGTCCTGGAGACTTACGTCGTGAGCGAGGTTCTCAAGAGCTGGTGGCATCGAGGTCAAAGTCCTGAGGTCTACTACTACCGGGACAAAGATCGCAAGGAGATCGATCTCATCTTCCTGCAGAACCGCACCCTGTATCCACTCGAGGTCAAGAAATCCGCGTCACCGGGGCCGGATTGGGCGGCATTCTTCAACCCGCTCGGCAAGCTCAAGATGAAGGTCGGTGAGGCCGGTGTCGTCTGCCTGTCGAAGGATCTCCTTCCGCTCGGCGAAAATGTCAATGCGATCCCCGTTGGGTGGTTGTGAAGATCGGAACGGCGAGTTTGAGAGTGGGGATTCTCTATCTTTCCCAGACTATCCAAGTTTGGCTTCGTTCCGCAAAACGAGTTGGCGGTTAACGACTTGCGGTTGTGGGTCAGATTTGGCTGGGCAGAGTTTTGGCCCGTGGAATGCCGATGGTCGAGCGCATGAGCGGAGATTCTCCATTTTGCCCAGCCTGCCTGGTTTTGGGTTTCTTTGGTAAGAAGCTATCAGGAGTGAGCGGCCAGATTTGCTTGGCCAGACGCTCGCCTCTGCGGCTGGTGGCTGCTTCCTACGCGGTAGTTCACTTGTCAAAGAGCGCAGTGTCTCCCGGTTTCTGGATACAGGGGTAACACGGCGGGTGTTCCGGAGAGAGCTGATCGGAGCGGAACACGGGAGAATGAATGGGCCGACGAGGGCGTATGGTGGCCGGCGGCGATCGAAGAGGTCGACGGCCGTGTTACTCGTGCCGAGATGGGCCGACGAGGGCGTCGGCCCTACGTGTACGGCTTGTGTGACATCCATGCTCGGTGCCAGTCAAAAGCACGCGGCATGATTGGGTCCCCCACGGGCCAACAGGGCCGTTGTTCTACAGTGGTGGGCCGACGAGGGCGTCGGCCCTACTTGATGGCCCGCCGCAAGCGTCGGCCCTACTTGGCGGCACGCCGCGGACGTTGGGCCTGCTTGATGGGTCGCCCCAGGCGTCGGGTTTACTGTGCCTGAAGCAGGCCGGTTCCAACGGTGTAGCTGCCAACCGGGAGGCAGCGGGGGTTGTCCTCGATGTACTTCGTCAACCGGTTCATGGCGGCGTCGTCGCGCACGATGTGGTCGAAGGACTCATCCTGCCAGAGCGATCCGGATCGACGAAGATACGTGTTGATCTGCCGGGCGCTGATCGACTTCCAGGCTTGCAGCGTGTTGGACAGATCGCTGTCGGCGAGCAACTGCAGGAGGGCGTGAACATGGTTGGGCATGATCGCGAAGCGACCCAGAAGGTAAGCCTTGCCGTCATCGTGTCGCAGGGTTGCCTCGACTGGTTTGCGGCACGCGGGATCCCGAAGAACACACTCGCCATGCCCGCTGTCCAGCAGTTTCTCGATCCGAGCCGTCCAGATCCTTCGGTACTCCTGGATTTGCTCCTCGGTCAGAGGCGGCGGATGGGATGCCAGCCATGCATCGCGCTTGGCGCGCAGTCGTTTCATCACTTCGGCAGGGAGTGAATCGGCCAACCGAAAGGTGACGAAGTACACCACTCCCTCCTGCCGCAAGTGCGGGAGAGAGCCCTTGTGTGACATCCATGCTCGGCGCCAGTCAAAAGCACGCGGCATGATTGGGTCCCCCACGGGCCAACAGGGCCGTTGTTCTACAGTGGTGGGCCGACGAGGGCGTCGGCCCTACTTGGTGCCGATGGCTCCGTCGGCGCTTGGGTATCGAGCACGCTTGGACTGCCGGTTTGGTCGGTTGTGCAGAGAGTATAGCCCGGCGTTGCATATGGCAACGCCGGGGAATGAAGAGTCTGGAAGGCAGAATTGAGGATGGGGCGTGCTTTGCCGTCGCTCATGAAGCTCACTGCTGGTGAATTCTGGGCACGATGGTGATTCGGTGCCAAACGGCCGATCCAAACGTGCTTTTCTGCAGGGCTGCGGGGATTGTTGTGTAATGGGGGGGTAATGCCGAAATGGGGCGACGAGGGCGTCGGGTGGCCGGCGGCGATCGAAGAGGTCGACGGCCGTGTTACTCATGCCGAAATGGGCCGACGAGGGCGTCGGCCCTACGTGTACGGCTTGTGTGACATCCATGCTCGGTGCCAGTCAAAAGCACGCGGCATGATTGGGTCCCCCACGGGCCAACAGGGCCGTTGTTCTACAGTGGTGGGCCGACGAGGGCGTCGGCCCTACTTGGCGGCACGCCGCAAGCATCGGCCCTACTTGGTGCCGATGGCTCCGTCGGCACTTGGGTGTCGAGCGCGCTCAGTCTGACGGGCCGGCTGCCGGATCACTCGGGCGCTTGATCAGTTTCGGGTCAAATGCCGTCCCGCACTCGGGGCAGCGCGGGTCGACCTGGCCTCGGAGATCGTAGCCGCACTCAATGCAGATGGGGACGCCCTTGGCGGCCAACTGTTCACGCAGGTACCTGATCAGAGGTTTACGGACAAGATACTGACTGCCAATAGCAACGGCAAATGGATAGACCCCTGCAATCACCCCTCCAACCCAGCCTTCACCCGAGAGTCCCCAGAAAGCCAGCGATCGCTTGAGTGCTAGAATGGTCAGACCCATGGCTACCGCCGAGCCAAACAAGAGAGCTGCAAGATAGAAGCGGCGTTGACGGCGGCCCACTTTTTCGCGCCAATATCGCCGGATAACGTCGCGTCGTTCCTGATCAGTCTCAAAGAGAGCCAATTCTGGAAACAGACGCGATGGAGCAAGGCGGCCCTTTCTCATGATGTCGATTGTACCTGAAGACCCGGTCTTTTGACCCCTGTTGTCTTCTCAACTAAACTCACGTCGGCGCGGTACCCAACCGCCTTCGTTTCCCAAAGGGGCACGGGTATGTAGCCAGGGGCGCGAGCCCCTGGTACAAATACCATCATGACCGACCAGCCCCGAAGGGGCGGTGGCACGGCCGAGCCGGCCACGAGCATCTGTCGCCCCGCTGGGGCTGACCCGCCGATGCGGCACGATTCCCAGGGGCTCGCGCCCCTGGCTAAACACCTTCGCCCCTGGCCGGGCGATCTGCAAGGGTGTGGTTGGCACTCGGCACGGAGAGCGGCAATCGTCTGGAATCACGGACCATGAACAGCAACAAAGACACGTACGAGAACCCGTTGGTTTCCCGGAATGCCTCGCCGGAGATGTGCCGGCTGTTCAGCCCGCGGCACCGGATACTGACCTGGCGGCGGATCTGGTTGGCGGTGGCTGAGGCCCAGGCCCAGCTCGGACTGCCGGTTTCGCGACGGCAGATCGCCGAGTTGCGGCGGACGATGGAGGACATCGACTGGGACCGAGCGGCCGAGCACGAGAAGAAGCTTCGCCATGACGTCATGGCCCACCTGTACGCCTGGGGCGACGTGGCACCCAAAGCCCGGGGCATTCTGCACCTGGGCATGACGAGCATGGACGTGGTGGACAACGCCGACCTGCTGATTATGCGTGAGGCGATGGTGCTGATCCGCGATTGGCTGGTCAACGCGATCGACGCCCTGGGCGCGTTCGCCCGCAAGTGGCGCAACCTGCCCTGTCTGGGTTTCACTCACTATCAGCCGGCGCAGCTCACCACGGTCGGCCGGCGGGCCTGCCTGTGGGCCTACGATTTTGTTCGCGACTTGGAGGAACTGGAAGATCGCCTGGGGCGGCTGCGATTTCGTGGGATTCGCGGGGCGACCGGCACGCAGGCCAGCTTCCTTTCGCTGTTTGACGGCAACGCGGCCAAGGTGGTCCGCCTGGAGAAGATCGTCACCCGCAAGCTCGGTTTCGAGGACGTCGAGCCGGTTACCGGCCAGACCTACTCCCGCAAGATCGACGCCCAGGTAGTTGCCACGCTGGCGGGGATTGCCGCCAGCGCCCACAAGTTCGCCAACGACATCCGTCTGCTGGCCGGCATGAAAGAGATCGAAGAGCCGTTTGAGAAATCGCAGGTGGGCTCGTCGGCCATGGCCTACAAGCGCAACCCGATGCGGTGCGAGCGGATGACCGGACTGGCCCGATACGTCATCTCAGTGATGTCGTCGCCTTTGCAGACGGCCGCCGAGCAGTGGTTGGAGAGGACGCTCGACGATTCATCCAACAAGCGGCTCTCGATCCCGGAGAGTTTCCTGGCCGTTGACGGAATCCTGAGGCTTGTGACGGACGTCTCGCGCGGCCTGGTTGTCTACCCCAAAGTGATCGGGGCACACGTGCAAGCGGAGCTGCCTTTCATGGCGACGGAAGAGATCCTAATGGCGGCTACCGCCGGTGGGCAGGGCGCAAGAGGCAAGCGGGCCCGCCCCGGTGACCGGCAGGCACTGCACGAGCTGATCCGACGGCATTCGCAGGCCGCCGCACTGGAGGTCAAGATGCACGGGCGTCCGAACGACCTGCTCCAGCGGCTACAGAAGGACCCGGCGTTCGCGAACGTTGACTTCCGCAAGGCCCTTGACGCAAGACGGTTCGTCGGGCTCGCCCCACAGCAGGTCGATCATTTCGTTAAGACGGTGATCGGGCCGATTCTGAGACGGCATTCGTCCGCGCGTAACAAGCAGGTAACCTTGAACGTCTAAGCAGGCAGACCCGATGGTCATCGATGAGCCTCAGAACCCATTTGTGTATCCCCCTGAATGGGTGGGGCTCACACGGGATCTTGCCGGGAGCCGGGCGCTGAGCGTTGCCGGCTATGAGGTGGAGGTTCATATTACGGTCGAACAGCTCGATCTTGTCTATCTGCCGTTGCTGGCGATGCTGGTTCAACACAGTGGCGACGACGAAGAGCGAGTCCTGGCCGGCTTGGGCGGGATACCGGGCAGCGGCAAATCGACGTTCGCCGCCGCTGCAGCCCTTGTGGCCGGTCGCATCTGGCCGTCCGGACGGCTGGCCGTGGTGGGGATGGACGGCTGGCACTATCCCAATGTCGTGCTCGACGCGCGCACCGTGCTCGATGAAAGAGGACATCCGGTGCCGCTACGGAGTCGCAAGGGCGGACCACAATCCTTCAACGTCCCGGCCATGGCCGACGCGTTGGAGTCGCTGAGGCCTGCGCGCCGCTCCATCAACCTGCCGGCCTACGATCGGAGGCTGCATGATCCGGTGCCTGGTGCGATTGTGATCGACGCCCGGACGCAGATCGTGCTCGTTGAGGGCAACTTCGTCCTGAGCACCACGCCCCCCTGGGACAAGGTCTCATCTCTGCTGCGGCCAAGGCTTTTCCTTGAGGCGGATTTGGCCGTTGCTCGCGAGCGGATCATCAAGCGGCACATTCGCGGCGGAGCCTCACCCGAGCAAGCCCGTGAGAAGTTCGAGACCAACGATCTGATCAATATTGCTGCTGTCGAAGAGACGGAGGCCAACGCCGACTTTGTGGTCCGACTCGATCCGAATCCGCAAATCCGCGTCCAAGCGGCACGGGGCCGACGGTAGCCTCCGGGTATTTGATCCCGGTCCTGTTGTCGGACCGGCATCTCTCAGGTCTAATATCCCAGGTCGAGAGTCCGCTTGGTGGTGTTCCGGGAGTTACTCTCGGCAAGGAGGTAACCATGCGAGTGCTCAGCGTCAACGGAAGTCCGAGACCCAAAGGCAATACTCATCTGATGTTGCAGCGGGTTTGCGGTCATCTGTCGAAAGCAGGACATGAAATCGACGACGTCTGCCTTGAGGAAATGGGCATCGCTCCTTGCAGGGCATGCATGGTGTGCGCGGAAGTTAAGGATGGTCGCTGCCATGGGCACGATGACGCATGCAACGGCTTGATCGATCGGTCGCGGGCCGCCGACGTGATCCTGCTCGGCTCGCCGGTGTACTTCGGATCGGTGACCGGGCAGATCAAAGCCTACATGGATCGCGTCGGCTTTGTCAGCCGTGTGGGCGACCAGTTCCTGGCCCGGAAGATCGGTGCGGCGGTCGTGCCCGCCCGGCGAGCCGGCGAGTTGTTCACCTTCGCACAACTCAACATGTGGTTTCTCATCAACGGCATGATCGTGCCCGGCAGCAGCTACTGGAACGTCGGCCATGGTCTGCGTGAAGGCGAAATCGCCGGTGATCAGGAGGCGATGGCCACGCTGGACGAGCTGGCGAAGAATATCCTGTGGCTGTTGGAGAAGCTGCAGTAAAGAAGCTGTCAGCTATCAGCGTTCACCCATTAGCCCCCGTCTTGTCAAGCGCGAAAACTCCCTTGGCGAA
>ERZ795051.1139-NODE-1139-length-36102-cov-54.505479_pt1 | contig 36102 bp, 34 predicted proteins | sample MGYA00375135_ERZ795051 | MGnify/ENA primary metagenome ERZ795051 (study PRJEB30180, sample SAMN05720222) | activated sludge metagenome | isolation source: Anaerobic digester | place: Japan | collected 2015-05-26 ... | reverse complement strand
CGACTAAAATGGATTTGAAGCCGTTAGCCGACAAGTACGGTTTCATTATTGTCTGTCCGGATGGCGGCTATGCCGGGTGGTATGTGAACAGCCCGATCGTGAAAGACTCACAGTATGAGACTTACATTGCTAAAGAAGTCATTGATTTTATTGACGCAAATTTCCGAAGCGTGGCTGATTCCACTGGGCGTTTTCTTTGTGGACTGAGTATGGGCGGACACGGTGCTTTCACCTTACTGGCTAAATTTCCGGAACGTTTTGCCGGGGCGGGCTGTATGAGCGGCGCCATGACGATGACCGGCGGCAAACGTCGGGCTGGATTATCCGAGATACTCGGAGAATACGAAACCAATCCGCAAAGATGGGAAGAAAACTCAGCTATATTTCTGGCTAACCGGCTGACCGGGCGAAGCAAGGCTATTTTCATTGATTGCGGCGTCAGCGATTTTCTGTATGAAACCAACTATCTCCTTCATAAAAAACTGCTTGACCTGAAAATCGCGCATACCTACATCGAACGTCCCGGCGCACACACCTGGGACTACTGGACGAATGCTCTGGAATATCACCTGCTGTTCTTTAGCCAAAATTTCAATAATGTATCGATATAAATAGTGATATTTTATCCAAAGCTCGAACCATAAATAAGCAAACCGCCGATTTTCTGGTTGAACTGGTTTCAATTGCCTCTCTGAGTGGACAGGAGAAAAATGTCATCGCCCTCCTGAAAAAAGAAATGGAGACAATCGGTTTCGATGAAATCATAATCGACGGGATCGGTAATATCATAGGGCGCATCGGCAAAGGACCGCGAAAAATTGCTTTTGATGCGCATATCGACACGGTGGATATTGGTAACCGCAGTTTGTGGAAGTTCGATCCGTATGCCGGTCATGTTAAAGATAGCAAGGTTTGGGGACGCGGGGTAGCCGATCAGAAAGGTGGCATGGCGTCTAGGCTCGCGGCGGCACGCATTATCAAAGAACTCGGTCTGGCGAGGAATTGTGCTATTTACGGTATCGGCAACAAATATCTGCGCGAACTGGCGCAATACTCATCAGTGCTGATCCTTTCACTGCAGGACGACATCTCCCACCCTATGCAGGTCATTGCCGACCTGATGACGATACGGGAATATTTTGGGCAGAATCTGCAGGGGCTGAAAGTCACAATTTCATGGGCGTAGGCTACCAGCCACGCCAAACCGCTTTCCGTGCCGCCGGATGAAATTAGCCGCTCCGGAAGTCAAGCCCTGCCCGCTGACCGTGGCAAAGAAGTTACCGATGAAATTATGGACGGCCCGGCGGCGATTATTTACGATGAAGCCGAAAATCGCCTGCATACCGCCAAAGCCGTGATGGCGCTGACAATGGGCGGTCGGCCGTAGTAACCGCGGAGGGCCCCCTAAAGACGCCAGAAATCGGGTGTTTATATAAAATTTCGTTCGCGCTCTGCGGGCTCCGCGGTTAAAATTTGCCTTGGTTTTGATACAAGATTTATATAAAATTGCCCTGACTTTGTTACAAGATTTATATAAATTAGCCCTGGTTTTGTTACAAATAGGGGTGAGAAAACATGTTTAGTAGAGAAATAGTTGACGAATTAAAAAACTGGGCGGCTCAACCTGATCGGAAACCATTGGTATTAAGAGGCGCCCGACAAGTCGGCAAAACTGTCGCAGTCGATCTGTTCGCGACTGGTTTTGATCGCTACATCCACCTCGACCTTCAAAAACCGGAAGATTGCGATCTGTTTCGTCAAAAATTACCGGTTCGTCAATTGGTTCAATTGATCGCGTTAAGTAAAAATGTTGATTTGTCGTCCGGACGGCGGCTTTTATTTCTCGATGAAATTCAAAATTCTCCTGAAGCGACTGCTATGTTGCGTTATTTTTATGAAGAATTACCGGACCTGTTTGTTATTGCCGCCGGTTCTCTTTTAGAGATCATGATGGAATGGAGTCAGGTTTCCTTTCCGGTCGGTCGGGTTGAATACCGATATATGTATCCGGTTAGTTTTCGCGAATATTTAAACGCCATTGGCGAAGTTCAGGCGCTCAAATATTACAATGAAATCCCTCTGCAACCTTTGGCACACGCCAGACTTTTGGAACTGTTTCATCACTATACCATGATCGGCGGCATGCCGGAAATCGTTCAAAACTATGCCGAACAGCGAGACGTTACGGTGCTACGCAAAATCTACGAAGGTCTTATGGCCACCTATTTGGATGATGTTGCCAAATATGCCCGCTCTACCACGGTTGCAGCCCATCTGCGGCATGCGATCGAAACAGCGCCTTTGGAAGCCGGCAAACGTATTGTTTTCCAGAACTTTGGCAAATCCAATTATAAGTCGCGGGAAATGAGTGAGGCTTTAAAGACTTTGGAGCGCGCTATGTTAGTAAAGATCATTTACCCGACTACTCGTATCCAGTTTCCAGCCCAGCCGGATTTAAAAAGATCGCCGCGTCTCCAGTTTCTCGATACTGGTCTGGTCAATTACCGGGCCGGTTTACAGGTTGAATTCTTTAAGCACTCTGATCTGCACGCCTTTTACAATGGCTTAATCGCTGAACATATTGCCTACCAGGAGATTATTGCGGCGGATAGTCTTTCTGATCAAAAACCGGTTTTTTGGACGCGCGAACTAAAGCAGTCCAATGCCGAGGTCGATTATTTATTGCCGTTCCAAAATATTTTAATTCCGGTTGAAATCAAATCCGGCAAAAGTGGTAAACTGCGGTCATTACATCAATTCATGAACGCTGTTGAGCATCCGTATGCCATCCGATTATATGCCGGAGAATTAAATCTTCAAAAGACAGTGACAGTGGCGGGAAAAGAATTCTGGTTGCTGAACCTGCCGTATTTTCTGGCGGGAAAATTAAATGATTATGCGGAATGGATGATAACTGAAATAAAAAAGAAATGCAACTAAATTGCGAAAACAAGAAAATTGATACTTCTGGGAAAGGGGAAATATTTTAATTATCTCTATGAATATTCTTAACTTTAGGACGTAATGTCTCTGAAAACCGCATTGGTCGAAAATATCCTGGAAAGCATCTCTGATGGCGTTTTCACGGTAGATGAGAACTGGCGGATTACTTCCTTCAACCGGGCAGCTGAAGAAATTACGGGAGTCAAACGCACCGAGGCGATCGGCCAGTTATGTTCGGAGGTGTTCCGATCAAGTTTGTGCGGTGCCGCTTGCGCCCTGCAAAGAACCCTTAAGACTGGAAAACCGATCATTGGCAAATCCGCCTATATTATCAAGGCGGACGGAGCCCACATTCCAATCAGTATTTCCACAGCCCTGTTTAAAGATGAGAACGGCAAAATTATCGGTGGCGCCGAAACCTTCCGGGATTTGAGCGAAATCGAAACCCTACGACAAGAACTGCATGGCAAAATGGGTTTTGGGGATTTGGTCAGTCGCAGTCCATTAATGCAAAAAATATTCGAGGTATTGCCCGCCATCGCCACCAGCCCCAGCACAGTATTGGTTACCGGCGAAACCGGTACCGGTAAGGAACTGGTTGCGCGCACCATCCACCAGTTGAGTCCGCGCGCCGCAGGACCCTTCATCGCTGTCAATTGCGCCGCTCTGCCAAACGAATTGCTGGAGTCGGAATTATTCGGTTATAAAAAAGGCGCATTTACCGGCGCCGGTCAAGATAAACCCGGACGCTTTGCCTTAGCCAGAGGCGGCACGTTGCTCCTCGATGAAATCGGAGAAGTCAGTCCGGTGCTCCAGGTCAAACTTCTGCGCGTCCTGCAGGATCGTGTTTACGAACCGCTCGGCAGTACCAGATCAGAAATCGCCGACGTACGGATCATCGTTGCAACCAATCAGGATTTAATTGAGATGGTCAGGAAGGGAACCTTCCGCGAAGACCTTTACTATCGTGTAAATGTCGTGCAGATTGCCCTACCCCCCCTGCGTCGCCGGAAAGAAGATATTCCCGTGATCGTAGATCAACTGGTTGAACGTTTCAATCAGCTCTGGCATAAGTCCGTCAGCGGAGTCAGTATGGAAGCGCTGTCGCTGTTGATGGCGCATGACTGGCCGGGCAATGTTCGCGAACTGGGAAATGTTATCGAACGCGCCTTCGTGCTCTGCAGTGAGAGCGAAATCATGCTGAAACATCTGCCTGAAGAATTGACCGCCCGCCGTACCGCCGATTTGCCGCCTGAAAGTATCCGTTCTGCGGTTCATGCCCTTGAGGCTCAAACCATCCAATCTGCATTAGCCCGTCATAATTTTAGCCGCACCGCGGCCGCCCGGGAACTTGGTATCCATAAAACCACCCTTTACCGCCGCATTAAAAAGCTTGGCCTCTCTTTTCCCGAGAAAGACGGTCGCCAACGCAAACCAAGGTAGCATTGTTGCAATTATTCTACTCTAGTAGAATTGCATAACCGCTACCACCTAACCCTGATAAATAGCATACTGCGGAGCAATAATATATTGTATTTAAACAAATTGTATGACGATGATCGGAATATTTATGCGTTGGCATGAAAAATGCACTAAGTATTTAAGTATTATGGAATCAGTGAAATGGAATTAAAATAAATGAAAGTTGCTTTTGCTATCTGGAATAATCGTATCGCGCCGGTATTCGACGTAGCGGGACTTCTTCATATCGTAGAGATTGAAGAAGGTAAAATCCTATCATCGTATGAGGAATTTATCCCGGTCGATCCCCTGCCCGTCCAGAAGCTGGCGCGTCTGAATGAGTTGGGAATTAAAACGCTGATTTGCGGCGCCATTTCCAGACCGTTATACGATACGATTGAATCCAGTGATATCGATGTGATTCCATTTATCGCCGGCGAGCTGGATGAAGTTGTTCAAGCCTGGCTCAGCGGACGCCCTGATTGGCATCTTTTTGCCATGCCGGGTTGTTGTGGTAGAAGAGGTCGATGGCGAGGTGTTTTTTATACTAATTATCAGGAGGTGTGTAATATGAATGGCAATAGAAGCGGAATGGGTCGCGGCCAGGGTCAGGGTCGGGGTGGCCAGCGCTTTGGTCGCATGGGCGGAGGTTCAGCCGCCGGTCCTAGTGGTAATTGTGTTTGTCCGCAATGCGGGCACAAAGAGCCGCATCAACGTGGAATTCCCTGTTTTGAACAAAAGTGTCCGCAGTGTGGTGCGGCTATGGCAAGAGAATAAGTAATAACAATAAAAATAAGGAGAAAAAAACTATGCCAAGAGGTGATGGAACTGGTCCCGCCGGAATGGGACCGATGACCGGACGCGCGGCCGGATTCTGCGCAGGAAACAATGTACCGGGTTACGCCAATTGGGGAGTCGGACGTGGTTTCGGTGGCGGAATGGGACGCGGTCGAGGTCAGGGATTTCGACACTGGTTTAATATTACCGGTTTACCCGGCTGGGCGAGATTCGGGAGTTTTAATCCTTACCGTAGTTATCCAATTCCATATCAGAAACCTGATCCGGAAGTTGAAAGACAATCTCTCCAAAATCAAGCCGAGTATTTAGAAGCGGAATTGAATGAAGTGAAAAAGCGTCTCGACGCGCTCGAAACGAGTAAGTGATCGGAGCCGCATAAGATTGTATTCCCGAAGCCCCAGCGGATGAGTAACCAATGTGGCTTCAGTTACTCTAATGGTAATAAAATGAAAGGGAAAAACTATGGGTACGAAAGCAATTGAAATTCTTAATCTGGACGTGAAGCATCTTGTCGATTTACTGAATCGTGCGTATGCCGATGAATGGCTGGCTTATTATCAGTATTGGGTCGGCGCTAAAGTTGTAAAAGGACCGATGAAAGGCGCCGTCATCGCCGAACTGGAAGAGCACGCGGCTGATGAATTACGCCACGCCGGCATGCTCGCGCAACGAATCATTCAGCTGGGTGGTACTCCATTAACCAAACCGGAAGATTGGTACAAGCATACCAATTGTGGTTACGATGCACCGGATGATCCGCATGTTAAAGAAATCCTTGAACAGAATATCAAGGGCGAACAATGCGCTATAACGGTTTATAAAAAACTGGTTGATCTCACTGCCGGCAAAGATCCGGTTACCTATAACCTGGTTCTGGAAATTCTGGAAGATGAAATCGAACATGAAGACGATCTCCAAGCCGAACTCGAAGATTTTGAAATGTTAGTAGAAAAGCATTCTAAATAAGCCAGTTAGAAACATACCGTTTGTTTAGCAAATATGTTGATCCGGTATGTTTTTTAGGGTATTCAGACCGACTTATTTAAAAAGCGATATAAACAAACCATAAAAGGAAAAAAACATGGAACCTATTAATGAGACTCAGAGCGTATCAATGCCCCGTATCGGCGATCCGGCTCCGGCTTTCAAAGCTATAACCACTCAAGGTGAAATTAATTTCCCGCAGGATTATAGGGGAAGCTGGGTAATATTATTTAGCCATCCGGCTGATTTCACGCCGGTCTGCACTTCGGAATTTATGACCTTTGCCACTATGGAGAAACAATTCGCCGAAGTGAACTGCAAACTCGTTGGATTATCGGTTGACGGTCTGTACAGCCATATCGCCTGGTTGCGGACTATTAAGGAAAAGATTGACTATAAAGGGATGAAAAATGTCGAGGTCAAATTTCCATTGATCGAAGATATAACGATGGAAGTTGCCAAGAAATACGGCATGATTCAACCGGGTGAAAGCAATACCAAAGCCGTGCGCGCCGTCTTCGTAATCGATCCCAAAGGCATTATCCGCACAATTATTTATTACCCGTTGAGTCTGGGACGTAATTTCGACGAATTGCTACGCGTCGTAATTGCTCTGCAGACTGCCGATGCTTTCAATATTGCCACGCCGGCCGACTGGCGTCCCGGTGATGATGTCATCGTCCCGACCGCCGGATCCTGCGGTGTTGCCAAAGAACGCATGGAAAGCAAAGAAGGCATTAAGTGTCTCGATTGGTTCTTCTGTCTGAAGAAGATCGCCAAGGAAGATGTCTGGAAAGCCATCACTAAGTAATTGGCGATTCTGGAAATTTAAAACTGCGAGGTTGCGTGGGTTATCAAGCTCACGCAACCTTGAATTAAGGGGTGTGTATTTATGAAAATTGCATTTACGACTTCAGGCAATGACCTAAACGCGCCACTCGATAATCGTTTCGGGCGGGCGGCGAAGTTCCTGATTTATGATCTTGCTACCGATACCTTCGAGATAATCGATAACCAGCAAAACCTGAATGCCGCGCAGGGCGCTGGGATTCAATCGGCAGAAACCGTAGTCCGAAGCGGCGCCAAAGCGCTGGTAACGGCGCACTGCGGACCCAAGGCTTTTCGGGTGTTGCAATCCGCCGCGGTAAAGATTTATACAACGAGTGCGGCGACTGTGGCGGCGGCACTGGCGGATTATCGGGCAGGACGGCTTAGCGAATCCCAGAGCGAAGATGTCACCGGACACTGGGTATGAAAATTGACCCAGTTTCATTCCGACCGATCGGAATAATTCATAGCCTGCATCAAAACGCGGAGCAGATACCGATTCAGTCGGTTTATGCTGAAAATTGCCCGGCACAAATCGAAATCTTTCCGGAATTCGAAGCTGGATTAAAAGACCTTGAGGGCTTTTCCCATATTTACCTGATTTATCATTTTCACCGCGCTGGAGCGGCTAAATTACAGGTCAAACCATTTCTGCAGGATATCGAACGCGGAGTGTTTGCAACACGGTCTCCCAGCCGACCTAACGCTATCGGATTTAGCATTGTCAAATTGATCAGGCGCGAGGGCAATATTTTGCATATCATAGGAGGGGATATTTTGGACGGCACCCCCTTGCTCGACATTAAACCGTATATAAAGCGTTTTGACCGGATTGATAGTAGTCGTGACGGTTGGCAGGAAGAAATTGACGAACCTACCGCCCAAATAAAAGGGCGCCGTAAATAATGCAAATGCATCTCGATTGTATTCCGTGTTTTGTCCAGCAGGCAGTCCGAGCCGCGCGGCGCGTTTCTGACGATTCGGTTATTCAAAAACGAGTTGTCAGAGAAGCTCTATGTTGTATCAACACCATCGACTTTAGCGATCCGCCTCCTCGCGTCAGCCAGATTTTTTACCGTCGCCTGAGTGAAATTACCGGCATTCCGGACTTGTACCAGGCTGACAAGGAAAAACAAAATAAGATTGCGTTAGAATTACTGCCTAAATTAGAAAAGCAGGTCGAATCTACTCCCGATCCGCTTTTACTAGCGGCACGCCTGGCAATTGCCGGAAATATTATAGATCTCGGCGCAAACGGCAATCTGACAATCGCGGATATTCACGAGGCAGTCGATCAGGCTCTGAATGAACAGCTCGTCGGCGATTGGGAAAAATTTAAATCGGCGGTTAGCGAAGCCCGCGATATTCTATACTTGGCGGACAATGCCGGCGAAATTGTTTTTGATCGTCTGCTTATCGAACGGATTTTGCCTAAACCGGTGACGCTGGGCGTACGCGGCGCCCCTGCTATCAACGATGCTTTGCGTATTGATGCGCAGATCGCCGGACTGGATAAACTTGTCGAGGTTATTGATAACGGCTCTGACGCGCCCGGAACTTTGCTGGATGATTGCAGTCGTGAATTTCGACGTCGCTTCGCGGCCGCTGACCTGATAATCGCCAAAGGTCAGGGCAATTATGAAACTCTCTGCGACGAACCGCAAAAGATTTTTTTCCTGTTCAAAATAAAATGTCCGGTTATCGCCAGGCATATTGGGCAGCCGGTCGGAACCCAGGTTTTATCAAAATCCAAAGTTATTCAACCAGAAGGCAGGAACGACTGATGATTATCGCCATTGCATCCGGCAAAGGAGGAACCGGCAAAACGACTGTCGCCGTGAACCTGGCGTATGCCTATGACCGTGAGGTTCAGCTTCTGGATTGTGACGTCGAGGAGCCGAATGCGCAATTGTTTCTAAAGGGTACCCCACTATCCACCGCAGAGGTGGCTATTCCGGTTCCTCAGATCGATGCTAATCTTTGTGATGGGTGCGGCGAATGTAGTCGTTTTTGCGAATATAATGCCATTGTATCTTATGGATCAATACCGCTCGTATTTGCAGATATGTGTCATGGATGCGGCGGGTGTATGAAAGTCTGTCCGCGCCAGGCAATTCGTGAAATTGACAATCGTATCGGTGTTATTGAGACATTCGGCGCCGGAAAAATTACTCTGATTCAAGGTAGACTGAATGTAGGCGCGGTTATGGCGCCGCCGTTAATTCGGGCTGTAAAACGAAAAACAAACCAAAAAATTCCAGTGTTTTTAGATGCCCCGCCGGGAACCTCCTGTCCGGTAGTTACGACACTCCGTGGAGCTGATTTTGTCGCGCTTGTGACCGAACCGACGCCCTTCGGACTGAATGACCTGATTCTGGCCGTTGAAACCGTCCGCGAGATGCATCTGCCGTTCGGGATTATCATCAACCGCGCCGGAAGTGGTGATGACCGGGTTAATTGCTATTGCGCTGATGAAAATATCCCAATCCTGGCGGAGATCCCGGACGATCGGCAGATTGCCGAGGCTTATTCGCGTGGCGAACTGGTCGGACAGATTTTCCCTGAGTATCGCCGGTTATTTGAAAAAATTCTAAAAAATATTACAACTATTAGTGATAATAAATGAGTGCTTTTTCAGGTGATAATAATAGGCCGGGCAACTTGCTTGAAAGGCAGAAAGCTTTCCAGGTGCGCACCGCCCAATACCTACGTCTGGGCTATGATCGCTTTGCGGCTGCCGACTTCGTGATTGACGCCGGTGGAAACCTGTTGAGTCCGGCGCTGGATATCGGTACCGGCAAGGGGCTTACGGCCATGGCACTGGCGAAAAAAGGGCTGGATGTGATCTCAGTCGATATTGAAGTCGATGAACAAGCCTTGGCGAAGTTTTTAGCAAAAGAAGCCGGTCTGGATCACCGGATCAAGTTCATCTGTCAAAATGCCTCCGAGTTGCCTTATCCCGATGGTTATTTTAGATGCGTCGTTCTATCGGACATCCTGCATCATTTGGAGGATGCGGCTCCGGTGCTTAAAGAAGCCGACCGGGTTCTGACGCCTCAGGGGATTATGATTATTGCGGATTTTTCTGCGGAGGGTTTCGAGATCGTGGCGCGCTTACATCGCGCGGATGGTCATTTTCATTCGGTCAGCGGGGAATCCCTGGAAACAGCCGAACAATTCTTAAGCGCAAGAGGATTTGAAACGACTCAACGTCTGAGCGGTCACATGCAAGAAATTATCGTGATGACTAAAAAAGTTGGTAAGGAATAATTGAAGCTTACCGGTTTACAATATGCCTATGGTACTGTACCGTCGCGTCGGCTGGGCAAAAGCCTCGGAATCAACAATATTCCCGCCAAAGTCTGCACTTACGCCTGTGCCTATTGTCAGGTTGGAAAAACCATCAAAATGCCGATAGAGCGTTGGGTATATTATAAACCGGAAGACGTTTTCGGGAGTGTAAAAAATCTTTTGGAAAACGCCTACCGCCAAGGCGAACAGGTTGATTTTCTGACCTTTGTACCGGATGGCGAACCCACGCTGGACATTAACCTTGGCACGGAGATCAGTATCTTGAAAACGCTGGGGGTTCCCGTTGGTGTGATTACCAACAGCTCGCTGATCTGGCGTTCAGACGTAAGAAAAGATCTGAACAATGCCGACTGGGTTTCGCTGAAAATTGACGCAGTCGAAGAAACGATCTGGCGTGGAATTAATCACCCGAACCGGTCGCTTGATCTTAAGGAAATTCTCGATAACATCCTGGAATTTGCCGGAAATTACCATGGTCAACTTGTCACCGAAACGATGCTGATCCGTGATCGGAATGACAGTCGGGAGCATGTCGAAAAGTTGACGGAATATATCGCACAATTACCAAATATAACAGCCTACCTTTCAGTTCCTACTCGCCCGCCGGCAGAAAAATGGGTGCAAATCCCGACTGAAGAGACGCTGATTCAGGCTTATCAAATTTTCAGATCGAAGATGCGCAGTGTGGAATTACTTATCGGGTACGAAGGTAATGCCTTCGGTTTTAGCGGAAATGTGGAAGCGGATTTGGTAAATATTACCGCTGTCCATCCGATGCGTAAAGAAGCAGTTGCCGAATTATTGGAAAAGGCTAAATCTGACTGGTCTGTCGTCGATCGTTTAATTGAAAAAGAATTGTTGGTCAAGAAGGAATATCAGGGCAAGACGTTTTACACTCGTCGCCTGAAACCTTCATTTAATGAGACTGACGGATGAAAAAAAATGCGATTCTTAGTGCTTTATGATAAATCATCGCTGATTCCGGCGTTGCGCTGTGGCTGGGGTTTTGCCTGTCTGGTAGATGGGCGCGTTCTATTCGATACCGCCGATGAACCCGAACCGCTTTTTGAAAATTTGGAACAAATGAACGTAAAGCTTGAAAATATCAAAGCAGTCGTGATTTCGCATGATCACCACGACCACACCGGCGGATTATGGGGATTGTTAGAACAGCGGCCGGGCTTGAAAGTATACGCCTGTCCCGGATTTAGCAATGAGTTTAAGAAACGGGTCATTGCCTTGCGGGGAGATTTAATCGAATCAATCGGTTTTCGGGAAATTGACGGTCGCGTTTCCGTGACAGGTGAAATCCCTGCCCAATATAAAGGAGCGCCGAAACCGGAACAAGCCTTGATGGCTAGAACCGCTAACGGGATCGCGGTAGTCACCGGCTGTTCCCATCCGGGAATCGTTAATATACTCGCTAAGGTTCAGAACATTTTTCCCGCTGAACCGATCGCTTTGATTCTAGGCGGACTTCATCTGCGAGATACTGAGGTCAATACAATTGATGTGATTGCTTCTCAATTGATCAAAATGGGAGTGCAGAAAATTAGTCCGACCCATTGTACCGGCGAGCGTGCCGAGGCAATTTTTCAAAGAAGATTCGGCGCAAATTATATACCCGCCGGTGCCGGCAGTCAAATAGAAATTTAAAATATGAGCACCAGCTCGAATCTAAAGGAGAAGATGTAAAAATGAAACTCGGAATCATCATTACTCAAACCGACGCCGAAACCGTTTTTAATGGATTGCGTCTGGCGCTTTATAGCCTTGAACAAGGCGATGAAGTGCGCATTTTCCTTTCCGGTAAAGGCGTCGAAATCGATCGCATCGAAGATACAAAATTCGATGTCAAAACACTGGCTCAAAAAGTTTTAGACAAAGGTGGTCAATTTTTGGCTTGCGGAGCCTGCCTTAAACTACGCAACTCCGATGGTTCCGAAGTCTGTCCGCTATCAACTCTCAAAGATCAGTACGAAATTGTGCGCGATTCCGATAGAATAATCACAATCTGAAAGGGAAACAAACCGGAATGCGGGAATTAGTTATAATCAGCGGTAAGGGCGGCACGGGTAAAACCAGCATCACGGCGGCGCTAGCGGTTTTGGCCGAAAGGCCGGTGGTCGCCGACTGCGATGTGGACGCCGCCGATTTACACTTGATACTATCACCGCAGATTAAAGCGCGCCATGAATTTTTTGCCGGACGGGAAGCTGTTATTCGCCAAGCGGACTGCATCGCCTGTGGCGACTGCCTGGCGCATTGTCGGTTCGAGGCGGTCAAGGTGAGTAAAGATTCTGCCAGTGAACAGAAATTTTCCATCGATCCGACAGCCTGTGAGGGCTGTGGCGTCTGCATTCGGTTTTGCCCGGTAAAGGCGATTGACTTTCCGGAGCGTCTCTGTGGTGAATGGTTCGTTTCAGAGACGCGCGTCGGGCCCATGGTTTATGCCAAATTGGGAATCGCCGCTGAAAATTCCGGCAAGCTGGTTTCAATAGTTCGTAAGCAAGCCCGTCAAATTGCTGAAGCCGAAGACCGCTCATTAATTATCATTGACGGGCCGCCCGGGATTGGTTGCCCGGTCATCGCTTCGATTACCGGAGCGACTCAGGTGTTAGTGGTAACAGAACCGACGGTTTCCGGCGAACACGACCTGGAACGGGTTTTATCCTTGACGCGACACTTCGGCATTCCGACTTCAGTGTGTGTCAACAAATGGGATCTCAATCCCGGAATGACCGACCGCATTGAAAAAAAAGCCAGAAAAAGCAACGCCCGGGTCGTTGGACGGATAGGTTACGATCTGAGCGTAACGAAGGCGCAGTTACAAGCCTTATCGGTCGTGGAAACCGATTCGCCCTGTGCAGTGGATATAAAGAATATTTGGAATAAATTAGGTCTTACAGGAGATTGAAATATGGGTGATATTAGTAAAGAAAAAACAAAAAATACCTGCGATTTCTGCAGTAATTCTACCTGTTCGGCGGCAAAGCCTCGGGAAGGTGAAAGCCAAAGGGAATTCGAAGAGCGCTGCCAACTGCTGTCCCGACTTTGTCATATCCGACATAAAATTATCGTACTTTCCGGTAAAGGCGGTGTTGGCAAAAGCACGGTGGCGGTCAATCTGGCTGCGGCTCTGATGCTGGCAGGTAAGAGAGTCGGTTTGCTGGATGTGGATATTCACGGACCAAGCATTCCGACTATGCTGGGGCTGGAAGATGAAGTAATTCAGAAAGATGATGACGGGATGATACCGATTGAGCTGGGCGACCTAAAAGTTATGTCGATTGGCTTCATGCTCAGAAATCCGGATGATGCCATTATCTGGCGCGGGCCGTTGAAAATGGGTATCATTAAGCAATTTTTAAAGGATGTCAGCTGGGGCGAGCTGGATTTTCTGATCATTGACTCGCCGCCCGGAACCGGCGACGAACCGCTTTCGGTTTGTCAACTAATCGGCGACCTGGATGGCGCAATTGTCGTCACTACTCCGCAAAAACTCGCCGCAGTGGATGTGCGCAAATCAATTACATTTTGTCGTCATTTGAATGTCAAAGTACTCGGTATTGTGGAAAATATGAGCGGTTTCGTCTGCCCGAAATGCGGCGAAGTCACGCCGATTTTCGGTACCGGTGGCGGAAAGAAAATTGCCGAAAGTATGCAGGTACCATTTCTGGGTTCTATTCCGATCGATCTGAAAATTGGCCAAACCGGCGACAGCGGTCAGGTCTTTATTCACCAATATAGTAAAAGCCCGACTGCAGAAATTATGCGCCAAATCATCAAGCCGATTCTGAATCTGGATTCAGATAACCTCAAAACATAATTACAGGAGAAAAGATAACATGAAAATAGCCATTCCTCTCGCCAACGGCAAACTTGCCCTGCACTTCGGACATTGCGAACAATTTGCGTTGGTCGATGTTGAAGTTCAGAATAAGAAAATAATCAAACGCACCGATCTTATTCCACCGCCGCACGAGCCGGGTTTACTACCTCGCTGGCTGGCGGAGAACGGCGTAAATCTAATTATCGCTGGCGGTATGGGACAGCGCGCCCTGATGCTTTTTGCCGAAAATAATATTCAGGTGCTCGTGGGCGCCTGTTCTGAATCACCGGAAAAGTTAATCGGTGATTATTTTGATGGAAATCTGCAACTGACCAGCAATGCCTGTGATCATTAACGTTTTTAATCACTATCCACATATATCTTCATATCCACAATTAAAATAGATAAATTTGACTGGCTTGAAAAACGTTTGTATTTTGCTCAGCAAATTCGACAGTTTAATCGAATTATTCACAAGGAGAATTGACTTGAGGAGTTGGATTTTACCGGCACTAATTGCTTTAATCTTATGGGGATTTTGGGGCTTTTTACCGAAGGTAGCCACTCGGTACATTGATCCGTCGAGCGCACTCGTCTATCAAGCCATTGGTGGGACAATCGTTGGTTTGGGGGTTTTACTATCGGTTAGGAGCCAAATTCAATGGCAGGCAGTTGGCGCGTTCTGGGCAATTTTAACCGGTCTGTTTGGCATGCTGGGTTCGCTGTTTTTTCTCCAGGCTGTCAGTCGTGGCAAGGTTACTACCATTGTGACGATGACGGCTCTCTACCCATTGATTAGTATTGTTCTGGCGTTAATCTTTTTAAAAGAACCGTTTAGTTTCAGACAGGGTTTAGGTGTGTTCTGTGCTTTAATGGCTCTGATTTTATTTTCAATTTGAAGAAGGTGTAGTTATGAAGGAAAAAATCGAAATTGCTCGGAGCTGGTTGCCACGTTATACTGGTCTGCCCCTCGAAAAATACGGCGATTACATTCTGCTGACTAATTTCCGCAATTATGTGGACATTTTTTGTGCGATGTTTAGTTGTGATTTGTACGGTGAAAATCGTCCGATGCAAGCTGCCACAAATTCAGCCGGATTGACTATTATCAATTCCGGAATCGGTTCGCCGAATGCCGCCACTATTATGGATTTGCTGGTGGCGGTTCATCCCAAAGGGGTGCTGTTTTTAGGGAAATGCGGCGGCTTGAAGAAATCAACTGAAATCGGGCATTTTATTTTGCCAATCGCCGCTATTCGCGGAGAGGGTACCAGCAACGACTATTTTTCACCCCAAGTTCCGGCTTTGCCATCGTTCAAATTGCATAAATTTGTCTCGGAAATTATAGTCCAGCGCGGGCTTGAGTACCGCACCGGCGTAGTTTATACAACCAACCGTCGAGTTTGGGAGCATGATCAGGCGTTCCACCAACGCTTACGCGAAATGACTTGTATCGCTATTGATATGGAAACCGCCACCCTTTTTATCGTCGGACATTATAACGAGATCGCGCGCGGCGCTTTACTCCTCGTTTCAGACCTACCAACGACTCCCGAAGGTATTAAAACTGAAGAGTCAGATAAGCAAGTTACGGCGCAATGGAGTCAGATTCACTTACAAATCGGTATAGATGCTATGACTAATATTGGAAGGATGGGCGAACCCATTAAGCATTTTCGCTACTGATAAAATAATTGTATATTTAAGTAACCATGATGAGAAACATTCGGTTTGTAAATCTAATTTTTATTATTATCGCTTTTCCGCTGGTAATTTCTGCTATTGGTATTGACGTTCCAGCTACCGATCCGGTCTATGATTTTTTGAAACGCCTCGAAACGCGGGGCATCATCAAGGGATTTAACGATCTGACTTTACCGTTAACCCGTGATGAAATCATTAATTTCCTTCAAATCGCCTCCCAAAAGGCTGATGAACTTTCAGCCATCGAAAAGAAATTTTTACACGAATTTCTCGCCGATTATCGCTATGAAACCGAACGCCAATTGACCGAACCGGATTCGATCTCAATCCCATTTTATCAAAAAAACTATTTTCGGCAGGCAACTGCAAATCTGTTTTCACGACAAGATGCGGTAGAGGAAAATCATCTATTGATGTATGAAAGTGGCGAGACCTTTTTCTGGTTTGATATTGGGGCGCGTGGTCGGATGGATTGGAAAGAAAATCACCAGAAGCAAATGTTTTCCGATCGCTATCTATTACGAGGCGCGCTGAGTAAATCGCTCACTTTTCACACCTACTTTGCCCGCTTTATGAAAAATGGTGATCCGGCGTTTACGGAACCCTATGAGGAGGAAATCGGCAACTTCAGTATGGTACAACCCGGCGGGACGGTCACCTTTGATATTTTGCAGACTTCTCTTGTTTTTCATCAAAAATACTTCAATATCGGCTTATACCGTCAGCCGGTTGCCTGGGGAGCAAGTGGAACTAACAACTTGATTTTATCAAAAAGTGCGCCGCTGTTTTCTTATATTGGATTCGATACCCAATTCAAAGGGATAAAGCTTTCTATGATTCATGGATCACTATTGAACGACAGCACCCATTATCGCGATATTGCATTTCAGCAGAGAAATCGTTCCAAGTATATCGCCGCCCATCGTCTCGACATTCCTTTTTTCCGCGGAACGACTACTGTCGGGTTTAGCGAGATGGTGATTTATGGTGATCGAGGAATTGATATAGCCTATATGACACCTTTTGGATTTTATTGGCCGATCGGGCACGCTCTTGAAGACCGCGACAATACTCTAATGGCGGTGGATTTTAAAACAACCTTTATCAAGAATATTACGTTCTATGGCTCGGTTCTAATTGACGAAATGCGTTTTAGTGAACTTGGTAAACAATGGTGGGCTAATAAGCACGCTTTGCAGGCGGGCATGCGCTGGTCGCCTAACATTGCCACCTTGCCTTTTGATTTTCAGGCAGAATTTACCGCCGTGCGCCCCTGGACTTATTCCCATAAGACTCTGACTACCAATTATACTCATAATAGCATTTGCCTTGGATTTCCATACGGCGCCAATTCCCAAACCTGGTATTTTAAAATTGGGACAGCGCTTTCAAGGCGCTTAACCTTGACCAGCGAATACCTGATCCTGAAAAAAGGAGTTGACGATTCCACTCATTTTTGGGGCGGAGACGCCACTGTTAGTTATGAGCTACGTGACGAGCAATATGATCACGCCACCAAGTGGCTGATGGGTGATATTGAGACAACCAATCAGCTCAAGGTCGCCGGCCGCTATGAGATATTTAACGACTTTTTCATTAAAGCCGGAATTAATTTGTATAATACTAAACTTAATAACGACCAAGAATCCTACCGCTTTGGATTTATTGAAACTGAAATCAATTTCTGATGCTTAATCTAATTGAATTTGCGATCCTGCTGACATTTTTTTATCTAATTATAATGGGAGTAATCGGAATTGGCTTGATATTTATTCGTACCCAGAAACGAGTATATCAGACACCCTCGGTTTCGGTCATTGTCTGCGCCCGTAATGAAGGACAAATTATTAGCCGGTTATTGCAAAGCCTGACCAATTTGCGCTATCCCGAAGACAAATACGAAATAATTCTGGTTGATGATGATTCTACTGATGATACTCTAAGCCTTATGAACGATTTTGCTTCCGGAAAATCCAATTGGAAAGTTCTCCATCATGATAAAACTACCGATCACCTCAAAGGTAAAAAAGGCGCTATCACGCTGGGCGTTCAGAATAGTTGTGGCGAAATCATTTTAGTAACCGATGCCGATTGCGTAGTTCCGCCGAATTGGATCGCTTCGATGGTATCATATTTCCGCAAAGAAGTCGGCATGGTTCTCGGTCATAGCCCGGTCGCAAGACGTAAGGGCTTTATGAACATTTATGAACGGTTCGATACCCTTTGTGAAGCGTCCGTTGCCGCCGCTTCGACTTTTTATAATAAGCCGACGCATGCCAATGGACGTAATCTGGCTTACCGGAAAAAGGCTTTTGAAGATGTCAATGGCTATTATCGAAGCGCTAATACCGATACAGGCGATGATTTTTTTCTAATGCAGGAAATCCGCACGAGAACTCGCTGGCGGTTTGCTTATAACATTGACCCAGCCAGCTATGTTACCACAGAGCCAACGATGTTCGGCAAAAAATATATCCATCAACAGTTGCGGCGGAATAGCAAAGCATTTAATCTGACTATTTCCTTTTTTATTCTGGGGGTCATTGTTTGCCTATTTCATGTTGTACTGGCAATAATGCTTTTTTCGCCGTCACTTTGGAATTGGTTGGGAATGATGTTGTTTTTCAAATTTATGGCTGAATTCATCGCCGTTTACCACGGCGCCCACTTATTCCACCAAACGGATTTGCTCAAATATTTTCCGATTCTATGGGTACTTTACCCGGGCTGCTATTTATTATCGCAGGTGATCGGTTCATTGAAAATCTATCGCTGGAAATAAATTTTTGATTTTCAGGCAGACCGAGTTTCCCGCTCGCCCCAACCCAAACGGTTTCCAAAGAAGCTTAAAATACCCATTAAAACGATATAAAATGGTTGGATGATAAACCAGGGTATGAAAACACCCATCAAGTCTTTTCTTTGATAAACCCGGACCGCTTTAAAAGCTAACATTGCTTCGCCGATTAATTTTATTGCAATTACAATTAAGAACGGAACGAAGGTAACTACTCCCGTTATTGCAAGGACAAAATAGACAATCGGCATCAGATTAGCCAAAAACGTTGCTAGAATTACGACGAAAAACAGGCAATTGAAATGGTGCATGTAATTAGCTTCGCTTGCCCAGCGAATGCGTTGACGTAGAAAGGTCGCAAGGCTATCAGCGGCTTGGGTTTCCACCCAGGCGGCTTCATCTGCGGCGAATACTACTTTCGTGCGGGTGCGTTTCTGCATAACCTGCATAAAGAGTGAGTCGTCGCCGCCAACTCGATCGCGGACCAGCATATAGCCGCCAGCATTCTCAAATAGTACTTTACGAAAAGCCCAGTTTTGACCACTACAAGCCCAAGCCAAGCCGAGATTGGTCGAGCCTTGGGCGGCGGCCATCAATTGCAGATAATCCAAAGCCTGAAGGCGCGAAAACCAGTCATTGAGATACCGAATAGCCGAAAATCCGACGACGATTCCGACATCATCAGTAAAATAACTCGCCATCGTTCGCGCCCAGTCTTTTCCCATGGAACAGTCTGCATCCGTAGTCAGGATTACCTCGCCGCGGGCTTCGCGAATTCCTACCGCTAATGCGGCTTTTTTATGACGATACGGTGTTCCTTCGGTCCTGGTAGTAAAGATCCGCAGGTTACTAATTCTAGCGGCTTCGTTTTGTAAAATTGCCCAAGTCTCATCAGTTGAGTCATTATCAACGATGATTATTTCAAGTTTTCCATCTGGATAATTCTGTCCGGTCAATTGTTCGATCAGTCGGGGCAAGTTGACTGCTTCATTTTTGACCGCGATGACAATGCTGATTGTGGGTAAATCAGCAGTTCTCTGTTGTCGTGGGTGATTTAGTCCCCAACGAAAAATGATGAGGCTGATTAAATAGATTACAACGCTTATAAATGTAATCAGGTGAATGATTATCATTGCAACATAATTTGGATATTATTCAGGAGGTTCATTTTCATAGTAATCGCTTAGGTTTTCGATCAAGACAATATCCTGACGTTTTTCTACCACCGGCGTCACCTTGATAAAAAACCGCATTCCTAAATAGAAACAAACTAAACTGGCGATAATTAGGACTGGGTGGACATGACCATGCCATTCGTAAAACTTAGCGAATTCCGGTTGGTGGCTCCACCAAACCGACCAGCCGTTATTAACCGCATGTAAAACGAACGAAGGCCAGATCGAGTTTGCCCGCCAGGCTAAATACCCCAAAAAAAGTCCCATTAGGTAAATCTGGACAACCCACCAGGGATTAAAATGAATCAAGGCGAATACCATCGCTGAGAGCAAGACTGATTTGGTTATATCACCCTGACGATATTCTAAAATGCGTTGGAAGAAACCACGGAACATCATCTCCTCGACTAAAGGAGCGGCAAATACAACCACACCGATAATCAGCAGAGCCGATTGCCAGTCGGTTATGAGCATAATTTCACCAATTGACCCAAAACTCTCCGGTAATGGTAAAACAATCTGGATGAGTCGGTCCAATTCATCTATAATGACTGTCAAACTAACCGAAACAATCATCGCCGCGATTATAGAATGTGGGGATATGCGTTTGATTCTTAGCAGTTCACCCAAATTAGTGTGCCTCTGCCAAGCCCAAAAGAAAATCGGGATAGGTAAAAACAATTCCGCAATCAATAATAACAACTGAGTAGTTTTTGTCAGATTACTCGTCGGCACAAAAATCATTATCATTAAGGAAACCAGTGTCGCGCATATTAGCCCCATAATTAATAGTCCAATTGCTGTTTTAATTTTGGGGACGATTATTGGTGGATGGGGTTTCAATTCCGGCTCAAAATACTGGTGATTATTTATCATTAATTTGCATCCTAATTTTTCTCAATAAACAAATTGGCATCGGCTAGTTTTTTGATATTGGTTTGAATTAGCTCTTTGTCACTGACTTGAAAACCGCGCTTGAGAAAGGTGATTTGTCCATTGACATTAATGCCTACCAGAGTTGGAGTGATACTAGCCTGGTAGCGTTTTGCTACCTGTCCATAACGATCGAGCAGAACCGGCATTTTATAGTTCATTCTTTGTACATATTCTTTAACAATCTGGGATTCTTCACCGACATTGACCAGATAAAAGGCAATTTGTGGATATTCGATCCTTAAGCTGTCGAGGAAAGGTATTTCCTGCCGACAGGGAATACAGAAAGTTGTAAAGAAGACGAGGATAACCGGTGCTTTCTCATTCGGGTGAGCTTTAGCGCCGACTTTATGGCTAAGAAAAAAATCTGAACCGTCGAGAACACTAGCGTAAAAGCTCGGCGCTACCGTACCGATTGCTAAAGTATCGCCGGTGACCTGGGGGGAGGCTGGGGTTGCCGATAACAATATAATTGCTAAAACATAGCCAAGGGAAGCCAAGTTCGATCCTCTTACTTTTGCCGAATATTATTTAAAATGATTCCAACTGCCACGGCAACATTCAAAGATTCGCCATAACCGTATTTATTAATGCGAATTAATCCCGTGGCGCGCTGTAATATTTCAGGCGGTAAGCCATGCGACTCACTTCCGAAGGCAATAACAAAACGGTCATTCGTTATTTCAGGTTTCTCGATGGTGCCGGACATATCTGCCGCCCACATTTGGGTATTGTCCCGCCCTAAAATCATCTCGATCCGAGACAGGTCAACCTCCGTTCGCACCTTCAACCGGAAAAGTGCACCCATAGCGCCGCGAACAACTTTAGGACTATAAACATCAACTGAATCAGGAGAAAGGAGGATAGTTTTTACATCGAACCAAAGTGCCGTACGCATGATTGTGCCAAGATTGCCCGGGTCATTAATCTGCCAGAGATAGAGCGCCGGATAATCGAGAGTCGCGAGCAAATTTACTTCGCTGGGAATTTTTGCAATGGCGAGAACTCCTTCCGGATTACGGAGCGCAGAAATCTGCTCGATTTCTGATTGAGTAACTACAATAATCGCGATTCCCTGTTTATCAGCCAGGGATTTCAGACTTAGCCGTTCGGCTTCGTCAATGCTTTCGGAAATTAAAATGCGCTCAAGAGGAAATGCGGCAATCAAGGCTTCTTGGACCGGTTTGATTCCATCTATCACAAATAGTCCGCTACGCTCCCGCTCCTTTTTTTGCTTTAAAGAACGGTAAAGTGCTCTCTCGTTATGCGTCAGGATCATTTTCAAAGATAATAGCGCTCTTTTAGTTCGTATAATTTTTTGGTTGGGCCAGCTAGTATCAAGATATCGTTTGGCAAGATAATCGTGTCGGCGCGGGGTGTGATGACCATTCTTCGGCCTTTATTATCCAACCTTTTAATTAAAATAATCTGAGCATAATAACGGTTACGCAGATCGAGCACTTTTAGAGTGGAATTAACCAAGGATTCCGGAGCGCTCATTTCCAGAATGGAAAAATCCTCATCAATTTCTACAAAACGGGTCTGATCGAGATAGCGAATATGAGTCGCCAGATCGCCGGCCGTCTCACGCTTGAAAATTTCTTGATTATACAATTGGATGACGCGATTACGGTTAACCGTTCCGATCAACATTCCGGTGGCAGGATCAGTTACCGGCAATTCATCAACATTATAACGCCCAAACAATTTCATTATGTAATCGAGAGTATCGTCAGTTTTAACCGATACTACATTAGGATTCATCACATCCGAGACGAGTACCAAAGTATTCAAATTTTGATAATCGGTAATGAGCGGTTTTAAATCCGACCATGAGATAAAGCCGATAATCTTATGCTGTTCATTTTCTACCCAATAGATATTGGCTGCGCCTTCCGCGATGACTTTCACCAGAGTTTTTACATCCATGGTTGAATAGACTTTATGGAATTCATACGACATAATCTGATCGATCTTTACACTTTTTAAGACATTCAGCTCCTTGCCGTCAAATAATTGAATGCCTCTTTGTCTCAATTCGATCGAATAGACGGTCTCTTTTAGCACATAATGAACAATTATATAACTCATAATGACGGTAAGCATCAAGGGTAGAACGAGATAGTAATTGCCGGTTATTTCAACGATGATTAATAATGCCGTCACCGGGATGCTGTTGACGGCGGCGAGCATACCACCCATTCCTGCAATCGCGAAGCCGGCTACGTCTAGCGAAAGACCCAATACCTGATTGCCGCCCTTAGCCAGGAATGCGCCAAGCGCCGCACCCATAAGGAGTGAAGGGGCAAATAGACCGCCAAAACCACCCACGGCTGACAACAAACCCGAAAATAAAAATTTAAGTACGAACACAATTGCTAGAACCTGCCAAGTATAATTATTATTAGCAATTTCTTGAATGGCATCATAGCCAATGCCAATAATTTGGGGGAAGAAAAGCCCGACAATGCCCAATATTAGCATTAAACCGGTAAGCCTGAGTATCGGCGCAAAGCGACCTTTTTGAGCATCGAAAAAATTGTGCATTTTACCCGAGAAACGAATAAAAGCCAATGAAAATAAACCGGTGATAATACCTAGAACAGCAAAATATAATATATTGAGGGATAAAGCCATTTCAACTTTTGGCAGAGTCAAAAGCAGTTGATCACCCAGAAAAACCCTCGAGATGTAATCAGCTGTAATGGCTGAGATTATTAAAGCCGAAAAGGTAAGCGTCTGGAAATTATTAAATAGAACAATTTCTATGGCAAAAAAAACTCCACCGATGGGAGCATTAAAAACAGCGGCTATCGCACCGGCTGTCCCCGCGGCTAAGAAAACTCGCCTTTGATTTTCCGACACTCGAAAAGCTTGACCGATTAATGAACCACTACCGGCTCCCAGAAATGCGACCGGCGCTTCCGGTCCCAGACTTCCACCTGTTCCGAGAAAAATCGCCGTCGCAATAAAATTAAAAATGATAGTAGTAACTCGGATTACACCCCGTCCGATGAAACTGGCTTTGATTACTTCTACCACTCCGCGCTGACGCGGTTGACGCGGCCATAGTTTAATCATTAAGCCAACAATCAGCCCTCCGACCGCCGGAAAAAGAGCCATCGTCCATTTCGGCAAATTATTATACCTTGTAGGTAAATAATCGAATAGGAAAGAGCTTATCAAGTGGATTAGTTTGTAAAAAGCTAGAGTCACCACTCCAGCCAAAACCCCAATCAGAAAGGCAAAAAACAGCAGACGGATATATTCGTTAAGTGGATTATTAGCAATCTGCATCCGCAGGGAGAAGAAAAAGCTGGATATCCGCTTGGTTAAAGATTTAACCTTAGCACTCACACCAAAACTCCGCTATGTTTATCAATATCAAGTAATTATATTTTTTATAAAATGTCATTTGTTATATTTATCTACCAGTTATCAAAGACACTTCGTGAATCTATCATAAAATAAAATCAAAAATCAAGGCAAAATTAGTTTGCTGATGGCTATCAAACAAGTCCGGTGTTGATTTAACTGTTATAATTTCCCCGCTTAGTTCAAAATCAAATCTGCCAAAATTAAACCTTAAAATGTCTCCAAAGAATTCCCGCCGAAAACTCGAAATGGTGGAAGTTTTCATTTCGTTATAAAAGGAAAAGAAAAAGTAAGTTAAAATATAGCACTCAGCGGGAGTAAAACAACTGGTTTTGCGGATGACTCAAATACTCGCACCCGTCAGCAGTAACCACGATCATTTCCTCGACCGTTGCCACTCCGAAACCTTCTATCGGCAAACGCGGTTCGATAGTAAACACTTGACCGATTTCCAGCGGTAAATAAACCGTATCGCCATAGCGTTCCCAGCGTGGTCCCAACATCCCGGCACCGTCATGAGTTGATCGACCTACCTGATGACCAAGGCCGTGTGGAAACTCGGGATAGCCGTTGGCAGTTATATAATCGCGGGCAATCTGATCGATCTCATAGCCCATTTTTCCCGGTCGGATGGCATCCACAGCTCGACGGACAGACTCCAGGAGTACCGCAAATCCTTTTTGAACAGGTTCAGGCGCGGTTTTTTCATTATTTTTTAAAATGTACCAAGTACGCTGAATATCTGAACAGTAGCCATCTTTTTTTACACCGAAATCAATATTGAGCACATGACCAGGTTGAATGACTCGCTCGGTTGGTTCGGCATGTGCCCCAGCCGAGAGCGGTCCGGTAAATACCGCCGGACAGGAATTCGATTCCCAGGCAGTTTGCACCCCAAGTTCAGCTACTATTTTCAAGATAATATCCGCAATCTCCTTTTCGGTGCGGCCTGATTTAATTTGCGGACTGATTTCCGCATATATTTTTTCAGTAATTTCTATCGCTCTCTTTATTCGCTGAATTTCAGTGGGCGATTTTCGCCCGCGTAGCGCCGCAACAATTTTTTCGGAAGAAATAAAACGCTCTCGATAAGGCGTGTTTTTAGTATAGCCCATCAGTAATTCATACAGGCCATGCGTTAAGCCATCTGCCATATAATCGTTGATAGAGGTATTGATAGCGATTCGATTAGGATTAATTTCATTCAGTGTGTTCAAAAAAGCCGTGCCGAAATCGTCAACGTAAATCCGAATATCATCATATAATCCGGTCTGTTTAATGCGTTCCTTATCCAGACTACCAACAATTGCGATGGTTCGTCCTTTGGCTGTAATGATGAAAGCCGATTGCCAGGTACAATTAGTTCCAACAATCAAATCCATACAGGGGTCAGGTAGAGTTTCGGTTTCGCGGACAAACGTCATCCACATATCAACACCCTGTTCTTTGAGGATTTCGATTGCCTGTCTGATTTTTTCTTTAAACATTATTTCTCCAATCGAATTTTTGTCTCGCTTGGCAACTTAAATAAAATCGGAGATTTTTTCCAAAATTAATTAAAACATATTGAGTACCGAATTATGGTACGTCAACCGCTTGATATTAATTTAATTTATTTAATAGCGAGCTGGACTATGTTTTGCCAAATTACGATGAGATTAACTCTTAACTGATTCATTGCAGAATGATATTTGAGTAAGCTTGATTGACCATTTTTGCTTCAGAACAGGTATTTAAACGTAAATGTGTTTTATAATAAAAAAGAAAAGCTGGAATGAAACATCTGGGCAGAGTTCATTCCAGCTACTTTTGGGCATTTTCCTGAGTGGGCGACATCATTGTGAGGGTACGCCTAACCATCTGGGGTAGTATGGTTTCAAAGAACACTAATTAATAGGACAATAATTGTGCCAATAGGATTATATTAATATTATCAAGTAGTTATAAATATTTATGATCTGCTAGAATCGTGGCGAATGGGACACTGAATTGTGTTTATCCCACCACGAAACGAGCCCATTTCAGGGAGCTTATAGGATTTTGGCTAAGAATTTCCCGGTTTGGGAGGCAGGGTGGGCTGATACTTCTTCAGGAGTGCCTTCACAGACAATATATCCGCCGTTATCACCGCCCTCCGGGCCTAAATCAATGATATAATCGGCAGTTTTTATTACGTCTAGATTATGTTCGATGACGATGACAGTATTGCCTTGATCTACCAACCGATTCAAAACATTGAGGAGCATCTTAATATCATCGAAATGCAGGCCGGTAGTAGGTTCATCAAGGATGTACAGAGTTTTACCGGTGCCTACTTTGCTCAATTCAGTTGATAATTTTACGCGCTGGGCTTCGCCGCCTGATAATGTCGTAGCCTGTTGGCCCAGTTTGATATAACCCAAGCCGACGTCTATTAGAGTCTGAAGTTTTTTATTGATAGAAGGGATATTTCTAAAAAATTCAAAGGCTTCACTTATGGACATATTCAAAACATCGGCAATACTTTTCCCTTTGTATTTAACTTCGAGGGTATCGCGGTTATAACGCAGACCCTTGCATTCTTCGCAAAGAACATAAACGTCCGGCAAAAAGTGCATTTCAATTTTCTTAATTCCGTCCCCGCCGCAAACTTCACAACGACCGCCCCGAACGTTGAATGAAAAGCGACCGGCTGTGTAGCCGCGGATTTTGGATTCCTTTAGGTTTGCAAACAGATCACGAATATGAGTAAAAGTGCCAGTATAAGTTGCCGGGTTGGAGCGCGGTGTTCGTCCGATCGGCGATTGATCTATAGCGATTACTTTGTCAATATATTCCAGCCCTTGAACATCGGTATATTTCAGTGGTACTTTCTGGGAACCATAGAAGTTGCGGTGCAAAATTGGAAATAATGTTTCGTTGATTAGGGTACTTTTGCCTGAACCAGATACACCGGTAATGCAAATGAATTTATTTAAAGGGAAACAAACATCGATGTTTTTCAAATTATTGCCGGTGGCGCCATATAAACTGATTTGCTTGGCGTTGCCGGGGCGGCGATTTCGTGGTATTGGGATTGTTTTAGCTCCGGAGAGATATTGACCGGTCAGTGAGCGCGGCTCATTTTTAATCTCAGCCGGAGTTCCAGCGAATACCACATTGCCGCCAGTAGTGCCGGCTCCCGGTCCGAGATCAATTATATAATCTGCCGATTCGATCATTTCTCGGTCGTGTTCCACCACAATTACCGTATTCCCATTATCCCGCAGATGAAGAAGAGTTTCAATTAATCGGCGGTTATCCCTTTGGTGCAAACCGATGCTGGGTTCATCGAGAATATACAGCACGCCCATTAATTGCGAACCAATTTGAGTTGCCAATCGAATACGTTGAGCTTCGCCGCCAGAAAGAGTGTGGGTCATACGATCCAAAGTCAGGTACTCCACTCCTACATTAATTAAAAAATTGAGCCTAGTGTGAATCTCTTTTAAAACTTGATGAGCAATTTGTTGTTCGGTCGGGTTGAGTTCGAGATTAACGAAAAATTCTCTCAACTTGGTAATTGACATAGCACTCAACTGATTGATCGCAAATCCCCCGACTTTTATTGCCAGACTTTCCGGTTTTAAACGGGCTCCCTGACATTGGGGACATAAGCGATAACTCATAAATTGCTGAATCCACATGCGAATTCCGGTGGAAGTCGTCTGCTTATAGCGACGGCGTAAATTGGGAATTACTCCTTCGAAAGGCGTATGATACTCGCCGTCAATTCGATCCGATTTCAAATTAATGGAAAGTTTGGTACCATCGGAACCATATAACAAAGCATTTTTAGCTTCCTGAGGTAATTTTTTAAATGGTGTAACAAAGTCGAAATTATATTTGCGCGCCAGTCCCTTTAATATTGCTGAGTACCAGCCGCCGCGGGGCTGTTCGCCCAATGGCACGATGGCACCCTGGCTGAGTGTTTTGGTCTCGTCCGGTACAACTAATGCCGGGTCTATTTCCATCAAAGTTCCGAGACCATCACAAGTGGGACAAGCTCCATACGGACTATTGAAGGAGAACATACGAGGTTCCAATTCCTCGTAGCTGATGCCGCAATCGGTACAGGCTAATTTTTCACTGAAAATCTGTTCATTTTCGCTATTGATCACCACTACTAGTAAACCAGAACCGATTTTAAGCGCCAGTTCGACCGACTCAGTCAGACGATCTTTGACAGTAGGATTAAGACTGAGGCGATCAATGACCACTTCAATATTGTGTTTTTTGTTCTTATCAAGAACGGGCGTGTGCTCGACTTCATAGATTTTCCCGTCAATTCGAACTCTTAGGAAGCCTTCGCGACGAACTTCGCGAAACACTTCTCGATATTCACCTTTACGCCCACGCACCAAGGGCGCTAAAATCATCAGGCGAGTGTCTTCTGGCCAGCTAAGTATATTATCAACAATTTGCTGAGTAGTTTGACGTTCAATACGTTTGCCGCATTGGTAGCAATACGGAATCCCGATGCGAGCATACAGTAGACGCAGATAATCATAAATTTCAGTCACCGTTCCTACGGTTGAACGCGGATTGCGGGACGCCGATTTCTGTTCAATAGAAATGGCTGGCGAAAGCCCTTCGATAAAGTCCACATCCGGTTTTTCCATTAATCCCAAGAACTGGCGGGCATAGGCTGATAGCGATTCGACATAACGTCGCTGACCTTCGGCATATATTGTATCAAAAGCCAGTGAAGACTTGCCCGAACCTGATAGACCGGTAATGACCACGAATTTGTCACGTGGGATTTTTACGTCAATATTTTTCAGATTGTGTTCGCGGGCGCCCTTGATGACGATATGCTCAGTACTCATCAGACTTTCCATTTAAATTATCCGATTAAATTATCACCTTATTACCATAATGAAAAATATTTTTCAAGAATTTTTTACAAATTTTATTTCCTGTTTTGATAATAAAGTTTTACACTTTTTCTTTCTTCAATCACTAATGACTGATTATATTTCTATGTTAGTTTAAATCAATGTAGGAGAAATTAAATGACCCAAACTGGCCTCGATCAGGAAACTCGGACGATGATCTTGGACACTATTAATTCACTGAAAAATGAATTGTTGACCCGCGAAAAGATCCTCGAACTCGATGATAAAAGCGAATTCCCGCTGGAAATCGTCAAGGAACTGCTGAGTGACCGCATCGGTTTGCAGATGGTCTTCATTCCTGAAGAATTCGGCGGGCTGGGCGGCGGCGCACTCGATACTTATTACGTTTCGGTGGAACTGGCAAAAATTTGCCTTGGCGTTGCCACGGCTTTTCTGGCAATTCATCTTGGTGCCGAACCGATTCTTTTGTTTGGAACCGAAGAGCAGAAGCAGAAGTGGCTCGGTAAAATTGTCAACGAAGCCGCGATCGTAGCTTATGCCGTAACTGAGGCTGATGCCGGTAGCAATCTCGACGCAATCAAGACCAAAGCCGAACCGGTGACCGATGAATCTGGGAATATCGTATCTTATCGTCTGAACGGTAGTAAACAATTCATCTCCAACGGTGGGTATGCCGATTTTCTAACTTTACTGGCAAAGGCTCCGGAAGGTGCGACTTTTTTCATAGTTGATGGCAAATCCACGGGATTGAAACGCGGCAAACCGGAACATAAACATGGCATCCGGGCGGCAAATACTTCGCCCCTCACCCTGGAAAATGTAATAGTACCGGCTGAAAATATCGTCGGTGGGGTACCCGGCGTCGGATTGAAACAGGCTAATGATGTCTTTTCCTATACGCGGCTGATGGTGGCGGCATTTGGACTCGGAGCTGGGCTTTCGGCTATGGAAAAAGCCATCCAGTTCGCCAAAACGCGAATTCAGTTTGGGACGCCATTGATTGAAAAGCAAGGCTATACGCATAAATTGCTGGTACCTAATATCGTCCGTTTGACCGCGGCGCAGGCTTATATCGAGGATATTGCCCGGCGGGTGGATTCGGGCGATACTGATATTCTTGTCGAAGGTTCGATTGCTAAATATTTTGCGACGGAGGCTGGAAATATAGCCGCGGAAGCCGCTATTCAAGCCCTGGGTGGCTATGGTTATATGCACGATTATGAAGTTGAGAAAATCAAACGCGACGTGCGCATCACTATGATTTATGAAGGTACCAGTGAAATCCAGCAAAATATTATCTACTTGTATCGCTGGCGAACAACCGTTAAATCCAAAGGCGAGTTTTATCAAAAAATGGCTCAAGAGATGCGAACTATTGGAGAACAATCGAATCTGGAGTCTGCCAAAATTGTGGCTCAAGCGCTGGAGCTTCTTAATGAGCTGATCATGTTCGCTCATAATCAAAAATTAACTCGCCAGCAACACATTCAATTCCTGCTTTCGGATATTATTACTTGGTCGGAAGTTGCTGCGGCTTTAGTACGCAAAACCGCCGAACATTTACCTGGTGCATTATCTGATGCTATTCAACTCCAATCCGCTCTGCGAATTTTTGTAGCGGAGGTGGCAAGAATTATCTCTAACAAAGGTATGGAAATTATCATGGGCAGCGATATCGTAAGCGATGAAACGAAGAAAGAATGGATAGAAAAAGTAAAAAATCTGAATGTGGTTCGCGCCGAGTCCAATATCATAACCGAAATGGATAAAATTTTATTTTGAACAACCAATTAAAAATAACCCTTTGTGCTTTAGAGACTTTGTGGTTAAGAAATCAGAGGTAAAAATGCGACCGGTAGCAATTATTATTCGTGATGGTTGGGGTTACAATGAAAACCCCAAAGGCAACGCCGTCCTGGCGGCTAAAACGCCCAATATTGATTCTTATAAAAAAAAGTATCCCTGGACACTGCTAAAATGTTCGGGCGAAGCAGTCGGGTTGCCCGAGGGTTATCAGGGGAGTAGCGAAGTCGGTCACCTGAATATGGGGGCTGGGCGGATTGTAATTCAGGAACTTAAACGCATTGACGACGGACTTTCCGATGGGTCGCTCTTCGAATCGCCCAAATGGAAAAATCTGGTAGCCAACTGGAAAGCCAATAATTCGGCCTTTCATCTTTTTGGGCTTCTTCAGGATGAAGGCGTTCACGCTCACCAGGAACATCTTTTCAAGATTATGCGTCGGGCGCGGCAGGAATTTCCTGAGGGCGAAATTATCGTACATCCTTTTCTCGATGGTCGTGATACACCGCCGCGCAGTTCGCTAGAATATATTGCCAAGCTTAATCGCGTTTTAGCAGAAGTCGGGAATGCGAAAATTGGTACGATTATGGGACGTTACTACGGTATGGACCGTTCCAAGAATTGGAATTTAACCGACACTGCCTATCACTGTATTGTTCTTGCGGAAGGACGACCAGCCCCGAGTGCCGAAGCCGCTATCAGGGAATCCTATGCTAATGACAAGACCCCCGATAATGTCGAAATGTTCGATGAATATATTCCACCGTATGTTATCGGCGGTTATACCGGAATGCGAGACGGTGATGTTATACTGCACACTAATTATCGGCAAGATCGCGCCATTCAGCTTACGCGAGCATTCGTTGATCCGGACTATCCCGGTAAATTAAAAGCCAAGCCAAAAGTCACTTATGTCGGTTTTACTCAATATTATGATGAATTTACCGAGTACCTGCTCGGGTCAATGAGTTCCGGTGGCGGAATGAAGAATCTCCTGGGAGAGGTGATTTCCAACGCCGGTTTACGCCAATTACGTATTGCCGAAACCCAGAAATTTAGGCACGTTACCAGCTTTTTTAACGGGAAGTCCACGACACCCTACCCATTGGAAGACCAGGTGGAAATCAAAGGCCGCTTCGATCCAGCAACTTTTGCCAGCCACCCCGAAATGGAAGCTTACAACGTAACCGACGAATTACTGCGACGCTTGGAAAACAATCCATATGCTTTGATTGTTGTTAATTATGCCAATGGTGATATGGTCGGACATACTGGAGTTTTCGAGGCGGCTAAAAAAGCCATTGAGATTGTTGATGACAATGTCGGTAAAATTGTCCGACGTCTCTTAGATCTAGATGCGCATATTTTAATTACCGCTGATCACGGTAACTCCGAACAGATGATAGACTACGAAACCGGTATGGTTAAGACCAGTCATACTCTCTTTCCGGTTGAATTGATTTACGTTGCCCGCGATTTAGCCGGAAAATCACTCAAGTCTGGCGGTAAATTGGCGGACATTGCGCCTACTGCTCTGAAATTACTCGGTCTGGAAATTCCGAAAGATATGACGGCTGATTGTTTGATTGGCTAACTACAAAGTTCAAGATTGCTGGTGCTAAAGGATAGCGAACGAAATATTGGCAGTTAGAATTGTTAATCTGAGATAATGTGAAATTTTCTGAAACCTTCAAATCTGTCATTACCCGATCAACCCTAAAAGTATTTTTGGTTTTTCTAATCTTAATTTTTTCAGCGGCGATTTTCGTATTTTTCTTCGAAAAACAAAATAACCCTGATGAATATCACAATCTCTGGGACGCGGTTTGGTGGGTTTTTGTGACAATTTTCACGGTAGGTTACGGTGACATTAAGCCAATTACTCCGGGAGGAAGGCTTGTCGCAATTTTCATAATGCTAGTAGGCGTTTCGATGGTTTCGACCATCACCGCGACGATCTCTTCAATTTTTATAACACGAAGAATTAGGGAGGCACAAGGTTTGGAAGCTATTAATTATGAGAATCATCTCATTATTTGCGGCTGGAATAATCGCGCCGAATCATTAATCAATACTATTTTACAATTGTCCGGCAAAAAGGATATGAAATTAGTATTAATCAATGAACTGGCCGAAAATGAAATTAACACGATCCTGGAGAAATATTCCCAATTTAAAATCAAATTTGTCTATGGAGATTACTCCCATCCGGCACCCCTCGAACGGGCGAACATCAAGCGCGCCAGGACAGTTTTGTTTCTACCCAATCTCCATCGCTATTCGCCAGCCGATGCCGATGAAAAAACTATTCTGGCAACCTTGAATATAAAGTCGTCGTTTCCGAAGGTCAGAGTCATTGCTTTCATTATGAATCCCGAAAATGAAGCGCATGTCAAACGGGCTAAAGCCGACGAGATCGTAGTTAGTGATAAATATGCTGATTATTTTCTGGCGATTAATATTTTACAACCGGAATTACCGAAGGTTTACGACCAGATTTTAAATCCGCGCATGCAGAATAAAATTGTGGTCGAAGCTATTCCAGCCAGTTTTAGGAATAAACCTTATCGGGAATTATTCGATTACTACCATACTCAATATAAGACTCTCTTGCTTGGCTTAATTTCTGAAGTCGAGTCAATCGGATTTTCCGATTTCCTTTCGGCGGATACTTCTCAACTCGACGCTTTCATTGAGCGTAAATTACGGGAATCCGGCAAGAGTTTCGGCGAAGAAAATAAGGTCTTTGTCAAACTAAATCCAGGAGACGATTATCTAATCCAAAAAAATGAAAAGGCGATTGTTCTCCGATGAATACCAAGACTAAAGCCCAATATGTAAATATTTCCATTTTATCAAAATATGAGATTTTCAATAGTCTTTCCGAAAAAAACATTGAGCATTTTTGCGAGGTAATTGAGGTTCTCGAATACGAATCCGGCGATACGATCATCAAGGAAGGCGAGGTCGGCAATTCACTTCTTCTGTTATTGGATGGTATGGTAGAAATTTCACAAGCCTTGACCTTGAGAACCGATACTTCTGGGATAGATACTCGTGAAAAAAGCTTGATAAAATTGTCCAGCACCGCCCGCCCATTTTTCGGAGAGATGAGTCTCTTTAGCGATGACGACAAACGCACAGCCACTGTCAAAGCCAGCACTAAATGCCTGGTCGGTCGTATTAGCCGAGTGGATTTCTTCCAGATCTGCAACTCAAATCCGACGATCGGCAATATTGTAATGCAAAATATTGCCCGCGTTTTGACCGAGCACTTGAAGCAAGCCAATCAGAACGTTCTGAAACTGACCACGGCGCTCAGTCTGCTAATCGAATAGTGAATGTATTTTTTCTCTTGACAAAATTTTTAAAATTGGCAAAGTATCAACTATTTGCTCGGTTGGGGTTCCGATGAAACTTTTATAGAAAATCTATCCCAATATCAGGCTATATAAACCAAACAAAAAGGGCGTCAGAATTCGGACGCCCTTTTTATCAAAACTAACGAAAAGACTTTGCTACTCTGTCTTTTCGTCTGAAGAAGGAGTTTCAGATTCCGGAGCTTTTGTTTCCTCACTCGCAGGCTCCTCGGATTTTTCTTCCTCTTTTAACTCGTCTTCATCTTTCCGTTCTATGAGATCCTCGTCATCTTTTTTCTTACGGAGTATAATGTAAATAAGGGCTTGCCCAACACTAAGGGTAGAAAGGGCATAAGCAACGACCGTTCCGGCAATTATAAACAAGGCGATCATTATCAAGACCACGGTTATAATTTCGGTTGTTTCAAGATAAAGCGGTTTTACTATACCTAGCGAAGCCGGAGTATAAACATTAAAAAATTGGCTAATCCAGGGAGTTAATGGAGAATTGATGCCGAATAGGTAAGAGGAAGCCTGTTCGATTATGCGGGACATTTTACCATCCATTAGCCAGCTAGCGCTAAATACGAAGTTAAAAAATCGATAGCCAAGGATTAAAGCCCAGCCGTAAATAAAAGTAGCCACTACCGTTAGTCCTCCGATAATCCCTTCGTATAAAACCAATCGCCAGGGCTGTGCCCAAAGTGTGGAATAACTCTGAAAAACGGTCTCCATCGTGTCTTCTTCAGCTGTACCAACGATAGCCGGCGATAGAATCAGCGATACCATAAAGACTACCGCGGTATATACAACAAAAGTCGCTACGACAAAATAGAGTAGATATGGTATCCCCAGAAAAATAATGTCAAGGACAGGCCATTTGGCAAGCCAGGCGGCTATTATTGCCAGAACTACGAAAAAGGCAATTATCATCAAAATTGAAACCGGACCCATTATGGCGGCGATACCGTGTTTTTTGACATATTTGAAACTGTCGCCTGATGAGAAAAACTCATCACCTTTTAATTGTTTGTAAGTAATTCGCGCCACGGCTACGGATGCCAGTAAGAAAATTATTATCCAGGCGACTACTCCCACTCCGTAAATTAACCAACTATACCAGGGTAATTGACAGGTGGTACAGCATAAAATTGGAAAGAAGTGATACATCCTCCAGATTTCCGTCAGGCTTTGGCCATTGGCTAGCAAAGCTACATATGCTAGTATCGTGTAGATTACCCAGCCTGTCGCTAATCCAATCATATGGACCCAGATTTTCTTGCCGCTCAACGCCAGACGAGGAGTCAAGAAAATATCCCTTACGTCAAATTTCAATTTTTTCATTTATAACCTCCTACAATTGTTTATTGATCTTCACGAACATAATCTATCCAGAGATTCTCTTTGGGAAAACGCGCTTTAAGCTGGTTCAAAACTTTTTTGGCTTCAGCGTAAGAATCAAAGGTTCCGGTGCGGATGCGATACCAAGTTTCGTTAGTTTCCTTAAAATACGCCTTTTGTATATAAGTATCCAGATTATGTGCTCTTAATTTTTTTAATTCGGCCTCAGCCTTGTCATAGTTTTGATAAGCGCCTAGCTGGATTGTATATTTCCCAGGAATTTTCTGAATGTTTTTCCCGGTTTTGATCGGCTGGGATTGAGGCATAGCTGAATAGGTCGTTTCGTTTTCCCCGCCCGGATACGACTGTGCGTATTTGGGTAGTGGCGCCGATAGGTCTCTGGGTGGCATCTGTGCGGCAACGGTATCGGGCAATACGCTACACTTTATAATTTGTTTGAATTTTTCTTGGCCGTTGCTGTCCTGACTGAGAAACTGCAATTCATAATCGCCGGGAACATCTGGGATAAAAGAAACTGAAAAACTGCGACTATCCGGGATAAACGAGAGAACATCCATAA
>ERZ795051.1133-NODE-1133-length-36294-cov-6.365601_pt1 | contig 36294 bp, 44 predicted proteins | sample MGYA00375135_ERZ795051 | MGnify/ENA primary metagenome ERZ795051 (study PRJEB30180, sample SAMN05720222) | activated sludge metagenome | isolation source: Anaerobic digester | place: Japan | collected 2015-05-26 ... | reverse complement strand
ATTATGCCAGAGGCTATCGTCAGCTTCATATTTCAGAACCTGATTATCTGTCGGCGAAGCAATTGCTACATCAGCAAGGTCTGTAAGAGCAAGAGAAGTATTATGCCAGAGGCTATCGTCAGCTTCATATTTCAGAACCTGATTATCTGTCGGCGAAGCAATTGTTACATCAGCAAGGTCTGTAAGAGCAAGAGAAGTATTATTATTATGCCAGAGGCTATCATCAGCTTCATATTTCAGAACCTGATTATCTGTCGGCGAAGCAATTGCTACATCAGCAAGGTCTGTAAGAGCAAGAGAATTAAGAGAACCGTCAAAGATTATGTTAACATAATCTTGTCCCTTTTGTGCTCTCTCTTTTGCATATCCTATGAGCGGATATGTCGGTGTTTTACTTGCTTTGCCAGCGCTCGTGTTATAGTATACTTTTTCACCCGGAACAAACTCGAGGGAGTCGCCAAGTACCTTTGTCACCTTTGCTGTTTTTGCTTTAACAACAACAACGAAATCGCTCGATGCATCTGCTGGAGCGAAAGCAACAAAGCCATTTACATCTCCACCAATGTCTGAAGCAGCGATGAAATCTCCGACGGCTGTCACCGTTGATAAATCACCGCTATGCAGAATAAGTTCATCATATTCCATAGATTTTAATTCAATCATGATTCACTCCTGATTATAAAAAAGTAACTAATCGTTGATAAATAAATTATCAACCTCCAAAAACTTCGCTCAACGCTTCAGCCACAGGATTGTTTGCTGTTTTAGTTTGTGAAGTTTCCTTCACTACTGGTTCCTGTTCTTGCTGATTAGTTGAACCAAACATCTTTGCAAGCTCAGCATATTCTTTCGCCTCAGCGTCCAGATATACCTTTAAGGATTGTTCGTCAAGCTTCTCTAGCTTGCTCGGTTGAAATCTTCCGAGATAAAAAGCCTTCTGCTTTTCAGTCGCGTTTTCTGGAATCAACTTTGCGAACAATTCCTTCGCCTTAAGTTCTTCTACGGCACGCATTGCTGTCTTGCTTTCTGCTTCGAGCTTTGCGTGTTTGTCCTGAAGTTCTCTTAACTCTTTTTGCGCTTGCTCTCCAGCAAGAATAATTGGTCCAAACTCTCTGTCCTCTTTAAGTTTTTCAAGAGTAAAGAGCTGACGAGGATACACGTTATGTTCCTCAAGAAATAATTTAACTTCTTGGAATGTCATAGGCTTAATCTCCTTTGAGCCTTGTTTATTTTGCTCTTGTTCTGATGCTTGTTGTTCACCAAAACATTGGAGCAATGCCAGCCTCCGCGCTCCTGGAAATGCTGGACTATCTATATGCGATGAAGAAAGTGCTATGCCTGAAATGGCATTCACATCCTTCACGATATTACCATCAACTTGAACATCTGCTTCTATCGAACACACATCAAGTTCTTTGGAGTCTTCATACATATCCATTACAGCTATCGCTTTTGTTTTATCTTTATTTTCAACAAAAGTGTGAACAGTGCGACCAATGACCTTTCTACCTTCATGTGAATTGTCACGATTATGCCTCACAAATAACTTAACGCCTCTTGCCATCGCTGCAACTTTCTTCACGGCTTCTGAAGGCCAGATAAGTGTTGCGTTTCCTTCTCCAATTATGCGTGGAGCACTTTTTCCTTCTTCAGCAATAACATAAATTGGAGCACTCTTACCACGTAACTTTTCCTGAACGTTTTCCGGCAATGCAATATTTAATCGCGAAGCTTGAATATGAACTTTCATGCCTGTGCCTCCATAGATTCATCGTCATCAAAGTTATCAATAACTAACTCCGGTTCCTTTTCTGCTTCGAGTCTTCTCTTAGTGGTAATTGGATCTATTCCAGGAATAAATGAGCGATAATCATCAGCAGAAATAATTTTATCGTTATACGCAACACTCAAAGCACGAACAAGTGTCTCAAATCTTCCGTAGTCGATGACAGGGATTTTAACAGTGAAATCTTTTTCAACTCCACGGAGTTCTGTACCTCCGTTATCGATATATACCGTCTGTGCCTTAATTAGCAAATCGTAAAGAGCTTCAGCAATTATTGTTCGTTCAGAAAGAGTAGAGTTATTTATCACTTGATACAAATCTTCTGCAGTCGCACGATTGCTCATCAAGTCAGTCCAGCCGAGCCAATGTACAGGGACACCTGTTGTTGCTGAAATGTTCTTTGCTGTTGAAGCAAGTTCCGTTTTCAAATTATCGAGTGCTCCAGTTCCTGCAGTTTTATAATCGAACACCGCTTTGCCAACAAACGCTTGTCCAATCTTCCAACCTTTTTCTGCAATACTACGTGCTAAAGATCTTGTCTCTTCGTCTGATTCTGTCTTAAATGTAGGAGTAATGCGAGAAGTCGTATGATTAGTTCTTCGTATGTCTCTAAGAGCTCTGTCGTAATTTTCACAATCAGTAAGACATAGACCTGTCTTAACTACAGGATCAAGACCGTCTGAAGAATCTCCACTTGTTTCGAACACTACAAAATCTCGAAACACTTGCGCATCTTTACCATCTCCGGTATAGAAGACTCCGTTAATTATTTTATACTTCATCGTTCTAGGAAGTTTTATAACCTCAGGAAAATCTCCAGGTCGTGGTCTCAACACCACTACAAGAGTTCCCATCATTTCTGTTGCGCGAACAATCTGAAAAAACTTTGAGCCGTTAAGTTTCGTTGAACGTAAAAACTTTTTAGCCCACATCGAGAAATTCTCATTTTCTGTATTTATATCGATACCTTCCCCAGCAATGAAAGCCGTTCTGGTATCAATGATAGTTCTAACTTGAGCACAACCATACTCAGATTGACCGTTATATTTACGATAAAGTTCGGCAGTCTGTAAAGAATAAGTAGGATACTGGTTCACCATTCCCGGAATGTTTTCCGCTGTCCTGTGGAATAAGATACCACTTTCTGCTACTAACTGTTCTTGTTCTCCCTCAGTAGCTTGAATCTTTTTCTTACTAAAAAATCCCATGTTATTCCTCACCAAATGTTTAACATTTCGATACTTCCAGTTTCCTTTGGAAGTATAAACTGTTCTACTGCATAACGACATGCCGCAAGAGCGTCGTCATGATAACTAAAAATCTCTTCAGTAGGTTCGCCATTCTTATCCTTTAAGTACGTTGCTCCTCTTACTTCTGCCGCTAGTCCTGGACACTCTGTGTCGTCGATTATCCATTTATGTGAACGTAAAAAACTAAATCCCGACTTTACAAAATCCTTTCTTCCTTTATCTACTCCTATCGTATTGAATCCGGCATTTCTCCATTCTTCAATAGTTCTAGGTTCTGCACAATCAGCTCTCCACGTAGCATATCTAGGAAATAACGGTCTTGCCATTTCAGTCAATTGTGCAGTTAAATGTTTCTTAACATAAAGCTCTTTCATTGCGTACAGTATTCCATCTTTCATTCCTAGCATAATCATTGCGTGATAATGCTGATAACCAAAGTCCATTCCGAATGCTACAGCGTCCATATCTTCAATTCTATAAGGACACTTACCGTATTGAACCAGAGGAAAGGCCTCTTCGCCTATCTCTCCCCACTCTCCAAGAGCGTAAACTTGATAACGCAATGGATCCGTAAACTTCATATCTTCAAGTTCTGACTTGAAGTCTTCGTCTATGAATCTATTATCTAAGTACGTTGAATGAATGATAGTAGCGTTATGTTTCGGTCTATCAAAGAACTCTGCTTTCGTCCAATGATTGACACTTACAGGATTCAACGAAAGCGTAAATTGGAAAGACCATGGAGCCTTTCCACGGAGACGTAGATTAAGCAATCGAAAGTCGTCTATAGTACCTTCGCTTGCTTCCTCAAACCATATATCTGTCAAAGGACCGGAATCAAATGTAATAGACTTTATCTTTTCAACGTCGTCTAGTCCTTCGAATATAATCGTGTTTCCATTAGGAGCTGTTATACGCATGTCGCTCTCACGAATGTCAACACGATCTAACAAGTTATATAAAGATAACGTTTGCTTCAATTGAGCAAACGTTGAGGATCGATTTGTTCTCGCAACTTTACGCACTACTAAAAGATTTCTACCTTTCTGCGTAAATAACCTGTCCACATATCTCTGTGAGATTGCGAACGACTTACCAGAACCTGCTCCCCCTATAACAAGATTAAACCTGTTAGTATCATTCCACAATGGAACGAATACCTTGTTACGCTGTACTTTCACAGCACGATAACGTATCTTTTTAGTCGCTTCCATCATCGTACACTATTGCGATAGGACCGTTATCCTTTCCACGCAATGTACAATTGCGCGAAGACGACCAACGTTTAGGATTAATACGTTCCAGTAACCATCTTAATTCCGTAGTGTTTCCTTCAGCCGCATTCACTTGAGCAGCGGTATGTAATAATTTCAGTAAGTCTCTTTCAAGAATAGCTGTATAAGCAACTAATTCTCTTTGAAAGTTATCGTCGTTACGTAACTCTTCTATCTCGTCAAAGGAACACTCGGCTAATAAAGCGGCTTCTTCAAAGTCCATACCGAGTTTTACCATTTCTTTGACGACAGAACGTTTATCCATATACCGCTTCCTTTACTACTATGATTATAACATGGCACAGATTCAATAAAAAAGCAAGTATGTATTTTTATTACAGTAACTAAACACTGCAATAACGCTTTGCGTACAATAAAAAAGCCGCTCCAAAGAGCGGCTTTCGAGCAAAGAAAAATTATAGACTATTTAACTTCTTTGCCATCGACTATTAATGGTCTGTAGCCTGTCCAATTCGCTGGAGGATTAGCGCCTTTCGCCTCCAGTTTATAGACGCCTTTTTCTGCGTCGAAGGATACCCACATCCGCTCTTCCGGCTTTGCTTTTTTAATTGCATTGATGATAATTTTCCTCATCTCTGCACGACCGAGTCTAAAGCGCTCGAACACTTTCATCTCAGTAACCACTTGTCCGTCCTTGAAAAGTTCTACAAGAACGTTTGTCTTAGTAACTCCGGAGCGATCAGCGGGAGCACGAGTTACTAAGGATCGAGCGATAACTTTTATCTCGTCCGTTCCATTCGCAAGACAGAACTCCATTAGCTTCGCAAGAGAAGCCTTGCGTTCGGCTTTCTTCTTGTCTTTCTTCGCTTTAAGAGCGTCGTAAAGTTTCGGGTCGCTCTTTTTCAATTCGCTCATCTTACTCATAACGTGCCTCCTATGGCATTTTATTTTACGTCCCCATACAGGGACGTTTTTAACAAGTCCTACCGCCTTGTTACTTATACCTTAATTATACTATATCTTGCCAATAAAAGCAAGATATTTTTCGTAAAAATCTAAAATTATATACACCGTACAGTACCGTACACGGTTTTACCTATTATATAATAGGTAACTTTCCCTTCCCGGCACAGCCGTGCCAGTATTTTACGTACCTTGCGTACAGTAACCTGTACGCCGAAAGCCTTGCTCGATTTTCGAGCGTAGTCAGATAAATAGAGCGCTGTGTCTCTGTTCAACAGCTGTTCTATGAATGTCACCAGACTCCTTCTACTATTAGGAACTTCTCCTCTTGAAGAATAACAGCGCGATGAAGCTTCTTTAGCTTCATACCTACTCATGCCTGTGCTTTCCAGCGCTTGTACAAGCGCTTCAAAATCGTTCTTTCTTCTACTCATAATTGTCTCCTTTCCTTTCAATAACCTTATACTATCATAATACTATATTTTGAAAAGAAAAGCAAGAGATTTTTCGTGATTTTTAGAAATTTTTCTGAAAAAATCGAAGAATTAATAATAATGGTAGGTAGTGCGGCAACGGCAGTAACGACAGTAGTGCCGACAGTTACGTAAACCTTTGCAGTATAAGCAATTACGTATAAAATACTGTCGGTACTGCCGCCTTACCGCAAAAAAGCGTTTTGGAATATTAAGTTTTTACTATATTACCTTTCGCCACCCCCCGACAGTAACGACAGTACCGACAGTATTATTACTTAATTACTTGCAATATAACAATTTAACTTACTGTCGGCATTACTGTCGGCTGCCCTCTTTTAGTCCGACAGTAATACGTAACAAACAGCACTAAACGCTAGTAAATAGCAGTATTTACCAATAAACGCTACAGTATAGTAACATAACGCATAAAACCGTATAAAACCGCAATCGATTAGTACTATATTAGGTATTTACTATATAGTAAGAATAAAATACTTAAAAAAGGCAAATTTTTTAGAAAAAGTACTTTACTTTATTTTAGTATTATAGTATAATAATAAAGTAAATAAAACTTTACAGGGAGGATGCAAAGTATGGATAACGAAAAGAATATGTACAGATGCGTATCTAAAAAGGAGTTACTGCAGGAGTATATGAATATATGCTCTGAAGAAGTAGAGAGATTAGAAAAGGAAAACGATGTAGTCTATTTATCAATAATCTTACTAGCCTTAAAGCGAGTAAAGGAAACTTTATCTAAAGAAGAGTTAGAAGAGATTTTAATGATAACAGGTAAAGAAGATATAACGGAAGTATTATCTATGATTAAAAAACGGTCTACGAGATTTGTAGAAACTAATCCTCGTATGTTTTCTTACATATTATTTCATTATGACGATAAAGGAGAAAGTGTAATAACTCGTGGAGGAAACTGTTTAGCTATAAGTCCTATAGAAGTAGCTAGACAACAAGCACGATTCATGCAAACAAACGACGAGATTGCTGTAGCCATAACGAATATAGACATAGCGTTTTTTGATTATGAAACACTTCACGGAGAAAGAAATGAAAAGTTCTAAAAATTCTATAGTGATTCACACTACTATCAGATATAAACAGGTTTATACTTGTCATTTCTGTAAGAAGAACGTCTACGGAAAACCTATAGTAGTAGAATTCAAAGGAGATCCCTTTGCTATAAAAGAATTTATAGATCAATTGGAAATGGTTCCTCTTACCAGAACACATATGCCAGTAGGTTTCAGGTATTCCTCGAAGCAATATTTTTATTGCGGTGATTGTTACGAAAAATTCGCCGAGAAAGAGCAAGAATAGGTACGCATAATGAAAAGAACACAAGACAGAGTCTTAATTTTACTTTTCATCTTTGCTGTAATAATCATAGCGTTATTTCCTTCTATGAATGTACGCAAAGATACTTCTAAAGTTTCTCACGTAGAAATAATTTCTATCGAGAATTATCGTGATACAGTTGACGGAGTTTTTATATCCTACACTGTAGAAGGAACGTATTATGAAAGAGTATTCTCTAGTAAGGAATTAGCTATAGAGTGGCTTAATTCCGTTCTGGAGAAAGATGAATAAAAACGCTGGTGAGTGGGGAAAGAATCCTTTTAACGAGTTCATTACTCGTCACTTACCATAAAGTCTAGTCGACCGACTCCGTTGGAGCAACGTGCGACAGACTAGAACAGAAATATCCTTACTGCATCCGTGTCTGTATAGCAGAGGAGTTGTGTGCTGTTCCGCACTCCTCTTTTATTAAAGGAAGGTCATATGAAAGAGAAGATAGAAGTACTAATAATCGGAGCTGGAGTAGTAGGTACTAACTTAATGAAAGAGTTAGAAAAGCATAAAATTGAATTCGCGTTTTATGATCCGAAAGTTTCTCACGAAACGCATAGAAAGTATAGAAAAATATCTGAACAAGAAAAACTCGGAATAAGTGCGCGATATGGAATCATTTGCGTGCCCACTAATTCAAATAAAGATGGAAGTTGCGATATATCTATTGTAACGAATGTTATAGAAGAATGGAAAGATAAGATAGATACATATATCCTAAAGTCTACTGTTCCTCCTGGAACAACGGACAAGCTCAATAGTATCTACGGAGATAAAATAGTCTTCAGTCCTGAGTATTACGGAAGTACTCAACACGCAAATACTCCTCATAACTTTCAAATAGTAGGTAGAGGAAAGTCAGATTTTTGTAAAAAAGAAGTATGCGAATTATATAAAAGAATGTCAACCGGATTTGACAAGTTATTCGTAACTTCTGCGAAGACTGCAGAACTTGTCAAGTACGCCGAGAATACATGGTTAGCAATGCAAGTAACCTTTTTTAATCAGTTCTATCGTATCGCCAATACTATTGGTGTTGATAATGAACAATTCAGAGAAGCGCTGTTATTGGATGAACGAATCAGTCGTTCTCATTCATTCGTTTATGAAGATCATCCTTATTATGAGAGTCACTGTCTAGACAAAGACTTACCAGCTATCGTACGATTTGCTGAAGATTTTGAAGGAAATAAAATAGACGTGGAATTTTTGAAAAACATTATAGATACGAATAACAGATTTAAATTGTCTTTCAAAGGAGAATACCGTGAATAAAGCTGTGATTTACGTACCTTCCTATAAGAGAGCAATGCGACTCCTTACTCGGATAAACACTCTGCAATGGATAAGTCCTGAATGGAAGAAAAAGACATATCTCGTAGTAAGAGAAGAGGAGATAGGAAGTTATGAAAAGGTAGCTGGTCTATATGGAGTGAACCTTATATTCATTCCATCTTCTGCTTACGAAAATAAGTCTTTCTTCGGCTGGGGAGACACGATGGATTGGATTATCAACTATGCGATAGAACGCAATGAACGTTTTATCATTATGGACGACGATCTTAAATTATCGTACAGGCCTGAGCTGACTGAAAAGAAATGGTTACCTATGAACAATGAACATTTCGAAGAAGGAATAGATAAATTACTTACTACGACGTATGATATTCCATACATGGGATGGAGGGAACGTCAGTATTCAGATAAACATATAACGGAATACGAAGACAACGCTAGATTCATTCATGTATTTGGATTTTATTCAGAGTTTTTTAAGAATAACTCTAAGTTCCGATATCGAAACAGCGAACAAAAGTTCATGACAGATTTTAGAATGCTTTTAACTTTATTGACGAATGGTGTTAGAACAAGAGCGTGGATGAGATACTGTCATGACGATATTCCAGACGCTGAAGGTGGCTGTTCTGTTATGCGTACAGTAGAAGAATACAATCAGAGCGCTATAACTCTTTGCCGAGATTTTCCTGATATCGTAACGTTACGTCAAAAAACTAACTGGAACGACGTAAGGTTAAGTCCTACTATTCACTGGAAAAGAGCTTTCAAAGGAGAACAGTAATGACAGAAGAACAATTAAGTAGAGCACTAGAGTTCTGTAAGCTCGCAGAAGAGCGTCAAAAGATATACATTAAGAAAAAAGCAGGAGAGCCGAAACCGTGGACAGAAGATAAGATATTTCAAAGTTCACGTTTCTGTAACGTATTTCGTGAACAGGATAAGACTTCTGTTTTATCAAGACTAACATTATAGATAAGTACAGGGACGATCCAAACAATTGGAAAAGAATAATAATAGCAAGATTTTTCAGCAGACTAGATACCTTACAGGATTTAGAAGAACATGGAGAAATGGAGTCTGTTGAAACAATGTTAAAAGGAATAGAACGAAGACGACAATTGTCCCTTCCTGTTCATACTCATAGCTTTTTCGTAGGTCGTGCTAGTCCAGATCATCCGACATATTTACGACCTTTTAATCTAGTAAAGAAGTTAGAAATGTCAGGAGACAGTAAAGTATTCAAAGGTTCTTCCCTTGAAAAAGCCTATCTAACTCTTAGAGAGTATTCCTGGAATGGAAGTTTTATGTCCTATCAATATGTATGCGATTTAGCATACGATGAACAATATTTATTGAATGCGACTGATCATGATACGTTTATTGCATTCGGTCCTGGAAGTCAGAGGGGAATGAATAGAATTCTCACAGGAGAACCGTATTGGGACACAGACGTAGATTTTGTTTCTTTTTGCGTAGAGCTTCTTTCTTTATGGCGACAATATGTTACAGATACGGTTAAGGAAGACGCTCACGAAGATATGAAAAGATTTTATAATCTTCATTTATGCAACGTTCAGCACTGGTTGTGCGAATACGATAAATACAAAAGAGGAGGTTCCTCTAAACGGAGGTATGAAGGAATATGAGTCACGAAGATAAGATCATTGAAATCAATGGGGAAAAATTCTACACTGTTTCCAGCTTTGCGCGAATTGTAAATAAGTCTGAAAACGCTATTTACGGACTGATTTATCACGGAAATAAAGTTCGAAAACTCAGAGCAAAGAAGTTTTGGAATAAACCGATGATATACGCAAGCGAACTTACAGAATATCCTTTCACATTGCCAGGAAAAGGAAAACTAGTGTACTATTATGATTCGGAAGGCAATCAGTCAGAAATGACAACATTGGAGGGTTCAAATGATTATTGAAGACAGATCGCTACTTTTCACAGCTTCTATTTACGACTCTTATCAATGGCTTATAAATTCAAGAGGAAGTTATATAGAAAAAGCGTATAATGATTTTATGAGACAATTGACAAGAGCTTCATGGACTGCTACCCCTGCAATACAGAGAGGAATGGAGTTTGAAAAAGCAGTGTATCAATTCGCTGAAGACAAAAGTTCAGAACAATTAGTCGATATGCCAATCTCTGAAGAAGTTAAGCAGATAGTAGAAGCCGTTCGTGGAGGAGAGTTTCAAAAGAAATTAAAGAAAATTGAAACTATCGACGGACAATCTTTTTGTTTATACGGTAAGGCCGATGTATTCTTTTCTAACTGTATAAAAGATATAAAGACTACTAATGTTTTCAAAAGATCAAAGTACGAAAATTCTATTCAGCATAAATTATATTGTTATATCGCTAGAGTTCCTAGTTTCGAATATCTAGTAGCAGAATTTCAAGATAAAGAAATAATTCAGCATTTTGAAAAAGTAAGAATAGACTATAGTGACTTTGAACAATTAGGTTCTCTCATAAAAGAAAAGGTAATTGATTTCTGGAACTTTATTCAGAATGACGAAGAATTACTTAATGCGTATTTGAATAAATTCTGTTTATATTGAGGAACATTATGGCTAACTTTTTACATAGGACTATTCCGTATAAGCATCAGGAAGAAGCTTTTTATTTTCTATACAACAAAGACTACGGAGCTCTGTTTATGGAGCAAGGTACAGGAAAGACAAAGACCGCTATAGATTTAGCGGTGAATTGGTATTCTGAAGGAAAGATAAATGCTGTATTGCTTATAGCTCCTAATGGTGTTCAAGAGCAATGGCATGATACTGAATTACCTAGACATCATGCAGATATTCCAATGTATTCGTATGTATGGAAAGGAATTTCTTCTAGCATAAAGAAGAAAGAAATACTAGAATTAATATACGAAAATAAAAATGTTCTCAAATGGTTCTGTGTAAACGTAGAAGCGTTCAGTACAGACAACAATCTTAATCTATTCACTGAATATGTTAAGAAGAATAAGACACTTATCATTGTAGATGAGGCCACAATTATAAAGAATCATGAAGCGAAAAGAAGTCATAACATTATTTTCGGCTTATCAGAAGTTCGTAAGTCGGGAAGAAGAATATTATCTGTAATACCATATTCTGTAAAGAGACTCATTTTAACAGGTACGATGGTTACAAACGCTCCGTACGACATATGGAATATGTTTGAGTTTCTTAAACCGGGATTCTTTGGAATGGATTTTTATACTTTCAAACTTCATTACGGAATAGAAAGACGTATGCAAGTTCCAGGAACTAATCGCTATTACATGCGTAAGATTAAAAAATCAGAAATAGAGAGCGTTAGAACGTACTTTGACCGAGGACTTCCTATAGAAGCAATAGCAAGAAAAATGTCTTTATCAGAGTCGTCTGTTAAATTCTTAGTAGACAATAGACACTTAAATTCTCCGTACAAAAATCTAGATCAACTTAAAGAAAAGATAGAACCATTCTCATTCATAGTTCGTAAAAAAGACTGTCTCGACTTACCACCGAAGATATATGAAGAAATACGTGTAAAGTTGAACGATGAACAGAAAAAAGCCTATCTAGAAATGAAGAAAGAGCTTTGCTCCACCTACGAAGGAAAGGAACTGACAGCTTTGAATAAAGTTTCTTTAATCTTACGTCTTCAGCAAATCACTGGAGGATTTTTTCCTTATGTAGACGATGAATCAGAGAATGTAAAGTACGAAGCAATAGGAAAGACTAATCCTAAAATAGAAGCTCTACTGCAGGACATAGAAGAATGTTCAACTAGACCAATTATTGTTTCAGCTCGTTTTACTGCTGAAGTAGAAACAATTCAAAAAGCATTAAAAGAGAAACTAGAAGATGAAAATATAGTAGTACTCTACGGAAAGACTCCAAAAGAAGAACGTGTTTCAATAAGAGAGTCTTTTGATAAGGGATTGATAGACATATTAGTAGTTTCTCCTCTTCTAGTAAGAAGAGGATTTAATTTTCAAATCGCTAGTGTTATGTATTTATATTCCAATGATTATTCGTTAGAAACGAGAGAACAGCTCGAAGACAGAATACATAGAAACGGACAATTATCTACTTCAGTAGTTTATAAAGATATCGTAGTCAAAGGAACTGTTGATGAACAAGTCTTATCTATTCTTAAAGATAAGAAAGATTTACTAGAATTTATGCGAGATAAGTCGCTTAAAGAATTCATAGGATAGAGGAGGACTACTATGAGTGCAGACCTGTCTTATCTAGACGAAAACACGCAAGACATCGGAACAGCTTTGTCTGAAGTGATGCGTCTAGTAGAAGCGCTTACTCACGCTCAACAGCGAGTGGAGGAAGCAGAAAATCTTCTTTCTAATTGTAAGAAAGAAGAGAGACGTTTGAGGGAAGAAGTAATTCCTAGCTACATGAAACAGCACCAGCTAGAGGAACTAACTTTAGAAAATGGTGTAAAAGTTTCTATAGTAGACGAGCTAGCTATTTCTGTCCCTGCAGATGAGAAGAAAAGAGAAATTCTTTTTTCTTTCTTGTTAGACAATGAAGGTGGAGACCTTATAAAGGAGAAGGTCGAGTTTGAAGACGCCGATGACGAAGTCATTAATTTACTTCAAACAAAAGGCATTACGTTTAATAGGTCGTCGACCGTTAACACGTTATCTCTTAAGGCATGGATGAAGAGAGCACTAGGAATGACGAAAGGATCAATCGCTAGATTATCTTTGTCGGATGTTCCATCAGAGCTAAATCTTTACCTTTATAGTAATACGAAGGTAACCACGAAAAAATAACGAAGGAGTAAGAAATGAAAAACACTGAAACAAAAGAATTCAGCATAGACGATTTCGCGGGAGTAGGTTTTGAAGGAATTAGAGCTGATGATTATGCCGTTCCATTTCTTCGAGTACTACAGAGTAATTCTCCAGAAGTAGTAAAAGGCGATCCGGCATATATTCCTGGAGCAGAGGCTGGTATGTTTGTGAATACACTCACTCACGAAGTGTATGGAACAGAAATAGAACTTGTTCCGATTAAATGCGAACCTATTTGGTTAGAGTATTCTCCAAAAGTAGGAGATAAGAAAGGAGAGTTCAAAGGTAAGCATCCTGTGAATTCCGTTCCTGTAAAAGGTAATGTTTACGATGGACTGTTTATGGAAAACGGTAATGAGATAAAAGAAACACTAGTTTTTTATTGTCTCGTAAAAGGTCACGAAACTGAACTACCAGTATGTTTTTCTCTGACAGCTTCTATGATAAAACACGGTAAAACTTGGAACGCTCTTATTTATACAGTGCGTACTCCTTCTGGAAAACAAGCTCCGTATTTTTCTTCTTACTGGAAAATTTCTACTTCTCTTAATACTAAAGATGGAAATCGTTGGTATAATATAGGTTCGAAGAGCGCGAATATTGAACGTACAGGTTTCGTTCCTGAAGAAGTGTTTCGTATAGCTATGAAGACAAGAAAATTACTTGAGAATTCTGCTCTTTCTGCAGACTTTTCTCAACTTGCTGATGATGGAAAAGAAATTAATCTTATTTCTGAATCAACTGAATATTAAATAATCAAACATAAAGGAACTGTTGATAACGACTTACAACAGTTCCTTTATTTATTATCACTATTACTAGACACGGAACGAGTATGCCAATCTCTATCTTATTGCTTCATGATTTTATGGCTCTGTTTTCAGGCAATGATACCGCAAGAGGAGTATTTATTCCTTCAGGTAAACTTGACGAAAAAGGAAAAGTATTAGGACAAGTATTTACAGAACGTTCAATGCCTGCCGATGAACACTATATGGCTCATTTAGAAGGTAAGAAAGGTTTAGGCATAGTTCCTATTCGAACAGATTCTAAATGTACATTTGGAGTCATAGATGTAGACGATACGAAACAGTTTTCTATACTTCCTAAAATAATAACGAAACATTCCTTTCCTCTTATTCCTTTCAGGTCTAAGAGTGGAGGTCTTCATTTGTACGTATTCTTCACTGAACCAGTTCCAGCTAAAAAAGTTATTTCTTTATTACAAGAAATGAGAAGAATGCTAGGACTTCCAAAGAACACTGAGATATTTCCTAAACAATCTAAACTCGATGAAAACTCTTCAGGAAGTTGGATTAATCTTCCTTATTTTGATGCTGAAAAGACTGACAGATTTTTATCATTAAACGATAAACGTTTGTCTCTTTCAGAAGCATTGGTTTATTGCAGTAATAATCGGAAATCTGTAGACGATTTAGAAACATTGATTAATTCGATACCGATGAACGATGGTCCTCCATGCTTACAGACTATTTTTATTCGTGGATATACTTCTATGAGAAATAATTATTTATTTTCTGCTGGAGTATATTGTAAATCGAAATACGGAGATGACTTTGAACATAAATTAGTAGAAATAAATAGTTCTTTAGAGGCTCCTTTGTCTATAAAAGAACTTCAAACTACGATTATAAATTCTTTACAGAGGAAAGATTACGCTTATAAGTGTTCAGAAGAACCTTTATGTTCTTTATGTGATAAGTCTGTATGTAGACAAAAAGAATACGGAATAGGTTCTTCTTCTGTTCCAGAACTTACGTTTGAACAATTGAAACAATTCGAAGCCGATCCTCCATATTATGAATGGATTATAAATTCTAAACCTTTACGTTTTTATAGTGAAACAGAAATAATTAATCAAACTGCATTTAGAACGTTATGTTTTAGATGCTTACATGTTCTTCCTAATAGATTAAAGGACGAAACATGGACTAGAGTGGTAAATACTGCTTTATCAAATATTCAAGTAATTCCTATAGAAGCTGGGGATGATATTTCAGTAGGAGCGACTTTCAGAGAATATCTAGTCGAGTTTCTAACGAAAAGAGCTCCAGCAGCGAATAAAGAACAGATTCTTATGGACAGAGTTTATAGGGATGAAGATAAGAAGGTGTATATTTTTAGAGCAAAGAATTTAATCAATTTCTTAATTGTACAAAAGGTCTTCAGAGCATTCGGTCAAACAGAGATACAAGCTCGTCTTAAAGACATGGGAGGAAAAGCGATAAGATACTATATAAACACAAAGAATTCTGCTGCTCGTGTGTGGGAGCTTCCATTTGAAGCAATAGAAAAATATTCTGAACCAGATATTGATTCCATAGACATTTCTTTTCAAGAAGAATTCTTATCAGAGGAATACTGAAGATGAGTAATAATATATTTACTATATATGGACCTCCAGGAACAGGGAAGACCACTGAGTTATTACGTTTACTAGAAGTAGAGTTACGAACATATTCTCCTGAAGAAATAGCGTATGTGTCGTTCACTAAAGAAGGTTCTGAACAAGGAAAGAATAGAGCAATACAAGCCTTTGGATTCAATAAAGATAGATTTATACATTTTAGAACATTACATAGCGCAGCATTTCATTCATTAGGATTATCTAGGGAACAAGTAATAAGTAAAAATGATTATAAAAAGTTTTCTGACATAATAGGAATGAAGTTTACAGGTTATTATACTGAAGAATTGAAACATGACGATGATTTATATTTATTCGTCGAAGAGTTATATAGAAACAATCCGTCTACTGCAAAGTTGTATCTTAACAATATGGATATCAGTAAATGGACATATGTCAGAAAACATTACGCGGAATTCAAAAAGAAAAAGTATTTATATGATTATACAGACATGATAGAAAAGTTCATAAAAGAAGGAAAAAGTATTCCAGTAAAAATTGCGTTTGTTGATGAAGCGCAAGATCTTACTTCATTGCAGTGGAAAATGGTGTGGACAGCTTTTAAAGATTGCGATAGAATTTATATAGCAGGAGACGATGATCAAGCAATTTATCAATGGTCAGGAGCAGATGTAAAATACTTTCTAAGTATAGAAGGAACGTCTACTATATTAAGACATAGCTATAGATTACCTGACTCAGTACTAAGATTTGCTAAAAGAATATCTAGTCAAATCAGTTCAAGAATAGATAAGCCTTATGAAGGTCGTGGAGTAGAAGGATTAGTAGAAACTCATAATTCTTTAAGCACTATTCCAATAAAAGAAAAACAACAGTGGTTGTTTCTTGTTAGAAATAGAACATTTATTCCTAAGATAGAAAAATTCTTACAGGAAAAAGTATTAGTTTATACTTCATGTGGAGAACCTTCTGTTACAAAAGAAGAAATAGAATTGATTAAATTATACGAAAAAGTTAGAAGTACTAGCATGATGACAATGCAGGAAGAACTCAAACTTAAAAAACATTTACTGCCTAATTATAATTTACGAAATGAATGGTATATCTCTTTTAATTGGAAAGAAGAGAAGAAAGCATATTTAAGAGACATAATAAGAAAAAAAGTTTCTTATACTAATTCGCAAATACGAATAGGAACTATTCACTCTTCTAAAGGTTCAGAATCTGATAATGTAGTTTTACTTTTAGATGTTACTAAAACTGTAGCTGATAATATAAGAAACAATCCTGACAGCGAGCATCGTGCTTTTTACGTCGGCGCTACGAGAGCTAAAGAAGCTCTTCACATAGTGTATGGCGAAGGTCGCCATTCATATCCTATATATTAAGGAGAAATACATGAGAGTATTCAGGGGAAATTCCTTGAACGTGCTTTACGTAAAAGCCTGTAAAGCACTAACTTCTATGAGTGACTTCACTACTAAATCTAAAGGTGAGACTCTGCAAGAAATTCATAATGCGATTTTCGAGCTGTCTAATCCGCGTAATAATATATTAACGTTGAAAGGACGAAAACTTTCAAAACGTTATCTTGCAGGAGAGACAGCTTTTTATCTTGCTGGTAGTGACTCATTATCCTTCATAGGACATTACGCGAAATTCTGGGAAGGAATTTCAGACGATGGAAAGACAGTGAATTCTTGTTACGGTAAGCGTCTTTTTAAAGAACAAGTAAACGGTTTTACTCAGATTGAATATGTTGTAAAACAATTGTCTGAAAAGAAAGACACTAAAAAAGCCGTAGCTATGATTTATAAGGAAAGAGATACTACTCCTTACACAAAAGATAATCCGTGTACTATGTATCTTCATTTCGCAATTCGCAACAATAAGCTAATGCTTACCACTATGATGAGATCAAACGATATATGGTTAGGTGTTCCGTACGACTTCTTTTTCTTCACGACATTGCAACAAATAGTTCTTTCATTAGTTAACGAAAAAGGATTTTCTTATTCGTTAGGAAAATATACTCATATAGCAAACAGTTTACATTTATATGAAAGAAACCTATCTGGAGCAATTCTTTGCGCAAACGAAAAAGAATTTGACGAAGGAACTTCTCCAGACATTGGTAATAAAAATATAATGGAAATGATTAATGATTTTTTAGTGTACGAAAAACTTATAAGAGAGGGAGAATATTGTCCTTCTGCTTACACTCAGTTATTGTCTGAAAGCGCTTTTTTCACAATGCTTATTTCTTTCTTAAGGAGATCAAAATGAACAGAGAACTAACTAAAGAAGACTTGATGATGTTCGTAACAATGAACGGTATGAAAAAACTTTCAAAATGTATTGATAAACAAGTAGTATGTCTTATCGTAGACGAAGGATACAATATTCTGTCAGTAGGAATAAATACGATAGAAGCGTGCGATCAGAACTGTGCTGATAAAGATAATCGTTTGTGCGTAGTTCGTCATGCTGAACAAGTGGCTGTAGATAATTTAGCTGCTCTAAACATACAGCGAGCTAGAAGAGCATATGTTTCTTTGTTTCCGTGCGTTTCATGTCAGTTATCTCTAGATCCGTTTGTAGATGAAATAGTTGCTTTTGGAATGGTTCATAAGCAATGGGTTTCTGATAAATTAGTAGTGTTTCCTCATATTTCTTATAAATTACTAGAGGCTTCTAAGAATTCTAAAGACGTAGATATAATAGCACAGCTTCATAAAACGGCAAAAGATAAAGGATTCAGCAGACAAGCTATCTTAGAAGTTCTTAGCGATATAGATGAGATTCACGAACATGATAAGAATCCGAACTTATATTTACAAGCTACTGAAGACAGAGTAGCGTTATATTCGTTATTTTTAGATAGAATTGGTACGTCTTGTGCTTGTAAAGTTAAGCAGTAAAATAAGATAGACGTTTCCATAAGCGTAGTATCGGCGGTTTTTAGGTTACTTTTTATTTACTAGCTAACCTGTAATAAGTATCCTAGCGCCGACGATATACGCTATTATTACCTTATTGTAGGGGGGAGGCATGAAAAAGGTATGTGAATATTGTTTAGAAGAGTACGTGGCTATCAGAAAAGACCAGAAATTTTGTTCATCTTACTGTCGATTAAAGCATTTGCGGTCAAAAGGAACTAGAAGAAAACTTACGGAAATAAAATGCGCTCAGTGTGGAGCTGTTTTTATTCCTATTCGTATAGATCAGAGATTTTGCAGTGTCCATTGCAAAGACGCTTTTTATGGTAGTCATCAAGTGAAGAATAAAACTTGTTTATGTTGTGGTAAAGATTTTATAACTACTTCTCACAAGAAAAAATACTGTAGTAAGAATTGTTATAAAATTATGAAAGCTGTAAGAGATTCTAACAGAAAGAGATAAAGGAGAACGCAATGGAGTATAAAAGAGGAATGCACGTTTATGCAGAATATCCTAGATTCATAAAGATAGAACCAGTACATGGTTGTAATAGAGCTTGCGATTTTTGCACGTTAAGAAACAAGAAGAAAGAAGGTATTCACTTGTTAGATTACGATGTATATGCTAAAGAATTTCTTCCTTCAGTAGATAAAGAAAAAGTAAAACAATTTTCGTTTGCTCTTCATGGAGAACCTACACTTCATCCAAAAATCTTAGAAATCGTAAAAGATACAAAAGAAGCTTTTCCTAAAGCTAATCTATTAATGATAACTAATGGAGATATCTTTATTCATAAGAATAATTCTTTTGAATTGTTACTTCAATTATTCGATGCAGGGTTGACATCTGTTCAGTTAGATTTATACGACGATTTGTCTGAAGAAAAAGGTTTCGAACTCTTACGAAAACATAAAGAAGATTTTTATAGTCGTTCTATTTTAGTTAAAAATTATTACGAAGAAAAATGCACTATGTGGTCTTCTGCTAAATCTACTAAAGAACTTTATTTTGTTACAGAGTCTGGAGGAATAAACACTAAAAATTCTAATACACGAATTTTTGACACACAAGGAACAAGCGTTCCTTTCGAAGTGTGGGAGAAATACGGTCTCAATTTAGAAAGTTTTCCTCGACTGGCTACATGCAAAGAATTAAATAAGTACATGGCTATTCAATGGAATGGAGTAGTGAAAGTATGTTGTTCTGATGGAAGTGGTATCTCTCATATAGGAAATGCGTTTGAACGTAGATTAGAAGAATTATGGACGTCAGAAAAAGCTGATAGAATTCGTCATGCTTTATCTAATGGACGAAGAGATATTGTTCCTTGTTGTTATGCTTGTTCTAGACGTTCTTTCAGAGATGGCTTATGGCCTCACTTCGGAAAAGAGTATGATTTAATAGAGACAGCTTCTATTCTAGCTGAAGATATTGTTAGTGATAGTACTTACTCAGAGAATTTACGATCTCTTCACTCAAAATACCCTATTGCTAATAGATTCATAAGAAGAAAACTTAATTTGGAGGAATTATGAAACGACCAGACTTAAGTAAAGAAAAAATAATCTCTATAGATATAGAGACCTACGATCCAGAGTTAGTTGAAATGAGGAGTCCAGGAGTGTATCGTAAAGATGGCTATGTTTTAGGATTTTCGATTGCTACTGAAGATTTATCGTTTAGTGAGTATTATAATCTTGCTCATCCGGGAATAACAGAAGAAGAAAAGACAGCTAATTTACAATACTTACAAGAAATCTTACTGACTAAAAGCGATAAACTAGGAGCTAACATTCTATACGATTTAGACTGGCTAGTAAATGGACTAGGATTAAATTACAGAGGAAAGTTTCATGACGTACAATACGCTGAACCTTTACTAAATGAATATGCAAAGACATACGCTCTAGATGAATTAGCTAAGAAGTATATAGGCATAGGAAAGAGTAAAGGTGCGATCGAAGCATTTTGTGAAAGAAATGGATTGAAAGGAAGTCCTCAATCTCATTTATATCTTATGTCTTATGAAACTGTAAGAGAATACGCTTTGCAAGACGCTAAGATGCCTATTCAGATATTTGAATGTCAAAGAAAACTTTTACAAGAACAAAATCTAGAAGCTATCTACGACCTGGAAAGAAGACAGATACCTTTATTATTACAAATGAGAAAATCAGGAGTAAGAATTTCTAGAGAACGAGTAGAAAAAGCCGCTATGATTTTAATGGAAGAGCGTGATAAAATAAGAGAAGAATTATGGAAACAATATGGTTACTTTAACTACAATTCTTCTAAACAGCTCGCTGAACTTTTTGATAAGTTGAATATAGAATATGGTCACACTGAAAAAGGTAATCCTTCTATTACTAATGACGACCTAGAAAGCAGTGAGCATCCGATCTTGAATAAGATAAAAAGAGTTAGAGAAGTAGAAAAGACTCTTAATACTTTCATCGCTGGAGCGTTTACGAAATTCGATATAAATGGAAGAATTCATGGAATGTTTCATCCTTTACGACAAGATGAGAGAGGAACTGTATCAGGAAGATATTCCTCTTCTGGTCCTAATCTTCAACAGATACCAGGAAAAGAAGATACTAATGGAACACTATGTAGGTCTTGTTTCATTCCAGAAGAAAATTGCTTCTGGGGAAAAATCGACTATTCTCAAATAGAATATAGAGTCATTGCTAATTACGCAATAGGACCAAAGAGTGAAGACATACGAGAACAATATCGAAATAATCCTAAGACAGACTATCATCAATTAGTAATGGACTGGACAGGAGTAGACAGGCCTACTTCTAAACGTCTTAATTTCGGTATGGCTTATTTTATGGGAGTATCTTCTATGGCTAAGAAATTCGGATGGACTATTGAACATGCACAATATCTGCAAGACTTATACTTCGAAACTGTACCGTTCATGAAACCTACTAGAACAAATGTAGTATCTATCGCTAAAGGTAGAGGATTTATAAAAACTTTACTAGGTAGACGAGCAAGAGTATCTGAGGAAATGCGTAAGAATAGAAAAGAGTACGTTATGTTCAATCGTTTAATACAAGGTACAGCCGCAGATATATTCAAAAAACAAGCTGTTGACGCTTACGAAGCTGGAATATTCAACGTGATTACTCCTCATATTTTCGTTCATGATGAAAATGGAGTATCCGTACCGAAAACAAAAGAAGGAATTCAAGCGTATATGGAGTTGAAGTACATAATGGAAAATTGTGTCACGCTAAAAGTCCCTATAATAGCTGACGCAGAACTAGGAGATTCATGGGGAGAAACTAGTGAAGAAAAATACGAACAAGCAGTAAAGGAGTATTTACAATGAATGAAATTAAAAGAGAAAATGACTTAAGAACATTAGTAAAGAAAATCTTAGAGAAAGAAAATGTCTTCTGTCAACCAATTGAGTCAGGAGGGACTAGAAGAGGGATACCTGATATGTATTGTCTCTATAAAGGATTTTCTTTCTGGATAGAATTTAAGATAGGTTCAATAGATCTTATAGAGAAAAGATATTTTTCTGTTACGTTCCAAGCGGGACAAAAGCAATGGCATGCAGAATTAAGGAATAATCTCGGAGTAAGTTTTTTCTGGATTTATGACAAACAAAAGAATGTTCACTATATAACACATAGCGATGAAAAAAGCTGTGTCATTATAGACACGTTAAGTTCATCAATGATAATTCTTTTGTTAAAATGGATAAGTTCTTTTGAAAGAACTAATGATTCTAATAGTACCTTGCATTAAGTATACGTATATAATCGTTTAAGAGAATAAAGAAGAGGCTGCGAGGAAAGCAGCCTCAAGCATAACTAAACCACGCTCCAGCCTCTGCGCTGGCGGTCATTCACTCCCTGAAATATTTCAGTGGCATCGGAGCGCCGCACGTGGTTTATTTTCCTAGCAGAACAATAGTTAATAAAACTAAACACACTACAGCGACTACTCCACTACTTATTGAAACTGTTTTCAAGAGAGCTAATTCCTTTTGATACTTTTTCCAATCGTTCAATAGTTGTTTGTACTCGTCCGTTAGTCGTTTTAATTCTTGTTGATATTCCAGCAAGGCTTTCTGATATTCCTGAATATTCTTTTCTAATGCTTCCAGCTTCGCTACTGTATTCTGTTCTAGCAATTCTAACCGATTGTTCAAGTTTTCCAATTTTGTCTGTAATGCTTGAACCTCGCTCGATGAGATTGTTAAGTCTTGACTGATGCTCTTCAAGTCGTTTATTGAATTCTGCACTTCTGTTTTCAATGCTTGCAATTCCTCTAATGGAGAAGAAAACGCCGACACAGCTAATAATAAGCACAGCAGAAAGTATAATGACCTTTTTGACCACATTATTGCTCCTTTGTTAAGTGTGCTAGTTAAAAATTATTTACTTTTATTATGTTTCTTTGTTACGGTTTCTTCATCTTCACGTGCTTTACTCCTTTCACATATCAAATAAATATTGGCTGGAATACCAAGTGCAATTTTTTCCTGTCCAATAATCGATACCACGCATCTTATATCTATTGCAAAAAGTGATTAAACGTTCTGCCTTTTGAGTTTTATACTGCTGCTCGATTTTCGTTTTATCGAGTCCTTTTCTCTCAGCAAACTCTTTTAATTCATTTGATTGGTATGGTATGTCTTTCAAAATCCCATATTTTTCTGCTAAGATTTGTTCACAGATATTGTCTTCATCAAATGAGATAATTTCTGTGTGACTGTGCGGTCCTGTACTTAATCCTTCATTGCCAGTTTCTCCAAGATACATTCCACGTGGTATTGGTTTTGATGACTTGTTATAATCCATAGCAGCAGAACTGAGTCTTGTCATATGAGCAATGCGCACTTCAAAATCGTAATTTGTTTTCAAAAAGAGTATATTGCCAAAGCGATTTGGCTTTGGATCTTTCGTGAATTCAAGATAACTTTCGAATGGCACAAAAATTGAACCGTGACCACGGTCAACACCTCGATGAAGCCGCAGCACTTTGAAAGTGGTATCGAGCCCAAACTCTGCAGTGAATGGAGCACCTTTGCGAAAAATAATTAAAGGAAAATCTATACCACCGTACAATGCTTTGAATTGTTCTTTTACGGTCATTTTATTCACCTCTCAATGCACGAATGTAACCTTCATTTTTAGCAATACATTCATCGAGTATTTGCATGAACTTTTCATCTTTGCTTTTCTGAAATACTGTTTTATATTCTTTATATGTTTCAATTTTACTTGCGCTTGCTTCTTGAATTATGATTGAAATGTTATCTGACCACTCTGATAAACAAGAAATGAGGTCTAATTTAATATCTTCCCATTGAGGAAGTAGTGATAATTTTTTATCAATAGCACACGGCTCAGATGCAATAGCAGCTGAAAAATCATCGAATGCCTCTTGAAGCTCGTTTATCTTATTTGCAATGAACATACTTTTATTCTTGAGAGTTAATTTTTCTTTGAAATTGTTTTCACGCAAAGATTCATATAAAGGATTTTTCAATTCATTGACAAGCGCAATCATAGTTGATGAACAATACGTTTTATCTATAAAAATCCGTGTGAGCTTTTTGGTCATTTTGTGAGTTACTCGATAGGTTTCAAGCTGAGTATGCTCATCAATTTCATTGATTCTTTTATCTAAGTAATATTTGTTTTCAGTTCTAGTATTTATAGCAGTCATGTCAAGTTTTATTCCATCTTTACTTGCTGTTAGTCCTGCTATTTTGCCGCTCGCAATCATTCTTAATAAAGGAAAACCAAGAATGAGTGCGACAGATGAGATGATAATTGTTTTTAACAAAGTTATGTCCATATTACTCCCTTTCAAGCATATTTATTTTATCACGTGCGGCTTTCCTTTCTGCAATTATCTTTTTATAACTCTCAGTCATTTCATATCCTTCAAGCTGTTTAATAATAACATAATCAGTTTGTTGAAGAAATGATTTTAATTCAGCAATCTGTTGTTCAACTGCTTGCTTCTTTTCAATCTTTTCAATTTCTGCTCTAGTCATTCCTTTTAATTTCATGATAACCTCCAGTATCCCATTCTTTGCAAGACTCAGTATAAAATCTGCGAACGGTTAAAAATAATTCACCGCCTGCATCTCTATACGCATCCAGTATCACGCTATTAGTTTGCTGAGTGATATCAGGAAACTGCATGCCTTCATCAAACTCGTACGTTTCGCCATCAATCATTATTGAGTTTTCATCAATGAACTTGATTTCCGTATCCGGCAAAGAGTTAATCTTTGCATACTCGTTCCACTTTACTGGACTGTATTTAATTTTCATTACTTCCACCTCCCGATTGCTATCCATGAGAAAGTTACAGATGTTGCGTTGTTTGGCACAATACAACCAAACCTAACACTGTTTGCGCTATAATTCTGTGCATATGGTTGGGCTGCACTACCGCCATTTTCCAGTGCAATAAATTGATAGTCATCTACACCTACAAAACTTCCAGGAAGTGTAATGTACAAGTTCGAAGAGTATAGTACCATGTAAAATGACCATCCATAAGTACCTATATTATTATTATCTGTATAATAGGTTGGCGACACTGTCGCTGTACCTCTTTGTATCATTGTCCCATCGCTAAACTTAATCCATCGCCCGTTAGTGTTAGAGCCTGTTTCAACTATACCATATCCAACGCCGTAAAGATTTTTTAATGAATTATAAACCGTTGCAAATGTTGTTCTTTTAGTTATAGAAATATTACTCACAAGAAAATTATCATCAGCAGCAAGTGCTGTTTGCTCCATGAGTTCTGCTAATAATTTTGCATTTTCAGGTGTTGGTATCGGCATTACTTCCACCTCCCGATTGTAAAATAAGGAAAAGATGATGATGTATCTGCACCTGTAGCCCCACCTACTTTATAAGCACCGATTTCAACGGTAGACTTAGTTTTTGTTGATCCCTTAACGAAAACATTACTATTAGAATAGGGTATACTCCCATCTGTTTTATTACTTATTGCTTGTATAGAATATTTGTCATCTATAAATGGTGTTGGGAAAGTTAAAGTGCTTAAAGACCACCACTGGCTACCAGCCTCAGTACTTAAACTAATTTCCCCCCACTGTATCATTGTCCCATCGCTAAACTTAATCCAACGGCCATTGCTGTTTGAACCACTCTCAATAATTATTCCTAACTTTGATAGTGGTAATTTATAAGGCAGTGAGTTCACCGTCTCATATAAGAAAATTATGTCAGTAAGTGCAGCGGTTGATTTTTCTGAAAGTTCTGTTAAAAGTTTTGCATTGCTCGGTGTAATAATTGGCATTTGATTCCTCCCAATTAAGCATTAGTCATTATGTCGCGCAGTGTATTGCCTGTCTTAATAACATTTTCAATAACTCCAAGTAAATCTTTATTTACTGATTCAGAAGTTATTTGCATTACAGAATGTCGCTGATAGAGCTCCACGTCTATTCTATCAAGTGAAATATCGATATAATTACCGATTTCAGAGTAATATTTTATTTCGTAAAACCTGAATACTATTGTACCAGAAATAGTTCCTGCAGTAGAATCAAAAGTTAATCTGATTTTTGCAGCCTTTTGAATTGGTAGGCATTCAAATGCTAATGTATATTGACTATCCAAAGCAAGGCAAAAATCATTATCTATAGCTATTGCATTTAATGCAGGTGAATATGTATATGTCGGTTTATATATCAAAGTATTATTTATAGCAGTTGTGTGTTGTTTTAACAAATAGCTGACATTTCCTAATGAATTATTTAATTCATCAAGGCACTCAATTTTTAGTAATCCAGCATGCGAGTAATCAGATGACATATCAGCAATCAACTGTAGTTCCGCTATTCTTATTGGAGTATCAAGTATTATATCAATAAAACCTCCACGTGAAGCCTGAGAAATTGAAACCTGCAAATAACTATAATTCATACTTGATGTTACGTCAGTACCAGATGTCCAACCTATTGTTCCTGTGAAATTAGTTTTATCAATTTTATTTATATCATAAGACTCATTCAATACTTTATAAATCTTTTTGATATAATAAAACCTATATTGCTGATAAAACTTATTTAATATGTTTGAATATGAATTATGAACGACAAGGTTATTTATTTTTATAGCTTTATTTGGTTTGCTTAAATTAGCTAATATTGATTGCGCCAGATTGCTTGCTGTTGTACTATCAACATAATATGGCAAAACAATTTTCTTTTCAAAATATCCATATCGTAAATATGAAGCATTATCTGTCGCAGTCGCAGCAAGCTCAATGCTTTTCATGTCAGTTTCTTTTGCTCTATATAAAAATATTCTATTCACTATTGTTGACACGTCTTCCTCGATATCAATTGAGGTGAAATCTACTCCCTCAATGAATGATGCCGCAACAGCGTTACTTTTGACTAACTTGAAACTATTATCAAAATGAATTAAGAATAATTTGCAATTGTTCACGAATTCAAGCAATGAAATAAGGTCTTTAATAATATTGAAATAAGAAACTTTCTGGTAAACAATTTTTGATATTGAAAAATCAGTAATGTCAGCATCGATTTGTAATATAAGCAGTAATCCTGTTAAAAGAGTTTTAGCAGTAGTTGATGTTATTGTTGCTGTTACCGCTCTATTTCTTAATGTTGAAAAATATAAGTCTTCAAAAGTAATATTACATGTGGTCTTGTCAGAATTGGTTGTTTTAACATGCGAAATTGCAATCATGTTGGTCCCAAACTTGTTGGTAAAATTATTTTTGAAAATAATCGGCATTCCTTCTTTGAGAATTATGTATTTGTTAGAAACTGTTAGTGCTCCATCAATAATGCTTTCGTTTTTTGTTAAAGTAAACTTTACTGGAAACAAAATCTTTCTATTCAAACCTGGACAAATGCTTTCGTTTTTAATTTCAATGAAAAAGGCATCTTTATATTTGTTATATTTATTTAACTCAGCTAGTGTTTGCTTCATAACATATACCTCTTATTAAACTTCAATGTGCCAGAAACCGTTCCAGTATATGCAGCAGAAAGAAGCATTGTAATATAAAAAGAGCAATTTTTTAATAAACGGCACGGAGTCGTACCGTTTACATAAATCTTTATGCCGCCTTTTGAAGTATCAATTTCATCCAAATAATTCAAAAGAAAAGCATAATGCTCTTCTGTATTGATATATAATTTATCGGAATACATTCCTGCTGGTTTATCAACATATATATAATCATTGTAAAAAGTTTGCTCATTTCCATCAGTCACTATTTTTATGCTGCATTCATTGACGCCGACTGTCGTTGGTAATGAGATAAATAAACGCAACGGAGTTTCTACTGAAATATCACTAAAATAAGTATTTGATAACATTACTGCTGCGAAATTGTTATTGTTAAAAGGTAAAGAAAAATTGATTGATTGTTCTGTTAATGATTCTATATATATTTTGTCATGAATAAGTGATAATGTTAATTTTCCCAATCTTAAATAACAACCTGGCTCCCATTCAAAAGAATAATCTGTGACTGTAGTTGATATTTTATATGCATCATCAATAATCAATTCAGTTACATATCGGAGTTTGTCAAGTATCGGTGTAATCAGTGTTAAGCATTCTTGAAAAGTTTTATTATCATTAAACTTTACAGGCACAATCAGCTTTCCGCTCTTTGCTTTGAAAGAATTGTCGCAGAGAATTACACCGCCATTCATGATATTTTCATCCAATAGTTGATAGTTTGCTTTCGTCGTATCTTGAATATATTCGATTGCGCTAGAAGTTAGAAGTATGGGACCAAAGTCAACGTATTTCCCAAAGCTGTCTTTTAACTTATAATTCATCAGAAAACTCCTTTATAAGCAGCACCAAGTTTTTTAGCAACGGCCTGTGCTATCATTGAGACATCAATAGAGTCTTTGATATAATTTCCTGTAATGGTTATATTGACAACTGGCTGAGTAGTTTTCTCCGCAATTTTCTGGCTCACGTCATTAGGAATAACTAGTGTTCCATCAGGCAGCCAGACAATTTCGCCGCCAGATTCATTGATGCGTGTCAAACCACCTTTGGTTGTTCCGCCTTGCTCATAAGCTGGAACAAACTCTTCACTTGCAATCATGCTTGAATATATGCCAGCATATGCTAATGTTGTTGCAGTCATAGCTCCAGCAAAAATTGGTCCAGCGATTGGTCCAAGCTCTGGAGCGACTTTCCACCAACCAAGAATAGAACTTGCCGCATCCATCCAGACTCCGGCAATGTTAGCGGCTTTCTTATTTTCAAATTGAGTCTTTGCCAATTCATTAGTGCGCTGTTTTTTATCTTCATCAAGAGCAGCAAGAGCCTTGTCATATTCTTCCTGTGATATGAGCTGCTCTGCTAATTGTCTATCAAGAGCGTTCTTTTGCTCTTTGTAATTATTTTCTATAATTGCTTTTTGATTAGTATACGCTTGACTTTGAAGTGATTTAGTCATATCAGAAAACTCTCTAATAGAGCTCATAAGAGTATTAGTCATCCCTTCGAATGTTGCAGAGCTTGCTTTGCCTATGAAGTCAAAAGTTTCCTGTGCAGTCTTTTTAACATTGTTCCAATATTCTGTTTGTGCTTCTGCTGCTGTTTTCAGCGTTTGCTTTTCTTTCTCTGTATTTTCTTCGACATCCTGAGCGGCAGCTTCAGCAGCTTCAGCTTCTCTTTTTCTAACCTCTATCAATTGCTCATTTAATGCAATGAGAGCTTCTTGCTTTTTAGCCTCATCTTCAGCATTCTTTGTTTTTATTGCTTTAATCCGTTCTATTTGTTCGAGCAATTTCTGTTCTTCACTCTTTGCTGATTCAATTGCTTGTATAACAATTCTCATTTCGTTTTGATATGCTTGCGCTGCTGCTTCAGCTTTCTGCCTTCTTTCCTCTTCAGCTTTTGCCACAGCACGTTCTTTTATTTCCTTGTTAACTAATGCTAATCTTTCCTCGTAATATGCTCGCATCGTTCCTGTTGAGCGTCCAGCAAGAGCAATAAGTGTTGTTCTAGTAGTTTCAAGTTCTTTATCAGAAAGGTCATCAAGTTTCTCAATATATTCTTCAGTCGCTTTTTGCTGAGCTTTCGTGGCTTCTGTTGCGTCTCTTGTTGCTTTGGTATGTGATTTTTGATTTTCTTCGGTTTCTTTTAATGCTTTGGCTTCCTCTACTTTCTTAGCAACTAATGCTCCGATAGCAACGACAGAAGCTGTCGCAGCCGCAATTCCAGCCCATAGTAAAGGATTCCCAACTGCAGTCGCGGCATTGACTGCCATTTGCGCTCCAAATAGTCCCCATTTCGCAGCAGTTACCACTGCAGTTCTTATAGCGAGAGCTGTAAAGGCAGCGAGCCCCACAGTCGTGATTATTCCAAAAATATCTTTCAAAGGCTGTGGTACTGATAATAATACTTTAACAAGTCCAGATAAAGCACTTGTCACAAGCATGACAGTCGGCTTCATAGTTTCGCCAATGACTTCAGAAAGGTCTCCAACTAATTCTTTTGTGCTATTCATAGCAATTTCAGTCTCACCGACAGTTCCAATGAAAGCTCCGTACTGCTTATTGATAAAATCAATCGCAGCTCCTTGCTTTAATTGTTCAGTAGTAAGACTACCGAGTGCAGGAATCATCCTGTTCAATCGCCCGACACTTCCTGTATAAGTTCCATTTAACTGTTGATATACTGTATACAAATCTTGACCTGTTGCTGATGCGAGAGCCGCTGATGCGCTTATTATGTTTTGAGCATCAGCAATACTTTTACCTTGCGCAATAACTTCTGCCGCAATCTGTTTGAATTTTTCGTCCGATATTCCTGTCAACGCTTGCATTTTTGAAGTGTATGCATCAAGCGCAGGATAACTTTCAGACAAGCCTTGCATATTTAAAGCTAACTTTAATCGGTCTGCAACTTTTTCAGCTTCACCAAATGCTACGACGCTTGACATCACCATTTCAGAAAGTTTATTAAAAGCAACTGCCATTCCAGCAGATTCAGCAAGAGTCTTTAATTGGTCTGCTAGTGAAACTGATTTATCTTTTAAAGCATCTTCTGACTTGCCAGCATTATCTGCTGATACGCTGGCTTTATCAAAAGCGTCAGCAATTTCTTGAGATGACTGACGTGTTATGCCGACAGCTTCTAAAAGATTATTAGTATAATCGTCTGTGTTAAGTTCAAAAGAGCCTTTAACACTCCCAGCATCTAAGCTCATTGCTTACCTCTCTTTTGCCGTTTAAGAACGTCAAACAAAGTTTCCTTCATTTTACGTTCCTTTTTCAATCTTTCAAATACAGTCAGTTCATCATCTGAATCATTATTGCTAAGTTGATTTAACTCAGCTTGCATATTTTGTATCCACGTGATATATTCATTCTTATCAGCGTGGTATGCAATTCTGCAAGCATTAGCAATAATCATTGCAAGCCGTATATTCTCACAACGTTTAGTTTTTATAACCTGTTCAATATATTCGCCTGCGTCTTCAAATTCCAAAATCCGCTCCGCTTCCTGTAAAGGAATTCCAACCTCACGCAAGACCTTAAGGTTACGGAGCTTTATGCGTTTTTTCTTGCCGCACTCAATTCATTGAATATGAATGTTTTTATTTCCTTCATTGTGCCAATATCAAAATTAGCTTTCCAATAACCTTTTTCTGTATTATAAACTGCAGAAAGAAAATCATCCATAAAAACACTTGCTTTCTGCCATGCGTTTCCTTTATCTATATCGTCTACGTCAGTAACAAATGCTTTTTCATCAGCAATCATTTTATCAAGTAATAATGACGCACTCTCAGCGTTCATTGGCGCAGTCTTGAATATTTTAGTTTCTCCAGACAAGGTCTCTACTTCGATTTCAAGGTCAATGCGCTTTGCAATGAATTTCATCTATTCCTCCAAGCAATATAGAAGCGCACATATGCGCTTCTATATTATTGTTTATTAAGTTAAGTTATTTGTCACTACTCTATTCCCGACAGCTTCATTCACATTATTGTTCGAGTCTTTGACAACATTTCTTGACATCGTGAGAAGCACAACTTTGCCAGCAGAAAAGGTCGAGGATGGAAATGTTAATGTCAGCGTCTTACCAGTTATATTTGACGCTGTAGGTGCAACAAACACTCCATCAACAGAAACAATAATATGAGTTTCTGTTGTCAGATTGTTAACTTCAGTAACATTCTTGTCAAAAACAATTGACATTGAAGTCGCTGAAACAACAGAAGCAGTTAAGATTACTGGAGCCGCTACATCTGGCCAATTAGCTGCTGGAACATCTTCATCATCAGGATTGCCGAGGTAACCAAATGCTCCACGATGCGTTGAACTTTCACCTGCAGCAAATGTATGAAAGAAAATATGAAATTCAACGGTAAGGTTTCTCTGAGTATCTGCTCCCCAGTTCACAAGATTTCCGTTCACATTGGCAATTGCTTCATAAAAATACATAATGTCTTCTGCATCTTCTGAAGGAATGCCATCTCCACTACATGCCGCAACTTTCAAAACTCCAGCTTCATTATTACGCATTGATTGATAAACAGAACGACCAATGACTGCGGAATCAGAGTCTGAGCTGGTATTGCTCGAATCAATACCTGCAACAAGCTGTTTAAGTAAACTTGTTTTAATCTCAGAAAAAGTCGCAGTTAAAACATATGTGAGCCCTGTCCTAACACGGTCTGCGGCTTTCGTTCCATCTTGCTGATAAATTATATCCTTTATGTCCTGGTCAGGTTTCAGAGTTGTTTCAGCTGAAGTCTTCCCAAGGTCATAACCTTTATAACCAATCTTCACTACTCCGAGTGGTCCCGCAAACAGTTTCGAGTTTCCAGCTTGAAGTGTTCCTCCAAATGACATAGTGTCACCTCCCGATTATACAATTGTAACATTATAATTGACGGATATCATGTACCGTCCCATATCATCAGTTCCTAAACTAAAAGGAGCTTGCCGAGCAGCGATTTTCCATGCAATACATTCTTGATACGCGACTCCATCAATCGTGATTGCAGGAAGCTCAACATTAAATAGTCTTTTAATTCCAGCATGCACCGTCGCAACGGCTTTTCTGCCAGCTGTTTGATCGTTGTAAAAAGATAACAATTGGAACGCATAATCAATACGACCAGTGTCGATATTACGTGGTCCATCGTTATCTATTATTAAAATATAATCAGTTAAATTATTCGGCGGCTCTCCGCCACACACGAACTTTATTCCAGGAAATTGCTGTTTCAAATAAGCATAAAAATTATATAGATGCATACCTTCCATCAGCGACTCCTCTTTTTCACTTCTTCAGCGAATAGCGATAAAAGCAATGGTCCATCAGCATTGATATGTTTTTCTACCCACTTTGCTCCCGCTCCAGTATCGTTTAGTGTGAACTTTCCCCAACCACCGTCCCATTCATGCATTTTCGCAGCATATGACGTATTGAAAACAATAGTTATTTCATCTTTACTTCCAGAGTAAGAAGTAATTTTATCTGCTGTCGGAGAAAATGTTCCAACAAGTCTATTGCCTACAAATGCAGTGGAAGAACCACGTAACACTCCCCATCGGATCGGCGGTTTAGCATTAGTGTTCGGAGAACCTATGTTCATATAGGTAAGCATTTGAATAGCAACAATCGTTTTTGCTTCGTCAATTATTTTTGACATCTGTTTTGTAATTTCGCGGAGATTGTTTGTAAAATGGGACACATCCAGTGTCATTTTAAATCTCATACGGTCACCTCGATATGCGTTTCAAGTCCTAGAAAACCGCAATGCTTAACAGTAAGCACTTTATATTCTTTGTCTGTTCTTTCAAAAGTATCCCTACATGAAAATTGTTTAGTTATCTTAATTAAATCACCTTCTTTAACTGGACAAGTTTTTGGAAGCACAATCAAAAATTCAACTGAGTAAGGTGTTCCTGTTTTAGTGTATCGTACTTTTGAAGAAGCATCTATGAACGCAGGATATGTCGCTGAATCACTATATGATTGCTCACCAGTTTCCTGATTATAATTCAAATGTTTTATGTTAACTTTATCAATCAAAGGAAGCATTTGAACCTCCCATTGCATTACGCTCAGCGGCTTCTACGGTATCGAACCACAGATACATGGTATGTAAACAATTCGGATGAAATGGAGGATAGTCCTCAAGTAAAGGATATTTATCACTTTCACCAGAGATCGAATAAATCTTTCCTTCATGTTCTTGACACAATTCAGTTTCAGTATTATGATTAGAAATTATAACAAGGTCAGTTCCAACAACATTGCATAAATCGAGCGTGGCTTGGGATTGGGCTTCATGAAATCTCGTTCGTGCCACCATTTCAACATAGTACTCAGGTTTGAAATGTCTGCCATCCACTTCAATAAATCCTTCATTTGCAACGATAGTATTATACAACTTTGCGAACGTAGGATTTTCTGTGGCAAGCACACTTGCGAAATTACGTAAATCACCTGATTCATATGCTTGCCACAAAGCAGAGTTTAATGAGTATTCATCAATTATACGTTGCTTTGTCAGTCTGAACAATCGTTCTATCTCCAATGAACCGTTATGAATTGCTTGAGCAAGTTCTTTTACTGCTTCAAGCCTCATGCGATTCAATAAGGTCGCAGTCGCTTGTTGTGTTTCATAACTACGAAAAATTGCTGCGATATCGATAACTATCTTTTCACTTTCAGCTACGCTTTTAGCAAGAGCTTCAAATTGTTCTTGATATTGTTTAGGTATCTCTCTCTTCAGCCAAGAGTTAAGTGCTCTTTGCATTGCATTGAGCTCATTATTTATAGCAATTTCAGCTTCAGCCCAGAATTGTTTCGAAACTTCTGGTCGCTCAATAGTTTTTTCAACAATTCTCAAAAGATTTTCCGTATGTCTATTTATTTCTTTTTTCAAAGAGGAAAACGCATTCAGAAAATCTTTATGGAATTGTTTATCTGTCATCTATGGCTCCAAATCGACAAGAGTGTTCCTGCTTGTAGCTAGGAAAGCATTGAGTGGAGCAAGAACAAACTCTGGCAAATCCATATCTTTGCGAAACGATTGAGAAGCACTTGACGCACTCAGCGTTCCTGTGCCTTCTGCTTGAAGTAGTCCTGCTTGAAAATACTGTTCATAAAAATCACAAAAGAATAAAGCAAGCTCACACTGAGCAATGCGTAGATTGTCATCAGTAGAACTTGCTGGTATTCCGTACTTACTCTGGAGGAAAAAGAAGGCAGTGACTAAAAGCGTTTCCTTAGATTTATCACCAGGACTTGCCGATTCAGGTAACGCAAACCACGAGGAGGCCGTGAGTCTGTATGCGAGATATAAGTCTGCTTCAGCAACCGTAATCCAAGTATTTTCACCTTTAATCACTGCCATATATTACCTTCCTTTATGACCAAGAGAGCTGAGCGCACTGTGAACTATCTCCAACAGCAGCACCGAATGCCGTCCAGTATGTTCTCAGTTCAGAAAGGGATTCAATCTCTTGACGACTGAGTCCGAGTTCACGCAAATATACTGCGTTCTGAATCTTATTGCCAGGTAATACTAACACGCCTTCATTTGTTGTGACATATGAATTAAACGTATATCTAACTTCAATCGGCCATTGAAGTCTCTGTCCACCAGAAGCATTTGATGCAGCAGAAAGAGCATTGCGCGCAGCTTCAATTCTAGTTTTATAAAAAGGATTGATATAAAGAATCATCAATGCGTTTGCAGTATCACCAAATCCTTTATCTTTACAAGCATTAGCAATCTGGTATGCGCCAGCATTGAGAGTCATGATATCACGTTCAAGCGTAGAATTGTTCGAAGAACCTTGCCATGACACAGTATGGTCTGCAGCAGCAGCAGATAAAAGAGCGTAATGTTTATCAGCCCAGAGCTTGTAAAGTTTTGCTCTCATCGTTTCAATTGCATCGACAAAAGCATAGAGCTTTTTGCCTTCCATCATTTCCCAAGTGATGCCAATCGCAGCTCCGTATTTTTCAACATTGACAATCATCTTGTCGCCGGAAATCTTTTCAACTTCAACTCGTCCACCTTCCGGTATCTTTTTGAATTCAAGTCCGTTGTTCACTTCAGCAATTTCCCAGAACAATTGACCTTTCTGAAGCTTCATTCCTTTGAAAGATTCTTGCCATGAGAGGTCAAAGTTAGGTGTTACCATCGTCGTGTCAAATACATCTGCAGTAAGCTGAGGGAGTTCCGATGAACCAGCGAAAGCCTGCACTTTCACGTGAGCATCATCTGCTTCAGCAACTCCATGCACAAACATCTGTAAACTTTTATTTACGAATTCGACTTGCTGAGCAGGATTTAAAGGCTTGGTAAACTTTGTATAATTAGTGCCACGAGTTTCAAGGTCATGCATATGGCATGCTACATCAAAAATCTTTTCAACATTCACTTTCATTGTTTTCAGCATACTTTCCTCCTTTACTTATTCAGTAGCATCGTCAGCATTATGCCAGAGGCTATCGTCAGCTTCATATTTCAGAACCTGATTATCTGTCGGCGAAGCAATTGCTACATCAGCAAGGTCTGTAAGAGCAAGAGAAGTATTATGCCAGAGGCTATCGTCAGCTTCATATTTCAGAACCTGATTATCTGTCGGCGAAGCAATTGTTACATCAGCAAGGTCTGTAAGAGCAAGAGAAGTATTATTATTATGCCAGAGGCTATCATCAGCTTCATATTTCAGAACCTGATTATCTGTCGGCGAAGCAATTGCTACATCAG
>ERZ795051.1113-NODE-1113-length-36780-cov-5.197522_pt1 | contig 36780 bp, 25 predicted proteins | sample MGYA00375135_ERZ795051 | MGnify/ENA primary metagenome ERZ795051 (study PRJEB30180, sample SAMN05720222) | activated sludge metagenome | isolation source: Anaerobic digester | place: Japan | collected 2015-05-26 ... | reverse complement strand
GGGCTTGCCGATCTCGCGGATCAGCCAGGCCAGGTGTTCCTGCTCCTCGCGGTAGCCGCGGCTGGTCAACGTGTCCGCCGTACCCACCGCGCTGCCCCAGGCCGCCGTGCCGCCCGACGACATCACCGGCTTGCCGATGCGGTTCTCGGCCCATGCGATGCGGGTGTCAACCCGCGTGTCCTTGGACTTATCCTTGAAGTCCTCGTAGAACAGATACGCTTCCATCTCGCGGTCCATGATGAGTGTCGCTCGCGATCCGTTCACCTGCTCCCCGTAACCGTCGAACGCATTGGTTGAGATCGACGAATAGGTGACCACCGTGTTGTCGGTCGTGTACGGCAGGGGCAACAGAACCGGTTCTGCCGGAGCGCTTGCCGTTGTCGGCTCCTTCGCTCGGTCGGGCAGACTCTTGAAAACATTCTGGTCGCCGAACAAATACTGCATGAAGATGTGATCCGCGATGGTGCGCCCGTCCTTAAAATAGGAGGTCACGCCGGTCCCGACCATCTCCGTCGGCAGCTTGTGGTTCAGGAAAATGCTGGCCGCGTCCAACTGATGGCTGCCCAACTCGACCATCAGGCCGCCGCCCGTGCGGTTGTCAATTCGCCACCGGACAAGCTGCTCGTAGCTCTCGTACCCGTACTTGGCAATGTCCACCTTCCGGTCCTCCGGCGGGATCTCCTTGCTCCAACTGTCGAACCCGGTCTGGTTACGATGCCAGTAGGCGTGAATGTGGCGAATGTCCCCCACGACGCCCTGCTTGATGAGCGACAGGGCGTTGGCATACATGTAGCTGTAGTGCCGCTGATGCCCAATGGCCAGGAATCGGTTGTTCGCCGCCGCCGCGTTGACCATCTGCTTGCACTCGGTGACCGTTTTAGCCATGAGTTTCTCACAAAGGACGTGCTTGCCCTTTTGCAGGGCCGCGATCGTGGCCGGCGCGTGCAGGTGCAGCGGTAAAGCGATGATGACCAACTCGATGTCCGGGTCGTCGAAAAGCTTGTGATAGTCCTCTTCCAGCCTGATCTTGTTGGCCTTCTCAGGACCATACAGCGCCTTGAACGCGTCGCGGGCACGTTGCTGGCTCGACGGACGGATGTCCGAGAAGGCTACGAAATCGACGTACTCCGGGTTGCTTTGTGAGATGTGGGCGTAGCAACCCTGGTCGCCCGTTCCGATCAGAGCGGTTTTCACCGGTGCCCCTTTGAGCTTGCCGTATCCCCAGTACATGGCGGCGGCCGTCGGGATGACCAGCCCAGCGCTGAGCATCTGTCGCCGGGTGATCCTGAAGACCTCGCTGCTGGCGTCCCCGAAGTTGTCTCGACCGATCTGACGTTGTTGGGCATTCAGTACCATGTGTTGAGATCCTTTTTGCTCTCTGTAGTCGACTCCGGTTACGGAGACTCCTGATAATCAGCCTTTCCGAAAAACATTGATCCTGTGGGTCAAACCGCCGGCTTCGCTTTGCTGGCCAGCAACCCATCAAGGCCGCCCCATCGGCCGACCCGCGTGGTTGCCAACATCAGCACCGTCACCAATTCAATCAGGTTCTTGTTTACGATCAGGTAGTGCCCCTCGGACGGCCCCTCGGGAACGCCCGGCAGCGGCGGCATGGCGAGGTAATACATTGCCAGCAAGCCCGCGGCTCCGAGGCACGCCAGCCGGGTGAACAATCCGAGGATCAGGCACGCGCCGACGATGGTCAGCCCCCACTTGTTCGAAAAGTCGCTGAACCTCGACGGGCTGAAATCCGTTTTCATGTACCCTTTGCTCAGTTGCGACTCGGTCAGCAGTGCTTTTTCCACCTTCGCGCCCTTGTCGTCCGTTGCGGTGCGTTTCGCCTTGTACACGGCCGTCGGCAGGCCGGTCATGATTTTATCCGCACGCGCGACCAGCGCGGCCCGGATCCGGGCCTTGCGCTTGTACATATCCTGCAGTCGCTCTCGCTCGAAAGCCAGAACCGTCGCGTCCGCAACCTTTTCCTGCCGCGAGATTTCATCCAGAAGGACCTTGTAATCCCAGATTTGCGCGATGAAGTCCTTATCGCGGCAAAGCAGGTCCAGCTCGGCCTTTTTTCCCTCCTTGATCTTCCTGGCTTCTTCTTGCTGGCCGCTGTCCAGTCCGTAAAAACTGACCGTCCGGTCGTAAATCTCGTCCAGTCTGGCGGCCAGGCTCTCCTCGAGCGCCTTGCTCAGTGCGGCGACCTTTGGGCCATCCAGTTCGTTGCCTTCGAGAATGCCGGGATCGTTGATTGCCAGGGCTTCACGACCATCGACGTCCTTGACGAATTTCCGGAAGTACTCGCGGAAGGGGCCCGCGGAGGCCACCAGGTAGCTGGTCGCCCGCCAGTCGGGCTGGCATAGTTTGTAGACTCCCTCAATGAAGAAATGCCAGCCGATGAAGATTCGGAGGATGACCAGCAGGGCAATCGTCCACCCGGTGAACATCCGCACCGTTGCGACGGTCTGAGGCTTTGCCAGTTGCGGCGTCGGGGGAGGCGGTTGCTGCGATGCAGGCTGTGATGTCGGTCTTAGCTGAGCCATGATCTTGTCTTCACCTATGAATTCTCTGGTGGCGAAATCGCTCCGTCAGGCAACTCTCAAGAACCCGGCAGGTCGTTGCCGGGCATCAGTCTAACGTCTTCCGGCGGTAGGTTAAAGGTCACGACACGTGGCCGTGCGTCCTGGCCGTCGTCCCCATTCCGGTTTGGGACGAGGAGAGCGGCAATCTCGGGGTGATTCTGACAGAAAGCGGCCGCCTTGTCGAGCCCCATGATAAACAAAGCCGTGGACAGAGCATCGGCCGTAGCGGCATCAGGTGCCAGGACGGTGACGCTGGCCAGGCCGTCGGCGGGCCACCCCGTCCGGGGATCGATCAGGTGGCCATAGCGGTGTCCCTGTGCCTCAAAAAACTGGTTGACCGCGCTGGACGTGGCCAGCGCTCGGTCTTTCAGATAGACCGTGCCGAGCTGACGATCCGGCGAAAGCGGATCCTGGATACCGAGCAGCCAGCCCCGACCATCGTCCGCCGGAGACCCGACGGCCCGCACACTGCTGCGGCCTCCTTGGATCAGCACACAGTCGGTGCCGAAATCGGCCATCATTCGCTTAAGCGCCTGGTCGATACCGTAACCTTTGCCGATGCTCCCCAGGTTGATCTCAAGTCCGGGGACGGCGTAATGAACGGAGATCGCCTCATCGTCGAAAACAACATGTCTCATGCCGCTCCGGGCGAATGCCTCCCGGCGTTCAGTCTCGGAAGGCACCCGCTTGGGTCCTCGCAGGAACCCCCACGCCTTGACCATCGCGCCCGTCGCGACGTCAAAGGCCCCATCCGTTTGCCACGTCAACTGGGCCGCTTGCTTGAGCAGCTCGTAAAGCCGGTAGTTGACTCGAACAGGGGCCTCGGCGGCCTGGCGGTTCAAACGCGAAACGGCGCTGTCCCCACGATAAACGCTCAGCAGATCTTCCAACTCCCCGATTTCGTCGAGGGCTGCCTCAGCCGACGCCATGGGGCTGGGTTGATCCGGAGGTAGCATGACGGTGAATTCGCATCCCATGGCCCGGCGAGAAACACACCAGTGCTGGCAGTACTTGCCCGCCGAACGTGGTCGTTTGGGGATCTGTGGCACAAGCGCGGCGATCAGTCCGCCGGTGGATGCACCCAGACCCCGTGGTGACAGAAACCTTCGTCGTGACCAGGAGTCTTGAGCACTCATCCGATTCCGCCTGAGAGTCTTGTACCCCCTTCATGGCCCGCAGTCGCAACAGAACGGTCAGAGGGGCGGCAGCACAGTATCGCAAACCCGCGACGACCAGGCAAATGTGAAGCCGGGCGCCCGCTACGGCCGATCCAGCCCGCCTACGCGGTGCGGAAGACCGCAGTCCGATCTTCCGGCGCTAGCCGGTTCATCTCTTTCATGACCATCCCCGACTCCATGTCGCCTCGGATGCGGAACGCGACATGACTCCGACAGGTCTTTGCCCTGCTCTGTTGTGTGATCGCGTGCCGTTGTTCAGAGCCCTATTGACCAGGGATCTATGCGGCCCGCGCGCATGTTTGTGGATGGCGGTGCGCTCCGGTTGCGGCCCGCAAAAAGGCGGTCTGGCTTAGCGAAGGATGACGGGCGTGCCCCGAGCCCCTCCCAGAGTCTTGGCGGCGTTGCCGCCGTTGATGCCAAACACCAGCATCTGCTAGCTGCCTTATAACGCGACGGGTTGGCCGGGCGGCACGTCGGCATAGGAGTCCCGAAGGGGTCCGATAACCGTCTCGCCAACCGTGACGTGCAGGTGGTGTCGCCGGATGTTGGCCGCCGTCAGATCAGTGACCGCGATGTTGGTAATGAGATTGCCGAAGTGGTCGATCAGGACCACTTCTCCGTCAACGGTTCCGTCGGGATGGATCCGCGGCCGGGACAGGCTCAACACTTCCATCCTGTCGACCACCGGTCCCAGATGATCAAACGCAACGCCCTTGGACAGGTGAGCGGCCACCGGCGCAAAGATATCTCGCCCGTGGAATGTCCTCGAAACCTGTGCGGCGAAGTATTGGTGATTCTCAACCGACCTTACCCCCTGCAGCACGGCGTCGCGGTGGACAAGCGTCAGCAAGCCGTTGTCCGGAGCCAGGACATATCGATCGCTGTATCGAGCGGCCAGGATCCGCCGGTTGGTACCCACCGTCGGGTCAACCACCGCCACAAAGATCGTCTTGGGTGGAAACCAAGGCAGGCATTGACGTAGCACAAACGCGCCGTGGTAGATGTCCTGCGGGTTGATCTCGTGGGTAATGTCTTCGATGATGGCTCGCGGGTTGATCTGTAGAATAACGCCCTTCATGCAGGCGACATAATGGTCGCGGGTACCGAAATCGGTAAGAAGGGCGATGACGGGGTCCATGGACTCCATTATGGACCGGCCCCTCGCGAAGTCAACGAACTCTTGACGAGCCACGGGCTTTATCACCGTGGTCTGATGGGTTCCGTGAAGACCGGCGGCATAAAGCCGCCGGCTCGTCAAGGTGGTCAAGACTCTCGCGGTCACGTAGTCTCAGGAGATCATCACATGTCTTCCGACCAGCATCGAATCGGTTGGATTGGCACCGGCGTGATGGGCGTGTCGATGTGCGGTCACGTCATGGCGCGCGCGGCCTCTATCACAATCCACAACCGTACGCGGGACAAGGCAAGGCCACTGCTCGACCGCGGTGCAGTGTGGGCCGACACGCCCCGGCAGGTCGCCGAGGCGTCGGACGTGGTGTTCACCATGGTGGGCTTTCCCCGCGACGTGCGAGAAGTCTACATGGGCAAGGACGGTGTTCTCGAAGGCGCACGGCCAGGAACAATTCTCATCGACATGACCACGACAGAGCCTTCACTGGCCCGCGAGATCGACGCAGCCGCAAGGGCCAAGGGCCTGCATGCCGTGGATGCCCCGGTCTCAGGCGGCGACGTCGGGGCGCGTGAGGCCCGGCTGTCAATCATGGTAGGCGGGGAGGCGGAAATCGTGCAGCGCGTCCGGCCGCTGCTGGAGACGATGGGCAAGACCGTCGTCCACCAGGGACCGGCCGGCGCCGGTCAGCACGCCAAGATGTGCAACCAGATCCAGATCGCCGGCACTATGATCGGCATGTGCGAGAGCCTGATCTACGCCCGCAAGGCCGGGCTCGACGTCGAGACGATGCTCAAGAGCATCAGCGGAGGAGCGGCCGGATGCTGGTCGCTCGAAAACCTCGCTCCGCGCATCTGCAAGCGCAACTTCGATCCGGGCTTCTTCGTCGATCACTTCGTCAAAGATATGGGCATCGCGCTGGAGGAAGCCAAGCGCATGAATCTGCCTCTGCCCGGCCTGGCACTCGCTCATCAGCTCTACGTGGCGGTGCAAGCCCTCGGCCACGGCCGCAAGGGCACCCAAGCCCTGATGCTGGCTCTCGAGCACATCGCCGGAATGCCGGATCGCGAATGAGCGCGAGGTAGGGCACGGTCGAAGTCGCCTCGGGCGACTGAGACCTGCCGTCTTTGAACGTTCCCGAAGGCTACTGTACGAAGGGGTTGATGATCTCCAATTCCGGCACTCTTTGGGCAGGTATGTTTCCAGAGTACAAGAAGGACGTTTGTGTCAAGAGCGATCATGCAGTTCGTCACGAGTTGGCGGCTCGCCGCCGGAGTTGAAGCCCATTCGAGCGATGCCGCTGCGCAGACGTTCGATCGCCTCGGCACGTGATGACGATGACTTGCCGTTCATGGGCTGGACAGTCAGCCATACCCGCTGGTGCTCCTGCAGGGGCAACGGTTCAAGGGGCTTGAGTACCCCGTTCACGTATATGGTTTGAGTAACGTTCTTCACAACGGCACCGTGGTTGCGTCGGTGGTCCTTCTATCGGGCCACACTCCATCATACTTGCGGGTCCCCGTGATCGGCAACTTGCGGTGTCACTTCACCGGCCGGCTGAAGCCTCACCTGCGGCGGGGGCCGTGGCCGGCTGGGTCGTGCCCGCGCGGTGCCACTCGGAGTGCTTCAGTTCCCAGTCCTTCAGGTCGCCGATTGGCAGGGTGATCTCCGAGACCTCGCCGGCGTTGAACTGCAGGCCTGTCGCGGCTTCACAACGGCAGCGTCTAGCATTGTCGGATTGCGCTGGAGCCCCTCGGTTGTTCCGGATGCGCTACAAAGCGGCCGGCTCTCGAGGCGGGCCGCTTAGAATGGCTTACTCAGGCAGAAGCACGCGGGGTTCATTTAGCTTCGCCTGATCGCTTCGGCGTCGATACGACGTTGGTCGACTTGCGCGTAGCGGTTACGGACGACGGGAATCAACGGTCCCATCACGGCAACCAAAATAACCCCGCAAAGAACCATCGGATACCAGATGCCGTACGGCTGCCCGGACGCCAGGGCGATCAGGCCGATGATCAGTTGGACCGCGCCTGCCACGACGAAGAAGGCCATGGACCCAAGGACGAATCGTCGTCCCTTGCCTCGCGGGGCCAGGATTCCGCCTATCGCCCCGAGAACGCCGCACAGTGTTCCCCCCACGCCCCCGCCGATGATGCCATACATCGTGCCGAACGTGTTAGCATCAAACCACGGTTCGCTCATTGTTGTGCTCCTTAGTTGCCTGGATTGCACGTCTGTGCAAATCGAGTATGGACCTTGCTGCTGACGTGGTTACTTCCCCCCGTTCAACGAGATCCGCCAGCGTTTCGGCCATGACGTCCGCCGCCTTGCCTGCCAGCACTTGCCTGACGCGGGCAATCAACCGGTCCAGCCGCCCCCTGATTGTCGGATAACTGACGCCGTAGGCGGCCGCCACGTCCTTCAAAGAACCGGAGGCCAGAACCAACTGAAGGACAAAGTCGAGGTCGCTACTATCTAATCTCGTCAGGGGATGTGGCTCGGTTTCATACGATCCCATGACTCTGCCTCAAGTTATTGGTCTTATCCTTGCTGGCATGGCCGTTGGCCACATGCATCAACTGTATGGTCGATTTTAATAAAAAGCAAATCGGTTTTCATAAAATTAAAGATCAGGATCTGGCTTCCGGTGGCAAAGACCGCCGCTATTGTGATTTACTGGACGTGTTCGCGGCCCTGTCACTATGGCATACCGGACGGGATTGCTGCCACGCTGGCACGGCGGCGAGGGGCTCAGATCTGACGATTCAGATTGTCGTAATTTCAAATTTTCAAAAGAGTTAAGCGTAACACTTCGTGCCGCATGCCTCTTGTGGCACCCTGTTTGCCCTGACTGCCAGCCAAGGGGAGAATCCCTGTCGACGTAGGTACGAACGCCCCGGCCGGGTTGGGCCGGGCAAGTGAACACCAAGGAGAACCAAGGACATGGCTGCGAAACAATTGGCATTTGATGACGAGGCCCGAGCAAGCTTGTTGGCCGGCGTGGAAAAGCTGTCACGGGCGGTCAAGAGCACGTTGGGGCCCCGCGGCCGGAATGCCGTGCTCGACAAAGGTTGGGGCTCGCCGACGGTCACCAAAGATGGCGTGACGGTTGCCGAGGAGATCGACCTGACCAACAAGTACGAAAACATGGGTGCCCAGTTGGTCAAGGAGGCGGCGAGCAAGACCAGTGACGCCGCCGGCGACGGCACCACCACCGCGACCGTACTGACCGAGGCCATTTATCGCGAAGGCTTGCGAAACATCGTGGCCGGGGCCGACCCTATGGCCCTCTGCCGAGGAATCGCCAAGGCCGTCGAGGCGGTTACCGAGGCCCTCAACAAACTGGCCAAGCCGGTCAAGGTCACGGCCCGCGAGGACCTGATCAACGTCGCCGCGATCTCAGCCAACAATGACCGCAGCATCGGAGAATTGCTCGCCCAGTGCTTCGAGAAAGTCGGCAAGGACGGCGTGATCACCGTCGAAGAAGGCAAGAGCGCGGAAACGAACTATGACCTCGTCGAAGGCATGCAGTTTGACCGTGGCTACCTTAGCCCGCACTTCATCACCGACCAGGACGCAATGGAAGCCGTTCTGGAAAAGCCCTACATCCTGATCCACGAGGAGAAGATCTCGAGCGTCACGAAGCTGGTTCCATTGCTCGAGAAGATCGCCAAGGCCAAGAAGCCGCTGCTGATTATCGCAGAGGACGTCGAGGGTGAAGCCTTGGCCACGCTGGTGGTTAACAAGATGCGAGGCATCGTGGAAGTCTGTGCGGTGAAGGCTCCCGGATACGGCGATCGCCGCAAGGCCATGCTCCAGGACATCGCCATTCTCACGGGCGGCAAATGCATCACCAAGGATCTGGGCATTGAACTTGATGCAGTGTCAATTGCCGACCTTGGTGTCGCCAAGAAGGTGCGGGTGGACAACGATAATACGACGATCATTGAGGGCGCCGGCAAGACGGCCGAGATTCAGGCCCGCTGCGCCCAGATTCGCCGCGAGATTGAGATCACCACGAGCGACTACGACCGCGAGAAACTGCAGGAGCGGTTGGCCAAGCTCTCCGGGGGCGTGGCTCAGATCAACGTCGGAGCGGCCACTGAAACGGAGATGAAGGAGAAGAAAGCTCGTATCGAGGATGCCCTCCACGCGGTTCGCGCGGCCATCGAGGAAGGTATCGTGCCGGGCGGCGGCGTGGCCTTGGTTCGTTGTATTGACGCTCTGGACAACGTGAAGTGCAACGGTGACGAGAAAACCGGCGTCGAGGTGGTGCGCAAAGCCCTGTCCGCCCCGCTCAAGCAGATCGCGGCCAACGCCGGCCAGGAGCCGGGCGTGGTACTCGCCAAGGTTCAGGCCAAGAGCGGCGCTTTCGGCTACAACGCTGAAACGAACGCCTACGGCGACCTGCTCAAGGACGGAGTCATGGACCCGACGAAGGTCGTCCGGGCGGCGCTCGTCAATGGCAGCAGTATCGCACGACTGCTGTTGAGCACCGACTGTATCGTCGCCGAGAAGCCCAAGAAGGATGAGGAAAAAGGCGGCCCCGGCGGCATGGGCGGCGGAATGGACGACATGGAGGGCATGGGGGACATGATGTGATCGTGCGGACGACGCGGTCGCCCTTTTGCAGCGAGTGGTGTTACGGTTTTCGGCAACAAACGGGTCCTCATATACGGAGCCTGAAGACGAACGGAGATAGACGCGATGGCGAAGCTGAACATCAAGCCTTTGGATGATCGGATCGTGGTCGAGCAGTGTGAGGCCGAGGACAAGACGGCCGGCGGCATTGTCCTGCCGGACACGGCCAAGGAAAAGCCCCAGCGCGGCAAGGTGCTGGCAACGGGGCCGGGCAAGCTGCTCAAGGACGGCGGACGCGGCAAGATGAGCGTAAACGTCGGCGACGAGGTCTTCTACGGCAAGTACGCCGGGTCCGACGTGGAAATCAACGGGAAGAAATACGTGATTCTCAAGGAGAGCGACGTTCTGGCAATCCTGGAGTAGCCGCCCTTGTAACCGGCGGAAGCGGCCGCATCGAACGACGGCGCGGCCCGAAACAAGAGAGCAGGAATCGCGAAAAGCGAGGAGCAGATAGAGATGCCCAAGCAATTGATGTTTGAAGATGCGGCGAGACAGCAACTCTGGCAGGGGTTGTCAAAGCTGTCGTCGGCGGTCAAGGTGACGCTGGGGCCGACCGGCCGAAACGTGGTGTTGCAGAAATCGTTCGGGTCTCCGCGAGTCACCAAGGACGGCGTGACGGTCAGCAAGGAGATCGAATTGCCTGATCCCTTCGAAAACATGGGCGCCAAGATGGCCAACGAGGTGGCCAAAAAGACCAGCGACGTCAGCGGCGACGGCACCACCACCGCTACGATCCTGGCCGAGGCCATCTATCGCGAGGGCCTCAAGAGCGTCACTGCCGGCGAGAATCCGATGGCCCTCAAGCGGGGTATCGACGCCGCCGTGAAAGTGGCCGTCGAGAGCATCAAGCAGCAGGCGGTCAAGGTCAAAGGCGACGACATAGCCAAGGTCGGCACCATCAGTGCCAACGGCGACGCCGAGGTCGGCAAACTGCTCGCCGAAGCCCTCGAACAGGTCGGCACTGAAGGCATCATCCAGATCGAAGAGGGCAAGAGCCTGGCGACCGAGAAGGAAATCGTCGAAGGCATGCAGTTCGATAAAGGTTACATCTCGCCTTACTTCATGACGAACGCCGGCACGCTCGAGTGCGTGCTTGAAGACGCCTACATCCTTATCCACGAGAAAAAGATTTCGAACCTTCGGGACCTCATCCCGCTGCTCGAGAAGCTCGTCAGCACGGCAAAGCCGCTGCTGATCATTGCCGAGGACGTCGAGGGCGAGGCCCTGGCCACCCTGGTGGTTAACAAGCTTCGCGGGGTGTTGAACGTCTGCGCCGTGAAGGCCCCTGGCTTCGGCGACCGTCGCAAGGCTCTGCTTGGCGATATCGCGGTTCTGACCGGCGGCCAGTTGATCAGCGAGGATCTGGGCATCAAGATCGAGAACATCGAGATGTCTCAGCTCGGGCGGGCCAAGAAAATTGTCGTCGACAAGGATTCGTGCACCATTATCGAGGGTGCCGGGAAGAAAGCGGACGTCAAGAGCCGATGCGATCAGCTTCGCCAGATGATCGAAACCACCACCAGTGATTACGATCGCGAGAAGCTGCAAGAGCGCCTGGCCAAGCTCACCGGGGGCGTGGCCATCATCCGCGTCGGCGGGGCCACGGAGACCGAGGTCAAGGAGCGCAAGGATCTGGTCGAGGATGCGTTCCACGCCACACGGGCGGCCGTCCAGGAGGGCGTCGTCGCCGGCGGCGGCGTGGCTTTCGTCCAGGCTATCGACGCGGTCAAGAAGGCCCGTGACAAAGCCGACGGCCCCGAAAAGCTCGGCTATGACATTGTGATCCGGGCACTCCAGGCCCCGGCCAGGCAGATCGCTGAAAACTGCGGCAAGGACGGCGCCGTGGTGGTCTCGGAAATCATGGAGAAAGGCACGAACATCGGGTTTGACGGGCGGACCGGCGAATTTGTGGACATGTTCAAGGCCGGTATAATCGATCCGGCCAAGGTCGCGCGCACGGCGCTTGAGAACGCCGCCAGCGTGGCCGGGCTCATGCTCACCACTGAGGTTCTGGTCACCGATCTCAAGGATGATCAGAAGGAGGTCGTCGGGGCTGTCCGATAGTTCATAGAGTCGATGCCGGCCCTTGTCTGACAGGGGGCTCCAGCCCGTATCGCCGATGGAGCCGGGACAAACCCGCTCTTCGACGCTGCGGGCTGGCGGCATGACGGGCTGGCGAAGGCGGGGATCGCTGCGGTGCGGTACCTGAGTCTTCTCAATCGGCGAGTTTGCTGCGAGTATGGTAGTGGCGGCACAGCGAGATTATTACGAAATCCTCGGGGTTTCCCGGGATGCCGGGCCGGACGAGATCAAGAAGGCGTACCGCCGGGCCGCCCTCAAGTATCACCCTGACCGGAACAAGAACGATCCTGATGCCGAGGCCAAGTTCAAAGAGGCGGCCCAGGCATATGAGGTGCTCTCCGATCCCCAGAAGCGGCAACGATATGATCGCTACGGCCACGAGGGGCTTCGCGGCGTCGGCGTCCACGACTACAGCCACATGCGTGTCGACGACATCTTCTCGATGTTCGACGACATCTTCGGGGGCGGAATCTTTGGTGGCGACGGCCGGCGCGGCGGCGGTGTCGACCTCGAGATGGAAATATCGCTGACGCTCGAGGAAGTGGCCAAAGGCGTCGAGAAAACGATCGAGTTCGACCGGCAGGATTTCTGCGAGGCCTGCTCCGGCAGCGGCAGCGAGCCGGGCTCGCCGAAACGCAACTGTGCCACTTGCGGAGGCTACGGCCAGGTCGAGCAAAGCACCGGTTTCGGGATGATCTTCGGCCGTGTGGTCACGACTTGTCCGGCGTGTCGCGGCAAGGGTGTGCTGATCTCCTCGCCGTGCAGAAAATGCCGCGGCAGCGGCAGGCAGCGCAGGCATCGCGTATTGGTGGTTCGCATTCCGGCGGGTATCGGCGACGGACAGGGCGTCCGCGTGGCGGGCGAGGGCGAACTGAGCGAGAACGGCGGAGCTCGCGGCGATCTGCACGTCTATGTGCGGATCAAACCGCACCCCTTCTTCGAGCGGCACGGGCAAGACCTGCTCTGTCGCGTGCCGATCAGCTTCACCCAGGCGGCGCTTGGAGCCCGGATCGAGGTACCGTCTCTCACCGGCAAGCTGGAGGTGACCATTCCCCCGGGCACGCAGCACGGGCAGATGTTCCGGCTCGCCGGCAAAGGGCTCAGGTCGCTTCGTTCCCAGCGCGTCGGTGACGAGATCGTCCAGGTATGGATCGAGGTGCCCAAGAGACTCAACAAGCGGCAGGAGCAATTGCTGCGCGAGTACGCCGCCACGGAGGACGCTTCGGTCCTGCCCGAGTCAAAGGGTTTCTTCGAGAAGGTGGCTGAGTTCTTCGCCGGGTCGAATCGGGAAGACTCAGGAAACAGGGATCACTAAGCGGCGATGAAGAAGAAGATCGTCATACCGTCAGAGGAGGATGTGGCTCGCTTCGGCGGTGGGCAAAAATCGACCGAAATGCCGGGCTCGCCGGAAGGTGCGCCAACGAGCGAAGCCGCCACCCCACCGGCCGGGGAAACGCCGCCTGAGTCGGCACCATCGGCTGCTGACCAAGCCGCCTCCCCCGAGACTCTGAACGCAGAGGCCGAACAGTGGAAGGACAAGTTCCTGCGAGCCAAGGCCGATTTGCTGAACTATCAGCGACGGGCGGAAAAGGAGCGAGCCGAATCACTGCGATACGCAAACGCCGGGCTGGTTAAAGCGTTGTTGCCGGTCTTGGACGATCTGGAGCGGGTGGTCGCCGCGGCGGCTGAACACAAGAATGATCCCGAAGCATTGGTTGCAGGTCTCAGGCTGACGCTTGAAAACTGCCTCAAGACTCTCAAGAGCTTCGGCGTTGAACCGATCGAAGCGGCGGGCAAACCCTTCGACCCGAACCAGCACGAGGCGATCATGCAGCAGCCCAGCGATGAGCATACCGCGCCGACCGTGCTGAGCGAGATGCTCAAGGGCTACCGCCTCCATGAACGGGTCCTGAGGCCGTCTCGCGTGGTCGTATCCAAGCCCGCCGAGCCTCCCGCAGCCGCCGGCAATAGTGAGGGAAAGCAACCCGAGGAGTAAACCATGCCGACTTATGATTACGAATGTTCTGCTTGCGGACATCAGTTTGAGTTGTTTCAGAGCATCACTGCCAAGCCGCAGAAGAAGTGCCCGTCATGTGGACGTGCTGCCGCCAGACGTCTCATCGGGGCAGGAGCCGGCCTGATCTTCAAGGGTTCGGGTTTCTACATCACTGACTACCGCAGTGACAGCTACAAACAGGCGGCCAAGTCTGAATCCGAGTCCTCCAGCGGCAAGAAAGACAGTGGCGGGGAGACCAAGGCATCCTCGGATGCCAAGCCGGCGGCGAAGGCTAAACCGACCAACGGCACCGGCAAGAGAACATAAGAACGTAGTTGGGCAGGATGCCGGCCCGTCGTGACCTTCTTGCTGCCTTGCGGAAAGGCTGTTATGCCGACGCTGGAATGCCCAATATGCCAGCGATCCATCGTCTACACCTCTATCAAGGAGGTGCCCTTCAGACCCTTTTGCAGCAAACGCTGCAAGCTCGTTGATCTTGGCCGCTGGCTGAACGAGGAATACCGCATCAGCGAGGAGATTCCTCCCGACCTGACGGAAACCGGCAGTAGTCCGCCTCCGCCCGCCGATGGCATCGCGCCATGAGGGCCTCAAGTCTTTTCGCCTGACGATGACCCCGGGTCGTCGATGACGCGTTTGGGCGTCGGTATTGATGGGGTTCCGTCGGCGGTTATAATGCCACCCGTTGGATCGATGCCAGGAGGATGCCGGAACGATCGGCCAAGACCCGATGCCCGGCACAAGTGGGTGCTACGTCGGACCGTCAGTCGATAAGACGCAACAATCTCTCATTTCGATTCTGGAGGTTGAGTCATGACCGATCAAACCAACGAGCTTCGCAGAATCAACTGGTCGGAGTGTTTCGCTTTCACGAACATCTTCAAGACCTTTCGGACGGCAATAGGTCCCACCAAACTGTTGTTGGCGATGGCCGGCCTGTTGTTGATGGGCTTCTCAGGATGGTTTCTTGATGCGATCTGGAGTTCAAAACACCAGGCCGTCAGGGGCGCGGTCGTTGAATACGTGGTCAGTGGTCGGGCCGGAGCCCACCGAGACGGCAATCGAGAGGTGTTGGCCAAGAGGCTGCGCGTTCTCTACCAGGAGATGGGTGGCATCGCCGACGACCGAGTCGCTGCGGTGACCGACAGATTCAAAGACGATCCGAACGCAGCCGTCGACGACGCGATCAAGGATCTCAAGAGCAGGTACGCTGCCGAGTGCGCCGCCGCAAAAGAGAAAGTTGATTCCCTCAAGAAGCAAGAGGCGGATCGTGAGAAGGAATACCGGAAGCAGATGGCCGGTATCGCCCGCGACAAGAATCGCATTGCCGCCGAACTGGAAGCGCTTCGGCCGCAGGGAGTCTTCAAAACGTTTCTCTCCTATGAGACCGAATGTGTTTACCAGATGCTCGATGCCGCCCGCGTCCTCAACTTCACCAACCTGCTCATTCCGACGATCACCTCCGGCTCGGGCGGATTGAAGGATTACGGCCCTTGGGCGGATGCCCCTGCGAGCGTACTGAACGTCAAAGACGCCGCGTTCACAGAGCTCAGTGTCAGAACCGGGCCCCACGGATTTGGCGTCCTTCCGAGTGTTTTCCTGATGCTTCGTGGCTTGCAGTGGCTGGTCTTCAAGCATGGGTTCTTTGCCCTGTTGTTCCTTCTGGTCTCGCTGGCAATCTGGTCCCTGTTCGGAGGGGCGATCTGCCGGGTGGCGGCGATGAATTATGCCCGGGACGAACAGGTCGGCTTCAAGGCCGCGATGGCCTTTGCCTGCCGCAAATTCCTGGGTTTCTTTGCCGCCCCGTTGCTACCGGTGTTGATGGTGGTGGGCATCGGTGTGTGTCTTTTTGTCGGTGGGCTGTTTCTCTCCATACCGTACGTCGGCGAAATCCTCGGCGGTCTCCTGATGGGACTGGCTCTTTTGGGCGGCTTCCTCATCGCTTTGGTCGTGCTCGGAGCCATTGGCGGGTGCGGGCTGATGTGGCCGACCATCGCGGTCGAGGGCTCGGACGCCTTCGACGCAATCTCCCGAAGCTACAGTTATCTGTATTCGCGGCCCTGGCGGACGGCATTCTATGCCCTCGTGGCAACCGTCTACGGCGCGTTCTGCTACCTGTTTGTGAGGTTCTTTGTACTGGTCGTTCTCAAGAGCACTCAGTTCTTCGTGGGATTGGGTACAACATGGGCCCGCCGACCCGGCACGGGGATTGCCGAGGGAACCAAACTGGATGCGATGTGGGCCAGGTCTTCTTTCAACGACCTTTATCCTCTGCCACCGACCTTCGGAGCCGAGGGCTGGGACAAGGCTGGTGCGGTGCTGATCGGCATCTGGGCTCTCCTGCTGGTGATGTTACTGTGTGCTTACTTGGTGTCGTTCTTCTTCTCCGGCTCAACCATCATCTACTATCTCCTGCGCCGCGAGGTCGATGCGACGGAGATGAGCGAAATCTTTGTGGAGGAGGAACCGGAAACACCCGCAACGCCTGCCGCCACCGGCTCGACTGCTCCGGCCTCAACGCCTCCTGCCTCCGGTCTCGGGGAAACTCAAAGCGCTGACTCGGGGGGAGGCGCAGGTTCCTCGACTCCTGGGGAGCCTGCGGGCTGATCGGGTTGAACCCGGGCGAGCACAGGGCTCGTGACCGTTTGGGCCGGCTGTTTCGGAATCGGTAACGGTTCACGGTATCCTCTGGCGCCAAGGGGCTTGGCATGGCGTGTTAATGCTTCTGAGCTTTGGGAGTGGTTTTGCCCGAGAAGTATAAAACGAGACGCCGGCGGTGGGCGGTGGAACCGACCCAGGAGCAGATCTGTCGGCGACGGATTGCCAAGTTGGAGGGCGACGTGGCACACTGGAAGCCCGGTGCCGCATTCGCGGGGGTGTAGTACGAGGCCTTGCGGGCACGGGTCCAGCCGTGCCGCGCAGGAACGTGGATGAAACGGACCACCGGGGAATGGCAAGTCCCTCTGTTGTTCGGCGTGATTCACTGGTGGCAAGCAATGACGGCGAAGAAGTTGCGGCAGCCCTTGGATCAGGCTTGCGGCGAATTGATCGCGACGGCCGAGCAAGCCCCGCCGGGTGCGAATGACCGGAACCTGGCCAAGTGGTTTCCGCTACATGGGGATGCCTACCTTCGCTTCATCACGAGGCCGGGGATCGAGCCGTGGAACAACTCTGCCGAACAGGCGATGCGATTCGTGGTCATTGACCGACCCATAACCCAGGCAACCCGAAGCGAGCGGGGCCAAGGCTTGTGCGAGCGAGTTTGGACCGTCATCGCCATCTGTGCCCAACAAACCCGCTTCGCGTTCGAGTGCCTTCGCGAAGCCATCTCGGCCTACCTGCCAAACCAACCCATCCCCTCCCTTGTTCCGACCGGGCCGAGAACGGGTACATGAATTCGAACCCAACCCCACAGGACTGGTCGGATCTGCTGGCAAATCTGGAAGTCCAGGGCCTTCGGCGGTCCTTCAGAATCCTCGAATCCGGGCAGGGGACCTACATCAACGTGGCCGGTCGCATGCTCATGAATCTGGCCAGCAACGATTACCTCGGGCTGGCTGCCCACCCCTGCATAGTCCAAGCGGTCAAGGAAGCTGTCGATCGCTGGGGCTGGGGAGCAGGCGCCTCCAGACTGGTTTCAGGCACGATGAGAATACACGCCGATCTTGAATCGCGCCTGGCAACCTTCAAGGGTGCCGAGGCTGCCCTCGTCTGCCCAACCGGCTACCAAGCCAATCTTGCAGCCATCCGCGGGTTGGCAGGACGAGGTGATGTGATATTTCTGGACAAATTGAATCATGCGAGCATCATTGACGCTTCACTTGCGCGTGGACCGGCCAGATTGGAGGCTCCCGTTGTCAGGGTTTTCCCGCATCGTGATTACCGGCGCCTGGAGAGGCTGCTGGACAAGGCAAAAGGGACGCGTCGAAGGATCATTGTTACCGATTCGATCTTCAGTATGGACGGAGACTTCGCGGACCTTTCAATGCTAGTTGAACTCAAGAGCCGCTATGATGCCCTCCTGATCGTGGACGAGGCACACGCCACTGGTGTATGGGGCGAGCACGGCCGGGGGCTGGCAGAGGCCATGGATGTGACTGAAAAGATCGATGTTGCCGTGGGGACGCTCAGCAAGGCACTCGGCGGCCTGGGGGGTTTCATTGCTGCATCGCGAGAAATCATCGACTGGCTGGTCAACACCGCTCGTCCCTTCATCTACACAACGGCTTTGCCACCAGCGGCCTGCGCTGCTGCGATGGCCGCACTCGATCTTGTCGAGCGGGAGCCGGGGCGACGTTTGGGCCTGATCAGGATGGCTGCGTGGTTTCGCGAACAAGTTGCAGGCGGCCTCGGGTTGGATATTGCGGGGTCGTGCAGCCAGATCATCCCGATCATTGTTGGTCCGGTCGATCGCACGGTCGAGCTATCGCGAGCGCTGGAGGAAGCCGGCTTCCTGGTTCCAGCCATCCGGCCACCGACCGTTCCCAAAGGCAAGTCCCGCTTGCGGATCAGTTTATGCGCTGACCACCAGCAAACCGACCTTGCCAGACTGCTCGATGTTCTGGGCACAGTCTGCCGAAAGAGATGAGTCCGCGCGATTGGTTTTTGGCGGGGCGATGTCCAGGGTCAGATCCGGGCAGGCTCGGCCAGTGAGGGAAGAAGGACCCCAGAAACCGGTCAGAGATCGCCGGCATGCGAACGGGCACCGGTTGATCTTTGCGATCCGTTAGACTAAGTTACGGATGACAAAAGCGGTTGGTATCGCCGACAAGGCCTGCCCCCATCGTCTAGTGGCCTAGGATATCAGGTTCTCATCCTGGAGACGGGGGTTCGAGTCCCCCTGGGGGTATGCGGTGGCACAACTCGCCATCTGATGACAGGAGCGGTCATAAGTGACCGCTCCTTCCGCTTTTACGGATGGCGTGTTTGCATGCGAGTCAGCAACGACTTTCGGCGCATATCGGTTTTCTCGGGGACATCGCCCGAGCCAGCGACACAACGACCGTATCGCTGATTAACAGGCATCCGTAAAATGCTGCCGTGGTCGTAATGGCTCGGACCCTGCGTTGAGGTGATCCCATGCGGCGTTGTTCCGATCAAGGTCTTCCGATGACGCTCATCCATCTTTCAGCCATCGTTGCGGTTGCTTCCTCGAACTTGGCGGCCGAAACGCTCTACAATGGCATTGTCCTGCCCGATGAATGGCCGCCGCGGATCAAGGAATTGGACCGTGAACCGATGCCGGTCCCATACCTCAGGGCCGACCCCGAAATCATCCCCGTCGACGTGGGCCGGCAGCTCTTTGTGGACGACTTCCTGATCGAAGAGACCACCCTCCTGCGCACGTATCACACTGCTCGCTATCACCCTGACAACCCGGTAGTGAAGCCCGACAAGCCGTGGGAAAACGAGCCGGCGGACGGCAAACCCTGCGCGATGGTGTTCAGCGACGGCGTGTGGTACGACCCGGCCGCCGGGTTCTTCAAAATGTGGTACATGGGCGGGTATTGCAGAAGCACCTGTTACGCCACGAGCAAGGATGGAATCCACTGGGACAAGCCGTCTCTGGATGTCGTACCGGGCACAAACGTGGTCCTGGAGAAATCGAGGGATTCGAATACCGTCTGGCTCGACTTGAAGGAGTCGAATCCCGCCCGGCGATACAAGATGTTCATTGTCACGCAACGACGTGATGCCAAGGGCGGCGTCGACATGGCCCTGTACTACTCGCCGGATGGCATGCACTGGGGAGAGCCCGTTGCGGCCAACTGGGCCGGCGGCGACCGCTCGACCTTTTTCTACAATCCCTTCCGCAACAAGTGGGTCTACAGCGTCAGAATCAGCCGGGACCATGTCGGCAGGGCAAGGTTGTATGCCGAATGCACGGACTTGGCCGACGGGCTTGCGCGCATAGACGACATCGGCCGGCTTTGGACATGCGCGGATCGACTTGATCCTCGCAACCCCAACCAGGCGCTCAAGAATGTCGAACCACAGTTATACAATCTGGATGTCGTCGCATACGAAAGCCTGATGCTGGGGCTGTTCTCGATATGGCAGGGGGATCCGGGTCGGCCCGGCGAGAAACGTAACGAGGTGTTACTGGGCTTCAGCCGTGACGGATTCCACTGGTTTCGACCGGACCGCCGGCCATTTGCCGCTGTCAACGAGAGCCCGGATGCGTGGAACTGGGGCAACGTCCAGTCGGCCGGCGGCGGGTGCCTGGTAGTGGGCGATCACCTGTATTTCTACGTTAGTGGCCGGGGTCAGAAACGCGCGACCGACGCCGCGTCCACCGGCTTGGCCATCCTGCGCCGCGACGGTTTCGCCTCGATGGACGCCGGAGAAAGCCCCGGCACGTTGACTACCCGCCCCATCCGGTTCAGCGGCAACCATCTCTTCGTCAACGCCGATGCCCGCGGCGGCGAGCTGCGAGTCGAAGTACTCGATCTCGACGGTGAGGTTTATCCGGCGCTGAGCCGCAGGTTCTGTATGCCCATTACCACCGACGCCACGATTCAGCGGGTGCGATGGATGGAACCTGTCGACTTGTCCGCCTTGGCCGGCAAACCAGTGCGGTTTCGATTTCATCTGACCAACGCCAAGCTCTACTCCTTCTGGGTCAGCCACGACGAATCGGGGGCCAGTTACGGCTATGTCGCCGCCGGCGGACCAGGCTACACCGAGTCTCGCGACACGGTCGGCGAGGCTGCTTACAGAGCGAGCCGCGACGTGGTGACTTCCGCGGCCAGCCGGCCGGCGCCGTCCGGCGAATGGATGTGCGTCACTTCGCACGCCGCGTTCACACCGCGCGATACAGCCGAGGATTTCGTTCTGGACGGCAAGATGTGGCTCAGTAATGGCTGGCGCTCCAGGCTCGGTACCAGGGACTCGACGTTTACTCCTGACCTGTGGTCTTCGAGTGACGGGGTGAAATGGACGCTGGTCACCGACAAGACACCCTACGACCCATACAGCGAGATGGTTGTCTTCCAGGACAAGGTATGGGCCATCAAGGCCAGCGTGTGGAACTCGACGGACGGCGTGCGATGGACCAAGGTGCTGGACAAAACGCCGTTCGGCAGTCGCGGCTACGGTGAGGCGGTGGTGTTCAAGGACCGCATCTGGCAACTAGGCAGCGGCGCCGACGTCTGGTCCACCGCCGACGGCGTGAACTGGATCTGCGCCGTGGAGAACGCTCCGTTCGGCACTCGCACGGCCTCGGCCGTCACGGCATACGATGGGAAACTGTGGCTGATGGCCGGCAACACCCCGGGGGCCAATGAGCCGGTGGAAAAAGGCTACAAGGACGTCACGACCCACAATGACGTATGGTGCTCGGAAGACGGCGCTCACTGGACGCGCGTTCTCGAGCATGCGCCCTGGTCACCACGGCAATGGTGTGTGGCGGCGGTCTACGCCGGCCGACTGTGGCTCATCGGCGGATATGACAATGTCCGAGCCGGCAATCTTGGGGATGTGTGGACCACCACCGATGGCCGTGACTGGCGGCCATTCGAGTCGCCTGTCCGGTTTGCCCCCCGCCACGAGGTTACGCCGTACGTTTTTGACGGCAGCCTGTGGGTCGTCGCCGGGAATACCTGGCCGGTGGTCAATGACGTGTGGCGGTTAACCTTGCCGGCCGGTGGCCCAATGCGTGATGCCAGGTGATATGACGGCGTGGTGATGGCCACGCGAAAGGACAAAAGCATGAATGCAACGCTGAACCGGAGAATCGGTTTGGGTGGCGTCTTGGTGCTGCTGTCGGCGGTCTCCTGGGGGCCGGCAGCCACAGAAGATCTGGGCAACGGCTTCCTGCATCATGGCGTGGCCACGCCGGTCAGCATGCATCGGGGCACGGTGGCCACGGTCGACGGTCAGGGACGCAACATCGTCCTGGTCTGGCTGTTCGATCATCGCGGGGGATACGCCTTGCTGCTGATCGATGCCGAAACGGGCAAGAGCCAGGAGTTTCCCATGCCCTTCCCGCCCGGCGGGGATTGTCCTTATGCCTCGATTCTCTCCAGCAAGAACAAGTTTTATACGCATTTCAACAGTCATTTTGTCGAGTTCGACCCCGCCAAGCGGGCCTTTACGTTTCATCATCAAACCGTGCCGCAAATGGCCATGGGCATGACCGAGGACGATCGCGGGGTGATCTGGTCGGTCACCTATCCGCAGAGCGGCGTCGCTTCCTTTGATCCGAATACCCGCGAGTTCAAGGACTATGGCCACGTACACAAGGAGAACTGGCAGCAATATCAGCGCTACGTCGCCGCCGACGATGCCGGATGGATTTACTTCGGGCTGGGCAACACCGCCAGTCACATCATCGGTTTTGATCCGCGCACCGGGAAGGCCAAGCCCATGATCCCGGAAAGCGAGCGCGGGCGGGGAACCGCCGAAGTACACCGTGACATGAACGGCAAAGTCTATGGCTGTCCGCTTGTCGGACAGGACGACTGGTACGAGTTTCACAACGGGCAGGCCCGAAGAATCGGAAAACGGCCGGAGATCCGCAAGAAGCCCGTCATCACTTCTTCTCAAAGCCTCTTTCACACTGCTTTCCCGGATGGCAAGCGGCTGAAAAGTTGCGACCTGGTCGAACGTACGCTGACCGTAGTGAACCCGATAAGCCGCGAGACGCGACAAGTCCGGTTCGACTACCACAGCGAGGGGGCGCACATCATGGGCCTGGCTGTCGCACCTGATGACACCATCTGCGGCGGCACCGCTTTCCCGATGCGGTTCTTCAGCTATAACCCGGCGACAGACAAATGGATAAACCGCGAATGCTATATCCAGTGGAACACGGTCGCCCGGCAGGGGGATCGGTTCTTTGTCGGCGGCTACACTCACGGGTTTCTACTGGAGTGGGATCCGGCCAAACCCTGGGTGCCGACCGAAAAAGGCAATAAGGCCTCCAATCCGCTATTCCTGACGGAGTGTCATCCCACGATCAACCGCCCTCATGAACTGCTGGCTCACCCCGATGGCAATACTCTTGTGCTTGCCGGCACCCCGGAATATGGCTATACCGGCGGCGGGCTGATGTTCTGGGACCGCAAAACCCAAACGCGCATCCTGCTCGAACATACGGACATTCTACCTGACCAGGCGACCATGAGCCTGGCGGCCTTGCCAAACGGCAAGCTGCTAGGCGGGACGACCACAAGCCCCGGAACCGGCGGCGAGCGAAAGGCCAAACAGGCCGAACTGTACATCATGGACATGCGCACCCGGAAACTGGAGTGGCACGAGGCGGTCTTTCAAGGTACCCAAGACTACACCGATCTGTGTCCGGGCCCCGAGGGTCTGATCTACGGTGTGGCGGACCGGGCTCGTTTCTTTGTCTTCGACCCGGCCAAACGCAAAGTGGTCCACGAACAGGACACCCGGACGCAATTCGGCCTGACGAACTCCCAACAAGGTCCGCGGATCTTTGTGACCGATCGTCAGGGGGGTACCTACATGCTGTTCGTCAAAGGAATCTGCCGCATTGAGCCGGGCACTTTCGAGATCGAGCTGCTGGCCGAATCCCCCGTGCCCGTTGGTCCCGGCGGAGACTACCACAAAGGTCGCGTCTACTTTGCCAGTGGGTCGCATCTGTACAGCTACAGAGTTTCGGGAAAGTCGGGAGACTGACGCTCTCCCGAAACACAACAACGCGGCGTTGACGGCGAAGCCCGAGCAGCTCTGCGGATACAGGATTGCCTTCTTCGCACAGGTCGACCAGGCCAATCCCTGGGCGCACTGCGAGCAATTCAGTCGAGTTCCAGAGTCAGCGTGCGGCCGTCGGCTACGTCCAATTGCACTCGGTCGTCAGGGCCCTCAACCACGTTGTACATCTCGCGGACCTGCTCGCCCTCTTGATCATCCACCGTCACTTTCCACTTGGCGGGAGGCGGATAAACGAAGAGCAGCGACGGCGATCGCCCTTGCCCGCTGATTCGGATCCTGTCCTTCTTGACCGAGATGTCGAGCACCAGTTGCCGCAAAGCCACGCGCGTGACCGTTGCTTCGGGCCAGTCGGAGGGCAAGCGAGGATTGATCTCCAGCCCATCGCCGCGAGCCCGCAAGCCGAGGAATCCGTCCACCACGATCTGCGGCACCAGAATGCTTTCGAAGAACTCACGATCCATACCCAGGCCGCCTGGAGGGCCTCCTCCCTGCAGCGTGCCGCGCGTGCCGTCCTTGTAGTACTCGCGATAGCCGCCGGCCGCCTGAACCTCATCGTACCAGGCGAGAATCTCCTTCAGCCGCTGCCACGCATCGTCAGGACCGAGCACCTTGAGCCGGGCCATCAGGTCATGATACGAGAAGCCCAGCACCGCACCGCCGTCCTGCACCTGGCCGCCCCAGGGAATGGTCTCAGGGGTATTCCATATCCACATGTACCACTCGACATTGCGTTTGGTCGAGGCCCGCGGGCCGAAACGCCAGTGATAGATATCCGCGCCCTTGGAGGTGTCGCCCTCGACGATCCGCTTGCCGGTCAGCCAATCCATGATCGAACGGGCCTGCTCGGGCGTGGCGAAGTCGTAATGAATCGCCTCGCAGTTCATGAAGGTGTAGCCGTAGTCGTGCATCTTGCCGTCGGCGTCCAAGCCGGTGACGAAACGGCCGGTGTCCTTGTTCCAGAAGAGCTGGCCAGCGTATTGCTTCACCTCGCGGGCGTGCTCGGCCAGTTCCTTCGGGTCCAGCCGCAGCGGTCCGCCGGGCATGTTCCACTCCGGATGGCGCGAGATCTCAGTCTCGAGTCGGCTCATGTAGTTCAGCGTGCTGTAATACTGCACCGTGGCGTACCCGTCGCGATAGCCGCAGGGCAGCAGGTCCCAGTAGTTGTGGCCGATGCCGCGTCCGGAATGGGTGGTCTTCTTACCGTCCGCGGCTACGTCGAAGCCCGGCCGTCCGTCATGACCGGGAAACGGCGTGACGATGCATTTTTCCTTGGCCGCGCCGAAATCGGTCATCATGTAGCGAACGGCCAGGCGCATCCGCTGCAGGTTGTCGCGGAGGAAGTTCAGATCGCCGGTCCACCAGAAGTACTGGCAGCACCCGCGTGTAAAACACGAGTTGTTGATGTTGTGCCGCGTGTCGTACTGAGTGAACAGGGCCTGGATCCCCACCTTGGCGGGTCCGGTGTTACCAAAGTTGATGCCCAGCCGCGTGATCTTGCCCTTCCACAGCGGCGACTGGTACACCGGGATCATGGTGTAAACGATGCCTTGGGCCTTGGTGATGGGCGGGAAGTGGAAACGGCGCGGCGGGATGGTCGCCCCCGAGTCGCCTTCTCCCCATTCGATGTAAGGTTGTGCGTTCTCCAGGTCCTCTGCTCGCCACCGAAGCTGAATGAACGGCGACTGCTCCGGGTCTATCTCCAGCGGCGGGGTGCGCACGGCCGCATCCGGAGCGGTCAGTTCCACATTCCACGCGTGCTCGGCGATGCCCAGATCCTTGCCGCCGACGATCTCCCAGCCGTCCTGCTTTTTCTCCTCGGTTCCGTGCCAGCCCTGCGGCACATGCTGCAGCGAGAAGTGCCAGCCCCAGGTGCCCGGCCCGCCCTGGGCCCAGAAGGGGAATGGCCAGCCGTGTTGGTGGGCGATCGAGGCGTGCTGGTGCGTAGACACGTAGCCGTCGGCGTCGATGTGCCGGTTGGACAGCGTCTTGGCCCACGCGGCCCGCAGGCCGGCGCTTCGGTTTCCGGTCTCGACCGCCGGCCAGAGCGTCGGGGCGCTCATCCACTCGTCCCACATCGTCGCCAGCGGCCCGGCCGGCGGCTGATAATGCCGGTAGTACAGGTCCCGCAGGCTGGCCATGGCCTTGTCCTGGCCGGGAACGATGAATCGCGGGAAGTCATCGGGAATCATCAAAGGCTGAGCAAACGTGGACGCGGCACAGCAGGCAGCCAAAACGACGGCAGGCACGAAACGCAATGGACCCATGACGCATTCTCCAACGGGACCCCGGACGAACCCACAGGCAGTGTATGGCTCGAGATGCGAACGATCAACGATCGGCCGCGCTCGACCGAGAATCCTTTCTCGGTCGCCGGGTGCCACTGACGGCTTGCCCGCCAGTCTTTCGCTCGACCGAGAATCCCTTCTCGGTCGCACTTCATCCCGGATGCCACAGGAGAATCGCTCCGGCTTGCTGACCCGAGCAGTTCGACCATGGCCATTGAGGCTTCAACACGCTTGATATACTCTGGCCGTGTAGTTCTTGGACAACGAACCCGCAGAATCACAAGGAGAAGCCATGAGTCCTCGTCAAATCATCAGAATTGGTGCAGCGGTTCTGTTTGTTGGCATCATTGTTTTCACCCCGGCAGCCCGTGCCGATGTGCGGTTGCCCTCCGTCATCGGCGACCACATGGTCATGCAGCGTGATATGCCGCTGCCGGTCTGGGGTTGGGCCGATCCCGGCGAGGAGGTCGCCGTCACTCTCGGCGACGCCGGCATCTCGACCAAGGCCGGCCCGGACGGCAAATGGATGGTCAAGCTCCCGGTGATGCCGGCCGGCGGACCGCACAGTCTGATCGTTAAGGGCAAGAACACGATCACGTTGACCGACGTTTTGGTCGGCGAGGTGTGGGTATGTTCCGGCCAGTCGAACATGGAAATGGGCATCAACAGCATCCAGGACGCCGAAAAGGAGGTGGCCGCGGCCCGGTATCCGAACATCCGACTGTATCATGTCTGCCCATACAGAACTGCAACCGAACCGCAGGACGATTTCAAGGCCGAATGGCACCCCTGCTCGCCTGACACCATCAAGAAAACCGGCGCGTTCTGGACCTCCGGTTTTCCCGCCACCGCCTACTTTTTCGGTCGGCAGCTTCACAAGGAACTCGACGTCCCGGTGGGCCTGATCGCCACTGCATGGGGCGGCACGCGGATCGAACCGTGGACGCCGCGGGCAGGCTTCGAGTCAGTGCCGTCGCTGAAGGACATTGTCAAAGTCATTGATGAGGCGACACCCAAGTTCAACGCGGCGGTCCGCAAGGCGGTGGAGGACACCGAAAAGTGGCTGCCCGCAGCCAAGAAGGCCATTGAGGAAGGCAAGCGCGTGCCGCCGCCGCCCGAGTGGCCCAAGCATCGGCTCGAGAACAACGCCGAGCCCACCAGCATCTACAACGCGATGGTCCACCCGCTGGTCCCGTTCGGCATTCGCGGGGCCATCTGGTACCAGGGCGAGTCAAACCACATGGACGGCATGGCCTACTTCGACAAGATGCAGGCCCTGATCAACGGATGGCGGAAGATCTGGGCCCAAGGCGACTTCCCGTTCTACTACGTTCAGATCGCCCCGTTCGATGCTATCTATCCGGACGACACGCTGCCGCGCTTGTGGGAGGCCCAGCTTGCGGCCTTATCTATCCCCAACACCGGCATGGCCGTCACCGTTGACATTGCCGACCTCAAGGACATCCACCCGAAGAACAAGCAAGACGTCGGCAAGCGCCTCGCCTTGTGGGCCCTGGCCAAGACCTACGGCAAGACCGGCTTCGAGTATTCCGGTCCACTCTACAAGTCGATGGCCGTCGAGGGCAGCAAGATCCGGCTTAGGTTCGACCATGTCGGCAGCGGCCTCATCTCGCGCGACGGCAAGCCGCTGAGCTGGTTCGAGATCGCCGGCGAGGACAAGAAGTTCGTCAACGCCGAGGCGGTCATCGATGGCGAAACGGTGGTGGTGAGCAGCGCCGAGGTTCCCCAGCCGGTGGCAGTGCGTTTCGGCTGGAGCCGTAAGGCCGAACCCAACCTGTCCAACAAGGCCGGCCTCCCGGCCTCGCCGTTTCGTACGGACAAGTGGTGACCGGACCGCTCTGGGACGTGAACCGGGCAGGGTCCGCGCCGCCGGATCATCTGCAACTGCATCAGATGCATACGGGCCAAAGAGGGCGTTGGCCCTACTGGTGGTGCCGACGCCCTCGTCGGCACGTTTTGAGTTGTTCACCCCCGCCTTGGCCGGAATCACTGATTCCCTATAGGATGCGGACGAACTGACATTCCGCTCGGCCCGGAATCCGTTCCAGGCCTGTCCCGCGAAGCGTTTGCCGCCGAGCAGGGCCGTCTGGCCTGGCGGATCCATGCCGCGTTCGGTGAGAATGAGGATGGGAATCCTCCACGCGGAAGGCCCCAGAACGGATTCTGGGGCCAGCGACCCCAGAAAGTATTCTGAGGGCACTGACCCCATAAAGGATTCTGGGACCAGTGAAGGGATTTTGCAGCCAGCAAACAAATGGAGACAGTGAGGTGAGACAGATGACCTCGACCCGCGTTCTTGTCGTACTGACTGTGACCATGCTGGTGTTCCCCATGGCGGCGATCGCCGATCTGAGACCCACGAACCTCCGCTGCGAGTACCTGATCAATCCGCTGGGCATCGACGAGGCCCGGCCGCGGTTGAGTTGGGTGCTCGAGTCGGATCAGCGCGGGCAGAAGCAGACCGCCTGCCAGATCCTGGTTGCCGCCAGTGAGGCGAGTCTGGCCGCTGACGAGGGTGACCTTTGGGACAGCGGCAAGCAGGTCACCGCAGAGACCGTCGGGATCGAATATGCGGGCAAGCCGCTTCGGGCCGGCCAGCGAGTCTGGTGGAAGGTCCGCGTGTGGGATAAGGATGAGCGCCCCGGCCCCTGGAGCGAACCGGCGTGGTGGGAGATGGCCCTGCTGTCGCCGAAGGATTGGACCGGCGGGTGGATCTGCCGCGATGAGCCCGACGCGACCAGCGGCGAAGACCTGTACAAGGAGAACCCCGCCCCCCTGCTCCGCAAAGAGTTTACCCTCAAGGCAAAGGTGCGGCAGGCACGGGCGTATGTCAGCGGTTTGGGCTACTACGAGCTGCACCTCAACGGCCGCAAGGTCGGCGACCACGTTCTCGATCCCGGCTGGACGGCCTACGGCAAGCGAGTGCTGTACAGCACCTATGACGTGACTGAACTGCTGCGAGAGGGCAACAACGCCGTCGGTGCCATCCTCGGTAACGGCTGGTACAACCCGCTGCCGCTGCGGATGTGGGGGCACATCAACCCGCGCGAGCACCTGACCATCGGCCGGCCTCGGCTGATCCTGCAACTGAACATCGAGTACGAGGACGGCTCGCACCAGTCCGTCGTCACCGACCCGACATGGAAGGTTGGCGACAGCCCGATTCTCAAGAATAGCATCTATCTCGGCGAAGTCTACGACGCCCGCGCCGAGCAGGCCGGGTGGGACTCGCCCGGCTACGACGACGGCAAGTGGGCAGCGGCCGTGCAGGCCAAGGGCGAGCTCGGACCATTGCAGGCTCAGACCTGCCCGCCGATCCGCGCGACGCGCACGGTCAAGCCGGTGAAGATCACCGAGCCTAAGCCCGGCGTGTTCATCTTCGACATGGGCCAGAACTTCGCCGGCTGGGTCACGATGACCGTCAGCGCCCCGACCGGGACTGCGGTCAAGCTGCGTTACGGTGAACTGCTCTATCCCGACGGCACGCTCAACGTGATGACCTCAGTCTGCGGTCAGATCAAGCAGGCCGGCATCGGCGGCCCCGGCGCCCCGGAGGTGGCGTACCAGTCCGACACCTACATCACCAAAGGCGGCAGCCCGGAGCGCTACACGCCACGGTTCACCTTCCACGGCTTCCGATACGTCGAAGTCACCGGCCTGCCGTCGGCCCCGACGCTCGATATGCTCGAAGGCCACGCCCTCAACTCCGACGTCGCCACCGCCGGCTCATTCTCCTGCTCGAACGAGCTGTTCAACCGCATCCAGGAGATGATCCGCTGGACGCAGCTCAGCAACATGTTCAGCGTACAGTCCGACTGCCCGCACCGCGAACGGTTCGGCTACGGCGGCGACATCCTGGCCTGCGGCGAAACCGCCCTGCTCAACTTCGATATGTCGCGTTTCTACGCCAAGACCGTCCGCGACCTGCAGGATTCGGTCCGGCCCAACGGCGGCTTCACCGAGACCGCTCCGTTCGTGGGCATCGCCGACTCCGGCTTCGGCGAGGGCAGCGGCCCGATCGAGTGGGGCACGGCTCACCCGCTCCTGCTGTGGCAACTGTACCAGTACTACGGCGACAAGCGGCTGATGGCAGAGCAGTACGACGCGGTTGCGAAATGGATCGAGTTGCTCAAGTCCAAGGCGGTCGACAACATCATCGACAACGGCCTCGGCGATCACGAAACGCTGGTGCCGAAGATGATCCCCCTGACCGGCACGGCCTTCTACTACTACAACGTGTACCTGATGTCACAGATCGCGAGGATTCTCGGCAAGAATACAGACGCCGACGATTACGCGAGACTGGCCGGACAGATCAGAGATACGTTCAACTCGAAGTTCCTCGATGCCCGGACCGGCGTCTATGCCTCCGGTACACAGTGCTGCCAGTCAACCGCGCTGTTCATGGACCTCGTGCCCGAGCAGAGCCGCAAGGCAGCGATCGATGCTCTCGTCAAGGACATCACCGAGACACATAAAGGCCACCTCAGCACGGGCATCTTCGGGACGCGTTTCATGCTGATGGCCCTGAGCGACCTCGGCCGTGCCGACGTGGCCTATACCATTGCCAACCAGAAGACCTTCCCCGGCTGGGGTCATATGCTCGAAAACGGGGCGACAACCCTGTGGGAACACTGGGAGTTCAGCGACAACGTCTTCTCGCACAACCACCCGATGTTCGGCTCGGTGGGTGAGTGGTTCATCAAGTACCTGGCGGGCATCCGCCCCGACCCCCAGGCGGTCGGCTTCGACAGGATCATCCTGCGGCCGTGTCCTGTCGCTGACCTGACCTGGGCCAAGGGCCGGTACGACTCCATCCGCGGCCCGATCGTCAGCGACTGGCGCATTGAAGGCGACGATTTCCACTGGAAGGTGACCATCCCGCCCAACACGACGGCCACGGTGCACATCCCGGCCCGCTCGCCCAACTCCGTGACCGAAGGCGGTAAACCCGCCGCGAAAGCCGAAGGCGTGGTGTTCCTCCAGATGTCCAAGGGGTCGGCCGTCTGCCAGATCGGCTCAGGCAACTACTCGTTCATCTCGAAGGGATTTTGGAAAGCAGATTGATCCCTCCTCCACAATCGGCGTTCGCGGTTTCCTGAGTAGGCCGCACCGTGCCGTAAGCCACCCGGCCGTGCAGTTCGAGCGGCCGCAGCGCATTTGACGGCTTGCGACGGCTTCTGCCATATCCTTCGTGCGAGCCACGTTCGTTTCGCGACAAAGCGGGGCAGATTTAGGATCCAAGTGATGCCTGGAGACCGCCGAAGTCGGATTGATCCACGTCGCCGTCATGGTCGAGATCGGCGCCGTCGCAGTCGCCCACCGGCGGACCGCTGGCCGGTCCCGTCAGGCAGGCGCGGAAGATATTGACGTCCTCCGAGTCAACATTGCCGTCGTAGTTCAGATCGGGGTCCGCCAAACCGGCCAGGTATTGAGCATGCGAGGTGATGATCGCGTCTAGAGCGGCGTCCTGAGGCAGGAACACTCCGTTGCCGTCATCCCACGAGGCCGTGGGGTCGTCGAGGATCATCCACAGCGCGGTTCCGGCAAAGGCTCCGCCGCCTGCCGCGGAGCCGGCACAGGTCTGGTAATACAGGTCGCGGAAGAACTGCTCCCGCACGGTTGTCGGCCCGCCGCTGGTTCCTGTGCCGAAGTTGTCGCGAGGAATCCCGAATTCGTCCATCATCAGCGGTTTGCCCAAAACATCGCGGGCATCATCCATGCGCTGCTGGAGATACCGCTCAGCCTTCGTCATAGCCGCAGAGGTGCTGCCGATCGGGTCCCAGCCCCAGTTCTGAGGCCAGATGTGACAGGTCGCATAATCGATGGTTGCGTGCTGGTGGTTGTCGATAAAATCCTGCCCGTAGACCGACATCCAACTGTCGGTATTGCGGTCCGCGTGCCCTTGCCCGTAAAAACCCTCGATGCCGGTGCTCACCATGTGGTTGGGATCCAGGCTCTTGATATAAGCGCTCATCTCGCCCATCCAGGCGTTCAGCGTGGCCGAAGCGGCGGAGCTGCAACGGGCCTCGTTGGTCAACTGCCAGGCGAAGATGGTCGGGTCATCGCGATAGGTCCGCCCGTTAACCGTGTTCACGCGGTTGACCAGCAAGGCAGCCAGTTCCTTGAACCAGGTGCGGATGGTCGCGTCGGAGTAGAAAGCATCGTGGTTTACCGCTCCGAACCGCCAGAGGGTGTATCGATTCATCCCGCCGTAGTCTTCCCAGTTGTTGACCAGGGTAAGCACCACGCGGATTGCGCGCAAGTCCGCCTCGGCCAGCGTCTGATCGAGGGCAACCAGCGTCGCCGGATCGATGAAATCGACCGGCCGTTCGTTTGGGCCGAGTCGTCGGGCAGGCGCACACTGCAGGCAGCCTGCCTTCTCAACCTGGTCCTGAAAAGCCCACGTTCGCAGCACGGTCAGTGAGCGCGCCTGCATCTCGTCAAGCACTTCGTCAGCGCCGGCATGACCGGTGCGGCGATGGATCATCTGGTAGTAGCTGTTCGTGCCCGCCACGTAGATCCGCCGCCCGTTGAGCACGAAATGAGTGCCGTCACGGCGGACGAAACCGCGGTTCTCCGCCCGAGTTGGAACCAGGAAGGGATCCATGAGCATTAAGGCCAGGATGCCCGCCGCGAAGCGACAACTCGCCGGCATTCGCCTGTCTCCTTCCCCGTCGAGGCGGGGCCGACTATTGATCCGCCGGACACGGCTGTCATAGCCGCCCCGCACCTGTTTCTCACACTCCTATCTTACCCTGAAGGAAGGCCGATTTCACCCGGAGGCAACCGTTTTTGCCCGGTCGCCGCGCATCCGGTAGAATCCGGCCGGCCGACGAGACCGCGGATCGAGGGTTGAAGGTCGGCCCCTTTTCTTCTCAGGAGCCCTGCGAATGATAGCTGCTGATGCGAGCACGCCGCCGTCCCGCACCGTGTTCGGACATCCCGCGGGATTGTTCACGTTGTTCTTTGCCGAAATGTGGGAAAGGTTCTCCTTCTATGGGATGCGAGCCCTGTTGGTCCTGTACATGCTGAAGGGGTTCCTCGAATACGGCGACAGCGACGCTTACGCCGTCTACGGCTCCTACTGCGCGCTTGTCTACATGACACCGTTCTTTGGGGGAATGCTGGCCGATCGGCTGTTGGGCGCACGCCGCGCCGTGGTTCTCGGCGGGCTCTTGATGGCCGCCGGGCACCTGATGATGACGGTTCAGACCGGTGTGGGCTTCTTCAGCGCATTGGCTTTGCTGATCTGCGGCAACGGCTTCTTCAAGCCGAACATCTCAACCATCGTCGGCTCGCTGTACCCACCGGGTAGTCCCCGGCGCGACGGCGGTTTCACCATCTTCTATATGGGTGTCAATCTCGGGGCGGCAATGTCGCCCCTGTTGTGCGGCTACATCGGCGAGACGATCGGCTGGCATTACGGCTTCGGCTTGGCCACTATTGGAATGCTTGTCGGTATCGCGGTTTTCGTGGCTCCCTCACTCGTGTCGCAGGTTTCGATGTTCTTCCTGGCCCTGGCCGCCGCATTCAACATCTTTGTCGTATCGGACATGAAGCTGCCGAACGAAGCGTTTCGGATGTATCCGAATTACGTCCTCCTTGCCGCCCTTGTGCTGGCCGGCTGGCTGACGTTTCGCGAACTCGGGCAGGGCAGGATTCGCGAGTCGCTCTCGAGCGCCTGGCTCGCACGAATTGTCATCATGGCAGGGGCCATTGCGGCGGCGGCGGTTCTTTTCTGGCAACACCCCGACAACCCGTTCTCGAGCGCCGTCAATGTGTTCGTCGGATTCTCGCTCCTGGTCGCCGCCGTCGTGGCCTGGGTGGCCCTGGGACGCGGCGGCCTGCCCAAGGAGGCCGGCGCACCACCCGACGTTGAACGTCTTCGTCGCCCCGTTCTCGGTTTACTCAGTGCCGAATCGGCCGTGTATCTGGGCACCCTGCTGTCCGTGAGCGTCTTTGTGCTTCTGGTTTCGGGATTCGCCGTCTTCAGAGTCGATCTGCGTCCGCTGACGCTGATATCCGACGAGTACACCAGGCGGCTTGCGACCAGCGAGCACGCCCTCGTACAGATTCTTGCCGTCTTCGTTCAGGAAATGAGCCGGCCGGCCGGACTGGCACTGTTGCTCGCGGGCCTGGCGGCCATTGTCTATCTGGCCCTCGAGGTCTTCCGGCTCGACAGGATCCCCCGACAGCGGATGTTCGTCGTGCTGATCCTGACCTTCTTCCAGATGCTGTTCTGGGCGTTCTTCGAGCAGGCCGGCAGTTCCGTCAACAACTTCACCGATCGCAACGTGGACCGGGTCATCGAGGAGTACCGCATCACGGCCGACCAAGTCGGCCGGACAATCGAAATCCAGCCCACCCAGGAACAGCTCGGCTACCACAACGGCAGTCAACTCTTCACCCTGAACATCCTCGATCAACTGCGCAAGGAGAACAAGGACAAGCCCGACTTTACCATCACATGGGAAGTCGCAGAGGACAATGTGGGGATGGGCGTGGCCGGTCGCGTCGCCGAGATCCCGACCAGCACGTTTCAGTCGGTCAACCCCATCTTCATTCTGCTTTTCGGCCTCCTGTTCACCGCCCTGTGGGGTTTTCTGGGCAAGCGGGGCTGGGAGCCGAGCACGCCGGTCAAGTTCTCGCTCGGACTGCTTCAACTCGGATTGGGTTTTGCCGCCTTCTGGTACGGTGCCCAGACCTCGAACGAGCGCGGTATGGTGCTCCTTGCGTGGCTGTATCTCGGCTACCTCCTTCAGACCACGGGCGAACTCTGTCTCTCGCCCGTGGGCCTGTCGATGATCACCAAGCTTTCACCCGGCCATCTGGTCAGTACGGTCATGGGCACCTGGTTCCTGGCCACCGCATACTCGCAATACCTGGCGGCGATCATCTCCCAGTTCACGGGCGTCAAGAGCGACAACCAAGCAGGCGGAATGGTGATCCCGCCACCGACGGAGACGGTTCACCTGTACGGGAACGTTTTCGGAAAGATCGCCATCGCGGCCGTCATTTCCGCGCTCATCTGCTTCGCTCTGGTGCCGCTGCTCAAACGCTGGATGCACCAGGAGCAGCAATCGGAGCCCACGACTCAGGCTTAGCGGGGTGCGCAGGAAGGTGGGGCATGCTCGGAGCCGCCGAAGGCGGCGGAGACCTGCCGATCCAAGCTGCATCCTTGTCGCCGGCGGCAAAGGGGCTGACAATGGTTGCATTCGCTGGGCCGCCGTGTGGAGGTTGCGACCGATGACCCGCCGAAGGCTTCTGCTGATTGGCTTGCCGTCTCTGCTCTCTCTCGTCACCGTCGCCCAGTCGGGCGAGAGGGTGCTCTACGAGAAGAAGTCCCCCTACAACCTCGTGGTGGTCACCGAGGATGACCGCGGACTGCGCAGCCTGCTGTTTGAGCGGGGTGGAGCCCGGCAGAGTGTCGTGAAGGTCGGAGATCCGGACCACATCGAACTGCCCTACGCGAAGGTGATGCTCGTGGGGCTCGGTCTGGTGAAACCGCCCAAACGCGTGCTGGTCATCGGATTGGGCGGCGGCACGATTCCAGGCATCCTGCACAAGCATTATCCAAACACGATGATCGACGTCGTCGATATCGACCCGGACGTCGTCAAGGTGGCCAAGGAGTTCTTCGGCTTTCGCGAGGATGCCACCATGCGCGTGCACGTGGCCGACGGACGCCGGTTTGTCGAACAATGCGAGGAACCCTACGACATGGTTTTCCTTGATGCTTACGGCGACGAGGAAATTCCCTATCACCTGGCGACGCAGCAGTTTCTCGAGGCCGTACGCCGTGCGCTGAACCCCAGCGGCATCGTGATCGCCAACCTCTGGAGCCGCGGCTTGAATCCGCTCTACGACTCGATGGTCAGAACCTACCAGCGCGTCTTCGCCAGCGTCTATTTGCTCGATGTTCGGGACACGGGCAACAGGATCGTCGTCGCCCTGCCACAGGAACAGCGACTCGAACGTCGCACCCTGGCGAGAAAGGCCAGGGCGGTATCGAGAAACAAGCGATTGAAGTTCGATCTGGGGGACCTTGTCATGCAGGGCTTCCGGCAGGAACCGGAGGTGGATCCCGATGCGCCGGTTCTCAAGGACAAGGTTCCGACCACAACTGCGGCCTCGCAGCCGGTCGGATAGCGGATCCCGCATCGTCAGACGGGCTCGTCGTCGGCTTCTTCGACGTAGGCGGCCGGTTCGTCCGGCTGCTCCTGTCTTCCTCCGACGAAGCCGGCCTGTGCTTCCAGACTTCGCCCGGAGCCCTTTACTACCACCGATCCCTCCCCGAGGACCCCTTCCATCGCGCGGCGGAAGTCTGCTGTCGGCGTTACCCCCGTTCGCCCGTTCGCACGCAGCGTCACCTTCAGGTTACCGGAGGTCAGCATTTCGATCAGCACCGTCCGGTCGCCCCGGAATCGATCGAGCGTGTCGCGAACGCGCTTGAGCAGGGAGGCTTCAGCCCCGACGCAGTTGACCTTCAGAAGCACCGACGAACTGAGGCGCTCGTCGCCGAATTCCATCGGAATCACTTCCGTCGCCTTCAGCGACGGCTCTTCCCGCCTGCGGTCCACGCGACCTTTGAAGAAGACCAGGGATTCCGGCGCCAGTTGCGCCTGATACTTCTCCAGGTCTCTGGAAAAGACCATGACCTCCACCTGTCCCCACAAATCCTCGAGCGTGAGGATGGCCATTTTCGAACCGGCGTTGCGGCCGCTCTTGGTCAGCATCGTGCGCATCCGGCTGATCAGTCCGCCGAGAATGACCTCCGCACCGTCGTCGTAGCGCTTCAGGTCGCTCGTACGGGCGGTGGCGTACTTGAGCAGCGTTTGCTCGTGCGAGGTGAGCGGGTGCCGGGTCACATAGAACCCCAGTGTGGCCTTCTCGTGGGCCAGCATCTCCGCCTCGCTCCACTGCTCGCCTGGGATGCGCGGTTCCGCTCGCGGCACGAGCCCACCGGGGCCGCCGAACAGGGATAACTGGCCGCAACGCCGGTCGGCCGCTGCCGAGCTCCCCGCCGCGATGGCGTCGTCAAGAACCATGGTCAGCCCCTTGCGGGTCGCGCCGGTCGAGTCGAATGCACCGCACTTGATCAGCGCATCCAATACGCCCCGATTCACCGCCGACAGGTCCACCCGCTCGCAAAAGTCGAAAATCG